>Ga0181612_106170_pt1 | contig 30966 bp, 15 predicted proteins | sample HoacroProtozoa21_FD_119630 | JGI IMG/M metagenome (GOLD analysis project Ga0181612, IMG submission 119630) | Hoatzin crop microbial communities from Cojedes, Venezuel. Combined Assembly of Gp0051906, Gp0051904, Gp0051908 | reverse complement strand
CGCCCTGCCCCGCAGCCGCCTCCGCCGCCGAGCCCGGTGCGGGGCGCGGCCGGTCCTTCCCTCCCGGTGCGGGCTGCCTGAGCTTTTTGTTAATTTATTAGTTTTTAACACGCCCGCGAAGCTCCCTCGGCGTACCTGTCCTTTCTGTGCCCCGGAGCCGTGGCAGAGGCGGTGTAGAGAGTCAGCGTCCCTGGCTGCAGGCGGCTAGTTTTTCTCTATTCTAAAATACCGAGAAAAAAAGAAAAGTCGGGAAAGCAAAGCACAGCCGGCCTAGCCCGGTGGCTGCGGGTGTCACCGCGCTGTGCGTTTTCCTTACATGGTTGTCACATCTGCCTTGTTTCTGTCGGCTGCTGGTATCAGAACACAAAGGAGTTTTATATTTTGCACTTTCTCCTGGGCTATTTTTTTAACCCCAGGTGGGAAGGGCAGAGCACAGCTCCCATTCTCCATCCAGTGATTTCGTTTTGTTTGTCCAATATCGCCAGGAATCTTTTTGAAGGGGTAAAAATCTCGTATCTCTCTGAAGATTCCAGGTGAAGCCCACAATTCACATAAATTTCCCTTTCTCAGAAAATGGAAAGCGTTGTGCTGGGGTTTTTCCAACACCATGCAACAACGACCCCAAAGGGTTAACCCCATTTCCTTCTTCCTTTAGAAATGGTGGGTACACCATCCCAGCAGGTCGTTACAACATGAAAATTACGGCAGATCGCTGCTTTCGTCTGGCATTGGTAGGAGGTAGATTAACCCAGACAGGAGACAGAGAGGTACGGTTCAAGCTGTCAGTGTATGAAAAGAGACATTTCAGAGAGCGTTGTGTTTAGGTCCATGATCTTATCCACCCGGATTAATTTCGAGGCTCCTGGTTTCCCTACCTGTTTGTTTTGGCGAGCTGATACAAGCAGAGTGCGAGTCCCCGCCTGCGGCTGGGTCGGGGCTGCCTCAGCAGGGAGGGAGAGGCACTGCTAAACGCAACAGAGCTGCTGGGGAGCATCTTCTCTGGCAAGAAGTTAAAAAAACGGCACCACATCTAAGAAATCCTTTTAACTGCCTTCCCTGCCTTCTGTCCGTGCTGTCTGGTGTGCAGTTTAGCTCTTCAGCGAAAAGATGCGTTGTACAATGTGTACCTACTACCAGCTCCCATTTGATGAGCATCCTGCCATCAGCTTGCTGGACAGAGGAGTACAGCCACCCTAAGCTCTACCCCCACAGTCTGCAAATCCCACAGGTGCTCTGCTTTGTCCAAGGTCCGCTTGAACATGTTACAACTCAGCTTCACCAGTTCACAACCAAGCATCTTATCCCTCGTTCTGCCAGGGCTGAGGACTTGGTGAGGCTGAGCCTGCTTGATAAAGCACTACGCCTCCAAAATGAAATACTCTTCTTCAGACCGTCCACCACGTGAAGAAGAAAAAACACTTTAGGAAGAGCAGCCAAAAACTTCTAGCAGTTCCAGTTTCAATACAGTATCAGACATTTTGAAACGTTCATAAGTGGTTTCTCAGATTTACCCTCCCATCTATGCCAGTTCTTCTTTTCACTTTCACTCACTCACTCACACCAAGCAGCTTTTCTTGTTCTCATTGCATGCCTCTTTGCATTCTTGTGCATTAGTTAGCTTTAGTCGGTGTGAGCAGAACTTACCACATAGTCTATAACCGTGTGGATTTGCTGTTTCTTCTGAAGCTGGCGAGTTGTGCTCGCTTTGGAAGTGTGCTGGGTTCTGCCCGTACACGTGCTCAGACCAGCCGGGTGTCAGGCAGCCTTGCGTCTCCTGCCTGTTCTGCCTGTCTTGTCAAGCGGGGAGTGTTTGTGTGCAGACTGCACAGGCCAGCCCAGTCAAATTTACACCTCCTTGTTCTACCTTGAAATTTTCTATCGGCAGACCAAATATTGCTCTCTGCTGTGATCCCCCCTGCTGTTGTGAGATGCGCGCTGGTGCTCCTTGTTCAGCATTGACTGGGTCCAGTGTCACACACCAATGGGCAAAGGGTGAAGGCACAGGAAAGGTTTAATCGCTTTGTCTCAGAGTCTGAGGCACTGCTCGGGCACCAAGAATGTTAGTACTGACAGCAGAGTTTTCTCCTGCCCAAGTTTGTCTTACTAGGGTTAGGTACTATGTAACCACTTGCCGCTGCTAGCAACGAAAATATTGGGTTGAAATTTGCATCGTAAGTGCCCGGATATTTGTTTGTACTATTCAATATTAATCTTTTTCTGTTCACAAATCTTGCTTTTGCAGTCTTGCTGCTGTTATGTGTGTCTGTCATTTTATGAAAGTTGTGCTTTCTTTTGTCATGATCTATTTCCATCTATTTTTTGTAGGAAAAATAAGCACCGACATTATTAACAATACACAGATTTTCATAACATTTTAAATAGTCAGAAGCTTTCTAACATGGAGTTATTCAAAAGTGAAATTTTGGAGAAAAAAATGAGAAGTATCCTAGGATTTGCACATTCAGAAAGAGTATTTAAAATTAACTTTTTATGTGCTTTTGCATGTTGTTTGATGTAGTAATTGAAGTGGAGAGGACTAAAAAACAACATTAGTTTTGTGACTCAGAAGTCCTGGGTCAAACTGCGAGTACTACACTCATTAGAAATTGCACAAGAATGGAATTTCAGACTACCTTCACATTTCAAAGAATTCTGTTCTAATTTCCTGAAGGTCATATTTTGCCGATAAACTGTGGCTTTCTCAGAAGTTTGGCAAAGGCCTAGGGCTGTTTTGGCTTTGAAGTAACTAAGGGAAATAATTTTGCCTCACACCCTTTGCTCAGGGGGAGACTGGATATAGCAATTGGCTGCTGTTGCAGACCAGGAGCACAGTCATGGAGTAAAGATGTAGATTTCTACCTGCATGACTCCACGGTTTGAGGTATGGTCAGCTTTAAATGCCCGCTTTTTTCCCAAGTCCTGATAGGTCACACAGGAGTGTTAGAAGGTGTTCCTGCTCCTCATCTCGTCCTTAAAACAACAGAGATTCAAACTTGTATTGAGTTTAAAGCTTTGGTATGACTCGGAGAATTTGAGGGCTTATGAAAAACGTTCCATTTGATTTTCCTAATTTACTTCCAAATTCTTTTGCTATATTGATTAAGGAAACTTTTTCCCTTAAAGTATTGTTGTCATACACTGCATAAATGCAGGGTGTGAGTGTGTATACACATATGAAAAACCAGAATGCAATGCAGTGTGTTCTGATTTTTGTCCCAGACAGGGATAAGTATTGCAACGAAACAAGGTGGTGGTTCCAGGTGATATACACAAGGACCCCAGAAGGGCTCCCAGAAGCTGAGCTCCAGCATCTTTCCCGGTAGGAATAACTTTCAGTACAGATTTTTAAGTCTAAGGTTGAAGTCCTTCTGCAAGGCTGACGTCTTGCATTGAATTACAGTTCCAGGAACTAACAATGGAAAGAACAAAAATGGAATGTAAGGAAAGAATATTTTCAGATGTCACGAGTGTTTCCTTCTACAAAGCCAATTTCTTCTTCACCATGTATGCCAAATATCCTCCTGAACTCTGTGGCCCTGCGTCAACAATGGGATTACAGATGTTTGGATTTTCCCCCAGTTTCACATTATGAAGTCTGCTGTACACAGAGTATGTTTGTCAAAAGCACGCTCTTGTCCAAACAGCCACAGAGGTCAACCCTTGTTCTCACCTCTTCTGTTGCTGAAATATGAATCAATAGTTGTTTCAGATTTACCCCAAATACAGTAAGTCAGTTCACAGATCTGAGCTAAATTCTTATTCCCAATAGACTTCTAAAAAAAAAAATCATTGATACTGTATGAGCAGAAGGAGAATTAGACCAGCTTTAAAAGCCAAGTTATCAAAACCAGGTTATAGAATTACGTTACCACTTGCTAATTCTCTCCATTCTCTCATCATCCCTCAAACCATCCTGCTTGGTATCCCAGCTTCAACAGGAGAGGCTTCAGCAAAGCCAGAACATGCTGAAGAGAGACTGAAAGCTACCTTTCCTCCTTACAGGCAAAGTTTGAGTCACGAGACCACCAGATGAGAGGCATGCAGAATCCCAACCAGTCCCCTGACATAAAAGTAATAAGTTCTCTATTACCTTCAAGAGAGGAGTCTGGTTTTGATGCTGCAAGTCCAGAGCAACTAAAGGGCCTCAGTGTGCAGCATTCAAGCAGGTATCTAAGGCACGGAGAGGTGGGATCACAGCTACGCCATGTGCTCCCCTTGGCAACTGGCTGGCTTTTACCTACGTCCTGCCCTGCTTGCATGGGCGCACTCTCGCTCGCTACGGCAGTGTCTGTGGTCCCTGTACAGGCAGTGAGGGATCCTCCAGTGCCACCTACCACCCTCAGCTGTGCAGGTAAGGACACCGCATGCCCAGCAGCTGAGGAGCTCTGACTCTCCGGATTCATTCTTCAGCAATGCTGCTGCCTAAGTAGGGCGTGCAGGGGAAGCAACGTGAATGTTGGCTTCAGTCAAAGAATCTAGGAAAACATTTTTGACACCAGGCTTGTGAGAAGCGAAGTGTTGATTATTAAGTATGTTATAGCTCCCTGCATTGTTCTTATGTTCTTGCCCTGAAATATTCAATGAGCAGCATAAAAGTTTAATCAAGAAATTCTGATTATATGTTCATCCCATGCCACAGTGTATTATATCTCAAGGAGTCAGAGAGAGGGAGTTGAAGCACTCCTTCAGCAAACCCCTGTCTTCCAAGAGACAGAAGTTCTCATTTACGTTTGTATGACATGGCATTTCATTGCATGGTCATGGGAGGAGACAAGATTCAGAAAAACATTCTCAGACTCATCATTTTACCCTCCTTGGCTATCTAGACAGAGAAATACTGTCATTATTCATATCAATGATTTATCAGCCTGTCCATGTTTACTGCTTATTTGGTCTACCATAGGAATAAATCTCTACAGATACGTGGCTCAGTAAGTTTCACCAAAATCATCCCACTGATCCTTAAGTTAGAAGTTCCTTATATTTAGATATAGTGATCTCAAATTAGATGGGGGAAATCTCGAGCTCTTTGCAAAGAGTTCAAATTTTCAATGAATCAGCGTATCTTAGTTGGAAATATAAAAATGGAAAGGCCATTCTTTATTAAGAAAGATTCAGAGGTATTGGCCAGGAGTTATTACTCAGTTTAATTAAACCAAGACTACTTTATATCATTGATAACGTTGATTATTGCCACAAAACCTGTTTCACTCTCTTTTATTAATTTCCACAGTATTGCTGGGATTCAACTGCACACTGCTTTGTGGAACAAAATGCCCCATGAAAAATGGTTGGTTCCATTCATGTCGTGGTGCACTAAGGCTTATACCCTGTCATAATGCACAAGTCAGTATCAGCAGATTGCTCCAGCTCACCCATTTGTTTTGCTTAAGTGGAAGCCCCGAGGTGTCAGATTGGTGACTTTGTTTCCATTACAAAAGATGAAGTTACATCACTTTACATTAGAGAGGATGGAAGGCAGTAGGGAATTAAACCCTGATTTCTTTCTTTCTTTCTTGTGTAACATTCAAGTACATTGCCTAACAGGGTTATGTGTGAAGTAGTTACAGATGTTGTCTGGATAGGCTGACATTCTGTAAGTGTCAAAGAGTGGTCTTTATCCATTTTGAATTTGAAAACACTGTACTTTTGGTCTGATTGTAATTTCAGAATGATCATCCAAGTGCCAAGAGGTGATAATTGAAGCTTCTCATGTGTATGTTGCAGCATACAGGTTTTGATGACGGCTTAAGTTATTAGAAAAGAAGGACAAGAAAACTGCCACATTGCCATTTACCATCAGCACAATAATTAACGTTAAAAGCATCTAAGTAAAACTGAAGAAAAGAGGTTTACCCAAACACAAGAAATCAGCAACAATTTGAAGAAAGCACAATCATCTTATGGACCCATGAATTAAACATGAAACATCCATTAAGCTCATAACCTTCTAACAAGTTGTTCAGTTTTTAATTCACTGACTCTGAACACTTACTTAAATCACTCAAATATCTGAAACAGAAAGGAAGGGGAGGAAAATGTGGGAAAGAAGGGGAACATTTTCTGTTTTCTGACTCTCTGAAAAAAGTCTATTTGGAGGTTTCTGGAACTTGGTACATCAACCTGTGAAAATAATGATTTTTTAGATTGTTCAAAACATCCAATTTTTACGAAGATCATGCAGGAGAGTATACGTGCCCCCCACTTGTTTTCTTAAAGCACAAGTGTATTGTTCTACTTCAACTAATGAAAGGCTAAGGTGGATTCACACTCTCCAAGAATAAGATGTTTGAGAAGTATGAATTCTGTTACTGTGTATCAACAATTATGTATTAGCCAAGTTTAGCACAAAGCACTAAGATCACTAACATGAATCCCTTCACAGCATTTTAAAATCAATACTCTCAGTGTTGCTTCGGTCTGAAGAGGTCAAGAATGTTTCTTTGATCAGCCTTCCCAAATTAAGTGAGTATTTTCTAAGATCACTGACATTTATTGGGGATCTGTCCATTGAGTTTAGCAGATCTAAAAGCAAAGCTGTCCGAAGGAGAACAAAGACATCTATACATTTGTTTCTGCATAAGGGTCAGCAGATTTTTAAGATTAACTTCTTAATTTTCTTTGACATATTGAAAGTATGCTAATTCACTGAAAAGCTGCTGAGATCTGCAAACCTACTGGAGATGGCTTCCAAAGTAGTTCCATTTTTGTAGTGCATGTTCAAGATGGGGTCTTGATGTTGCACAAGATGTCTATTGAAAGACCTATTTTAAACCAAAGCTTGGGACTGATTCCTGTTTCAAGAGTCTGAGACATACTTACGGGAAAAGGACGTTTTCTGGTTGGCACTACTCATCGAAAGCATGGAGGTGCCTCGACGTTAGAAGCCTTACAGTCAACAGAACATTTATTTCAAAGCTGATTTCATAAATCTAAGTGACAAGGATAGACACGGAGAAATATTTTGTTAGGGTTTTTACCACTCATCAGGAACAAGGTTTTTTTCCATGAGAAAGTCTGAAGAATCCATGTTTCATAGCAGTTAAAGTCTGATTAGCAAATCATGCCGCTCCCTCAGCCCTCGACTCCAAGGAAAATATTAATCTTACGGGAATCAATATATTTTCTTGATGTCCTGTTTTAAGGATCCTGTTATTCTAGAGAATGCATGTTCTCAGGGACACAAGTGTATTATCTTTGCAGAGCCTATTCTCCTGACTCTTGTTCCAATTTGTTTGTCCACTGACAAAGGGCAGGTACTAGATAAAATAAAGTGTGAGGTAAAATGTGTGATTGATATGAGACAGCGAAGAGTGCAGATTATTTACACACCTTCAATCCTAGCTAGCATTAGGCATAGTTCCCAGAATAAATCAATCCTCCAATTGTAAAAAAAAAAAGAGCTAATGTCTCCAATATTTCTTATCCCCTTGTTTCCTTTGTGTCAATAATACTGTATATGCTTGTGCTCCCAAACAGAACCAGAGCTTTCACTCCTTCCAGAATAAAACAGTCGAACAGCTACAAAGCACCTTTTAGCTTCTCCTCCAAATCTGTAGTTTAGGTACCTCTTTTCCCTGTGTCTCCAGTTTATCCTGCTAATGTAAATCTCATCCCACCATGCTGGTGCAGTGTTCTGAGGTCTCTGGCACTCTTCTTTCCCATGTTTCCAAGCTGTGCTCCTGAGCCTTCTTGACTAGATCTGTCTAGAAGCCAAACAGAAATGTTATCTCTATCCCAACCATTGCCTTTTCCTTGCTTTATATACATGACTTTTGGGAGTGCATTTCTGAAATTTCTACTTATAAAAATAAAATATTGAACAGCACCATAAAGACTGGAGGATGCCCACTCTTATGGGACCTACAATGTTGTGAAACTGTGATAAACTCTGGGGTGCTGGCAAAAACAAAAAACATCCTCCCGTTGCAACAAAAAACTACCACAGATCAATAAAGTCAATAAATAAATTTGATAAATTTTGTGCTTTTTTTCCTTCAATAACACTGCAATACAGCACTATGCACATGGACTGTGTGCTTGGAATTCCAGATCTGTAAATCACTTAAGGCTTTGTCCAACTCTCCCTGTGTTCACGAGAAACTTTTTCCTTGCTGAATCCAAGGTAGCCAACACTGTGCGATTACACAGCCCCTGTGTATTTGGGTTTGTGGTTCACACAGGGCATGCCAGACAGTTTTTAGAGACATGATCAGAGGGAATGGTGCATATTAATAAATTATTTTAAAGTACGCCAGTCCATTATATTCCTTTTCCTTCCTTGCCTTTTCCACAGGGCCACAATATTTCCTCTGTTGGGAAAAGAAAAAACCCTTTGGTGTCCTTGGACTTTCTCTGTTTCTAGCTATTTTTACTCAGAACACTGTTTCTTATTTACTTTCAAATGTACATATCCATCAACAAGAACAATACCCTCTCAGGAAAACATGTACGGGAACGTATCTGTTTATGGATCCGGGTTTTGACTTTCCACTGGCTTCCAGGTGGTTGCTGTTTTCCTACCCGTCTCTTAAGATGAGCATTTAAGGAATATCACCCCTACTTAGTTACTGTCTTCTTCAGCTATGTAGGAAGCAAATGAAAATAAACTGTTTCTCTTTACAAAGTAAAAGATGGTAGGTAAAGAGTCAGCTGAGGACTATGCTGTTACAGAGAAGTTAATTGTGCTAAGTATCATTTTAGTACAACCTGCATGACAGGCACTTCCTTGTTTTATTTTTCCAGCTAAGAAAAGGCCTCTGTGGTGCAAAAGTAGCACTTCAATGTTTATAAAGCTTTATGTTTTAAACAGTTATAGAACAGACCTTGTGTGTTTCATGAGCTGCCTGTGGGTTTGTAACTTGAGGAAATCCCATGGTACTAAAACTAAACTGGCTCTTTATTAAAAGAGCCATGTACAGGCATCCTGCAGCAACAGCAGCCTTTCCGGCTGTGTGCATCCCCCTGCCTCCCCCGAAGCCCTCTCCCCACAGCTCCCTACCTCCCTTCTCTCCAGTCTCCTCTCTGCTTCTTGTCCTTTGCCACGGTGTGCACAAAATTCAGCCAGAACATCCCCAGCACTTCCCGAGCTGTTACAGCGGTTGGTGGCAAAGTAAAAGAGGTTTAGTCTTATCTAAATGAAAAGAGGCATCCCAGAAACATTTTTCATTTAGGCTTCACTGCTTTATCCAGTGTTGCACAGCTCTCCTATGTGTCTTTTTGGATGCAGTTAGCGCCCTTTTAGAAACAGTCCCTTACTTAAAGCAAATTAATATTTTTCTTCTTTATATGAACTAAACAGCACAGTGTTAGCTAACTGCAGTTGTGTTATTAAGGCAATAAAATTACCCTACTGCTATCACCATGACATGATAAGCTATAATGCAATGCTCAAAGCAACGTTTAATGGAGCAGAGAAGTATCTGGCAGAAAATTGTTCTTCACAATTTTTCCAGCCTGATAATTTTAATTATGGTCAATACAAGATTTTTTCATTGCAAACAATCCTGCTATCTTTACCAGCTTTTGTAAATCAGGTCTCAGAAAGATCTTAATAAATTAATAATAATTCTTTAAACTTTAGATTGCTAGTCTGTTTTTAGTCATGTTGATTATCTCACGTTTTTTTATTATTTTCTTCCATAGGAAAGGTATAAATTTTGGTATTTCAAAGGCGTAGGGCAGCAAGGTTATTAACACTTTCAGCATGATCAGTATGATTCTGAGACCATTTACAGTACCTAAAATTTGCTGACCACCAGAGTACTCCATGTGTATGTGCTCAATTTTCGAATGTATGGGTTTGTGATGGAGGGAGGATATAGAGAAGTGTCTTCTAGTTGAACTTTGGTATCAATTCAGGGCAAATAAAATGTGAAAAAAGTTATAGAAATGTTGACAGAGATTAGATTAGAATTAGGAGTCCTGTGTATAATTCAAATACTGATTTTAATCTGCATGGTAATCATTCACATGAGTAGGACCTCAGTTCAAGAAATCACAGAACTCATGGCTAAATCTAGTCCAAACTACAACAGCTTTAGAGATAACATTGAATTTGAAGCATATTGTGGGGTGGAAATATTGAAATATTTCTGCCTGTTTTATCATAAAGATATGCAGGATAAATTCTCTATATATGCAAAATATTAGTATTAATAACTGACAGAATCTACTGTATGTACTACTCTTTATATAGTTAGTTTTCTTGGATGGCAGATCTGAACATACTTTTCATGTAATGCTTGCTTCTTCTGGTTACTTATGAGATCACAGTATTTACAATTAACCTGCAACCCTGCTGCTTCCTTCCAGTATTTAAGAAAGTATCCAAATTCACTCCCTGCATTTGTATAAGCTGTGGAGGTTTTTATAAAGTAATTCTAAAGGAACAATCCAATACTGCTGCCTCCAACAAAAGAATTCACCTCTGTAAGCCTGATCCAAAGTACATCAAAGTCAATGGAAAAAGGCTGGCTGGCTGGAACAGATTTGATGTCAGCAGCTATTTTGGCAATGGATACTGATCACTTCTCGTATGCTGGGCGAAGGGGTGTCCATGCCGCAGTTGACTGTGTGCCCAAATGGCTGAAATAGCTGTCAGCAAGATTTACAGTGCATCTGTATCCCCACAATGAGAATGAAAAAGTAAAAATGATGAAGAGATTTTGCATGTGTCTCCCACTGCTGAGGCATGAAAATGTCGCTTTAGACAGTCCTTGATACAAAAACTACACTCCACTTTCTCTGAGGATTCAGAGCTTTGTGAAGTGTGTCATGGGAGATGGAGATCACCCTGAATGGCAAATATCTCTGAGGGGGAATGTTTGGAGTCCGAAAGAACTTGGGTGTGCAACGGAGGGACAAGGAGGTGCCAAACGGCGGCTAGCGCGAAGAGCTGCCACAGCGGTCTGCTCGGGTGAGCGCTTCTTCCCTGGGCACCTACGTGCTAGCACAGTGGGCAATGGTGTGCGGAGATGCAGCAAAAGGCCGGTGACGCTGCACGCCTGCTGGGCTCTGCTGGAGTGCATCAAGTCAACGTTGTAGCCGGGGCAGAACTGCTCTCCAGAGAGCACCTACATCTCCACATTGTACGGCAGCGTTGCCAGCTCCTTCAGACCAAGCCACTGCATTGTACGGGGAAGCCTGGCAGAGTGACAGGGGCTGCTTAGGTGCACAGCTGGCTGGCAGCACTATGTCTGCCTTTCACAAAGGATATAGCTGGGTGTCACTCCCCTGTGGCAATTTGGAAGCGAGACATCTGTCCTGTCAGTAGCAGTAATGCTCTCTAAGCTGATTCCTAGCAAGGATGTAGTGTTGGAGATAAAGAAAATTTTATAGTTCTTCATAGTGTTCTTAACAGGAACAGTTGTTTTTTTCTTATTTATACAAATTGCATATGGTAAATGCATACAGTATATGTAACTATTACATCGCAGAGAGTGAACAAACTGAGCCAGCATTTTCAAGGAACTCTCAGGTTCACAACTCCCATTGTATTATCCATGCATAGATTTATTGCAGGTAACTTAGTTTCCTTAATAGCCTTTGTACCCCAGAGGCTCTAGCACCTTGCACTCTCCTCACTGCAGAGCAGCCCTGTGGTTTCTTCCTGGCTCTTCTAATGAAAGGGTGAAGCTGCCTAAGCCAGGAAATGAGTATCCATAACAAGCCCGTGTGTCTCACTCCCAGTGCAAGCAAACACAAGGGGCTGCTCCCATCCTGTGCGCCAGAAGGAAGATATACGTCTGCCATATACATTTTAAAAGATGAGGTGTCATGTACAGAAGTTAAAGACAAGTTCATTCCTCTTTTCCCAAGGAGCACTGGAAATACCTCCACAGATAAGACATCAGGTTTACCTATGAGAGCTTGCCTCAGAGCAACCCTTCTCTCATGCTTTTGGGGCAATTCATTTACCTGCTCTGTGCCTCCTTTTTCCCATCTGTAAAAAGACAGAGTCAACAGCATTCTTGCAAAGGACTGCTACTTGCATCACCCCATTATACTATTATTATACCATATTACTCTGGGAAGGCCCAGCTAATAATTTATCATGTTCCATGATTAGCATAGATACAATGCTATAATATTATGATTATGTCTACCCACAAGAGGTATAGATCCTAACAACCTCTGAAATTGAATTTCTCCTACAGCTTTTATTTGCCATGCACAGAGAAAATACCACTTGCTGGGCTGGGTTTGCCTGGCATTCAGAAAATAAGGAATTTCCAGGGAGACTGGGGACTTTATTCTTTCCAAACCCAAATTTGGGGGAACCCCAAACAAGTGTCTGGAAATGCAATGCAGTTGCTCCCTGACTGGTAGAAAACTTGTTTTAGCAGAAAATATGTCCTTTTTTAGTGTTCACATCTTACATAATTTTTCTTTTCACTAGCAATTGCATCTGGGAAACCCTGGAGAATTGCCAAGCCCCACAACAGTGCATACAAAGCTATGAGATCATTGCTTGAGGGATTCTTACTTGTGTCCCAAGCTTTCCACGGTGGTGTGCAGCTCACTGTCTTTTGGAAAGGGCGAAACAATCCAATATGCAATTTTTTAATGCCAAATCACTATCTGGGGTGCATTTACTATGCAGCTTGCTTACAGTTTAAATCTAGAGATTTGAGTCCAAATCTAGCTCTGGCTATGCCTCCAAAGCCCTCAGCAATGCAGACTGTGACTAAAAAATGCTTCCCCGCTACACTCAACACCCCTCAGCAACGCTTATAGAAGGAATTGAAACTACCTGACCGTGTTGAGCTTTCGGCAGTCAATCGTGTAGTGATCAGAGTCAAGAGCAAAGCAGCTGCTCCTATCGAAGGAAGAGGAAGTGTGGGAGGGTTCGTTTTGGCACCGTCTGCTGATCACCGGCTCTCGGGTGGAGAGGATGGGGAGTTTCCAACGTTAAGTTTATGATGGCACTCGGCTTCTCTAGTTGTCAGGAGTGTGATGGGCTGTGCCATTTCTTTTACCTCCAGATGATGGAGGGACTGGTTAGAGAAAACAATTTTTTAATTGGAAGAGTCAGTAAGCAATTTTTAGTGACACAGAGAGAAACAGATTGAGGAATGTGTTAAGGAGAAAGAGATAATAATGCTGCCTTCGATGTTATTTCACAAATCAGGACCCAAGGGAAAGAGGTCAAATACTCACTAATAAACAAGAAAAAGTGCATTTGGTGTGTTTCTGTTCCATGCTGGTATTTACAATAAAAACCAGATATTTTTCTAAAATATTTGAACATCATTAATAAAGCGGGCTCTCTGCGCCAGGTTTTGTATGGTTTGAAGGACCTAGGCCTGCTTTGTTGCAGCGGGCCAGAGCTCTCAGAGAGCTTATACCTGACCTCACAGGACAGACACAAGACACAGCTCAGGACCACAAGTATCTTCCATAGCATAAGCAGATGAAGAAGTTTCTTGGGACCAGAAGGTTGGTACATCAGTGTGGATGATGGTGCAGAGTCCATATCGCATTGTTTTCTCCTCAGCACCATGCTGTTTAGGCTGGGGTTCCTGTGAAAGGAAAGACATTGTTATTTAAATATAGTCATCACGCTATTAAGGTCACATTGGACTAGTATCAAACATGACGGGATAAAATGCAGTTTTACAGCAAACTGGTTTTGGCAGTGAGAAGATCAAGACTTTCCCCCATGAGAAGTTTGTTCTAGACAAGATGGAAGCAGAAAATGGTGTATTTCATGGACATTTTTCTCTTCCTCCCAGGCCTCTGGCAGCTAGGCATGGGGACTATGATGGAGGGCACTGTAAAGTGTCAGCAGCCTGGGGATGCTGAAGGAGAGGTGTGCTGGAAGCTAAAAAATTGTCTTCTAACACATTAAAAAGCAGTCCTACTTTCCACCTGCCTTAGATGCTGCCCAGCATGGCCCTTCTCTGAGTGGGGGTTGCGCTTCAAGAGTAATCTCATTCAAGATATTTCACAAGCAGAAATACAGAGCATCCTGGCTATAGCAGCAGAGGACTTTGCTCAGACAAGTGTATTTTTCCAAGAAGCACAAGTTATTCTAGCGAAGGTTAGTGTTGTGACCAGCACGTTTTGATTGCTTGATCTCACTCAGATTACCAACGCTGCAGCGCGGACTCTGAGACAATGCTGCATTGCCTGCATGGATACACTAAGCCCATGTGAGCCAGGGTCATCCTGGATGCTGCAAGGATCTCACTCGATAGTAACCTTTCCCTAGTGCAAGCCAGCGTGAGGAAAGGCCAGCCAAGCTATCTGCATTGTTTACTCTGGACTCAAAGGCTTGGGTCTATTCAGTTTAATTGGGTGTCAGTGTCCTCCTGACCCTCCCAAATAAATGGAATTTTGGCTTCTGCCAGTACCCATCAGTCATTTCTCATCTAAGAACACAGGAGAGCAAAGACACATTTGCCCTCTGGATGAGACTAGATCCAGTGTCCCTGCTCCAGCAGGATGAACACTTACACCTCTGCCTGCCTCTCCCTGCTGCATCCGGTACAGCTTTTCCTCCACTCGATCCAAGAATGCAGTGTGAGCCTCTGAAAGCAGAGAAACAGAGGTACATCAGAGCTATAAAATGAAATGGGAGTGGCTGTCGTGAGAATGATCTTTGACAGGCTCATCGAAGAACTCATTCTCAGACATATTTCAGACTTCAGTCAGAGCACAACACTATGAAATGCCTAGAGACATTTGTGTTCAGACAGTTCATGTGTTTTGCAAATGTGCATATTGACTTGCCGCTATTCAGTAGAGTTATGCTCACAGCTCGGAGTCTGTCGTCACCTACACTGCTTCCCTAAACAATTTCTTTCCACCTTCACACACGATTTGATAATCTTCAGTGATATTACTGGGAGCTGCTTTATAATGAAAATAGAGACATTCTCTTTTTGGAGATCTAGACATCTAAAGGTTTGGTGCATGTATACAAACTGTCAAAGCATCCACGCATTACCTGCATATTCTGAAATAGTCTGTGTCTTTGAACAGTCTAATGTGGACATCTTAATTCCTGCAAATGTATTGCCATGTGCAGTGCTGTATAATTTTCCGCTAAAGACTGAAATACGAATGTGTTCCCCAAGAGGTTATCTTTCCAGACTCCGTCAAAGTCAACATGAGTTGGAAACAGAATTGTATTCTTGAAAAGCTGAAGGAAATTGGTGGTCTGTGTCCCTGTCTCCAGTACAGTGACACTTCCCTTGGGACATGCCAGCTTTCCCCTCATGTTCAGCTGTTGTGTGATCCAAAATGCTCTGAAATCAATGTAATTCAGAAGTAATAATAATAACAATTATTTTGGAAACTTTTAATGCAGGGAAAAGCAAGAAGATGTCTTTTAATCTGACTAACTGTAAATGAAGCAGATTTAGGTGGCCAGGGATTCTTTGGTAGCAGCAGCCGTGGATCCCATTTATTTTCACAAGGCCTGTATGTAAGAAATCTCTTATCAGAGGAGTCCTTTTGCTTTCCTTTCAGTGGTTCAAGTCCAGGATCTGAAAATATTAATAAAACAGTATTTACAAGCTATAGGACAAACTGTCTGGACTCTAGGATTTGAAAAGCTCTGTTTATTGTTAATCAGAGGATTCCAAAAAAGGAGCATTCAAACATATATGGTAAAGATTATAAGCAAATAATATTCTGTCCATGGCTGTGCTGTGAATGTACAAAGAAAGTAGTGTTGTATGCTACATGGTATATACGTGTGTGTACTTTAACTAACACGTAGTTAATTATTTTCAACTAAACTATCCTTATTAGAGGCAAAGCTATGGAAACTGCACTAAGGGCAGACATCCCATTATGGACTCTCCACAACAGTAAGAATGCAGATGTGGACTATTGTATCTATGATGAGGAGAGCAGACGTTGGACTTGATTCTGTCACCTGGCAATAAACCACCTTTACAAGGCTGAAATTGCAGTCTTATCAGCAACTCTACGTTGGCAAGCAGATTTTTGAGCTAATAATCCTGCTTGTATCAGGCATCCTTAAAACTGAGTGTCTTTGCATGAGCGAAACAGTGTATTTTCTGTGATCTGAGCCCGTTATTTAGAGCTAGGAAGCAGACTTTCTCTGATACTGAAACTTAGGGGAAAACATTGCTGTTTGATAGTCAAGCTTCATCTGAGACCACTTGAGCCAACTACATGGGAGTAGAGGGGTGCTTTGCTCTTACTCCTGCTCCCTACTGTTCACATACTGATTCCTAATTTATTTAACGCAATGAATGTGGGTGTTGTCAAAGACTTACCTGTGTTTAAATGCTGTAATTTTAACTTCAGTTTTAAAGGATCTGTGGAGTAACTTGTCACAAGTTTTGGTAAACCAGCTTCATACTGCACTTGAAAAGGAACGTACATTGTAACATCACATAAGCAATCATGCCTAGAATCAAGACCACTGAAGTTAACTATAATCTTTACATTTTGGATTTAGGTAAGGTAAAAAATGTATCTGTAACATTTCTGTTCAAAAAATACAAGATTTAGGAGATTTAGTTAGCCGTTAATTACCTTGTTAACAGGTCAAGCTGTCTGGCAGACAAGAGTTATGGTTTTCCATTACCCTGAAGTTCTTTATTTACACAACTCCTGCCACCATGGTCCTGATCTCAAATGAGTCCAGTGGTCTCCTGTTACAATACAGATGAGGAACAAAACCAAAACACCCTTCTAAAGAAAGGAGCTGTGATACTAAAAAAAATGTATACTAAAGTAAACATGTTGCATTCTTTGGAGTTGTTTGCATGGAATTATTTGCACTGTTTTTCAAACCTCTCCAGTGAATTTAATTAATCATTAACATACCCTGCAGTCATCTGCATTACAATGAGCTTAAGAGTTTTCTGTTGCTGGAGAACTTAGGAGAGGGTTCAAAGCAAGGCTGAAACAAGAAGGTCATTTAACATCAATGACATATTGTTGTTTAGATATGTATTCTCATTGTTTGGAAGCAAAAGTGATTTTGCATTCAAAGTGGATAGAATGTTAAATAACCGGCAATGTTTTCTGCCAGTTGCAAAAGGAAATTGTGAGTTTGGCTGCTGGTAGTGCTGCGCTACACCAAAACACATTTTGCAGAGCCGGATAAGTGTAGGAGAAGGTATGATACCAGCACACTGGTCTTAAAATCTTTCCAAGACAAGGTGTCTCAGAAGGGTGAGTTTGGTGCATCAGCCTGTTGTTGAAAAGCAATTTGCTTCTTCTATATGAAACTACATCGCTAGGTACACAGATTTGACTGACAATTTTCCCTGATCTTCACAGGTTGAAATGGATATCATAAAACAGTTGTGAGTTACAAGATAGGAAATTGATAGCCGTGATGTTCTGGAGGTATCAGTACTATCTGCATGAATAGAAAGATATTTTTCTTTGATTAAGTGAACAAGATAAAGTTAAAATGGTGGGGCTATGCAGCAGGGTGGGCACCATGTGAAATCAGGGAGAGAACATAAGTGGTGCATGAAGCTACATGTTGAAAACTTAATGGTAATGAATGTTTAACTGTGCATTGATGGGTGTGATGCACAACAGAAGCATATTGGAGAGAATGACAGAAGGAGAAGGAAACACTGTACACTAGTAATTTACATTTCTTACTTGTTGCCTTTCTCTTACTACACCCGTTTTTCTAATTTTTTACTGACTGAGTTCTGATGTCCATTTAATGAAGCATTTCCCATTGGCCTGAATGGTGAAAAAGTGACTGCCCATCTAAGCGAACACAGAAATTACCTCTTTTTGTGAGTAAGATCAAGTCTATACTTAAGAATTTTCGACCAGTGCAGCTGGTCCTTAGGTACATTTTTTATTTAGAGATCTTGCACTGAGATTGCTCATTTCTTTTTGAACTCCTAACAATGTATCATTAAGCGTTCTTCCTAGGGGACATTTTACTGGAGAGAAAAAAAAAAAAAGAGTAAAATTCCCTGTAGAGACAAGTCCTTAGTTCTACTGAATTTCCTCACTGTACAGTCTACAGCCTACTAGAACTAAGTAGCCTGAAGTTTCAGTTGGCTGAAAAGTTAATGACTTGTCAAAGCAATTAGACAATATGCACTGCTTTCCTCCAGACCTCAGAATGGAGATCTCCTCTACCTCTGGACCAAGTCCTGAGGAGAGTCTGATAATGTTTTGTTGTTACCAGGAACTTAATTGGGAACTTTTGGTTGCAACTTTCTTTTTTTGCTTTTTTTCTTATTTCTTTTCAGACATGCTGAATTATAATTATTTGTTTCACTTAGGCAGAATAACGTGGGCATCTAGTTACCGGGTTTCCTGGAATTAGCTTTTAGAGCCAGTCAAATTATTAAAGCATTAGTTTTCTCCTGAAATGGAACAGGGAAGGTTCTGAAACATTGAGAATATTTCCTGATAGGGATGCTATAGATTATCTTGTTACAGGCAGGCCCTCTGAAGTGGTGATCTTAGAAAGCGTAACATTAGAGTTGCAGGACAGACTTGCTGTTTTTCCCTTCCACTGGTTTTGCAAATTTACATTACTGGTCAAGACTTGAGAAAAAATAAGACACATTTAGTTAAAGAGCAATGTTTTGGTTAGCAGGTTTTAAGATAAATTACTATTGAATTACTGTTATGGAAACTTGGTCATCTTGAAATAAATGGAACTCACCTTGAGACAGAATATTATTGGACAAATTTCTTGTGGCTGGCCATAATAGCTAACCAGAAGTTTGCTTTTAATTACCTTAGGTAAACTCAAAAACAGGGAAGTTAAATTCCTGTTATAGTAGCTTGGCAAATAAATTGAGACAGTATTTATACTCTCATGAACATACATGACTACATGTCCAGGTATAAATGTTTGCTATGGAGAACAGAAGGGGCTTTGTTTACTATCTCAGTTTTGTTTCTTATTTTAGAAATAGTAAGTTTGTTAATTGTTCTTTGGGTGAGATTCTTTGAAGGGCTCAGAGGAGTGGGGATAGGAAGGTTTGTAATTAAAAGTCAATTGAATATGGATAGAATAATGAATCTTAATAAAAGATTCTTCTTCTCTCTGTTTTTATGGCACATGATTTTAAAAGATATTACAAAAAAAACCCTCAAAAGCGAAGAATGAGTCCCCAAAAGAAAAAAAAATCTGAACAAAATCCCATTACATTGAAGATTTCTCTTCCTTAGCAGTTCTAATGTTAAAAACACTGATTTTGGGGGAATGCACTAATCCAAGTTGTATCTTGTTTTTTTCAATTGTCCTTGGACCGTTTTTGTACATAATTTGATTATCAGTTGTTGTGAGAAAAGGACAGTTTCTTGCCATAGGTTACGTACAAGAACTAGCACAGTGAGATGCCCGTCTCAGTTAGGGCTGCTAAATGGAAAAATTACCATAAAATACTTTCATCCAGCCTGTCAAGCAATTCAACTGCTACTTATTAATTTGGGGAAAGCAGAAAGTACAGGCAGATGTGTCAAAGAGAGCAAAGTAAAAATGAACTGATTAGCCCTGATGCCATATTTCAATCTGCTCTGCCAAAGTAAAACCATCTTGTCAGCTATAAAGCACATTAAAACATAGAGCTCCAAACCTGGATTCATCAGCTTTCTCTATGGAAGGCGTTTTGGCAAGTAATTCCTGACTAGAACAGAGTTACCTACCAAAGTGAGAGTCCAACTATACTGTAGTAACTGCTGGGTTTGGGGTTTTTTGGCTAGTGACACTGACATCTAGTGGCGTCACTGCCTGATCCCCAAGCATCTTCTCTTCATTCCAGCATGTTTGCTTTATGAAAGTGTAGGAGCCAGACACTTTACCTGCGTGTAATCATGGGGTTTCGGATCTTCATACACACCAGGCTTATATTTGCCGTTCTTCACGAACAGTATTTTGGCCTCGTAAGAGCGGATCTGTGGAAAGTGAGTGACAAGCTGAGGCAAGTCCCTTTTCACAGAATCACAGAATCACAGAATAGTAGGGGTTGGAAGGGACCTCTGTGGGTCATCTAGTACACCCCCCCTGCCGAAGCAGGGTCACCTACAGTAGGCTGCACAGGATCTTGTCCAGGCGGGTCTTGAATATCTCCAGAGAAGGAGACTCCACAACCTCCATGGGCAGCCTGTTCCAGTGCTCCATCACCCTCAGAGGGAAGAAGTTCTTCCTCATGTTCAGATGGAACATCCTGTGCTTCAGTTTGTGCCCGTTGCCCCTTGTCCTGTCATTAGGCACCACTGAAAAGATGGCTCGTAGTGTGTGCTAGCTTAACAGTTTATTGAAAGATCTATAACCACACATACAGTCCCCCCATTAGTGCTACACAATGTAAATCACATAACCCTGATTATACAGCCGAGACATATGCACCTGTATTCAGCCCCACCAAAAATAAAGACTTTGTTGAAAAGACCTTGTTGAAAAAAATATGCTAAATCCCCCAATAAAAGCAGCTGAGGCTGAGCTGGAGCAAATATGGGCCTTTCTCGCCGTGAGCTAGATTGTGTGACAGCAAACAGAAGAAAGAAAAATATGTTCTCTATTGGCACCACATTCATCAGAGGGAAGGTTTCTTCCCATCAGATGCTGCACAGCATTGCAGCCTCCTGCAGGCTGGTCTCTGTTCTCCGTTCGATAAGCAGCAGGAGTCAATGGGAGCCAAATCCTTAGTCAGTACTGGGCTTTGCTCCTTGTTGGGACAAGCCCTTTGAGGGATAATTAGCTTAAGCATAAAAGAAAAAAAGTAAAAGTGACCCTACAGTTCCTACTGGAGAGAGCTCTGGACATGTCTGGGCAATACCTGTAGACTCACTGCTGCGGTCCCGCTGTACCCGAAGTCAGCTTATTCTCCCGTTCATGCATTTGATTTGCAAGAAACAGCAGGGACCACACTGCGAATCACAAAATCACAGACTGGCTAATGCTTGTGTGGCCTCATCCCACCCCCGTTCCAGAGCACAAATCAGAAATTTTTACTCTTCAACCGAGTCAGGAGTATTCTATAATCCAAACAGCTTCATAATGAACAAGCTCTTATTTAGTGTGAGGCCTTATTCATGGCAAGTCTAGTTCCTTATTTGCAGCATACTGTAATAACAGCCACGGTGTTGCCCTGACTCTGTTTTGGTTTTGGACTAAAAACCGTACAGTAAGCCAAACATTATTGGTCACGATGGTAATGCAGAGTGTATATAACGTGCTTTTATTGCTGCAAGGCATAGCTGAAATCTTTACATGGCATACATGAAATAACAGTAAGATTCATGTTCTGTTCCTTATTTGTAAGGTATTTTATTAAAAAGAATCTGAATCCGAAGTTCATAAATAAAATAGTAATATCACTTATTTCCAGATACTAGTTCCAGCTTGTTGATTTTAATAGACAAGTATAACACTTCAAATGTGGAAACACAGTGGGTAATATTTATATGAAATCTCCAAGAGCCATGGTATTTTGCTCATGTGGAATATCATGGCATTTTGCCTGGATCAAGTAACCAGCAGATTAGCACATTAACACTTTTAAGAAACATGCATGTAATCCACTCTGAATGTGGTCTTTGACTCCTGGTAGGAATACCTAATGATTTTCAAATTGACGCATTACTTTATAAAGCAAGTCAAATAAACAGGAATTGCTGGGGAGCCTTGGTAGGGGTGTATGGCATAAGCACACACATGTTGTTATCAACAGAGGAGACAGGATCAGCTCTTTACAGCTACGGAAGGATTTGCAGAATGTACAGAGATACAGGAGAAACTTGGCTTCTCCTCTTTTTAAAGTTTTATGGCTCTACATGAATGGGTAAGTGGATATAAACTCCTCCCTCTGATTGAAAGTCATTCACCAGCTCAAGGTGACAGCTTAAAAACAAGCCTCTAAGTTTGACCAAAGCTAGCTCGTAAAGCCTGTGAAAACCATCACCATCGCCAATTTGGAAGGTCCCACTCCACTTTGCAGTTCAAGAAGACTCTACATGAGACAGACAGCTGAGGTCAGGCTGCTACAGGCTCCATCCTAATCAGGAATTCAGAGGGAGAAGGGCAGGAGGCACAGGGATTGGGTCAGTCCTGTGTCACTCAGCCAAGGACACATGCCTTCAAAGCTGCACTCTGGCACAGATTCTTCACATGGTTTTGGTCAAGCTACCAGACTCCCTGTGCTGCTTTCACTGCTTCCCATGGAGAAAACAATCTCGTCTTTTCGTCCATGGGAGATGCTGCTGACCACAGCAGAGTGCTCGTGGTGATGGTGAGCTCCCTGAGTGCGAAGCCCTGGCTGTGTGGCATGCGCATATAAGCTCAATAGTAGCTCAGGGCCCCAGCTTACTTCGACAGCCATCCAGAGACGGACACAGCTTTCTATTCCCAGGATGCTTTCAGTGTGGTGTAGCAACTGAGTCCAACTTCTGCGGCAGGAGACAGCAGGAAAAACCCAGCAGTGCCCCTCTTCTGAAAGAAGCATAAGCATCTAGGCGTATGCCAAGGAATCCTATCGCTAACCTTGTAAAAAATTTCACCAGGGCCACCTCAAAAACGATGGTGGAGTCATGCTTGGCTGCAGTTGGTTATGTTTGGAGAGTGAGACCACAGATGGGTCTCGTAGAACTATTGTGGCTGGCTCTGTTTCCTGTTAACTTATCACACTTGTCCTCTCCTTCCAGAGAGATGACTTTTATAACCCAACTAACGAGTGCCCCCTGTTTTCCTTTAAGACCAGGTGTGGCTGCCTCAGCTCATACAGATTCAGACCTTTCTGCAGGAGAAGTGACTCCACAGAAGTCAATGAGACGGATCAGAGATTGTTCACAGTTGACCCAAAACAAGGGTGCAGGATCTTGCCCTTTATCCTGCTGGGGGCTGATGCTCTCCTCGCTTCTGCACTGGAGAAGCAGAATGAACCTCGATTTTCTAGCCTTTAACATCTGTGAGTTATGCAACATCAAAAACCTACCCAAGTAGAAGGGAAAATATCCCTCCTAGTCCCTGCACCCAAGATTGAAAAAATAACTTCTGGTTTAAACTTTGATTCAAATAACCTGGCTAAGAACGTCCAAACATGGATATTTGCAGAATGAAAGAACTTTAGAAAAGGAAATTCTGGGATTTGAAAAAGAGAGAGGCTTGTCATAATGGAAAGAATCAAATCAAACCGTCTTTTAAAGCCAAAGCTAAAAAGCAAACCCCAAAACCGCTCCCCCTTCTACCTCAGTAGCCAGTTTGGACACAGAAAGGATCTTTCCTTTGCATTGAAGTTATCTGTTGAAAAAACCCTGGATTATAATGGAAATATTAAAATCTTAATCACAGAACGTCTACTTGGAAGTCCCATTTAGAAAGCAGCTCACATGTCAATGAGCAACAACTGCTGCGAACCAAGTACATATTGAGTAAACTGTGTTAACGCCTTGTCAAAACTCTTGGGTATACAACACCAGTGAAGCAGAAATAGCTCTGAGCAATGCTTCAATGTTAGGACAGGATGAGGTTTGATAGGCTATTAAAAAAACTGAACCAACCTCCCCCTGCTTAAATTCACACAAAAGCCCAGATTTTTGGAACATCACGCTAGAGTTAGGCCTTTCCCTCCCCACTGGCAGCCAAAGCTATTTTTGAATTTAGGTCAGATTTAGCGACTAGGCTTCAGCCAAAAAATTTAGGGGGGTGGAGAAATCATCAGAAAAAAATCACAAGAGGTTGCCTATGTCAGAAACAAAAGGTTTCCATTTTTCAGGCTGGATTCACAAGAGGATTTGGGAGCTGACCGCTTTCAGATGTGCGCGCCGCAGAGGGGCGATTACACGCCTGCAGCTCCCGGCTCCGGCGCCCCGGGACTGGGGATCAGAGCAGCGCTTGCCATCCCCGCGCTTTTATATCATCCTCCCCCCACGGAGGCAGCTAGATCTGTACAGAAGTGTTTGTGCAGGCAATTTAGATCGGCGCGCTGAAACTGGTTACGCTTGAGCCTTGTTTAGAATAGCATAGCTACTTTCACGTGAGGGATTTCTCAATTCAGTTAAAACTGGCTCACAAGCCCAACATGGCAAACCCCTGGGGTAAGAAAAAGTAGCGGGAGGCCAAGGATGTGCTTTTGTGGAGTGTATGGAGATCCCTGTTTCTGAGGCCAGAAAGGCTACAGTCTGATCTCTCCATAAGTCTTGTATTTTTTTAATCCACACTTTTAGAGCAAAGCAAGTATTTCTGCAGAGGGGCCTGTGGGGGCTTCCCCGTTTCCGCACCATCCAGAATCATATTTTTAAGTTCTTTCATGCAGAAAATATGGATGTTTGGGCTTGCTCAGTACTTGGCAGTAAGTGAGGCAGCCACCAGGAGAAGCTACATTTCACCCACACACTTGCACAGTCTTCACCATGCAGCATCTAAGTCTCTTGCAGTCATTGCTAGATTTCATCCTCGCAAGACTATTTAACAGAAAAATATGTTTTCTGCTTTTATCAATGCCAGACAGAAGCAGTGGGTGGAGGCAGTGTCTTGGCAAAGGTCATGGAGGACAACCTCTGTTGAGATCAGGTTTTCTAGGTCTCACCAGCTCCTGGGACATCTCCCCTTCCTCAGACAGTCGGTGGGAAGAGGATGAGCTCAGCGGCAGCCACAAGGAAAAGGTCTGAGCTCAGCAAAACCTGGGGCTGGTCTGGGGGAGAATGAAGCAAAAAGCAACGTGTTTATTTGAACATCGGGTTGTTTAACCACGCTGTATCTCCAGATGCGCTGAGGTTTGCTCACTGCTCTTAAAATGCAGCTTGATTATGAAACGTGACTGGAAACACGGCACTTTTTCTCAGAAGGTCCCTGTGTAGCAATCGAGAGCCGGAGGAGAGCAGCTCCCATTTCAATGGTGGTCTAGGCTCTGATGAGTCGGGGCAAGGTGCCACTCTTCAGTCTCGGAACACTGAACTAATCACTGAGATTGATCAAGAGCTAAAACCCCCAACTTTCTCTGTCAGCTTGGGCATCTGGTCTTCTCTTCCCACACAGCCCTTTGTGCACAAACCTTTACTTCTGGCACATGTCTCTCTTCTCTATCTTCCACCCAACCACAGCCACCAAGCTAATGCTTTCTGCTCGATGGGGTCCATGACTCTCCTTGGCAGCCCCCAGCCAGAGGAGCCCCCGCCTCCGTGCTGCACACCACAGGTAATGGTGAGCTGGTAGGCAAGCAAGTCCCCCTGTCTTTTAACCCTTCTGGGGAGTTATGGACTCTGGGGGGTCCACAGAGTGGGGAGGAACCCCCCATCTCTGCAAAACCAGGCCAATACTTTTTTTTGACCCCAGATCGATGGAATAGCATGGTTTTTATTGGTGAACTCTACAAATTCACCCTGAAAACTATTGAGACACAGAAAGAGTTTGGTCCTGCAAAGCCTCCAATAAGCCGGTGCAATCGCAGGAGTTTCTCACACAGGTGAAGTGAGGCACGTGCGTACAACACCATGGGATCAGGACCCCACGCAGAACGGCAGTGAGTACCTTGTGGCCTTTGTCTGTTGGGTTCATACATGGTATTTGCAAGCCATGTGTTTTCCACAGGGAAGCAGAAGGAGTAAAAAGAAACAGGGATCCACCAGATAAGGACATAGGATTGTATAGCATGTGTTCTCCAGGGCTGTTCAGAGGTGGTATTTCCAGCTTTCTTGTGCTATTTCAACACCACTGCAGAGCCTCATCTTTCCTGCCAAAGTGTTAAATTCAAACAAAGGCTCCTTGAAACCACACAAGATCAAAACTGGGTCATGGGAGTACTAGAAATAATTTCAAAATATCCTTATTATCTTCCCATTTCTTCCCATATGCTTTAACTGATTGTTTGGGGAGGAGGGAACGGGGGAGCACTATCACTGTTTTTTCCAAACAATATTTGCATACAAGCATTCAAGAAGCCAGGCATTTTGAAAGCCTAAAACCTATCTCACTCTCTAAAGAGAATATATCTCTTTCAAACAGATCCCTCTCTGCCCAATAGAGGTGCCATGGCTGAATTCTTTTATTTTACCCAGTACAGAGCAATAGGCACCCTGGAAGTTGCATACATCAAGAAAAGGTGTTTTAATAATGTGTGTGTCTACTCCATGTCTTCCTACTCAGTCCGCCCTTTCCATGCTTAGCACACTCGCTGAGCTAAGTTTCAGTTTGACTCTTGATTACAGTATTTAACTGCTTAATTGCAACTATTTTAATTCCAGACTTCTTGTAAGCAAAAATTAGCAACACACTTAACTACTAGGTATTTGCAAAAAGATGACTGAGTTAAGGAGCCTTAATTTAATATTCATCTTCAGAGGTTTATAACTAAATCCATACTTGTATTTAAATACCAAATAATCTGCTGATTATTATGCATAGTTTTCAGTCAGTGTAACAAAAACATGATGTCGCAGTCATGCTGTGAGCTCTGTAGCTAGGTTTCCTTGTTTATATTAACAGCTGTAAACACAGTCTAACTCAGCCTTGGGTTAAAGGCAGATTTCCCATACTTTCAAGAATTCACCACATTGTGCAAGCTACAGTTTCAGAACTTTTCTCACATGCTTATTGATTATGCCCAGGAACAGCCGGCAATACTACACATGCACTTGCAGTGACCCATTTTAGAGCCTCTACATTAAAAGGGCCAGTTTTCCATTTTCATTAAAAAGCAAAAGCAGCTTTGCAAATGTTTGTGTATACTTCTGCCCCTTAATATCCTGAATCCAGCTTGCAACCTTCTGCATATGGGGCTGAACTTGTACTTAAGTGCTTTGCTAGGTCAAGGTTTCATGGGTTTATCCCTCCATTTGAAAATACAGGTCGTAAAACCATCTTAAAGCCATTTAAATCAGTGAAAGAGATTTCACTCAGTCAGAAATGGTTTCTAGTGCAAAGTTTTGCCTTCCTCCCTTTTAAAAACAGCATTGGAAAACCTGAGCTTTTGGAGAAGCGACACTGCCTGCATAAAGGACTCTGAGGTTTCTTCATTTTTTAAGAAGATGGTGAGAAGCAAGCTACATTTGAGTGGAAAGCCAAGTGAAGCAAAAAAACACCTGCTAGGAGCAGTTTGTAATATTTCTTCCTTGAGAAAAGCAGCAGCTTGTCCTTCCGATGGGTTCCTCTGACACAGGTTAGATCTCCCAGTCTGGGAAAAGCCAACCAGCGGTGCAAAGCAACCTTCAAGGCCAAGCAAGTGAGGATGCCCTCTGGAGGAAAAGTCCCCAGTGGTACAGAGCTGCTGTAGCAAGTTACCATCGTGGGGGCTTTCATCCACTGGATCTCGCATGGAGAGAGAAAGTAAGGCAGGAGAAGAGGTTTATGTCAGATACTTGCAGGGTCCATCAGCCCTATCAGAAGAGCCTTTGGGATCACACAGCTTTACCAGGGGGTTGGGATGCTACTGTGCAAAGTGATGGCATGTCCCCATCCGTAGCTACAACTTCACTATGGTGCCCAGTTATAAACAGTGGTTACCTGTTATAACTCTCCTCCCAGAAGTGTCTTCCTGGAAACTCTGTTTTAGACCATCACAGCATCAAAGTTCTGCAACTTTGTCACAGTGCTTATGCTTCAGAGAAATACACCTCTGGGTCAGGAGGGCCAAAGTGCAAGGCTGAATTCACTACGCCGCTGATCTACAAGATGCTGCAAAGCCTCAAGCTCATGCTCAGATCCTGCCTCCGTGCACCCACTGGTCCCACCTTCATAGCTCTGTTGTCTGCGGGGGGGATTGTACTCATGTAGGGGTGAGCATACCACCACCCATCCACGTCCCACCAGCTTTGCTTTTCCTAAGCATGCAGGGCAGGCTCAGGGTCCTAGCTGTAGCCAGGTTAGGGACAAAGATATGTGCAGAAGTCAGAGTCCAAGTGCTTTGGTCTTCTCTGAGGCTGGTCCTCCATGAGGATCCTCCCCAGAACCTTGCTGCAATTCTCACTGTCTGTTCCAGAGAGTGAGGGCTGCTGGAGAAATACTGTACATCTCACTCAGGACTCTGGATCCACTCTTTGTAGACTACCACAGGTTAAGTAACCTCCCACTTGACACATGAGCAGCTCTCGCGCTAAATGCTGTCTCTTCTACCCCCTCTCCTTCTATGGTTAGAAGTGAACTTGTTCAAAACTTCATTTTTCCCCCTTAGAAGTCACATGTGAACCCAGACTGCCAAGTACTAGCCGTACTGGTGATACTAAAACGTAACTTGGATTGACAAGGGATCCACAAGGAGCTTAGCCACGCCATTCCACATCATCCTGTGCAAGTTGTTTTTACATGTCCAAGATCTCGTTCAACTTGCTTGGCTTCTCAGGGGACGATTAAAAACAACGCGTAACAGATGGGAGAGCTAAGACAAACAGAGGTTATTTGCCTCGGGCTGGTAGATTCTACCAGAATGGGCGACAGAAGTCCTGCGTATTAATTAGTTAATATTTATACAATGCTAGGAAAATATATAGCCCTATATTAGTATTATTGTAAGGTGGCCCCTACAGTTTGGAGAAGCAGAGGGCAACCGTTGCACAAGCGAATGCAAACATCCTTCCTTCTCTCGTGGCATTTTGGTCATCTGTGGGGTCCGGCAGGCACAGAGCATTCCCAGGGCACACAAGACAGGCAATGGGAAAGCCCAGGGAAAGAGATCCCACCCAAGCAACACCGCTGCACACTCCTGGGTTGCTGCATCCGTGTGTTGAATCCAGGAGCAGTTGTTTGCCCTTTGCTTTGAAAGCAGTAATTCTGTTAGGTACTGTCAAATTGGGCTATGTGGTCAGCTGCCTTCAGCAGAAATCTTGAAGCTGAATTTGAGATACTTGTGGGTGTTTACAGCAGTAAGAGGTGCAAATCTCTCTGAACTGCCACAGGACTCACGTGCCATGCTGCTCTGTGCTCTGCTGAAATCCCAGGAGGAAGGTCAGGCCCATCTGTATGAAAGAAGGATCTATGGGAAAGGAGGAAAGGGTCACGGTGTCAGATTTCTCCTTTTTTTCCACCTCTCTGGGGCATTCATCCTGCTCCCATGACTTCAGATCTGATTTCTTCAGATGTCTTTTTCAGTCCAGCTTCCCTTCACACCACCACACATCCCAGCGTGCTGCTCTGCGCCTCCTCCAGGTTCCAGCATCAGCCTGAATCAAACATGCACCAGTTTTTCTCCAGGACAGCTCTCACTCTCCAGTGCTTCTGACATCATCGTTTTCTCTGCCATATAGCTTTAAAAGTGTTGAACATTTTTGGCCATTCCCCTTCTTTCTCTTGGCTAGAACACAGAAATATTACCTAAGTTGTGATGCATTTTCCCCTAGAATTTTTCAATCGTTCAGGCTTCCCATGTAGTCTACCAGAATTTTCATCCAGTTTTCATCACCTCATATCTTGACCATCATGATCTGCCATTTCTTTTCCCATCAGTTTAGCTCAGACTTGACTGAAATGCAGAATTTCCAGCTGAAAATTCCAACATTCATTTTCATCCAAAATAGGATAAAAGGCTCAAATTTTAAAAGCACCTCCTCAGAAATACTGACATGTTAACTTCTACTTATTTAGGCAAAAGTTTTCAGTGTTTCTAGTTGCTGAATTCTAAATGCCGTATTTTGTTTCATTTATTTGACAAGCTTTATTTAGAGTAAAATCAACATCAGGCTGCATTAACCTTCCCCTGTGGATTGTGCTTGCTCTGGGTCAAGGTCTACAGGAAACTACACTTCAGTGTAAGATGGTCTTTACTGCCTACACTGCATGATACAGTGGGAAGACCATACAGAGTGCATCGAGAAATGCACAGTGTAGCGAGGGACCTCACCTGGAACGGAACAGAAAGCAGAGCTTCATGGCTGTCCTACAGCTCTCAGCAGGCACCGAAAGGATGCTCACTTCTGTACCATGCAACCGGGTTACCTCATCACAGGTTACACAACGGGAGACATGGGTCCCCACATCCCATTCTTTTCCCCTAAGGGATACGCCATGCTTTTATCTGAACTTTTTTGAAATGAAGTGGTTTACATAATTGTAATTTAAAAAAAAAAATTGATCATATCAAACTGACCCTAAATGAAGCCTTTCCCTTTTCGCTACAGAAAATGTCCATTGCTGCAAAGCTGTGTTCTCAACTGCAAAATCATCCTGATAAAAATGTCCCATAGCCTCCAGTACAGCTGCCACAATCATTATTTTTCCTTTTTCTCTAACCTGAGCAATTTGATGCCTCTTTGAATTCTTCAGATTTCTCTCTTTACCATCAAGCCCCCTTCTCCATCAAAGCCCCCAAAAAGTCACTGATGTCCCTGACGTCACTCCCTGCAACCTTCCTTGTGCCAGCCAACCGCCTCGTGATCCCCCAGCCCGAATCAACCTGCAAAGCCATCCAAACTTCTAAGCCTGGCTGAAAAATCTGTATGTCTTTTAGTGGCAATGTTTTAAAAATGTTTCTGGTTTCAAAAGGGTTGTCAGCAATTTCAGCCTGTTCCCTGAAATGGTTGGAGAAAAACAAGTAACAAAACATGAAGATATTTTTACTCAATTCTTACTAGTATTTAAAATGTCGAACAACATTTTTGATTGCCAAAACTTGATGGTCTGTCCTGTAGACTGTTCTAAAAGCTTTAAATATGCGGTTGAGTTTGTGGTTTGAAAAGTTTTGGAGCTTTTCCTCATCCGAATTGCTACTTCCAATAAGAAATATATTAAAAATATGAAATGTAAGCCAATAAAAACATAAACATAAAAATCAAATCTTCAAAATACCAACATTCCAGCCAGGTCTGCTCTCCTTTTCCCAATCCCAAAATTGGCAATTTAACAAATACCGAGGCAAGTCAGGAGGCAATGCTTCTAAACCGCTCTGAAGCATCCCATTCTGAATGTAATTAATGAGTGTGGCTGAAAAAGCACGTTGCTGAGACCCTCCACGGTCACCCCCATTCCTTCTTTTCATTTCTCACGGTCTCACGCTGTAGTTTTGTCACATATGTAACTTCAGGTCCTCTAGACTCTGAAAGCTGCCAGTGAAACCTTCT
>Ga0181612_145755_pt1 | contig 30977 bp, 21 predicted proteins | sample HoacroProtozoa21_FD_119630 | JGI IMG/M metagenome (GOLD analysis project Ga0181612, IMG submission 119630) | Hoatzin crop microbial communities from Cojedes, Venezuel. Combined Assembly of Gp0051906, Gp0051904, Gp0051908 | reverse complement strand
GGGGTGCATAAGGGTTGAATGCTGAAAGCCCAGTAAAGCAAAGCCTCTTGCTAAAGAGCCTCTCTCTCTATTCCCCAGGTCATAATCTGACACGTGGGGATAAATGCATGAAAGACTGAGATCTTCAAAGACCACACCACAAAGCAGAGACAAAATAGGTAGACCAAAGACCCCAAGAAATTCCAGCCATACAACAGTATAAATCCCAGAGCCATATATGGGAAAGCAAGCCTAGCTTGTCCTGAGAGACCCTACTTCCAGACTGGAGCTGTCCTTTCTACCAGATGTTGCATTGCCCCATATAAAAGTTCCCATTCAAGTCAGAGCTAGGTTAGGATTCACAGACAGGTCAGGATTCATTTTATGCTGTGAAGTGGAGATACCCCTGACATGGCTCCCTTTGTCCCAGCCTCAGTAATACCTCATTTTGCCCTCCAGGATTTTGGAATGATGAAGGCAACCATCCTATTAAAGCATCACTGTACTTCTGTGCTATCCTCTATAGGTTGGGGCAGAGGGCTAGGAATGTTATTTGCACGAGTAAGGAGGAGGCTGATTGAACTGAGAAGCAGTATTTGTAATCCCAATTTGAGAAAATGTCTGTGTTTATCAGGGCATTATACTCTCCATTTATCTGTCATCTCTTCCCTTCTTCAGCTGGCCAGTGAGGTTTTACATTGGTCAAATTTGGCAGGCTTCATTTTGTGTGTTTACTTTCTCCTCGTCATCCTTGCAAACAAACGCACACCCCGCAGATTGACTAGTTTAGCTATATGGCGCGTACAGACTATCATCTCTTTTGAATGCACCAAAAAAGGTCAGAGCGTTCAGCTTGCATTGCACATCAGCACCAGTTATGTACTCTGACAGCACCAGATGTCAGCTCCAAAATGAACTGCATCTGTTCAGCGGCACACGAGGAGCAATGCATGAGAGGATGAGGCCAGGCTCTCCAACGGCCCCGCAGAGCCAGGGCTGTGGACTTGCATTGTAAATGCAGCAACGGGTCCATCTGCAAAGACAGGTTTGGATTTCTCTCCTAGGACTTGTTCTGCTTAAGCTGAGTTGAGAACGAGAACTGCAGGTAAAATACAACAGTCAGCCAAAATAACTGACCTTGGGCCTGGCCTAAGAGCGGGAATTCACTTTCTTGGGTCTGAGCTACTTCGGTCTGCTCTTGTTCCATCGGCTGTTTCCTACTCCAGCTCCTGCTCCTTACCAGCTAGGTGGTGTGACAGGACACTCCACATTACATCTACAGCAGCCCCTTGCTCTGCCTGTTGGCTGGAGCAGATGGCTTCCTTCCTGGGCTTTTGGGACAAGGAAGGCTTATCCACCCAAGCTTTCCACCCTGTTGCACAGGTACCTCATGCCACATCAGTGGGTGGTCAAGTTCAGCCGAAGTTCAGAGACATGGTATGCATCAGTCTTTCCATCTCAGCTGCTTGTCTCCATAGTCCTGCTCCTCCAGAAGGAAGCTGGCTCTTTCCTGACAGGCTATTGGAAACACATTGGAAGGACCAGTTCTAACTCACCCACCACCGATAAGCAATCCAGAGGATCTTGGTCCGTGGTGTATTTGAACTCACTTGGTTGAAGGGGCACTTGGGCTACTCTGTTACTTTTGCGTGGGAGTCTGGGCTGGTTTTTGCAGTGTGAGGAACCTTGTTTACACTTACTCTCACAGCTCTTTCAATCAAGATCTGACCTGAATGCCACTACGTCAATGAGTGCAGGGTCAAAGTTTTAGCTGGAGCTATAAAGCTCTGTGCTTTGCCAAGCAACTCCTCCAATTAAAACTTTTCTGGTATAATTGCAAGCCAAATAATTAGCACCCTTGAGATATCCATGGCCCTCTATAGATTCCCAACTTCTACATTTACGGTAAATTGCCAGAAAACAGCTAGTGGCTACATTAAACAACCATTTCAGAATAAATGAAGTAGCACAGAAAAGGAAACACATGATCTGCTTTAATGCTACTGGTTCATAAATACTAAAAAACTTCATGCACTTTCATAGCTGTGACACTTCCTGCCACCCTTTAGAAGAGGTGTGATGTCATAGACTCAAAGTGATTTCCTTCATCTTGCCGAGCCCTCAAGTGGCATCTTCCTCCCAGAGAGCCAGCTTTCACCAACGCTGGGGAAAGAGCTGGTTTGGTAGTGACAGCCAGGGCAGGGCCTGCCCCAGAGCATCCAGCCTGGAAGGGCTTCTCAAAGTCATACCTTTTGAGCTAATCGTGCCACTTGTGAGGCTTGGCAAAATATATGTTCACCGAACATGATAAGGATGATTTGGCTTATTTTGTCTGTTTGCTTTTTTTAAGGTAAGGGCAAGGAAGGTTTTCCTTTCCTCCCTTGCACATTGCACCTGACATGATAAATCTTAGAACAGTAATGAGAACAAGTTAATGTGGGACTATATTTTCTCTTCTCATAATGATCTTTGTCATGGAAATGGATTGATTTTATATCACTTTCTGTTCTCCTTATAATTTTTATGTGTGGAATGAGGCAAGAAAATTTTATCTCTCATAAATTCAGTATAAACTTGCTTTAGCCTACGTAACTCTGTGTTTATTTTGGCCACCTATTTCACTGCTCCCCTGTTTACAGCCTGGGAAAGAGGGGAAATGGCCAATCAATCAAAATCTGGAATACTGAAAAGGTCACAGCCATCCACATGATACCGCCATCCCCTGTAGCATTAGGCATTTCCCAGCTGCTGCATCACTCCAGATGTGCCTCAGTGTTTTCCCTGTGGTTTCCTCAGGCCTTGGAGAAACTGGGGGAAGGCAGCTATTACCTAAAGGAAACCCAGGCACAAAGGATGGGAGCAAGAGGCTCCTGCCTCCCCTCCAAACAGAGCAGATGTCCCGTCTGGCACACGGCAAGCAGCATGCCATGCTGCAATGAGCCAGGAAGCTCATGGATGGCAAAGCTCCCATCACGCTGCTGTTATCCTGTCACTGATATTGTCAGCCCCTCAGAAGGAAAATGCATTAACTGTTTACCTGCTTCTTCCAACTGCTCTTCCCTGCAGCCCCAAAGGCTGAGACTGTGGATCGATTCTGAATCAGTTTCCTTTCAGTGCTGCATGACTTTGTCCATCCTTACCAAATTTCTTGCATACAAATTTTTATTAATCCTCTTTCCCTCCAATTCGACAGCTGCCACTGTGACAGAGAAGCAATTTTCTCCCAGGGACGCACAAATAAATGAGGGGTGGAACTTTAGGTATCCCTCCTTGTAGAGCTAAACTAGATACCTGTCTATTCATCAGTGCTCATCTCTCATTGCGCAGACTAATTGAAATGAGAATCCTCATTCAAAATGGAAGCGTGGAAATAAAAAGGGATTTTCACTTTGTGTAGCTGACTATATGCAAAATCAGCTGTAATGACTACAAGTAGGACAGTAATCTTCTGCTGCCCACAGCAGCAGGTATGGGGCCAAGGATGACTGGTGTGTTGCACGGCAGCCCCCACGTGTACTAAGGAGTTGGACTAGTCTCTACCAGGTAAGGATCCGGCCTCTAGAAATCCATCTGGATCAATAATTTGGACTCATGATGAAATGGCAGAGAGTCAGAGGCTAGCTCAACTCTGTAAATCATAACCCTTTGCAGTAAAACTAGATATTCCCATAATAAGAGACAAAAACATTGTTTAATGGGTTTTTGGATGATAACTCTTTTATATGGCAAGACTGTATTGGAGAAAAATTAAGCAGGGGAATTGCAATTTTGTGTTTTATGTGATAAAAACAATGGGGGATGAAGGGAACATGCGGCTGCTATTTTACAAATTGAGTTGCGGAAGCCAAGCTCCAGCTTTGCTCCCATTAAGGATTAACATCTGGAGATAAGAGTTTAAAACCCAATATTGCCTTGAAAATGATGCACATACACAGCTTCAAGACAGTGTGTCTTGGCTGCATATTCACAGCTGACCAATTTTACACCCTTGTTTCCCCCTAAATTATTCATCCTGTGCATCCTGCATTATGTTTTCTTTATATCATGTCACAGCTGGAAAAAGAGGAGGACATCCTGCAAGTACAGTAGCTCCTTTTGTCCCTGCTTTCAATGTGTAGGTGCGGCACATTTCCTACGTCCTTTGCTTCCCTGCGACACCAGCGCAGGCAGGTTTGGGATCCCTCTACTTTCTCAAACAGAAGAGTTTCGTACCTGTCACATTAAAGTGGAAATGGGAAGTGGGCAAGTTTGTACACGAATGTTCGCAGAAGGCAATGAATACATTGTGGATCGTGATCAGCCCAGGAAATCAAACACGCTCTTACTTCAGCTCCTCTCCAACCTGCATCGCTCTTCAAATAACAATGACACTGCACTCCAGCAGAAAACAACATCCCACTTGAACCATGTCAAAGACTCCCTCACTTGTGCACAACACCCTCATTAATGGCTCCCTGCTAAACTGCCGGGCAGTTGTTTCTGCTGTCTTGCAGCTACACCCAAGAAGTGCTTCCAAGCACCCATTGTAAAGAGAAATTCAGGATATTCCCCCCAATCTCCCATGTGCCCTGTCATGATATACGCTTGCTGTAGGCATCACACAACCACTTTGCTAAACTGCCCCATCAAACACCACAGAAATGGAGGGAAAGCTGAGGCACAGATTCGGGGACATGTCTGTGGAATACAGTTGTGAAATGAGAACCTCCCTCTCCAGTCACACTCTTGTCCTTCAAGATTAACTGTCCTCTGTCAGGACCTCAAAACCATCACACTAATAAATGAGAGAAGAGACCTACTCGCTGTTGAAAAGGATTAATATTTGTCTTTACTTCTCAAGGGAAACTTAAAGAAATGTGAAAAAAAATTACATCACAAATACTGATTTAAACCACTGGAAAATTTTAAGCCTCAGTATTTAAGGGGAACAAGTCCTAGAGCTATTGAACAACGCCAAAACACAGACAAAAGGGTATCATACGGCTTTCTGAAGACATGAAGCTTGGAGATTAGAAGTCATTTTCCAGTGAGAGAGAAAGCAAGGAAGAAGTATATTTAGGTCCTATGATACTAATATTAGCAGGTTTGCATCCTTTTTCCTTCCACAGCATAACTGAATAAACAGCCATTAATAGAGAATAATAAATCTGTAATGTAAAACCAATGCATAAGAAGCAGATCCGACTGCGTGTTACATATTCACAGAAGGCGGAGGCAAATAAAGAACTCCAGGTACTCTAGTTAAAAAAACATATTATTTACAGCAAACTAAGTGTGTCAGTTTGCGTCAAAATTGTTGGGAATAAATGTAATTGTAAATAAGGATTACTAGAGGTAACGTAAGTAGACCAAAAAACCCCAACCCAGTAAGCAATGATGATTTTATTCTGAAACCATAATCACTCTTACTACCATGGGTTCTGAAGTTTGGCAAAGCATATCTTAAAGAGAAGCAAAAACCTTCTAAATCTTTCCACACACAAGGCTGAGGACTCAGTGCAAGCGCAAAGCCCAAGGGGGCCCTTCTTCACCAAAATTTGTTTCTACTCTGGATCGAATCCTCACAGCCACTTAAAAAGAAGCAGGGCGGAAAGATCTGTGCTAAAACTCAGCTCCTGGTTCCAGGACGGTGACAGTTTGTTCTGCTGCATGGTGTTTAGCATTGAGCATGTCAAGCAGCTAATTGACAGCTGATTGGCTTGTCAGCTCAGAACACTGCTTTCTGCCATAAGTAGCAGGGGTGGGGAAAAAAAGGCCACCTGGGAATCAGTATAAGTTTTTCTGTATGCAAAGCTTTAGGATAAATCATATTTTCTTGGCAGCTAATACAGAATTGTCTACAGAGCTGCACTGCTTAATATAGGGGCTCTAGCATATTGTTCATATATGAATGGAGTTACGAAAGCATGCTGTGATTTATAGGCACCTTTCTGTTTATATCTCTGATTTAGCTAGGCTGGGATTTGATTCTTTAGGGAGTTTTTCACTGGCATTTGCAAAGCACCAGACTACAGCAAGCTGTGAAGGACTCAGAAGCTCAAGAAAAATTGTTACTGTTCATCCCTAACACAGCCAGAGCCCTCTGAATGAGGACAATATGAAATGTTCACCCTGCAAATACTCTTTCAAATCCTCCTTCAAAAAGTCAGGCTGTTCTGAAATACTGCTTTGTCATCTTAGCTTTACAGCATGCTCTTAAGGAGCAAGCCAGGGGACAAAACTTAGAGCAAATATGTCTTTAATTTCCTAGATCAGGAAAAATATCTAAATAAAAGAGAAAGTGACTTGAATATTGCCTTCTTTCCACCATCACCTCCTTGACTTTGTTTGCCATCTGTTGCTCAGCCTTTGCTGCAGGACAGAGCGGTCCATCAGCGTTTGAGAGACCTAAGAGAAAGGTCTTGGTTTGCAGGTGCTGAGCAACATCAATACATCACCTCTCCTCCTCCTCCCTCAGCTTGCCGATTTGGAACTGGAGGACAATATTGATCTCCCTGAACATGCCCCTTGGGATCGATGTCTGACATTAATTTCTAAGCAGCAAACCAAACAGATGATGGCTTATGCATCAGGAGGGATGAGGGCAAAGCACTCCCGGGACATAGCAGTGCATAGTGGTGAATGACGGGGTTTATCACAACTTCTTGCAGTGCCCTGTGGGACCTCTTGCAGCTCTGGCTTCTGAGCTGGCTTTCCTCCAGCTCTGCCACTGTCAGCTCTCCTTGGGGCCCACAACTGGCAGAAGGCACGCTGTCACATCCACATACCTGGCTGGCCATATTTGGTTCTTTGTTCTCTTCTCCTCTCATTGATTTGTGCTGTTCACCCAGGTCTCACCGCTCTGCCCAGCCAGTAAATGCTTCATTCAGGGGCCATCCAGGGGAATGGGTGCACATACAGAGCGCTGTTACTGTAATAAATGCAGGATTAACACAAAAAGGAAAGGACTTCGACAGGGACCATGGAGTGTTAGCTTGACACAAACCACTAATAATGTGATCGCACAATTTTACTTGTCTTTGCTGACTATGTGGCATGAAGATTCCTCCTAGCTTCATGTCACCAGAGCTGAAAATTTAAATAAAACTTCTATCATTTAACACTGCCTTGAACATGGGTGACATCTATTTGCCTTCCTTTTTGCTTTCATTAATGCCAGTTTTGCTGTTAGATTTGTTTGTTAATCCTACAAAGGAAATTAAACCAAGACTGTTATACATAAAGGGTTTGCACAGATCACATATAATAATGTCATATTGTGTTATTTTATACAAAATGATTAGCTAGTAATTGCTTTAATGGAGGAAAACAATAAACAAAAGCCTCCATGAAATGGGTTTTTCACATGCCATGCATGGCTGAAGTTATTCTAACTATGCAAAGAGTATCAGCTGCTTCATGCTGGACGCAGTCTTGTTCCCACTGGAATCAGCAGACATACTCCAGTGTTGGGAGCAAGTTCAAATGCAGTATGTCATGAACCAGATAATAAGTGTTTGATGCAATTCACTGTGGTTTTACTGATGCTGGCACTGCTGAGCTGACAGCAGCGTATTCCAGTAACGAGCACATCTCCCTCTCTAAGGTGTTCTGAGTGGTGCAGAATATTCCACATCTGTTTTTCTGTTTGCGTGTGTACCAACTGTCTCTCCAGACTTGCTTTCCTTTGCCACAACAGCAGCTGTGATAAATGGTTGGAAGCCTTTGAGACCTACAGTTTTGATTGACCGTCCTGTAACAGCCCTGGTCATCTCCCCACACCTCTGTGGGCTGTGATGGCTCCGGTCCCCCCTGGCTGTGGGGTCTGTCCACCTGCTTCACCCTGCAGCTTCAAGTCTATCACAAATGCACTGAGCACAAGTTTAGAAGCCACAGTTAAGGCTCTTTTAAGAATCTTGTACATATAAAATCTTTTAGATACTGCATCAAAATTTAAAGCGTCATTTTGGTTTGGAGTCTGTTTAGAAATTCAACTCCATTCTGTTAACATCAAGGGAACTATGTTAATTTGCCCCAGAAGAGGATTTGTCTCCCGTTTTGATCAGCGGCATGACCAGGGTATTTGTGTATTTTCTGTTCTAATGTCAGAGTGACTTGATGACATGCACAGGCTATTATTCAATAATGATGCCTAAATGGAGCTATCAGAAGGGTTATTATCAAGGTTATTAAAAAGCAATTCTTTCTGCCTTCAGTTTAAGCATGAATTGCAGAGCAAACCATCATCTAGGTGAGGATGTGCGTATTAATCAAGAGGCTTCCTATGGTCTACCTAGATACTCTGAGCCTGAATAATGATTGATTTACTCTACTCTTAGATTAGCACACAATCAGCCAGGGCTGTTGAACATCTGACCAGCAGAGTTAATTCATAATGCTTGGCAACCATTTTGCAATTTTCTCACATCTGTTCTGGCTGGCTGAGACACTAGATTTCTTTTAAGAGCCCAGAAAATGGCACATGGAGAAATGTTTGTGGTGCAGTATTCCCTGCTATCAAACGGTAACAGTCCTGCTAAATACCCTTTCACTTCAACACTTTTCCAGGAGAAATAAGCCTTCTATATAATCACATGCCAGATGCTAAAGTATGGAAAATGGCAATGATTTTTTAGTAATCATTTGAAGGTAGCTGCACATAATTGCATTCCTATGCAAACTAAATCTGATCAGATAAGTTACTAATGAGCCTCTGAACACAATTTGGGCTGAGTTACCAACTTCAGAGAAACATAATTTCACTTGCCTTGCTTAGGTAAAGGGCAGCTCCATATCACTCTCATACGTTTCTAGCAAACCCTGAAGTGCAACAACACTTGCATCTGTTGCTGCAATTTCTTTGCACACAGCATGGCAATTTAGCTGGCTGGGTCTTTTCTGCTGACTCCGCACTATCAAAGCATACATTTCAGGTTTGGCAAAATTCTTGCAGTGCTGTCAAGCTGACCAACACATCTAGTATTAAATGGTTTCCCATTTGCTGTTATCATCATTTTCACAGGCCACACTTCAGCTTTGCTCTGCACTTTTAACGCTTTCAATATTGCTTTTTGCAAATGAATAGACCAGAGATGCCAAGATAGAGACATGTCCAGTCCAGCCCCTTTCCCTGGGAGCCTGAGGATGACATAATGAAAATTAAAAATGGTCACTAAAGGCAGACAGACCTCTCTCTGGTCTATCCCTCAGTTATGCTGTCAAAACTGTTCATCCTGTCTTGGAAAGTTGTCAAAGATGAAGTGCGCAGAACAGATTTGAGGGTGGATTTAATAAAGATTCTTCTGAGAATTATTGCTTGCACAATCAATAAAGAGCTTTGGAGAGGCCCTCAGGGCTTTTGGACAGCGTTTTGAGCACAAGGAACCGAGCTTTAAGAAAACGGGAGATACTCAGAGGCGCTTCATAGAGAGCAACTGAGATTCACCCACTTAGACCTAAGCTTTTCACAGCAAGTCACGGCGTGCTGACGAACAATCCTATGATGTTATTTAAAACATTACTGTGAAGAGTTACAATGATCACACTGATTTAGAATAGCTGTCAAAAGTGTTTGGGAAGAAGAGTAGAGGTGTCATCTATATGCAGAAAGATATATCTATCAAAAGTAATGAGTATTCTGAATTTCATACCATTCATGGAGTCAGTAGCCTGGAAGCTGGCTTTGCTGTAAATCAAGTAGATCGAACCAAAACTATTTCTCTGGAAGCACATGAAAAGCCTGGTGGAGAACCATCTCAAAAACCTACACCCTTTTATTGAATAATTCAGCCATAGGAAAAGCATGTTTAGTTGCTGCTTCTGCTTATAAAGCAAAATCTACTAGGACTCTATATCCCTGATGTTACGGCATGAATTGAGAAGAGCAGCAACTTGCTCTGAGGAAGTTTAGCTATTTTATAATAAATATTCCTTTGTATGAGTGCTCTCGCTGCTGGAGTCCTGCTTGCCATGGTGGTTCCCCTTCCACTAAGCCAAACACACAGCTACTCACTTCTGCAAAAGCTTTATGAGAAGCTAGAAAATACCTCAGACTTCTGCCTTGGAATAGCCAATTCATCCCATGAGTGTAAATAAAGCGATACAGTTTTGCCTTGCCCACTGCAGAGCACGATACCAAATGCAGATATCCCATCCTGCTTTAAGAATGAAGCTGTTGGACAAAAAGGGAACTCTTCCTGAAGCCCTTTGTTATGAGAAAACCTGTGCTTAGCAGGGGTTTAGCGACGCCAACAGATGAAGAGCACCTATCCCACGAATCTCTCAGCCTCATGGGTGCTATGAGGACGCTGACCACTGTTGCGACAATCTGTTTTAGGTAAGTCTAGCAGACAAGTTTCAGGGACCGGAGTCGCTGAAGCCTTGGCTCTGTGGGGACCTGAAGTGCCCCCAGCGTGGACAGCACTTGGTTGGGGGTGCAGATGGCTTGGTTCTTCTCACTGTCAGGGGTTGCTGGAGCCCAGTTTAGCTCAGTGGACTCCTGTGGCCTGATAATTTATGCCTTGGTATGTCTTAGCACTGTAATTTACCAAAATAAAGAATAACATTCCTATAACAGAGATTAATAGCTGTCAGGCTACAAAGTAATTTTTCAACATGAAATGGAGCAAAACTTACATTTTTAGCACAATTTCCCAGTTCAGTGATGCACCTGGTAATAATTATGATTTACATTAACCATAACACCATCCTCCTTGTATCAACTTGCCTTAGCGAAGAATGAAATAGGCCCTTGTTAAATGTTTCATGAAATAATTCAAATTACATACGCTAAAATTTCCCAGTTCCCACTAGCCAAGCTAGAAATCAACAAGAATAAAAATTATTTGCTGCTGCAAGGCCCTGATTCTGTGTTAAGAATTACGTGAGTAGAGCCCTTAAAGCTCTCATGGTTAAGTTAATGATAACAACAGCTGACAAAATCTTTAAGTCCAAACCAATGATGCAGCTGCAAAACCCATTCTCTGCAGATTTTCCATGCACCGTGTTCAAGCTAACTTTGTCCTGTAAGAATTTGCCTGTAAAAAAAACAAAAAGAAACGAAAAATCCTGCTGTCCCTAAAGTCAGCAAAGTTCAACCCTTCAAGACCACCTGATTAATTAACTTCCAGGCTGCAGGACTGCAGCAAGGCAAAGGAGTTTGTAATCTGTTGCTTTGCTGATGTAGGGCCTGAGTGTGCCTCTTGCTCTCTAAGGCACCATGAAACACTTTCCTAGTGGAGTTACCTGCCAATATATTATAAAGAAAGCATCCACAACGAAACCAAAAGATGATGTCCTTTCCTTGGCATCTGTGAGGAATGCAAAGCATTTACATGCTAAAACATTACAGCAAAAAAAGCACTGAAATAGTGTGACTTATTTGCCTCAGAAACACAGATAAATGAAATACAGAACTAATGTAGCCCTAAAGAGCAGGTAAATTCATTTGAATAATAGGATTGTGATTTATGATTTTCTTATTACAAGAACGCGTTTCAGTTCTGCAGCCTTTAATTATGCACTGGCATGCACAAAAGCTGCTCTGTTCCTGTGCATGAAGTATCATCAGGACCAGAGACAGAATTCAGAGGAGGCCTCAGGCACCATGCATAGACACAGCTTCAGAATGCTCCCCTGCCTGGGGTCCTGCATCTCCATCAAAAGGAGCACCTTAGCCAGTGGGATACCAGGAATCCTGTGGGCTGGAAACCCTCATGCCCCATAAATGGGCTCCATTTTACCTAAACAGTCGCTGGAGCACCCACTGGAGACAGGTATGACCTTTCTCCCTAGCAGGTGCCCGAACTTAGACTGCAAGATCATTTTAAACCTCTTGCTCCATCTCACCGCATATTTGGGAGCCCACTGCTGTTTGAGGAGGAGCGACTGGATGCATTTCACCCCAGAGAGGTGCAGGGCTACCCCACAGTACTCACAGGGCCGTGATTTGAACCCTGTGCCAGCCGAACGCTGCAAACGGGGTTGCTGGGCAGTGGCAGGAGCTGCGTTGGGCACCAGTGACCACCAGCACTGCCCACGCAGCGGGAGCAGGTTGGAGCGGAGCCGGCTGGGTGGTGGAAGCTCTGCCTCGCCAGCCCAAAGGGCTGCTCCGTTTCCTCCGACTCGCCCGGTCCCTGTCAGCCGAGGTGGGGAATAGCTTGGTTCTGCTGCCACTGCCAGAGTAAAGTTCAGCACTGCATCATTAATTAGGATGACTGGATACTCTGGGATTTAAACTAGTGATTAATGAGCCTTTCCAGCTCTAGCTCCATGTGAACAACTATCTAGTTCATGTTATATTTAATTTGTTTAAAAAAACCTCACTGAGACAGTAAATCTTGCTCAGAAGAATTAATGGAGAAAGAAATAACACTCACACTGCATTCATAATGTTGATTGCAAATTTATAGTCACACTCCCTCGCCCTAATTTGAATGCCTTTTTCAGAAAGACAATATAATTCATGTTTTAGGGGATTCTTCGAAAATCTCCCTAGAAATGAGAAATGGTGAAGGGGCCAACAAGATAAGGTAAGTAAAATGTAACAATGCAAAATAATTCACACCAAGCAAAAATACAGCGCCTGGTTCGTCTTAATTTTGGTATAAAGCTCCTGTTCCCTTTGTGGTAAGACACCATACTTTGCCAAAATTATCAATCTCCCCACTGTTAATTACCTTACAAAGTAAGCCAGATTGTACAATTTGCATCATGGAGGTGCTGAGACATCCTAGCTTTTCCTGGCCTTATTTTTTTTTTTTTTTTAACCCTTAAACAAGGGTTACAGTGCAGAGGTGTGTGGCAAGTGCATTGGAAATACAATTTTGAATTAATCTGTTCAGAGCATTAATCCAGTCCTAAGCTTCCCTCGCTCCTGTATGGTACGTAATCGCAAGCTGGGATCATGGCTGCTTGAGCAATGCTTTCCCTTATGTCTGCACTCAGACACCATGAACCCATGGGCCACCAGTCTTAACTAATTCCTCTAACTACGTTTTCAGTGATCTCCCCACCAGGAGCCAGCTCAGGGTCTCTGCAAATTTCCATATGTTTGAAGTTTTCCTCTCCTCTTTTATCTTTGTCTGAAAGCTGTCAAAACGCAGCTACCATTTCATAGGGTAATGAGAAAGAGATTAAGGAACGTACACATCTGTCACCTGAATACGTGCAATAAGGAGAACATAAAATAACTAAAATTAGGATCCCATAAAAGCAAACGGCAGCCACTAAATTGCCGGCACAGTCACCTTCTGCACCAAGCAGTGCACCCAGTTAACTCCTGCACCCCCGAGCTGCAGCAGCACTGCCTCTGCAAGCTGCAGGCCCACCCACCAGCAGCTCCTGGGACATTTGTGTTAGACTTGTGTCCAGGGATGGGCTGGGGGGGTGGGTAGTGGAGTGGATAAACCCCTCTGCATCCAGTCCACTCCTCTTTGCAAACGGGACACAGCCTAAACCACTCCTGGTGCTCTGACAGGTCCTCCCCAACAGTGGCTCATCCTTCAAGCAGCTGAAAGGAAAACCTTGAATTTCAAATCAGCTGCAAAACCCAAAGCAGAGTCTTTATGCAGCAATTAAAAACGCACCAACATTAAGCCTAAGATACTGACATCTTGTTCTCTGGGATTGCTCTAGTCTCATCTCTGGAAACACCATCAGCCCTCTGCTTCCCGTATCTCCGGAAGACTGAAGAGCTCAGCCCGAGGCTGTTCTGGGCACGAGAGCTCCAGGTACACAGGACACGTTCTTAGGCTTATGGGCTGGGAAGGCCACACCGCTTTCTCCACGGGAGGTAATGGAGGTTGTGGAAATGGTCTCATTCTCTTCATGTTTAAGCAATAAAGTCCTGGAGAAACTCTAATTTTCAACCTTTATCCAGAAACGGTTAAGCTCCTAAATTGGATCCATTATCACCCAAATGAAGACTCATACCAGTAAGCTAATTACGTTCCTTACCAAACTAGTGAATAATTTAATATTTTATTGTGATGTTACAATTTGTATTTATTATCCTTTGCTGAGGAGTGAAATTAAACCTAATGAGGCCTGTTAGTGTCTCTCTTCTGAGACGAGCCCATGTTACAGGCACCTATATCATTTGCACCAACAGTGATTAATGGGTTTAATTTACTTGACTTGTGTATGTTGGAATCTGTGAGGGGGAGAGAGAAGGGAACTCAGATTGTTAAAATCCTTTTCATTAGACTAATAATGCCAAGTTTGCATGTGTTAACTAGGGTGCACTATTAATTAGTTTTAGTAGGCTCTTTTCTGAAAGGTGGCACTGTAGCGTTTAAGCATGTCTTATGATCCCAGGAGAGCTATTAAGATGACAAACAGAGCATGACATTACACATAACTGCAAACAAACAGCCTTTAATCTTTCTGGATGAAGAATTGGGGGTAATTGATGGACAAAACACTTTCTGCACTTTAGCTGCCTCTCCCTTTCGTTGCCTTTACTGGGCATTTTTCATTTGGCTATGGCACAGGCTCCACAGAGCCGTCCATCCTCAGTAGTTGCAGGGCTGGAGGTTCGTTCCGGGTCTCCAGTCCCACAAAACTGACAGCTGAGGGCTTAGTCACAAGCAGGATGCTCATTTCTGTGGTTTCACACCCAAAATAGCACTTCCACTCCCAGGCGGCAGCAGGCTGGATGGATTGGTCCAGCTGGCAAACAGCCTTCCCTGCAGGTACCTGGATGCTTGGCCACTGGCTGCACTGCAGCAGCTCCTGCGCTTACACTGGGGAGCCTGGGGCAGCCTGGCTGCTCTCTAGGCACCATCAAAGCCAAATTCACTGTCTTGTCTGCTCTCACAGGAGGGGCAAACTGACAGAACGAGGGGCAGGTACAATCTCTGATTAGATGGCAGGTCAAGCAAAAGGCACACTGCCAGGTAAGGAGTTAGGGAAGGCAGGCAGAGATGTTATGGTTGAGGAGAGCAGGCATAAAGCTCTGGCATAGTTTGACTCCCAATAGCACGGAGTTAAGAAATGCATCTTTCCACACAACTTAACTGCTGGTTACCACATCGATTTTCTTCCATCATCAGAGCTCAGCAGAATCAGTGGGCAGATAAAACGATCTCCAGTTACCCCATGTGAGCAACTGGCACCGTGGTCCGCATGCATCCCCAACCCAGGGCCCGCAGGCAGGACCTGAGCTGGAGCTGCTAACAGCAGCTGGGTGGAGTACAGGCTCCCCAACTTTTTCTAATCCATATTTGCCAATCTGTGTCATCACAAGCAGCCTTCAGGGTGTTCTCAGACCACAGAAGCAATAAAATTCCTGCCTCTTTACTCCTATGGACCTGGTGTTCAGCTTCACTGTCAACAGGCATTTATAACATTTAGCAGCTTCACTGCTCGGATGGATGTCTAAAGGATTGAAGATTTCAATCTTCACTTGGCTTTCTCTGTTCATATTAAATACCTGTCAGTGTACTAATGTGTGGAATTTGCATCCATATCTATGGAGACATTTTGAAAGCAGAACAAGTGGGGGTTGTGCAATAAAGATCCATAGTGCAGACAGGAACCATAAAAACAGAGGAGAAGTGTCTTCAGTCTATTCTTTCTGCAGCCCTGTCACACTGTCCCCAAGAAATACGGGCAAGTACGCGGTCCGTGTACTCAGCTATAATGACAAAGGCAGCTAGCTGCTGCTTGAAGAAAACAGAACACGAGAAGAGGTGTTTTGGTGTATTTTCCAGGTCAGGAGTTTGGAAGCCAATGTAACCCCAAGGGAACGGAAAGATGCGTTTTGTATCACCCTAAAATCTACAATGCACAGGACACGGGGGAGTCTGGAGTTGCCCAGTGTGGAGGGTCACCTCTACAGGACCAGAGGAGAAATGGATGCAGCTGTAGAAAGACTGTATCTCTGCAGATTACCTTAGGCTGGGGTCAAGCAGGGTAGATTTGGAACACTAGAGTCACCACATGGATCCAGAGCAGAGGAACTACTTAGGAACAAGGAATTTGGGCTTAATTTCATGCCATGAACACTTTAAAATGGATAGTATTACAAAACAGCCTCAATATCATCTTCTTAAAAAGCTCTACTCCCACCACCCATGGCAGAGCCAGGAGCGAAGGGAAAAGACCTTGCTTTTCACTGATCCGTGTCGAACAGGACACAGACACCTGGCTAGGTTTGCTGTTCTCAGTTCTGCTGGCCGTGCTTAAAAAAGAGTTACTGCTCTGGACATTTCTTCCTTTGCTGCCCATTTACAAGAACTGGCTTTGAGCTGGCATCGCAGGGAGCCCATCTGGAGGCTGCAGCGCTTGGCAAGTGCCTGTGTGTTGGGGTGCCCTGAGCAGAAGTGGGGCTGCACCAGCCAAGCACCCCCAAGCTGTAGTACTGGGGGCTTGCTCAGCAGCAGCCACACGTGAAGAGCTGCAATCCTGCCCAGAGTCCACCACACAAGGATGGTTAGTTCATCTTCCGAGGGCAAACATTTACATACAAGTAATCATTTATAAGTTTCTGATTTATTTCTCCTGCCATTTAAAAACATGCAACATAGATTAGGGCAAGACCCTTTCTAGCTTAGTAACCTCCCTCCAAATTGTTCAGTAACTGGTGTCCCACTTCTCACAATGACTGCTAGGTCTTCAATTGTCTGATCTCCCCATTTGCTAGAAATCTGAAAGCTAGAGATTCATTTAATGACCTCCAATGGACTTTTCTTCAATTAATTTCTCATTGCATTTTATTCCCTTAGTCCTGCAGCATCCTGTGGCCATGAGTTCCACAATTTCATCATGCATTTCCTTTTTCATATTTCTAGTCAGTAGTGTCATGTGATGTCTCCCTCCATCACGTTTGTGAGAAACTGAGAATAACCATTTCCTGACATCTGTAACAGTAAAAAAGGTTATCTGCTTCTCAAAGGGGGAAAACAGATTATATACATAATAAGATCAGTGACTCAGGGATATTAAACACATACAAATTATCTGAGTAAATAATTGCTTAATGTATGTTGTTTGATTCTTAGAGAAATGGATATTGAATCTTTGCATATGATATCCATCCAGGGATTCCCATGAAATGAACCGCAGGTCTCAAGCATTTAACGGAGCTCAAAAACCACAGATGTCAAAAAACTCTTTTGATTTACTGCTGAAATGTATCGACAGGCTAAATAATGTAATTTCCTACATAAAGGGAAGCCTATTCATTGTTTTGATTTCTATCTGGGTAGCAAGAAGATCAAATACATATCTACTTTCTTGACAGAGGTGTCTAAAAGTTTCCCATATTTTTCAGACACTGATCACATTAATTCAGCTGAGCGGCTCACTGTACTTTGGTCTCTAAGAATTAACTATTCTTTATTTAATAACTTTTAATATACCTATAAATTAATGTTATTTAATATGTTCCACCCACAGCTCTCTGTCTCTGCTTGTTAGCAATCTCCAGGGTAAATTCTGGCCACCTTTGTCTATTTTTGGGGGGAAAATGTCAGTAAACACAGGTTCATGAATTGCAATAGCCCTACTAGTATAACTGAAGCTAACTCATGTTTGAGGGGACCAGTCAAGCAATGAACAATGCCATATTCTGCTCTACTTCAGCTTACCTATGCAGCAACAGTAAAACCAGAAATGCAGCTAACCGTTCCCCACAGAAGGACATATAGCTCACGCTGAGTTCTTGCTGATGCACAACCCTTCACTCCATACTTCAGCTGCTCAGCTCAAGTATTCAAAATGTACTCCCTGCCTTGTAGTCTGTTTGCTTAATTCCCATAGAAGACCTGCTGAGTTGTTTTCAGGCAAAGCAAAGGCAGATCAAGAAAGCCAAAGCCTCAGAACTCAAGCTTGAAAAAAAAGTCATGTTGCCACTCTCTAAGTGGGAGCCAGAGCGGATACATCTTACAAACTTCACAAAGACTGCCGAATAAGTGAAACGTTTGAGGCTGAGGAGTGCACGGCTGGCAATGCTGTTTGATCTATTTGCTAATCTGTCTGCAGCAGACAGCCCTTTGCATCTTAAGCACAGGTTTTCCTGCATCCTCCCACCCCCATAACTTCATTATCACTTAGATGAAAGCTGGTACCATCATCCTTCTGACCGACCGCCACACATGGCCAAGGCAGACCATTCTAGGGAATACGTCTGTATTTTTCAAATGTTTCTGTTCACACTTAGCTAACTCACTTGTTTCCTCCACCGTGTCAAGTTATCCTCATTCAAAGCCCACTGAAACCAATGGTCTGGACTGGAACGGGCCAGTGTGTTTGGCTTCAGGCCCCAGGTGGAGGCCATGCTTTGAATATGGGGGACCTAAACCCTGAGCCTGTGTACTGTGCCAGCATCTGCCATGCCTGCCTTGGAGATGTTAAACCATTAGCAGTCTAGTCCATAAATAAGCAGAGGTGAGTTTCAAGCAATAGCCACAGAAGAAGAGAAGCATTAAAAATGCTGGAAAAGAGTGGCAGGTGCTAAAAAAAAAAAACCAGACAGACAGACGAGAGGAGAGAAAGTACCAGGCTGTCTGCAAGTGCCTCTCTCTGTTTCCACCCACATCAGCGCAGCTTGGAGCTGCAGGCCCTGGGTACCTCTGCGGCACAACTCAAATAAGCAGTCACTGCTCAGCACAGGTAAGGATCACAACTGAGCCAGGGATGCAAATCTAATTTTTACTATAATAAACCCTCCAGCAACACCTTACTTCATCTATTTTGAATGAGCATCAAGTGACCGTCCAGACATTATCTGACAAGTGATGTGTCTAGGCAATGCACTGGCTGTGTACCAGCTTCCTCCTTGAGCGGAGAAGCTGGTGGCAAATAAACCTATCTTTCTACCATTTACCAACTGCCAGGCTATGAGCTAGCTTTTCAGGCAGACCTTGTCGGTCTAAATAGTAACACATCACTCCGAAGTGGCGTTCTGGGATTTGAAAGGAGACACATTGCAGATTCTTCAAGGAAAATGGGATACAGGCATTCATTTCTGTTACAAGCGTATCACTGCAGTTTACACCTGGTGCTTTGCACACAGCCACTGTTTAAAATCTGCCTTGCAATGAGGAATGAACTGACACTCTTCTCCCACAAAATAGATAAAAGTATGGTTTGTTTAGCTCAGGTTCCTTACCTGGCTGCAGTGAAACTATGGCCATTGGCACAGTACCCGTCGCAAGAACAGACTGCAGAATCGGGATAAGCATTTCTGGCACACGCCATCTGCAAGTGGGGAACCTACAAGATTTTCTCTGTGAAGATTTTGAGCACTCTGAGACATTTTGTCCTGAACTAGAATAAGGTGAACTCTCAATTACGCTTAGATACTAAGAAAAGTTTCAGTTTGAGTCAGCTGGTCATTGACCTTTCTGATAGAGTTTTGGATTTAAACCCAAGCAAATTGTCGATTAGCTAATTTGTTAAACCACGGTGTTATTTCATGTTACAGAAATGATTTTAATCTTAGAAAAAAAAGTGAAACTGTGTGCTTTTAAAGTATCTTCAAATTCTAGCAACAAAAACCCACAGGACTCACAGTTCAAAAGACTAAAAACCACCCACACAAATTATAGGCTAGACTCTGCTCTCCAGGACCTAGTTTCCCAATAGGTTAAATGAGAGAAATATCAGGTCCTTTGACATGGAGGAAGAATATGCTTATTTTCAGTTCCTCCTGGTATGTAAAAAGTACCTATCACAGCAGGAAGAGAGAGACCCAAAAGAAAATACCAGAAGGTGGTTATGATAATAAGCTTATTTTCATTAGAGTAGGATTATATTTTAAACCTTTGATTAGACTCTTAAAATTTCAGAACATGCTTCTTCAATCCTAGATTTTTAAAAGACGAAAGAAAAACAAGAAGATAAAGTAAAGTCTTACTCCTGTGGATGAACTCAGTTTTGTTTCATAGAGAAGATCTTATGGTAAAGTTACTTCATTACATTCATAGGATAACTTTAATTCTGATTATGACTGGACTCACGCGTATCTTCATTTAGGAAGTCCTATTGGAGTCTGTGTGTCCTAAGCATAGGCTCTTCGAAGCATTGCTAAGCGGGGGTGATTTTATTGTACGAGTTTTCTTGTAAAAATTATTGTCTTTCTGGATGCCTAATTAAAATAAAGAAGTAATAAAGAATTTATGGTTTTAATTAGAGCATAGATCTTAAAGCAATTATAGTGTGATTAATAATTCGTTAACAGGCTTTTTTATAAGAGATGAAGAAAAAAAATATTTGAGCCCCATGAAAAATCAATATACATTACTCAATTACATTAAGCTACACAAAGCAGTCTAGGTCCCAATTAAATTGCTCCTCATGTTAAACTGGCGATGAAGTCTGCAGTTATTAATGAGTCTTGATCTATTTGTTTAGTCACTGTTGGGTTTTCTTGAACTATAGGGGTTTTTCTTTTTTTTTTTATTGGAAAAATGCTGTAACATAGCAATGGGTCTATGGCCTCATCCTGCGTGAATACAGCTTCAGAGGGACAGAGTGAACAAGGTTTGCTTCAGAATCAACAGGACTGAGGGCTAATCCTGTCTGCTCAGCCTTTATCTATTCTATGACCCAAGGCACCACAGAGGAGCTGCTCATCGGGACCGAGCAGATGCAGTGCGAGGCACAACACCCCTTTCCAGTCATCTCTGTTCCCTGCACTCAGTGGAGGGGGTTCAGGGGATCACCAGGACCTAGCCCGCAAGCAAGCCCCCCAGGGCCAAACCTGCTGCTCCCCTTGTTCTGTACATAAAGACCAATCCCAGGAGCACTGTAGGGCTGAAAGGTCAGAACCTCAGCTGCACCCAGGGTCTTGCTCCGCTGGTTGCAGCTCCAGGTCCTAAGCACAGGTGCTGGAGGCCATCAACGTCTCCAGGAGCTGCAGGCAGGAGCTCAGCACAAGGGACCTCTCACCCAGCAGCACTTCATATCTATGGGGAAAAGGGACCAGCAAGGAGTCCCTGTGCTGTGCCTCCACATCCAAATACTTCTCTGGCTAATGGGGAACAGAAAGCTAACTGGCACAAAAGCCTTCGCCCTGACTCAGGCAAGTGTTTTACAACATGCTTATTTTTAAGCACACAGTGGCCAATAGCTTTATTTATGTACCTAAAATTAAAAATAAAATAACTGAGGGGGGACACAATATAGATCTACAATGAATGGTGAATTGAAACTGAACAGGAAACGATTATTCCCTGTTTCTCATAAAAAATAGGGGCTCTGGAGGACCCAGCGAATGTACCAGGGAGCAGGTATGAAACAAAAGGAAATACAATCTTGAACAACATCCCTGCAAAAATTCCTCTCAAAAAGATATTGTACAGACCAAAAATATAAATTGATTCAAAGTACAACAGGGAAGTGACAATCACTGATAGGAAGGTTTTCTCCTAATTTTTCAGATGCAAGTTTGGTGGAGCCCCTAATACAGGCTTGTCCCAAGGCATCAGAGAACAACCAGCTAGACCTGCCCATCCTTGTGTCCTTAACCGCCTGCAGCTGGTTGCTGTCAGGGATAGGACACTTCTCACACCCGATACGGCTGCTCTCATCTTCCTTGGTTCTTTTTAGGTGATGGATTTGTAAGTATTGACAAGAGGGGTTTGGGAGGGATCAGGATTTCATTGCAACTTGTGTGTCATACTGCAATTTGTACCAAAAATTGTTTTATTTTTCATTGATAACATGGCTGAACTAGTAGAACAGGGAACTAGAGAACTTCAGGTTTTTCAGACCAAATGAACTTTAAAAATAACAATGTAGCTATACATTCACTCATTTGCAGACAGCTCCTCTGATCAAGCTGCCCAGCAAATGAAGCCATACTAATTCAAATGTACTACAAGGGGAAAATGATGTCACTAGAAACTTCTAATTTGTCATTCTGTAACATGGTTTGTGGCTTGGAAACTGGCTAATTGATCATTAAGAACACGTTGTTATAAAGGTGGATTTATTGGTGTGAGAAGACCAAAACTCCTGAATCTCTGGAAAAAAGAAACCACCATTCGCTCCAAACCAATCTAGAGGACACTGACATTTCATTATGCTCAGACTCAGCTATAGCAGAACACAGATTTATTTTGGCCCTGTCAGCTTGGGTGCGTCGCTGCCTGCAGACACGAGCCTTCACTGATGTCTGAGGGATGCTGCCCTATGCAGCAATGCAAAAGGGTAAAAGTAGTAAAAATCAGAGCTACCTACAGATTTCAGCATCCAGTGAAACCTATGCATTGAGCCAGATTTCATTTCTTGAGCACATCCTGTGTAGTTCCCTTTAAAACCGCAGCTTCCTTCAGCCACATGACTGCAGAAATTCAAGTTGATTTCAAAGAGTTGTTCAGGTTAAAACAGAAAAGATTCAGTAAATGCAATGGGGAAGAGCAAGAACTATTTAATTCCAAGTTAATGTCATGATTTGAGTGAATGCCTGGCAGCTGGTTTCAGCTACTTGAAAATCTGATTGTAAAAATCCTTTAAAACACTTCAAAATAAGTGCAAGGTTTTCCTAAGGTTTTTCCTTTCGTGTTGTCTTTCCTGTTCGACACCTTTGGGTTTGCCCAATACTCTGTGGCTGCAGCATTCACCAGACACAGGACAGGGAGGCGGGCAGCACATTTCAGTGGCAAGGTGTACCTCCAACCCAAGGTAGCTGGTTGACCAGTCCCCCTTCTCCTCTTGCCATCAAATAGGGGCTAAGATCACCCTTAAATGTGGGCTGCAGGTGCAGTAGAGAAGCTTTGAGTGACAACCTAGTTCTCTAAATAAGTGTGTAAAGGAACCAAAGTGAAAAAAAACCCCACCTAATGGACTAGTGAGCTGGTTAGAACACTGCAGACATGCGACAGTCATTTGTATTTAGTTTTGCCTTACTGATGGCAGGAGGGGGCTGCTGTTGGGTGCCTGGCCCAGACAGACCATGCATAAACACATGCAAGATTTGCAGAAAGGCCTCATTTGTGCAGGATCTGAGGCAAGAAAGGACCACATGGGTCCAGGGTTTGTCCAAATAACAGGAGATGTCAGCACTTTATGCCTTTCAAGGCCACCTCCTAGCTAGTAAAGACATTTTTCAGCAGACCATATTCTGCATCAAACACTGAGGATGACTTTGGCAAGGTCCTGCACCCAGTCTCCTGTCTCCAAGTACTATCTTCACTTAACACACATCTTCCTCCTGTTATTTCTTTTCATATCTCTTTTTCCATCAGGAAACCATTTGCCTTGGCATGTTTTTTCTTCTTCTCATTTACATGTCTCCTGCAAGACTGAAACTCCAGCATTGATTTTACCACAAGATAATGTTAATAGGATCAATAAACCGCGATGACTATATCAAAGTGTCTGTTCTTCACCCTCCAGGATTGCAGAAGGTGCTTTAGTCTTAAAGTACATTTAATACACCATCTCTCACTCTTCTTGTCTACTCTTATGCATAAGAGACTGTCTGTCTGCCAGGTAGAAAATAAATTATTAGCTTGCTGAAATAATTTAAACTTGAATACCACTTCAGCACATATAAAATATTACTGATGCAATTAAAAAATAGACAATCAGCTTAATGCATCTAAAAATGGGTGCTGTAGGCCCTGACAGGAATAAAAGAAGTCTGTTCTGAAGACTATTAGAAGTACAGATTTCTCCTTAACCTAAAAGTTTCTCAGCTGGTAAAAATCAGGTGTCCTATTTCAGTCAGGTCAGCCACCATTTAACAGTATTTCAAGGGCAAGATTGGGAAAGACTTGGTTCAAAACAAGCTAGATCCTCCAAGGATGCACGTAAGGGTAATTTTCAGTGGAGTAAAGGAAGTTACTTACTCTTGGGTTTCTTGGTTGGTTCCATGTACTGTTTTAGATGGATCATTTCTCAAAGGTCGCAAAATAGAAATTGTGCTGGTTACAGGATGGGACAAAAGGTTACAATAGAAAATTTGTTCTGGTTACTTCAAGGCCTGGGCTGTGCAATCCCAGCAAGCACTTGCATGGTCCCAAAATGGTCATTGCAGCCAGCGGCTAAGTCCCAGGAGCAGAGAGAGGAATAATGTCATCTATCATTTTAAAACAAAATATTTCTTTGTTCTTATTGTGTTTTATTTTTCCTTATTCTTTTTGATTCTAACCAATATCTGACACTTGAACTCAAAGCATTTTGCAGGCAGGATTAAAAGACCTGAAAGCCAATATAGTAATTTTTCTCAAGACCATACAAAGGGCTTCAGTGAAACACTAACGACTTTATTCAGCTTTGTGACCAAAATAATTTCACATTTAGCTCGCAAATCCTGTGGCACTGGTGAGTTTGAAGGCAGTGTAGGGTCTCTGTAGAGATGAAAGCTGGCCTGGGCTGACACCAAAGGACATCTCTGTGTTCGTGTGAATGGGAACCAGGTTTCTAGCTCGAGTAATTAGTCACTGCACTGACTGATAAAGGGAAGCAGGTGTTACTCTAAAGAGGTATAAAGTTAAAAAACAGAGGATATGAAGGCACTCTGGCTGAGAAGCAGCAACTAAAAGTCACCACCTTTCAGGAGACCATGTGAAATGCAGGGGAAGACTCAGCCCTCTTCCCAGTAAAAGCCTGCCTGAAAAAGTTGTGTAAAACCCTGGCGGTCTGAGTAAATCAAACCCAGCAGACTGCTTTTGTGGAACTTTACTGGAGATAAAGGGTGAGATTTATAAAGCGCCCGTGTAATTCAGCAACACAAGTGCTACCAAAAATTCTTCCCTTAGGATGCTTGTAAATCCAAAAACCTCTAAGAAACAGATTTTGTGACTTTTTTCCAATTGATTTAAATGGATTCTGTGTTATCCCCAGAGCATTTTAAACTTCTCATCAATATATCTTCCCCGTTTTGTTTGTATATGCCAAACAAAGAAAAGGCTTTAGCATTATCCCCATACATAATGAAGTACATTTATTCTGACAGTTTAAGTTTGCTTAAATTTAAAACAAAATTCAAAGCTTTAAAAACCTAGCTGAGATATTAACATCATATGATAGAATGCCACTCTGCCCACATAATTATCTGTTTTCCATATCTATATTAAAAAAAAAATATCTGGAAGCTTAAAAAATATAGCAGTACTGCTACCTAAATATTTAAAGAGTCCCATTATAAAAATTCCTCTCTAAAAATAAGTTGACAGTGAGGACAACTAGCACAGTGTGCTCAGTTACACTGGTGCACATCAGTAATTTGGAGAGGGAGGAGTTTTTAAGGGTCATCTAGAGCAAGCTCCTGCTCCACGCAAGAGCCAACACTAGCTCAGGTCAGCTGTGCATTTGTCTTGCTGAATGCTGAAGTCCTGGAATAACTTTTGATTTATTCCCAGTTTACCTTGGTGTAGAACTTGTCTACCCTGCAAAACTAGGGAAATCTATCCAAATTAAAACTAGACCCCAGTGTAAAATGAATTTGTTGAATCATGTTTATCTTTATGTAGGCATGGTTATTCGTGATTAAAAGAACAATAATTTGATTGTTGTTTCGAAAGTAAATTAAGGTAAACTCAATTAAATCCAGTCTAATTCTGTATAAGATTGTCTTTTCAGATATTTAATGCCATTCAGCAAGTTAGATCAAGGACATTACACATGCTTAAAAATTTACTTTTGTGACAATTACATATCATTTTTTGGTCTCATGGATACACTTTGGGTTTGGGTTGTTGGTTTTTGTGGTGTTTTTTTGGTTTGTTTGCTTGTTTTTTACTTACCATACAAAACTAGAATAGCTGGTTTTAAATTAGAATTTTATCTGAAAGAAAATCCCCAACTAAACACTTAAAAGAATATTGCAGGTTTATTTTCAGTAATGCCCAAGGAAGAGAGCAGGAACAAACCCACTCTCTTCCATGGGATTAACCAGGTAACTAGGGACTAGGGGTTAATTTCATTATACAATTATGATTTCTCTTTATTTACTGTGATGAGTTAGCTGTAGGTTGGCTTTCTAATGTTACATTAACTGGCTCTAGAAAGAGCAGGATGAAAGAAGCATGAACTTGAGGTGCTTAGCTAAAAGGTCAAATTCTGGTCTCAGCAAAGCCATCGGTTTCTGAGGTTCCCACCTGGGGGCAAACTTCCCACCAGGGGCTCTGACCACAGTCTGGCTCACGCAGTCCCCAAACAGAATTTGGTCAAAGAATAGCTAGAGAAATTACTTTAACCTTTTAATAAGTGTCCAGCGCTAAGCAAATATGAATGACTTCCAAGACAAAATGTCATAGCAGAACAACTGTGAATAGTGGAGAAGTCAGTGAAGGAAATCAAGGCCAATTTACCCACAAAGAGACAAACACTGCCATTTCCTCCTCTCTCCCTTCCCCAAGTAAGAATGCTATGCAGTAATGTGGATAGCAGATTGGTCTCAAAGAAGACAAGGACTTTCCAGCTTCCTGGCACTCTTAAATAATTGCAGTAATTGCTTTCCAAATTTCTAATTTGCACTTTTACTACACCTACAGTTGAGAAAAATCAGATTTGTAAAAATCCATTTTCAGAAGTCCTCGGGAATTTACTTACAGGCACATTAACCAAATTATTTTGGTTTGTACAGACCCTATAGATTTAATGTCCCTGTCTGAGGACAAGAATGTCCAGAAATGGCAATCAGGGTGAGCTAAGGGCAGAGCTGGTGCGGTAAGAGTCCCTGCGAACATGCTGCTCTGCCAGGTGTCTGGCGGATTGCTGTGCTCCACTCCAGAAGAAGCCCGCTTGCGTGCCAGGGAGGATGTTTTCCAGCACCGAGGGAGATCCATGGGGAAAAGGCTGATCAAAGCAGTGATTAAAGGGGGATTTTGCAGGGTCAAATTGAGCTCCTTTGTTCTTCTGATTTTTTTAAAAACATTTGCACTCAATAAAACTAGCTCTTCTCTTGAGGACACATTGGCAATTAAACCCTTGCTTGGCTAGCTAGACTGTCTCAGATTTGTTTTAGAAGTATGGAGGAAAGTGGCACATCTAGATTCTTGTAACCTGAATTCTCTCTGTGTCATTCAGTTTTGCTCAAGCTGTTGAAGTTTCATATTAAGCTGTATTTCCAGAAATATATTTGCAAAAAGGCTGGATACACAGTTAACCTAGTGAAAGGATGCATTTCCTCAGCCACTCAGCAGGAGTGCAAAGAGAAACTCTCTGTCAGCAAGAGAAACTTGACTCCAAGATATCTCTACCTGAAGGGAAAATATTTTTTACAGCTATACAAATGCTAAAGACAAAAACAGGTCTGGTAACCTGTACACAGGCAGGGAACAAGTTGTGATTTTTATAGGAAATGTGAGTTTTGAAGTGCAGTCTTCATCACTGACTACTGCATCACCCTGGGGATGAAGGGGAAAGAGCACAAATCCAACGCAGCAACTTTGCACCGTAAGAAGTGAATGTTGTTTTCCAGACCCTTCGTTTCCCAAACCAGAACCTAAAAAATGCTCAACTGTAGCAACATCCTTTGAAACCAGTCACCTAAACAGAGCTCACCCTGAAGGACAGTCAGATCTTGCTTTACCTGCCGCACTCCACCTAACTGAACCCTCGGTGATGACCCAAGCACTCAGATGTGGGGTACAGGGGGCAGAAACTCACACACAAGCCCACATTCTTTGCCAGGTTTTCCAAACGCAAGCCATTCCTATAGGAGCTAGCAAGGATTGCTTATGTGCTCTGAAGTCCTGGTACAGAGCACCTTACCAGACTAAGTCCCTATAAATAGGCTTATAAAAATCCCAATATCCTCTAAGTTTTAACAACATTTTTGCAAACTTCACCCAAGCATTTCTTTCTTTTTACACTGAGGCTTCTCAGATTTTCTTTTCTTCTTTCTTCCTCTTTTGGCAGATTTATACAAACTGCATCTTTGACATAGCATGAAATGTGGAAAGGCCCCATTACCCCACCTTGTTACAAACCATTAAAGAAAATGGATTGTTTTCCCCCTGTGGTTTTACAAAAATGTATTAGCATTAGCTGGGAGTTTTTTTAAGCTACATGTTAGTTTCACAATACCCCATGAAGATTTTGTTCACAAAATGCTTGACAAGATGAAAATGATGCCACTCCAGAAGTCTGAAAAACAGTTTGACCTCGTAATACCAGTTCCCCAAATGCACTGATGCAAAAATAGAATTATTCTGAATAATATAACTATTCCATGCATACACAATGCTGTTTGCACAGTCTCGTGTATCCAACTTGCAGTCCTTACTCACTCCTAGCCCCCACCAAGGTTGCTCCCACAAGTAAGCCACATCTCAAAGTTCATTGATTGTCCACAATTGAAAGCCACACAGAGCCCAAGCAACTTCAGCCACAGCGCTATCAAACCAAATTAAAATCTGACCTTTTACATTAGAACTGGCATCTCCCAACTGCGTCTCTTGCTCCATCATGCAGGAAGAAGCGGGGCCAGAAGGTGCAAGTGAGAGACATAGACACCAGCCCACAGAAGACACCTGACCACAAAGGGAAGGTACCCATTGCCCTTCTCAGCCTTTAAATAGCAAAGGGTGGTCAGGAGCTGACTGGTCATGAGCAGGGTGATGTGGCCACACAGGACTGGTCAGGAGCATGGTGAGCTGGCTACATGGGATTGGTCAGGAGCAGGATGAGTTGGCCTCTTGGGATTGGTCAGGTTACATGTTGCTCTCTGGGTCTCCACACTGGCATGTGAGGAGGATGTACAGCCCACCTCAGGCTTCTTCTGGGGGCAGCGGTTGTAACGCCGCCACTGTGGGTGTAATGAGTATGGGCTGGTTCCTACCGCAAAGAAATCAGTAGCAAGTTGCCATTGCCTGTGGTTGCGTAGGATCAGGACAAGCTTGAATAAACAGTGTCGTTGGTTAATAGGTGTTGCTGTTCTTTGCACAGGCAGGCAAAGAAATACACAAGAACCAAAGGAGAAACCAGGTATAGTATTGACACCACCAGCACAGGCTGAATACCAAGTGAGTGGTGCTCCTGAAATCAGTCTGTAATAACCTGTACTGTAATGTCCTCCTCTGTATGCTACTGCTCTATCTGGAATGCATTATATCAGGCTGAGGGAGCTTATAGTGGAATAAAGCCTTTCCAGTGCCAGTTTGGTGATGTATCCATAACTAAACCACAACCTGATGTCTAGAGAAAGCAGCCTTCTTCCAGCATGACTGCACAGAATGATGAAGTTAAATTAAATAAATAAAAGGCAGTTTTTCTCTCTGCTTGAGGAACTTCAGGTGCTGAAAGCCGTGGCCTATGGAGTGCAGGTAGGCAGTCCACCCATCTTCCCACCAGATTAACATCATCAGAGCATCAAAAATGAGATGCCATATCTTGCACCCAAGTAATGCATTCTGGAGAGGAAACAATTAATTAGTGCCAGGTAATATTGTCACAGGCTGATTAGGTGACACAGTGACTAATACATTTCCTCAGCCAGTTCGTAGCTGCAATGAAGACACGGCAAGGTTTCCTTTCACTGAAAGCAAATATTAAAACAACACTCATTATCTTTTCATGAAAAGGAAAAAACCAGTGACCTTGGCAGAATTTCTGTCTCTCCTTCTCACTCCTTCAAAACAAAACCAAACCAAGGCAGCACGCCCGCCCCAAGCCCATCAAAAGACAAAGCCCCAGCAGAAAGAAGCACAGCCTTTTCAACCATTGAAGATGTTTTAAGATGGGGATCCTAGGGGGATTTCAGAAGCTCCATTGCAGCGGCAGCAAGTAAATGAAGCGAAGCATGGGACACTGAGTCAAAGAGGGAGCGAGAGCAGACGTACTACAGCAAGCTATTTTAAACCATTATTGGAGATCTGTAGCTAAGCTCTCCAGCGGCCTGCTTCTAGCTAAAAGGCTTCCACTTGAGTGCTTCAGATCATGTAAGTTTGTTTAAGATGCATAATTCATGATGGGTACATAACACCACCCTCGAATAACTTTTCACTCACCACCTGCTTGACAGGGAGAGAGCTGACAGAGTGGTGTGACTTCAGAAATCTGACATTAGCACGCTATGTGTACCGGGAGGGGACAGGGATCACTCCATTGTCTTAAACCCTTAATTGGTGTGAATGTCTGAGGAAGCCAGTTGCAGCAGCTAATTCAATGATTGGGACTATTTCCATCTGTTGTCGTTACCATTAAAATAAGAGAAAGACAAATGATGTGAAGATTTATAACTACTTACATTATAGTCCTTGAAGAGAGTATGTAAAGAAAATGTCTGGTTTTATAGGCTTTAAACAAAAAAATCTATTGCACACCAAAGGCCAAGTACAACCATCCCTACTCAAGCTGAGTAGTACCTTGCGTCTCAAATAGTCCCACTGAAATCAATTTGGGATTATATAATGCAAGTAAGGAAGGCACCACCTGGTCTTTTGGTAGCAAAGTAAGATGTATAAGGAACAAATCTTCAGCTAAAATTAATGTGATCTGCCTCATTGTGGCTAATGGAGCTCTGCCTATTTACATCAGCCTGGAGTCCACTGTAACAGCATTCTTATTGTAGAGCACTTGGGTTTTAATTACCAATGGTAAATAGAATGTCCTTAAACTTTATAGACCTTATATATTTGCCCTACTTTATTTTGTAGATAAAAGCCCAACTGTGGCCTGATAGGCAATTTAGGAATGATTTATGGACTTTGTCTGCTGTTAGTAACAGTTTGGAAGTTGCTGTGTGACAGAAGGGAAGGATTTTTTTCGAATTTATTTTGGGAGATAATGGTTGGAGGGAAACTGTCATGTATTGCTTTCCCTTATAAAATTGTGAATATTTTTTTAGCAAGGCTTTAGAAAAAGGTAAAAAATATAGGGCAAGACAAGATATAAAGAGAACAACAATGGACACAATAGATGGGATGAAGGATCTAGTACATGGTAGAGAAAGAGCACTGCATTCACAATTTATGCTGTGGGTCAGCTGTCCCAGCAGTGAGCCTTGTCCCACCCCACCCGAATCCCAGGCTATTCTCCTTAGAACTCCATTTATTTTGGCTCCTTTATCACTGAAATGTGCCTCCTGCTGTCAGGCTTGATGTGACATTTGGATTAAG
>Ga0181612_144986_pt1 | contig 31009 bp, 22 predicted proteins | sample HoacroProtozoa21_FD_119630 | JGI IMG/M metagenome (GOLD analysis project Ga0181612, IMG submission 119630) | Hoatzin crop microbial communities from Cojedes, Venezuel. Combined Assembly of Gp0051906, Gp0051904, Gp0051908 | reverse complement strand
TGCTCATTCCAACACAGCACACCCTAAGCAGCTGCTCAAAAAGCAATAACAGAAATCCCCCAGAGTCATCTCCCTCCCATCTTCCCTATGAGTCAAGCAGCGGTCACCGCCATATTGCAAATTTGCATCTTCCAACAGCTGGCAGAGAGAAATCAGACCTGAAACTCCTGGTGGCAATAGATTACAAAGGGATTTGGAGCTCTTTGTTCCTCAAGCATGATGATGATACTTTCTTCGTTATCCCTTTAAAACCTTGGGGACTAGGTCTGTGAAGGCTAATGCACCAGACTTCTCAGGCAGGGGAGTTTGAAAGGATGACTTCACTGGGCTTTTTGTAATTCTCAAACCATGAAGCTTTGCAGGACATGCCATGGCATTTGCAATAACGCATGATAACTGGGTGTAGCCTGAAGATTTTACTAGCACGCCCTTGGCACAGCTAACACTTGTCCGTGCTGCCAGCATGCGATGAAGTCTTGTATCCATGGCTAATATTTCTACAGAAACCGTCTATTATCAAATCGCTGCTGCTGCATGGTTAGCTCTGCTTGTATAGATTTCCTCTCTAACTGGGAAATGGGTGGGAGGAGGAGAACTGGAAGGTAACCCCCACTCCCTGCATTTTCAAATTTCCTTATAGAAAAAGCAGAATTTACCATGACAGATATTTCTGACCAGGAAAATGAGGGTTTCTCATGGAAATTTCCATGAGAAAATCCCTAGTTTTCTGTTGTGCATTAACGGAAAAGCTGTTGTGCGAGAGGATGATGCATTTTATCTGGTTCAAGTAGGTCAATGGGCAGCAGGAGAAGGACTAGGCTCTGGCCATGACTTCACTGTTGGGTGACCTTGGAGAATCACTACCACGCTGCGTTCCCATCTGCGAGCTGGGGATAAGAAAGCGTCATACAAGGTCTCATCAGGTTATTAATAGAGGCCTCTGGCTGAGATTTTGAACCAGCTCAAGGGGTTGAGAAGCACATTTATGCTTTACAATTCAAAGCAGGCAAGTGACTCAGATTTCCTTGACACTATTGAACACTGAAGTTGGGAAAAAGCGCTCTCAAAAGCATTTGTCTTGCAGGAAACAAGTGTACGAATATGTGACTTTCTCTTTTCCAAATAAAAATGAGAGCAAATTACCAATGTAGCTGAACTGTTTAGTTTGGTTTGACTTTTGCACTAAAAAACACCGGATAGAAATCTGAGCATCAACTGCTCTGCATATTAGAGTTGTGGTAGAAAAACAGCCAATGCAGTGGTCAAAATGAAACATTTAGACTCTATGGGATGGAAGTGTTTCCATAATTTCCTGTTGAAACTGTAGGTGAAATTGATACATTCTCCCAAAATGTTTGGATTTCATTACATTGCCATTTTTGGCCAGATGCAATAGCACCAGCAGTATGGGTTTGGTTCAAACATTTAATAGATACAAAGCAGTTTCTCCAGCATTGCTCTGAATTACTGCCTAGGTCAACTGGCAAAACCCCAGTTAGAAAGGGGATGATAAAGATGCCACAAGAAGGTCGTGGCAGGATCTAGCATGGGATCAGGACTGGAGCAGGGCAGGAGCCTGGGACAGAGACCAGGGGAAAACCACTGGATGGCACCTCATGCAAGGGCCTCTGTTCTGGGACGGTATACTCTAATGCAGGTTTACAATGGTGCATTTAATTCAGGTCAGCTAAAATCCAGAGGGAGCAGAGGGCATGTCACATGCAGTAGCAAAGCAGTGGGAAAAAGGAGATTGCAGTCTGGGGAAGAGGATGAAAGCAAAGCAAAAGGAACATCAATATTTCTTGGCATTGTATCCATAACCTGAAAATATTTGATCCCATGTAGGATGTAGGGGCAGGGGAATGGGCTGTATAATCTTCCTTTCCAGCTCTGTTTTTAATGGGGAAATGGATACATCTTGTTTTCATTCTGACTTTTACAAAATCTGATATAGCTCTACGACTTCATTAAAAAGACATTTGGAAACAAACAAATGAAAGACTCAACCAAAATCTTTGTAAGCTGATTTTTCTCCTGGAAAGTTTTCATTTTGACAAAGGGGAGTTTACCACTGGGAAGAAAAAAAAGAAATTCCCTTGGAAAGCCTTCAACCACTGCTTGTTTTCCTCAGCTCCGTGTTTACGGCAATCTCACATACAGCAGCAACACAGTGCTGAGATGCCAGGATTATACTTCCAAGTCACTGCTGTGTTGACCCCTTACGTCACCCGTAGACCCGCTCCTCTGCTGCCCTAGCTGGGAAGATAGTCTTTAACCTAGGCTGGGTGCAATTACATTTCACCCACATTTTCATGCGTGTGTTCAGCAGCTGTGCTGCTGTTTCCTAACTGAAACCCCACAACTAAGTGGAATTCAAGGTAAATATATCCTTCCAGCCAGAACGGGCAGCGTGATAATTGGTTCTTGCCTGAGATCATTTTTCTTCTGCAGGCTGTTGGGCTGATGTATTGGAAACCCTAAAAAACAGACGAGAGAGAAGAGGAGACCAAAAGCATCATTTGCTAGTGTTAGGGAAGCCAAATAGGGATAGATTACTTTCGCTTGGATGCAACATAATTAAAAGGAATTTGTGAAAGGGAGACACACGGGGAAATTCCTAACAACATAAAAGGGAGGAAGGGATGGCTCGTAAAAGAGTGATTCCCTCTGTTTTTTTTGGCAGCCCAGCCAAGCTTCCTAAACGCAAGGTTGTAAAAGGACTCCATGCTGAGCAGAAGACAATAACAAGCAGGTGTTATGGAAAATGACCCTTCCCTGAGCAAACAGATTTGATATTCCTGCCATCTCACTGCATCCTTCATCTGCTTCTTAAATCTGTTTTCCATGAGCAGATGCAGCCTTCACCTCGAGTCCCACAAATGCCGCGCTCAGCTGCTCTGATTTTGCAGCGGAGTTTGTGACTCGGTGCCTGCACAGCCAGGTACCACACCATGGATCTCTACCCACCACTGCTTGGCCAAGGTGCCCACCGTCTGGGACATCCATCCAGCAGTCTGTGCTCCAGGCAAGGGAAGTTTCACATCTGAGTCTGCACCAAAACCAGTAGCTTACATCCAAAAAACGGATGGGTTGAGCAAAAATTCCCCAGCGCTCATAAACACCTCAAAGCATACAAGGATTTCCATTATTACATTTAATAGGGGCTGTATGAGCACCAAAAAATCAGAATTAATATTTTTCTGCCCCATGTCAATGTAAGGCGAGTTTAAAAATGCTGGGGTTTCTCCTATGAGAAGGCAGCTGGCCTCAGGCAGAGGTTGGTTTTCAACATGCAAACGGTAAAACTAGTCTTCGGCTTGATTTGACTAAACTTAAGTTTTGAGCTGCCCGATACTCAGGTTTGATTTTTACTCTTCAACTCAGTATCACTATGAAACATAATTCAGTATGAGGACAAAAAAGCAAGGAGGAGGGGGATATCCTGTCCTTGCAGAGCTATGCAAAACGGAATTACATTCAGTCATAGCAGTGAATGGAAATGTTCATAATCTAATAGTTTTTTCTTATTCCCGAGTTTCCATGTTTTTACATAAAAATACCAAAAATGTAACAGCAATTGGAATCCAGAAAAGGAAGAACAGCCAAAATTAGCAACTTTGGCTTGGATTCGTGCAGCTACTCTCTTTTCCAACAGTTTCTCCTAAAAACCACAAATTAGCACAACATGACCCGACAACTCACTCCGCAGACGGGATCCTGGTGGTAGCAACGTTCGTGTAGCTGGAGCGGAGCAGCCAAGGGGCTGATTTTGAGTGTCTCCACTCCCAGAGGTCAGGGAGTTATGCTTCCAGCTTTTCTCCTCCCCTGTGCCAGCTCTGTCCAGGGCAATAACCTAAACCAGAGGGAGAATTCTTCCCCCTCTTCCTTTGCTGTGTTTTGTTCCACTGCTGCATAGACAAGCCTCGATTCTACTTTTTTTTTGTTTTTGTCCTTGATTATTTAAAAATGAGACTTCTGTGACATACAGGTGAAATTTGCCTGGAAAAAATGGGTTTAATGGAAAAAAAATTGGAGGAAGGTGGAGGGGGAAGGGGCTTGAACAAGCCCTGCATTGCTCTAGGACTGGGTTTCCCAAAAGCTCCCAGGACTGGCCTAAGCCTGCTGCAGTCACTGACAGTCTAGATATCAGCATCACTGGGTGTGGAGTCAATCCAAGGCTGAATGCTTCACTTCTCATTTTCTTGGGTTGGGTTTCCATCCACTTCCTACTCAGCCTGGGCTGCTTATTGTTCCCCTGCGGTCTGTGGAGAATTTCTCATACATGTGCAACATCCCTCATTCTACAGCTGAGCAGCGGAAAAATAAGAATAATAATATAAAAAAAACAACCACTAAACCCAACAGCAAAGCACTTCCTGAAGGAATTTGCTGATCTGCTGAAATCAAAACATTCCCCCAGGGTGGGATGATGGAACTTTGACGGATCCCAGGCAGGTTCCTGCCCAAATGGCCCGGTGGCACCTGCCCAGCAGCCAAGAAGGGGAGATACCGTCTCCCATCCTGGGGACCCCACATGTCACCAGCTCTGTGGCTCCCTATCCAAGGAGATCTGGGGACTGCCCCAGATCTGGGCACTGTGAAGCAATTCAAACTCTTTTTTAACTACTGTGCTTCAAAAGTCGGTTCTGGTTTGGGTTCAGCTATGAACCAAGTTGTTTGGCTGTGATCCTATTCGAGTTCAGTTTCCATTTATGCAGGGAAAACCCCAGTGGTTCAGTCTGTGTTCGCTTTAACTCTCTGCATCAATTTTAGTTTCTGTGTAGGCGGGAAACCACAGTGAAGCAGAGTTGAACACGGATGCTTGGGTATTCCCCACCATGACTGTGCCACGTTCATAACCCCTCCTGCCTCAGGTGCTTTTGCAGGAAACAGTCCTAAGCCTGCCTCCACTTATTTGACATGGTTGCTTAGATCACACCAGTCAGGTTTAAGCATGTGCTTAAGTGTATTTGAGTTAAAACAATAACAACAAAAAAATTGTGCAAGGACTATGCACTTCAGGTCCTGTCATTCCTGGGAGTTTACGTGCTGACAAAGGTTAAATAGATAAATTTAACCAGGAAAACAAACCATCGGGCCATTGAATCTAGAATAAAACAATGAAAGCACCTAGAAATTAGAGCAGGAAATAATTTGGACAGAAACAGCAGTGTTAATTGCAGTCAATTTGGCTAAAGCACCTAGATGTAACAATTTTTTTTTTCCTTGTAAAAAGGAACCAGTGTTCTGACTTTGCTTTTACCTGAAATGGGTAAGAATTGTGTACAGATTTGAAACAATGAGATAGTTTCACTATGACTAACCTTTAAAAAAAACCATCAAAAATATTATTCAAATTAACAAAAAGCTATTGCAAACCTTCAGACAAAGTTGAAATGAATCTGCTAGAAATGGTCTCTTTGGCTCCAGGAACTCACGGAAATGAGGAAATTTGGAGTTTGGAACAAAAGTCGAGTTATTAGCCCAAGGTAAGTGGTTAATGAGTGCTAAATACACATGTCAGTGAAAGATATACAGACTGAAAGTGGCACGTCTCTTCGCAGAGATTACGTAGGGCAGGAATAGCCATAAATGAAATCTATCAAGCTGCCCTTTGGGACAGACTTGCAACATAAAACCCAGCAAACTGGAGTCGTGGTCCCAATGCTTATCCTGTTCCTGCCTCCTCTCCTTCCAGGCAAGTCCTGCCCTACATCCACTCAGTGCTGAGACCCACTTGTGATGGCTTATCCGCTCCCCTTCTGCATTTTAAGAGGGGTAAGGATGGGTTGGAAACATGCCGCTGAATATCCCAACTGCCACGATGACAGCTCCTTTGAACTGGGATTTATTTGTGGAGGAGAATGGGGGATGCCTCGGTCGCAGTGTCTAAACCAGAGCTGCCAACCAGCCTTTCGTTTGGGCTCACTTTGCCCTTTAGACTAAACAGGTTAGGGCTTGGCGGAAAGACATTGCCCATGCCAGGTGATTTATCATCACTTGTGGAGCCTGGGGAGTACAGGTTCCCCCCAGCACACGCACAGCTCCCATTTGAAGCACTGTACAGGGTAAAGGGTAGAAGGACCTCAGGCGTTGTTTATTTTGGATGTCATGTAATAGTAATAAATAAGGCCAAGAAGCAGCACGTGTTAGCACTGAGTCAGCTTTGGACGCCAGCAAAATAGATGATCTCAGAGCTGGAGGGGACCTCATGGAGGCGGCTCTGCTGGTTTCTCTGGGGTGGGACGTCAAGGCAGCCTCCAAGGACCCTGCCCACCAAAGCCGATTCCTGCCTGTCGGTACCTTATCCCTAAGCAGCATTTGTGACATGTATTCTGCATTTGATTTTCTGATGGACGTGGTGAAACTCACTTTGCCTGTGAGCAATTCCCAAGCTAGACAGGATGCCCTCACAGTTCAGGGAAGGGCTTTTCCATTTGTCTTCCAGCCCTTGCAATGTTCAGTTCGAGGATGAGAGACTATTTGTAGTACCTTTTAAAGAGGTATGGGACCTGAAAAGGGGGAAACATTTACAGGCAGAAAATTATGACAGTGAAAATTTTCCAGCAGGTATCATTCTGACGGGAAGTGCCTGGCTACTTCCATTTCCAGTTTAGGTTCATGCTGAACTGTGATATTTCAAATTGCCTGAGATTCTAAGATGATCACGGCTAGCAAAGCGCAGATTATTAACTGTAATAAACAAGCTGGGAACCTGATCTGCCCGAAAGGGGGTTTTCCAGCTCAGTTTTGAAACTGCTTTTTGATCACTTTCAAAATTTGTGCAGACTTTCAAATAAAAAATTGAAAACCAGAATATTTTCAATTAAACAAATTACATCAAGCCATCAAATGAGAGAGGCTGGGAGAGGGTCCCACCAAACATCACTTGCCCACCTGCCCAAGAACGCAGTGTGTCGAGCTCTGCCAGCTCTTTATGAAAACATTATCTTGCTGGAAGGGAACATCTCAAATGAAATGTTTCCTCCCCCAAGCACAAAGCTGTCACTCCTTGGAAACGGTATGGAAAAGCCTCCCCTGCGCATGAGTGGTTTCAGAAAGAGAGGGTGCAAACAAGGACGCTTTACAGCCCAGACTGGGAGAGCCCTTTGGCACTAAATGTCTTGGCTCCAGTAGTGTGGATGTAAACAGGAGCAAGGACTCAAAACACAACGATTTGACTTGCTCCTGCTTTGTTTAAAGGGCAGGCATGTCTAGAGCAGCCTAGGAAGCCTAGGAATGTTTTTCTTTTTTTCCTCTTTTTTTTTTTTTTTTTTGGTGGGCACTGGGGGGAGATGTAGGTGAGGAGCAGTGTTGCTCATCCTGTGTAACATAACACAGAAAGGATGCACTGCAAAGAGGAGAAGAGCATATCAGGTGAGGGTGAACTACAAAATGCCCTCCCCTGCACCCCAGCTGCCGCCTTTACTGCATGGTAAACCTCCCTCTCTTTTTTCAGAAAACCCTGTTTACAAACCTGGTGTTGGATGTCACACATAATTATGTTTACACAAACGAAGGGGAGTGAAAGGAGCCTGCCAGCACATTGTCATTGCAGTGGGTATTGATCCCTCACCATCTATGCTACAACACATCGTCTTGCCCATGCCCACGGGGCTGGGATGCCCCAGGCTGTGCGTTGTGTGTGGGGCAGAGCTGGGGCCACGTGGAGCCTGGGCCGTGATGGGCAATCCTGCAGCAGCGGCGGGGAGCCCAGCAGCATTGCCCTCCCACAGCGTGGTTCAACATCATGCAAAACCAGGTACAGGGCAAGAAATAAGATCAAAACCTACCTTCTGCTCCCGCCACGTGTTCTCTTTTTTTCCCCATTAAGTAGGATTTTGACATTACTATAGTTCTACCAGAACTAGAATCTTTAGCAGAGAAGCCAGATGTGCTTAGAGTTTAAAAACATGAGCTGAGAGCCTGAACTTTTAATGTATGGAAGGGTTTTTACCAATTAAATTAGTCTGTACTTTCCTGCTCTCCCCTCCAGGCTGAGGACCCCCGGTGTCCGGCTCTGTGTAAGCCAGCGGCTGTAAAGTCAGTGAAGGGGGGCAGGCAGCCATCCTAACAGCCAGAGGAAGTAAAGGGTGAGAGAAGGGAAATGTTATCCCAGTCTGGAGCTGGGGGGATTAGCAGCTGGGTAGGATTCAAGAACGACCTTTGGTTTCGCAAGTAGCTACTTGCCTCTCCTGTAAGCGCCTGGGGTGCCTGGGGTCCCATGTCATCCCGAGGGGATAATGCTGGGGTGCTTTTCAAAGGTTGCAGGGTAGGGAGACAGGTAATCAGGTAACACACAGGGCCACTGACTTGAGCTGATGGGGCTATGCAGGCATCAAGTGCTTGAGAGAAGTGTCATAAGCTGGCTGCTGAGAAATGGCATCCTGTCTGCTTCCCTCCCTCTTCCCCAGAGCTTAAGCTGTTTCAGGACCGCGCTGTGCCGAAGGGACCACCGCAGCAGGGAGGGGCAGAGAGGCAAGGGATGCATCTACCCACCTGGCCAGCAAAAGTCACTATCATATAGTTGTGTGGTTAGCCCGGTTTATGTTTCCTAGCAGAGGGAACGAGAGTTTGCATTACATATGTCACAGGCTTTTTGGTCACTACAGTAGGGATTCCCCACATTGGCTGAGTCAAAGCATCACAGCTGTGCTGCTACCACGTTGCCACACTGAATACGGCTCCAGGTCTGCAAAGATGTCTGGGCTGTAACACCCATCCGAGCCCAGCTTTCCCAGGGTCCACCATGGTGGCTCCAATTTATCTTCCTCTCTTTTCCTCTGCCCCATGCCACCCAGCCTGGGAAACCACTCCTTGGAGCATCCCCTGCAGTCACCAGTGCCACCAACCATCTTCCTTGCATCTGTCTGGGCTCAGGTCTCACTCAGCCTCGCCACACCCCATGTTGGGTCCTCTGCTTGGAAGCACTCACCCAAACATTCACCTAGCCTGCATGTCCACTAAAGGACATTTTTTCATCGGTAATAAACAGCTCAGCGTCAAACCACTGATAATGGCCCACCCTTGAGCCTCTCCTTGCCTTGCAGATGATGTGGCCACAGCAAGCAGAACAAGGCATGCATGGGAACTGGTGGAGGCAAGGGAAGAAAGCATGCAGACCTTTCATCTTTGGAAAGGCTAGATTTCCTCCTTAGCCTTATCTTGGCCCCTGAGCTGTTTTAGTGGAGACAGCCATCGCAAACAATGTGCTCTGTTTTCCCCACCAGGATCCGAGTGAGAGTCAAAATCCCCTTCGTTAGCAGGCTGGGTTTTCTCCTCTTGTTTTCAGGAAAGAAGAAAGAGAAGGAGCCCAAGGGCAGACCACGACAAACTGTCTCTCCTGTATCTCTTCCAAATCCTCTGGAGATATTATTTCATCCTCATCATGATAAAGAAAAAATATTTATCTCAGCTGCAGCCAATATACAGCATCTGTAGCATGGTGCGTGTGCATGTCTGTCACACATCTGGATGCCTCTGATGACGGAGATCAGTTCAAACATGGCCCTGTAACATGAATCTGGCAGGAACTGTTGGCCGTCACCCAAGGTAAATGGCCAGGACCATCCATATGCAGAGCAAAGGCAGTGGTCAGCCGCTCATGTAACTATGCTCACGCCACGCTTGTCAAAGCAAATGGGCTGCTTTGACTCCAACTGAGATTCCCAGCACAACCCTCTTCAAGCAAGCCACGGAGAATCTTCAATTATCCTGAAATACAAATAAAGTCCATGAGATGGGAAAGCCCCAAGAAAGCATGCTCTGTGCTGAACATTGGACAGTTGTAGCCTGGTTTGTACCCCCTCCTTCCTGAAGACACTCATATTTTCTATAATAGATTTGAAAAGAACAAAATCCTTAAGATGAAAAATGCTACACAACTCTGCAAACATGTTTTTTCCAGGAAATGACTTGTTGGGTTAGGGGAAGAAATTACATATCGTAGGCTATCGATGCTAGTCAATACTGTTCTCGTCAGAAAGCTCTCTACTGGGAAATGATGGTCTGTGGAGCTGCTTGCTTTGTCAGAACACTGTGTCAGTACTGCTTCATGTTATCAGTTTACGGGCTTGATTTTATCCAAGTATTTTGGCTTTCTAATTTAAGTTTTGCATAAGTTTAAATAATTCAAATTAACATAAAAATGTAATTCAGACAATTTTTAATCAGTGAATGAATTTTTCTCATTGAACAAAATCTCTTGGTGGGCAAATTTGATAGTCCATTTTGACATGCAACGGAAATAAATTTTCCTTCAAATTCCTTTTCAAATTATGAAAATTTTCACAGGACACAACATCTGGTTCCCATATGTATCTGATTTTCACCATGATGAAGCCTTCAGTATGGTGTCTCTTCACATCACACAAGATTATTTTAAATTGGCTTGGATGGGAATGGTCCGTGAAGGCTAAGAGCTAGATGGGAGAAAAAGCAAAAAGGCAACCAACAGAGTATACTGTTGGCAGAGCTGGTGGATTCCATTGGGAGGTCAGTGTTAGGTCTGGGTTTTTTTTCCATCTTCATTAATGACATGAAAATGCAACTTGGTATGCCAGTAAAACAAGGAAAGAAGAGAGGGGAAAAAAAGGTAATGGAGCCGATAGCAAAAACCCAACATTTCCATGAGGTTACTGGTTAAACACCACCTGAAACAGCATATTCCTTTCTGGGCACGCAACACTATAATTTGGAGGGAGTTCACAGAAGAGCGACAGAGATGGTGAAGACAGAGGTGTTGAACTTGGCTCAAGGAAAGGCTGGACAGAGTAACAAGCTATGAGTGCTTAAAGAAAATAAACACCCAGGGATAAATCCTGACCTTGTTGAAGCTGATGTCTAGACTTGCATTGACTTCAGTGGAGCCAGGATTTCACACTGAGGAGGAAGGGGAATTATCTAGTGGTGAAGAAGGATACGTGCAGGAACCATGGGATGAAAATAGAGGAGGCAAACTGCAAGTTATATCAAGGGAAAACAAGGCAAGAGATTTCAGTTTTGTTTAAATGCAGCAAAATCCAGAGTGCCAGCTAACTGATGCAGAATGAGCCAACTGCAGTTTTGTAAGCCTCTAATTAAAACAAGGTTAAATAAAACTAGTGTTAAATATTCAGCCCTGATGAGAGAGGAAAATTGGATGATAACAAAAGTGATGCTACACACCCTGCAGCCAAACTCCCAACTGTTGCAAGAGACAGCATCTCCCCAGTTCAAGCACAGATGGTTTTACATGGGAAATGTAAATAAGACATTACCATCTGGTTAAAAAAACACACATCTAAGCTAGATTTGACTATGTCCCCGGGTGTAAATATTTAAAAATACTTTTTTTTTTTTTTAATGCTTTAAAGTTTTCATGCAGTATGCCCATGGAGGAAGAGTTCCTATTGACACCAAAAGTGTTGAACAGAACCAGAAAATGTCCTACTTGTCGGTTCTATAAATTATGAATTTATATTCTATCTCACTGCTATCTGTGCAGAAATATAACCAGGCACTACTGCCAGGATGTATAGTGCACTGCTCAATATCTGTTGAAAATCTAGAGGCTATTGGAGAAGCTGGCTTCCAAAATGTATAGCACATGTAAGAAACAAGGCATAAGGGGACCTATTTTCAGAAAATGGTAACTTTGCTGGAAAAGTCTGCTTTGGAAATGGAATCTATTTAAGCATTTGAGTTGAAATTGTCAACCAGTTGTTTGTTATAAAGGGAAACACATTCCTGGGGAAGTGGAAACACTGTTGGTTATTTTTTTGCAAAAGTCTTTTTTCTTCCCAAACTGACATACTATTAAAATAGAACTCAAAAGGACTAACCAATCCCAACATTAATGGAAAATGGTTTACTCCAGGTTGCACAGAAAGTTTTGAGTGACTTACTTCAAGGAAAGATTTTTATCTTTCTCCTTTTCTTGCAAAGAAACCAAGGAATTTCCAGTTTGGCTTGGCCACCTACCCAGGTGGTCCGCTACATCCTTCCCTACAGTGAATGATAACTTCAGCTCTGCCATCACCTCCAACAGTTCTGCCAATCAAGAGGGAGTTTTGCTCCTGATAAACATTAGAAAAAATGACTGAGATGAACAACAGGAAAACATTTAGATCAACAAAAATCGGCATAACCCAACACCCTCGCAAGTCAGAGGACAGAATCCAAGTGACTGCAGGGGGTTAGACTAAGTCTGAGGCAACAAAACAGAAATGGGAAAACACAGCCCCAAACCCCTGCTACTACCACGCCAGCATACTAGCTGTTGGAGTATGCTGCCAATTTTTATCTTTATAAAGGGGCTGAGCTATCAGGAGGACTGCCAGAACGCAAAAGGAGGTAAGATAGCATCGCTCAAAGTCTCTGTGTGCAAGCAAAGAGGAAACACACTTCAGCAACAATATTAAGAACCTGCCAATTTCACATGAGATAAATAAGCAGAGTTACCCTCCTGCATGTGTGTTTTGGAAATAGCTTTAGCACTACACGTCAGCATTGCCTGTTATAAAACTTCACCCGTCTTGCTCAGGCTTCGTATGACTGGGATTTTCTAATCATATTTCCAGCCACCGTCAGTGGCAAAACTGTGGAACAACAGCTTATCTCCTCTGCATGTCGCATCGAGTCTCACTGCAAATGAAGCAACAAGAATTTGTCTGTGCAGGTGCAGAAAGCAAGAGGAAGGTAGGAGATTTCTCCTGAGGGTGACACAGAAGGTTTTTAGCAAGGTGTGACTGGAATCCAGACCTTCTGATCCACCAACACGGGCACCACGATCTGTTTGTCTCCTCGGAGGTGTAAGGTTTATTACTGTGAGACTATGTTACCAGGATGGGACACAAATTGGATGCTTCCAAAGACTCTAGCAGAAAGGTACAAGGAATCAACACTGCATATTTAATATATTTATAAAAATATCCTCCAGTTTTATTTCCTTTTTAAATAAACAATTTTAAAGCTAAGAATAGCACACTGGCATTATGCTACTGCTTTTAGCTATAAGCTCTTCATATGTCTGAGAGGCACTATTGAGGGTTTCAGGCCTCACGATCAAGTCCAGCCTCATGGCTGGACTAGACGACCTTTAAAGGTTCCTTCCAACCCAAACCCATTCTATGGTTCTAAGAGGACGTCAAAGGTTGTACCCAGTTGCTCCAGGCAGACCTTGGAGAGGTCCCATGAAACCCTGGTACTCTGGTGCCAGAACTGGCATTTTAATTCTCTCCTTTCAGTAAAAAAAAAATCTCTGTCCTAGACATTAGAACTTGAAGAGATCTCTAAATAATCCAACAATGCTGTCATCCCAGCAGGGCAGACAGCTTATTGAGAAAAGTGGGAAAGAATCCAACAACACAAGGGTTGACTTGAAGCATGACTAGCGTCCAGCTGAAGTCCATCAAACATCATGGCCTGCATTACTGGCTGGACCTCGAAGAACCACTGCAATGTCACCAGCTCTCTTTGGAGCAGGTGAAATACAACTAAGGGCTTGCTGGTTTTGGTCACTCAGGATATTTAAAGCTAAACCATGAGGAAAAAATTCAAAACCTTACGCTTGCTTTGCTGGTAAAGTGGATGAAAATTTTTTTCCATACCAAGCTGCTCTTTGAGTCAGTGTACATTACAGAGAATTTTCATCTTTTGCTTTAATTTTTATAGTTGTTACACTTTTTTGTTAAAAGGAACCTGAAAATGCTTACTGACATGAACAGTACTTCCTTTGTGCCTTTTCAAGTACCAGAAATGTTACATTGCAGGCATTCTTCAAAATGTTTTCCTTTTTCCTGCACACTCTTTATGGTTATGTCATGTTTCCTCATTAGAAGTAAGAGGCGATTCCTTATCTGCTGCCTGGCATGGTGTAATGTTTGCATTATGTAGCAAGATGGATATTGCATTTTACTGGAGTCTTCAAAACTGTGAGAGGGGAGAAGGAAGGACTGGGGCCAAGGGGCCTAGCTTGGTCACAGCCAAGGACACACACACGAGAGCTTCTCTAGCCTTCTCCAAAAGAAAGACTTTTTTTTAGTAACTCAGCCACATAGGAACCACAGCTGCACTGGGCACCCATTTAGAATGCACCTTCCCAAGTAATACAAAGAAATCAGCCCATTCTAATGAGAGAAACTGCACCCCTCCCTCTTTAAAGGCTCCCAAACTCATTTTCCTTTTCATGCCCATATGCCTCCCCAGAACATTTCACCAGCCAGTACTCATTTTTCCCTCAAAGCCAGCTTGCTCAAGTCAGGGGAGCTTGGCTGGGAGCACTGCCTGTGGACTGGTTCAGCCCCTTTACTTATCTTCTCAAGAGATACTCCCGATCACTGAGCCCCAGCAGGACCACAGATCTTTATGGTCCTCCACAAGGTCATCCTCTAGAGCTGTTTTTTTTGCTGGGAGGTGGGCAGGGGAAGACATAACCTGAAGCATTTTCTGGTTTCTTTCCCATTCCTCCAGCAAATGATCTCCAGACTCTGTCTGGCAGGGCATGAGCAGAAAGCCCATGTGAAGCAACTCAGACAACACTGGAGCATGTCAGAAAGAAAGGCTGAAACTGTGAATGGAAGAGTAGAAGTATGGAAAACATAAGTGAAAACAGCAAAACTGGGAGGAGAAAGAAAGGAACCCTCCCCTCCTGACTGATGAAGCTCTGTGCGTAGGCAAAGACTACAGACACCAGTACCCAAAAGTAGAGGACATCAACAACCATCTCCAGCTGTGGAGGGAAGGGAGGGTTTGTGGAGCATTTCCTGGTGAAGGGGGATGAAAGAAGACCTGCTTGTTTGGCCTGGTCCCCTGATGTGCTCACAGGGAGTGATGACAATCTTCAGTGGTACGGGTTGAGTTTTAAACAGCCTTTTGTAGGGCTGCAAATCCAGACTACAGAGCCTTCTGCTAAATTTATGGGACTAACATCTCAGGTGCAGACAAGCTGGAGCAGAAATGGTGAATCTGAAAAAGCAATTAAGAAGGGAAATGGGCTGCTCTTTCCTTAATTAAGGGGAGTGTGAGGTTTGTTAGCTCCCCTCTCCCTTGAAAGCAGTGCTTACTAAAACGGGCGCTTGCCACCTCCTCTCCCTGCTCTGCTCTGAGTGTGAGCTGGTGGTACTGGTGTGTATGGAAAAGAGGGCATTTTGCTGCATTGTCAGGGTGTCCCAGTATGTTGCACAGAGCCCTGCCTAAAGGTCCATGCTGGGAAGCACTGTTGGGTTGGACAGGTCAGGGCAAACAGCTCACCAAATGCCTGGGATACGCTGGGCAGAGCTGGGAGAGGCTGGTCACTCACGCACCCACCACCACCGGGCACCATACAAGCATGGTGGTGCAATGGCAAAAGCTGTTAGTAGAGACAATGGCTGAACCCTGTTCCTGGAAATGCGGTGCAACATAAGGATCTTCAGTAGCAACACATGAGGTCCACGTGGTGATCATGCACTGCCTCAATTTCCTGGAGGAGTTCAAACCAGCCCCCAGGTGTTATTTTAGCACAGTTTCTTGTGTAGAAATATTTATAAAATGCCTGCTTCGAATACCCCTTTTTAAAAAAAAAATAAAATTAAATAACCCTCCAAACTCTACTACTGCTTATTGCATCTTTAGCAAAATATTTTCTTAACCTTTCGTATCTTCAGCCCTGGGGCTTTCACTAACTGAGCAAACCTCTCTCCTCCCTGTACCCCAGCATGTCTGTTCTCCTCCTGCAGGGCAGCAAACTGCTTGCTTGGTGGTTAATGAATTTACATAGCATTGTAGGAATGTCAATATTTGGGGGCAAAAGGAGGTAGAGGGAAGAAAACAAGCTTTTCAAGTTTGTAGTCCTATCATGAGCACTTGGTTTTCATCCACGGGGGTCAATGCGAGAAGGAAAAAGTTCATAAACTGTTTACTGACGTGCAGCATATTTGTCTTGCAAGACTTGGGACCTTGGGCAGGACTGAAGGGCTGCCTGGTTGTCCTTTGTACAGGAGACCTTCATTTTCTCTAACTATGTCAGTTATCAGCCAGCTCTGCATTGGGAGTGGGCTGGACATCATAACACAAAGGCTGTGGGGTGATTTCTTTTCTTCCTTAGGTCTGGGCTAGCTACACTGATGTCCTGACATGGGAGCACTACCACACCAAACCTAGAAGCACCCAAACTTCAGCCCTGAAGGTAGCGGAGAGAGCATCCAAAAGGCTCAAGCTTAATGATGGAGGTACCGTCTCTTGCTGGAGAGTACCACAGTGAGGAGAGACCTTCTGGGAAGTTCTCGGGATATAGAAATAGCGTTACCTATGTGATGACTAGAAGTGGACCAAGTTTCCTTTGGAGATGGGAGAAGTATTTCTCTTCCCTTTTCCTCCTGGGTAGTTACCATCCTTGGCCTGGAACTCTAGTTCTTCCCAAACACACCACCCTCCTACCTCATCCAGGGCAGGAGGGCTACAGCCTGTGGCCAGAGAGACTTGACACCTGAAACTGAATCCGCCCTTGTTTTAAGTCATCTTATGACTTGGGATAATATAACTCATTTTATGTCCATAGCATTTGCCCCCTTTTGTTCCTAAAATTGTCTGGTTAGCAAATCCCAAGATAGAACTGTCAGTTTGCCCCCGGCCATCTCTGCTGCTGCACATGAACGGGGACAGACTCATTTTGAAGTGTTCCTGGGGTAAGGGTGACCTACTTTCATGGCTGTGGTACAGTTCATTACAAATTCCTAATGATCTCATTGTTCCATTAAATGAAGGTTGCCACCTGTCCCGAAGACTTTAGATCAAGCTGGGATTAACATATCTGCTGACCCATTTCTCCCTTTTGTAGGACACAGCTCCATGATCAAGAGGGGTTTTTTTTCAGACCACCCAGGGTTGAACTTTAGCAGCGATGTGGTGCAGGGTCCGATTAGCAGGGGATGCTGAGCAGTGGGGCTCCTGCTGGTGCCAGCTGCTGCTGAAAACCCTGCCCAGCCTATTTGGGCATCAGATTCCACCTGCCTAGATCCACCCCCCAAAAAAGATCAAACCCCATGAATAATTTACTGTGTAAAAAAAAACAAAAAAAGAGAGAATTGTCAAGGTTGCATTTAGGGCAGATAAAATTCTTCCTATTTAAGGGAGAGTCTATAAGAGACTCTGTTAAGGACCTTGGAGGCTGCCTGAGGTTTTGCTCAGGGAAGTCATCCCTACCACAAAACCATGGTAAGAAAAAAGCCTATCTTAGCACCCAGCAGCCTTTCTGAGCTGGGCTGGGCTGGATTCAGGGATGCTCCTTCTGAGGTTTCCTGGTTCCCTAGTAGCCCCCACCCAAGGACAGAGCCCAAGAGGGCTGGGGGCAGCAGGTTGGAAGCGCAAGCCATGCAGCATGAGGAATAAAACAAATAAATACAGAAAGAGAGAGGAATAAATTCCCATGGACAGGCTCAGTGAGCGCATTGCAGCCAAATGACCTCAAGTGCACTGCTTTCTTCTCCTGCTCGAGGAAGGCAGCAGTACAGCTGCATTTTTCATAAATAGGAACACCCTAGCTTGATGTTTTTTAAAGCTGTCTAGACAGTAGAGCAAGACCTTATTTCAAGTCACATAATCACTTTCCCATTTTTCTTTGCAGCAGAGGACGTTTTCCAAGATTAGATAGAAGCTGGTGGAGCAACATGTTATTAACCTCGGGTGTGCCTCCCTGCTTCAGGCTCTCCTTGTCCGAGCTGGAGGTGCCTTTCTGTCTGATCACGTCTCCCCTTTATTTATGCCTTCCCCCTCGACAGAAAGGCTTCTTTCACTAGCTCACAAAAGTGAGATAAAATTACACATGGGCTGCAGAAAACTGGGAGCACGGAGGGTGCTGCGGTAAAATGCCAGCTCCCTTTAGCAGAAGGCAGATGTTATTTTGTGCTTCCCAACATGGCACTGATGCCTCCACGTGAAAATAGCTTTAGAGGAAAAAAAAAATAAAAAGCTTTGCACTGATCTCCACCAGGCCAATGTGCCCCAGGCAGTGGGAAGGAGGCGGGCAAAGCTGCTAAATGTGATCGATGTTGGAAAGAAAACACTGCCGGGGAAGGATGCTCTCAGCAGAGACACGTCTGTCTGGCACACCTTGCGTCGTGCAGCCTGAGCCTTCCAGGGCTGACCGTCCCTTGGCATTCTCCTGTGCATTTCTCAATCCTTTTGCTTTTCTGTGTTAAGACTGCAGCCCATTCCCACAGAGCAGAGAAGGCAAATAAAATACCTGTGTGCCATTTGACTGCAGCATGTAGCCTGACCCAGCAGCAACAGCTCGTCCTCATTGCTGGGGGATAAGAACCCACTGTGGAGATGTTGCAATGGGAACTTTTGCTGCAGAAGACATACCTCTTCTGCCAAGGATGAGGCTTTCTGAGCATGAATGGCATGATACAGGCATGCGATTAGCATCCCGTATGCAACACGGACCATTTTTTACTGCGGTGATGTGCAGCGATCTGTGCTCGAGTTATCAGGGGGAAGCAGAGTCCAGCTCAGCTTTTTATGCTGAATTAAGTCAGCAAAAGCTGAAGACAAATAGACCATCACAAATGAGATTATTTCAGTTTAGAGAGCCAGGATAAGAGGTGTGCTGCCCTGCTGGAGAAGCACTGCGATGGTAGGATAGAAAGTTACTGGTTTTGGGGGAGGTGGGGGGTCGCCACGCCAACGAAGGCGACAAGTGGGGAGGTGTTTATAGCCAAAGCAAAGGGCACATTGCTTGCCTGGTGTTACAAGAGCAATGCTGACTCTCTCCCTGAGCACTGCGTACGTAGGGTTACCCACCAGGAGTAAAACATGAGGACTGGGAGAGGACTGCCTTCCTCCCCACCTCTCTACAGGATTGCCATGTCTCACCGTGGCTGTTAAAGTGATTGGCCATGCATAGTAGCAAGCCCAGGCAGGGATCTCTCTTTTTTTGCTTGCTTAGCATTTTGCTTGAGAGGATGCAGAACCTGACTTTGAGAATAATTCCAGCTCGAGAGCATCCACTATTTCTCTGATCCCTAAAGTCAGCAGTTAAAATCATCCAGGGGAGCTGCCTTTCTTTAAACAAACTCTCTACTTCATGCAGAAAGTGAATACACGAGCTGCCTGATATTAATGCTTTACTTCACAATTTACATATCAAGTGCTTTAATGAATTGTTTTCAGTGTCATTGTCCTTACCATGAATAAACTTTAAAGTAATGGATTTGTAATTAATTAAAGTTTAATTACAATAGTTTGTCATTTTATTATTTGCAATTATTACCATAAAGGTAATAAAAATTGCAGGATGTCACAACTGAATACAAATCCCTAATCAGAAGCAATCAACTCGCACCGTAACCTTGAACAAGGATGATTTTATTAATGCACCAACTCAAGCCCATGTCGCTGCCTTGCAGGTGGCAGCTGCGCCATCCTCAGCCCTGGCCAGGGCCGCATGGTGCTTTGGGCGGTCGTGGTGGGATCATCTTGCCCCTGCCCTTGGGCAGCCCCAGCTGTTCCTCCTCTTTATATCTCTTTCTCCATAAGCTAGGAAGTCAACCACAGACTAAGAAAGCTTTTGCCCAACTCCTGTATGTTCCCCTTGAACACATCGATTTACTAAACCAGTTTTTCATCGCTATCAAGTTCAAAACTCTGCATTAAACCCTAATTTCTGCATCATATCCTTCTAATATTTAATTTTCAAATAATTTTTTTTAGTATTATGAAAGGTCATTCCTAAACCACCCCAGTATTCCGCCTCTGACTTGGTGACCCCTGCAGCAGAAGTACCTTTGCTCTGAAGTACAAAGGAGAAGGGTTAAATTATATCTGTGTTTCCTGCTGCTGCTGCTGTCCCTGTGACTATTTCCAGGACTTGCAATACCCATGTTCACATGCAGCTAATTCTTCCCACTTGAGGGAACAAGATATGCATTTCCTCATCCCTGCATCTTGATAGGCTCCAATCATACCCATGACTCCCTGGCATGTTTCCTCTGGCTTGTCCTGATATCTTAAAAAAACATGTTTTAGAGCAGTTTTCCACTGGCCAGTCTCAAGACATCTTCAAAAGGCATGAGAACTGCACCCAGAGCAGCAATTAAGCTGTAATTAAGCAAAGATTTTCCCAGTGAATGCCCTCAAGGGACTATATTTGTGATGTGGGAGGAGGTCTTCAGGTTGGCTTGTCCCATCCAGCTAAATTTATCCCAGCTCATCATCCTTTGCAAATCTTTTCCACAGCCCAGGCCCTCAGCTGGGTTTGTTTTTTGAAGTCCATTGATTGGTTGGGAAGGAATAACTCCATTTTTAGATTTAATTCATAGGGAAGGTGTCTGCGCATTTGCCTGTCCTCCTTTCATCAATGTACTGGCCAACTTCATGCAAAACCCGACAGAAAGAGAGAAGTCTCGTTGGTACTTTGTGCCAACAAGTTACACGAAAAGCAGGCAGCTGTGGAGAGGCAAGAGAAATGTCCCCAAATCAATGGGCAACTTTCACCAGGCGTGAGAAACCCAACACACCTACAGACCCCAGGCAGACCGCATGCCTCCAAGCAATCATATTTCAAATACAAAATGTTTCTGCTGCTTCTGATTGGGAACTCAGCCACCACTTCATAAATCAACAGCCCTGCTATCGCCTTTGCTCTGCCAGCAGACGGTTTGATGTGAAACAATACAGTACTGGAGGCGTCAGCTTCCCTGGGTTATCTTACTGGAAGGCTAACACCAGAGACCCACTCTATCTGCTGGGACGGTGGTATTTTCAAGCTCCTTACCTCCAACTGAAACTCTCTTGCATGACACCTCGAGAGGTCTCTATTTTTAAGCTGTGATACAACCTTAAGATCCCGTATGTCTTCGCACCTTCACTTTAGAGAGGTTTGCAGATATGTTCAGCTTCAGGCATGCAATCTTTCAATTACCTGAGCATGAGCTGAGACTTAAACATGTACATAAAAACTGCAGGATCAGGGACTAGTTAGGTGAACAGTAGAAAACAAAAACCACCATAGTCCTGGGGTATTTGCATTTCTCATAAACGTGCTTGCAAAACCACTTAGCAAATGAATGTTAATTGTTCTGCAGAAATCCCACCCTGTTCAAAGGAGAAGAAGGAAAAAAAAGCCCTAGGTAGATGTTGCCAATTTTTCCTTTGACCCCCTAAATAAAATTCAGGTGATCTCATCCCACATTGATCAGCAGAGACTGATTAAGAAAATAAAAAGGAAATTACTTCACCTTAAGTGCCTACTAACTGATGTTAAGTGATTTAAAAAAAAAAAAAAAGCACCGTTTGACAGTAAAAATCCATGTGACAAGCCCAAGAATGCCAGAACAAGCTGGGTATGGCTGGAGCTGTCAAAGGCATGTAACTGCAAACCTTTAAACCAATTTAAGCGCCTTCAGTTGGGTTTGCGAGACAATTATGCCCCGAACAAACATTTACATGAAAAAGGCTGCGGGCCTCCACTTTTGTTGCTTTTCCAGTCAAGGCTGGTGGAGCCGGGAATATTTCACACATACTGCAGCTGCTGGGGTAGCAGAAATAGATAAAACTTGACAAATTAACACAGCATACGCCAAACAAAAGAAGAGACCTTTGAACTTCAGCCTTGCGGCTGCAAGGATGCTGAACCCACGCTTCACTCCTAGCGGTGCTCTGGCTTTTAGACTTGCCTCCAGCACTGCATCTGGTCTCGGCGAGGTGAAATGCAGCAGCGATGCTGACTGAGAGGCCAGAGGCAGGGACAGATTTGAGTGTTGTCCTTACCCGAGGCCAAACACAGAATGAGCCTCTAAAACTGAGCGCATCTCCGGAGACTGAGGGATTATTGAGATGATTCAGAAACCCCCACTCCAGAAACGCCCTAACTCCAGCACTTTTGCAGTTGTTTCAGGCGTGTTTCCGCAGAGCAAAGTAATTGCGGTGTATAAAAACAAACTGAAAATAATACTGTAAGCCAACACGTATGCAAGAAACAAGGAGTCACTTTGGGGAGAGTTCAGGCATTAACTGCTGAACTTGGTTTGACCTACTGACTGCATGGACCGGTGACTCTCAAAGCAGCCGAGGCTGAGGATGAGCATCCCTCCAGCTTTCTTTTGTCTCCTAGATCCTTCCTACAAGCTCTTCTCAATTTTTTAAAGCCTTCGTTGGTGAAAGTGACTTCTGCCTATCTTTTGCCTTGCCCAGCAGTCCTACATCAGTTGTTCTTAAGGTGGGTGGGAAACCTTTTCCTCCTTGTTTGAGGGCTTTCTGTGTCTGTAATATATTATCAGTCCACTGTTCAAGCTGTAACCTTGGCTCTTGTTGTGGAACAAACAGGAACTGGGGTGGCTTGACAGCTCCACTGCTTTCCACTCTCTGGATTTAGACTTTCATAAATGACCCTGTCAAAACTACGCCTCTCAATGCCACAATGGCAATTGCTTGCTTTATGGATTGATGGCACCGTATTAAAGACACTTGGCAGGCATAAAGTTTGACTTTTTGTGTTCAGATGGGCAGCAGCGTGGATGCTTCAGCAGAAAGAGCATCACTGGGCCTGTCTCCATAACTGGCCACCAGCGCTTCTGCAAGCCAACATTGCTGTGGTTAAGTGCACAGCATCATCTCAGGGCATCCTGGAAAATGAAATGGTTCTCCTTCCTGAGGTAAATCCTCTCTTTCAGACCTTCTTCTTTATATGGAAATACTCATCAAGTTCCTTAAAATACAAACAAACAGGAAATTCTTTATATGCCACTAAAAATAGGGTCAAAATTCTCACTAGATTGACACAAAGGTAAACAAAACATGGACTATGTAAAAAAAAAAATTACTGCAGCTCTCACCAAAAAACTCCATTTTTTTAAGTAACATAAATTCACCTTTCCTTATTTTGCCCTTCAGTGCTCCAATGAAAGCATTGCCAAACTTCTCATTTTAAAGAAAGGGACCCATACGACAATCTCCTCTTATTTTTTAAAAAGCAAGAAAGCAAGTAACATCTTTGGTTCATGACTTCTGTCATTCAGTTTTCAGACAGTAAAAGGTAAAAAGAGAAGCCATAAGAATGTAATCCTCTCCTGGCAGTTCCTGCACGGGGAAGGTGTGATCGGAAGGGATTGCACAACAGCAGATGGAGGAACTGGACCGGCCGCAGAGCTGGGAGGGGTCTGGGGAACGTCTAACTCCACATGTCCCATTACATCTCTCAGCACTAAACACTTCCATTGCACGGTGGTCATGCTGTGAGGTCTGTACAGGTTCATGCAATGAGAACTCCACTGAGGGCTAGTAAATACAAAGCAACTACCAGACCCAGAACAGCTGTTTTTGAGAGATAATGCCTTAAAAGCAATGCCAGCCCTTCATGGTCATGCCCACAAGTCCTGTCAGCCTTGACAGGAGTAGTGTAGATTGGGGCTGGGTATTTCTGAAAGCCCTTGTATCACCATAATCCCACAAAGACTCTCTTCTTTCTTTCTTTAAGTCTCCCCCAACAAAAGTAAGTGAGGTTTTCACTTTCTTTCGGCAGGGAAATTTGAAGACCTGTACAGATTCCCTCATGCCGTGCCGGGAGAGGGGAGCGATGACTGATTGATCTAGGTTTCTCCCATCAAGATCACCAAAGGAGGTACCGAAAGTATCCGTCTTCTGGAAAAAGGTTAATTACAGAAGCTCAGCTTGCACACAGGGGTCCAACCAGTCAGCATAAGATAAGCAGTCTTGGGAGTATAAATTATTACAGACGATAAGGCAGAATTTCCCCTAAACAGCTTTATACATATGTTCCTAAGATTGACTCCAGAGACGGCTGTCATCGGATGTCAAACAAGAAGCTACAAAAATTACGGAGAATTAATTTATTGTATTTTTTTCTTCTAAGCATATGACACTTTCTCCCTTGTTTAGATTAACTGAATAATTTCAGATCCTAACAAGATGTGGCTAGATGATGGGATCTGGGAACCAGAACTGATGGGCATTATCCATGCTCGATCACAGCAGGTGGCGAGAGTTCCACCACTCCATCATGTCTGCAGAAATGGGGGCTGGTTTTAGCTCTGCAAATAAGATAAATTACAGGAGCCAATTGCTACATTTTTTGTTGTGACTCTCTCTTCTGCAAGCTGTGTATAAACAGGAAACCACGGCCACACGGCAGGGAACTGACCCAATACTGGTGAATACTGATAGAAATCAGGTCATATTGACATCCTTTGTTTATTCACTGCTTTGTTAACACTTTTTATCCTTAGTGTCTTGGCCACACCTTTGGAAAAACTCCCACTTCTTAAACCATCTACCACTCTTTTGTCCCCAAAAACCGTGTCAGTGCAAACCCCTTGCCTTTAACCATCACCAGTAGCAGCTCCTTCAGACCCAGACCTAAGGGGATGTGCAATTTTGGGGTACAAACTGACTTACTCCGCTCTTCCAGGAATGTTTCTTTCTGATGCCTCATAGCTTGCTATTAGCTTTTGCCTGCAAGTGGGAATTTCTTTGTTACCAAGGAGCCAAATCTATATTAAGGGACTGACCTGCTGAAATGCAGCCCACCGCAGGACAGATCTGCAGCCCAACTGTGCATTGCACAGTAAAGATCAGACGGCATTTGGGTGTTGGCTCTTTAATCTCTACCTGGTAGTTTATTCCAAGCCTGAATTCATCCTGCTGGAATGAGGAATTTACATGCATTATAAATTTCTTCCAACGTTATTAACATGCTAACATCTGCACTATTGCAAACAGGCTTCATTTTGGAAGTTCTGTATTTTACAGCAGCAGTTCTTCTGTTCCTATACACTTTCCTCCCCATTCCAGTTATGTTGGAAATACCAAGGTAGAGTTCCCACCATCAGCTCTGGGACATCAGAAATAGATGACATGAAAAGACCCTTGAATTCCTGCATTCATGTTCGAGGGATTTCTTTACTCAGCTGAGTCCACAGCAGGTCACAGGCTTCTGCTGGCGGTTCCTTCTTTCATGTACCTTTGGCCTTAGAGGCGGAAGGCTGTTGAAAAGGCCAAAACTTCTGAGCTGAGAGGAGAAACAGATTTTGGGTATAAATTCTTATTATGCCACTCCCATTTTTACCAGCTAAGGAGCTGTTTTTCCACCCCCGAGACTTCTGCTGTATCACATTAGCTCTTCGTCTTTGCAGTCTAATCCGATTCATTTTTAAGCACTGCTTCTATCAAGGGAGTTTTTATTAACTGCACAGCACGAGGAGTTTAACCTTTACTATGGGTTAGCTGTATGCTGAATTCCTCCCTGCAAATCAGTGCCTCTCCTCTGCCTTTACCACAAGTCAGCCAGGCTCAGCCTTGGGGAACTGCCCAGCCGCACCCTCTGCAGATGCATAACGTGTTGCACCTTGGTACTCAGCCACCAGCTACACAAGGAGGAACTACAGCCGGTTACTGATTGGGGATGCAGAGCCCAGCCTCAAAGCAGAGAGTTTGGGACTAAGCAGCATAATGCCTCGGGGGTGGTAGGACGAGGAAGAGGGTGAAGGCTGGAAGGTATTTTGCCAGCCAACGACCCACTAAAATTAGTGAGCTGGGTCAGTGGGAATATGCAGAGAAACACTTTTTTCAGGGGAATTAGTAGCTGGGGAAGCCTCTATCTCTGTCTCCCCATATATAATAATGGGAGATAACTAGCCATGGCACAGTACTATGAATACCTTGCAGGACCTCACGGTGGGGTTTTAAAACACAAAGAACCAGCAAAGTTTGGCAAATGAGCGCTAAGACCTTCAGCATTCAAACAGATAGAGGCCATCTCAGGCTTGAGGACTTAACAACATGGGAAATACCCTACTGGTCCCGGCCAGCCCAAGGGCCCACCTAGCCCACCAGCGCTCAGTCTGCCATGGCAATAGGAGATGCTGTTTTGGGTGGTCCATGAGCCCTGCTTCTCTCTGCTGCACTTCCCCTCAGATGCTTCCAGCAGCTCCAGCTCCAGCCTGCATCCATCGAGGAAGCAATATTCCCCCATTCGTTTTGCCTGCTGCCATCACGATTTTGCAGACCTCCATCATCCCCTCCAGCCCGAGCAGCACCATCTTTTCCAGTCCCTCCTGGAAGGGCTCTATCCCCTCCACGGTTTCAGCTGCACTTCCCCATCCCTGCTCTACCTCCACTGCCCTCCTCAAGACAGCAACACCCCCCCCCTCCTTAATCACAACTCCAAGCTGATGCATTTTAGGGCAGAGTCTTTCCAGTTCTCATGGACAACCACACACAGTTAAAATTCTGCAGCTGGTCAGAGCAGCCAGATGTTATCACTGCAAATTTCCTCAGTGCTGTGCTCCTTCGGTAAGCAGAAAACTCTGGCTTGAGCTGCAGCCATTAAAGGGTCTGCTAAAGATACAGGGTGGGTTTGGTTTTGTGCTCCTTCAAGGCCGTGCTGGCAAGAGCGGCTCTGCAGATGCTCAGATATTCCCAGTCGCATCCCAGCTGAACCAGTGTGAACTGAGAAGCCAGGCTCAACGGGGTCGTGTCCAGCCTCCACCCCGAGCATCCTGAAAGGTTAGGAAGGTGCATGCCACCGCGTTGGGCAGGGTTTCGTCTTGTCCTCAATTCGCCTGTGGGATCCAAAAGGAATTTTTTCCTATTTCTCTGCCAGGCAGGGAAAAAACCCCAACACTTTGTTGTTGTTTATACTGGACAGGATTAAAGTTTTCAATATTTGTTATATTTAGAATTCTTTTAGACCCAGATTCAGGGAAACGTTATGCATGATTCTTGCTCTGTTTACCCTTTGCTCCGTTTCCTTGTTTTCATTGTTCTTCCAGTTTATTCCTCTTCCAATTTAGGTTATGTTTCCTGAGAACTGCAGCATAACCCCAGATTTCCCAGGGAAACCAGCACCCCTTGGCAGCAACAACCAGTTTCATGGCTCCAACCAGACCACCTTGGTCCTGCCTAAAGCGAAGTGCATCCTCACAGCAGAAGTGTTATTGTCAGAGACCTGCCAGGCAGAGACAGGGCAAATCACTCTTTCCTGAATCACAGCCCAAATTACACCCCTTAAAGTGGTTAATTCACCCCAAGACAAAGGCATCTATCCACTTCAGCGTGATGCTTTATGCACGATTCACAGCCTACCCTTGTGCCCCCCCCAAAAAGGGGCTCCCAATGCCCATGACGCCACACGGCTGGGACCAACATGCAGCACAACCCTGGCTTCTCCAGGGACTGAGGAGTTTTTGTCTCTCTTTCCCCTGAATTTCTTGGGGACGAAGGGATGCTGATCGCCCCTGGAGCAAAAGACATGCAAGCAAAGCCTAGGCTGAAATATATTCTTGTAAAACCTTCCCAAAGATGAGCGTGTGAAGAATCACTTGATAGACAGGGTGGACAGGAGAGAAGTTTACATTCAGTGCCCACTTTCCAGTAAATCCTTCCCTTCAATCCAGCTGAAAAACCTTTTAACTCCATGTCCACTACAGCTTTCCAGAGCACGCACATGTTTTGGTGTGCTCTTCCTTCCCCTCCCTCGCAGGCGAGGCAGGATGGAACGCCTGATACCTGATCTCTCTGCTGTGTCCTGGCTAATGGAAAAAAGCTGCTCGCTTGGAGCTGCTCTAATTTATTCTATAATAATCTCTCTGACGGGGAGTCTTTGACCTCCCCACAGAGGCTTCACTAAAACTAAGTTTGGTAGCTGGGTAGGGACAGGTAGTTGTTTTCTCCTGAGAGCAATGGTTGCACACAGTAGTGTGCCATTTCTCCACACTGTCTTCTGCTTAAATATAAAGGCAGCCATAGGAGCAGAAGCTTATTTATTCATTTTTCTAGGTCTGGTCCAGAACCTGTCATTTGCTTTGGTTCAAAATCCTGTGTATGGATCCTGGCAGAGCTCCTGAGTGTGTTTAGTTTGAAGAGCACAGACTATCCGCCTGCTCAAAGCTGAGTTTGTGCAGAGCTCCGTGGAGGAGCAGGATGCAAAAGGCACTTTGACTCCAGCTAAGCCTGACCTATCCCTTCTGGCCACAGGAAACTCAGGAACAGATGTTTGGTGCTGAGATTTTTCTCCCAAAATATCGCTGATGTTTAATTCACATTTTACGCATTTGCTATTGCCGTGTATAGCACGAAAGAGAGCACGCCATCGGGTCGCAGGGAGGTGAAGAAGGTATCTAGCAATTTTCCTCCTCTTTCTAAAGATGACTCCAGAGAAGTTTTTGTTTTTGTAAGCAATGTGCAATTTTTCAAATGCATTTGCTATGATCTCCTTGGAAGTCTTGGCTATCTTCCGCATTTAAAGCAGTGTTATTATAGTCCGAATAGCCAAGTGTTGAGCATTTACAGAGAGGGGTACATCTTTCATTAGCCCAAATGATGTCATTGAGTAAAATAACCAGATGAGCTTTCAAGCGCAAAAGTCCTTCTGCAAGTCTTACTTCTGACTGTTTGACCAAAGACCACCAGATTATTTGGTTGGGGGTTTTTTTCCCCTTCAAGCTTTACACTGCTTGCAGTGATGAAGTGATTTCAGACGAGATTTTTGCTAGCAGTTGGTTGTCACATTTGAAGGAGTCTTTGCTATGGCAAATGTGACAAATTTTAAGACCTCCCCAGTCACTGCACCCCCTGATTTATTTCATCTGTGCAGCAGCCCACCTCTAAGCTGGCATAGAAATATTAAGGTGCATGGCTGGTTTTACTCCTTTTTGACCCAGAAGGGAAAACTGGCTGCGTGCACGAACAGCTATGGAACAAAGCCAGAGCATTCAATTAGAAGACAAATGATGTGCAGGAAATCTCTTAGGTGACCAAATATTTACCGCACCAATGAAACTCCCCAAAAGAAGTTGCCACTAAAAAATACTTGAAATTATCAGACTTTTCCCCCATTTTTTCTCTACATGAGCAGTCAAAAAGTTTCCTCCGGGAAGACCTCGCAGAGCTGCAGCTGCGTTCCCCTCCTGCCGAATGGCCAGGAGCATCCTCTGGACACAGACTGGGAGGCACAAAGAGGTGCAGGACCCCATGCTTCTGTTCTGAACCTGTCCCCCATGCACAAGGGAATCTCACAGTCCTACTTGTGTTTTTTGGGGTTTATTTTGTGCTTTTTTTTTTAATATAAATAAATCAATGCTAAAAGTAACTTGGGTTAGATAGAGCTGCACCTTTCCTTCAGGGCTGGAGGGAGTGCAAAGCAGCAGTGCAGAGGAGCGCTGGTGGGGTGGTGGGGAGCTTGGCTATCCTGCTACCCTTGTGCAGGGAGTTACTTTACAGCATGTGAACGGATGAGGGTTGTTTTCCCATGAAGCTGGTTGGTTTTATGCCCCTCAGCTCTCTAATCAGGAGAATAACACTGTCAGTGTGGGGAGTGACCAGCATCCACCTCTGCACAGCTCTTGGTTCCGTTTAAAGGTCCCACTGGGCTACAGATGTGCTTTAACCTCCATAGTGAACGCACTGAGCACCCATCCCACCACCACCTTGGCCGTCTGGCTTTTCAGGCAGCCGGTTACCATCCCCAGCATCGCTCAGGCTTTTTGTGGCCATGCCAGTGCACAGCCCAGCACTGATGTGGCCGCTGAGGCGTGCATCCTTGACACACCTTTGCTCTTGTTTCGGGCGAGAGAGGTTGCGGGTATTTTTTAGACCGTGAATTCCTCGTGGGCTGGACAGACTGTCTGCAATTACAGCATTTTTGCAGGGCATGAAAACTATTTTCCTCCAAACCCTGGGGACCACAGATGCCAGCCCTGCCTGGGGGGCTTGAGCTGCAATGTTTCCTGCCCTCCTCTGGCTGAGGGGCTGTTTTTTTTGATGGCTGGGCTCCAGAGAGGGCTGATGTGACAACACTTACATGCCATATTATCCACAAGGAGCTGAGCTGCCAGAGATTGAGCCGGGGGGGACCCCAAAGTGACACCCAAGAGCCCACAGGAGCGATGGTGTTGCGGCAGCTGGATGAGCTGCTGCCTGCCCACCGTCTGCCTGCCTGCCTGCCCTCCACAGCTCCCCTCAAAAGCTTTTGTCAGCCTGACATGCAGCTGGGGGGGGGGAAAGGACACGAGCACAGGCAGCTGCCGGCACCCGCCACGGCTCTGCTAAGGCTTGGAAACTTCCTAAGTGTGTTTGAGCCTTGACAGCCAAAGGCAAGAAAAATAGGGTCTGTTTTTCTTTCCTGGCTGCTCCCATCAGACATCTGGTCATTGCTAACTCCTTCCCCTTGCTCCATCCCCGTGGACAGTCTCAGGCTAGCAGTTGCCACAGGGTGCGTGGTCCCCTGTCTGTTCCAGGGTGCCTAAGTGACATTTCCTTCAGGACTGAGTACTGACTCCTCATCAGCCTTCAAGATCCCAAAGCCACAGCATCTTGCCTCCTGTGAAAACACCCAGACACCCACTAACTGGCTTCTCACCCTGCCCTGGACCCTGCAAGCAGAGGAGTCCTGCACAGCCAGCCAAAACGCCTGGACCCAAAAGCAACTAAATACCCCTGGGGCTGGAGCAGCTATGCCAGGAATGCTCCGGTGGGCTTCCAGCCAGGAACGTGAACTCCTCTGGCAATGCAGTGCCGGATAGTTTGAACTAGGTGTTTTGCTCCTTCCTCCACAATTTCTTTTTATGCCTTGATTCTACTCATCAGTAGTCCAAGCGTGCTCATCCCTTCTTTGCAGTTCCCATATGCATGCAATGGACCCATATTTCCAGTGACTAAAGTGAGAATAAAATAGAGTTAAAGGGTTCATATTGTGCAGGCAAGCAAATGCAAAGCAGAGAGCAAAGAAGACCTCAGCCCTCCTTCACTCCTTGGCAATTATAGGTATGAGACCTTACAGCCAAAGCCTTCCGAGCTTGGGAAAACACGGGATTTGGGGACCTAACTGAAATGGAAGATAACAACAGAAAGCCAAACTCTAAGCTCTGAGCTCAAAGCTGGGACCCTGAGTGCCATCGGGAGCAACTACTCTAGGGAATTCACATCAGCCCCACCAGGGCACTGCCTACAACTGAGCCCTTGCTGTACATCTCAGCCCGCAGAGAGGGAGGAGGTACTGTTCAAGGCAATGCACAGATGTGGGGATGAACACCCT
>Ga0181612_163623_pt1 | contig 31016 bp, 15 predicted proteins | sample HoacroProtozoa21_FD_119630 | JGI IMG/M metagenome (GOLD analysis project Ga0181612, IMG submission 119630) | Hoatzin crop microbial communities from Cojedes, Venezuel. Combined Assembly of Gp0051906, Gp0051904, Gp0051908 | reverse complement strand
CCCAACACAGGCGTAGGACCTCTCACTTGAGCCTTGTTGAACCTCATGAGGTTCACACAGGCCCACATCTCCAGCTTGTCCAGGTCCCTCTGGATGGCATCCCATCCTTCTGGTGTCTCAACCGTACCACTCAGCTTGGTGTCATCTGCAAACTTGCTGAGGGTACACTCGATGTCACTGTCCATGTCATTGATAAATATATTGAACAGCACCGGTCCCAGTACACACACTTGAGGGACTCCACTCGTCACTGGCCTCCATCTGGACATTGAGCTGTTGACCACCACCCTTTGAGTCTTTGAGTTTTGATACCCTTTGAGTCCTATGATATAGGACTTGTTTGTTTTTTTTTTTTTGCCTAGTACTCTTCTTCTCTCTTTCTGTGTCAGTATCTTGCATTGTCAAAAACAGAAAGGCAATGAGAATTTAACAAGTCTGCAAATCACTGTAAAATACTGTTAAACAGAAATATGTTTTTTAAGGTGTATTTTTGAGTCATTTCTGGTACTTGACACAGTTTTCTGGAAAACTCAAATCTAAGCCATGTTAAAATGGCTGCAGAAAAGAGGAGGTGAACAAAAGAAACAGGTATTTCTGCAGACTTCTAAGCCCAGATAAGTGGATATATTCCATTCCAGAAATGAAAGGAGCCAGGCCAACATGACTTGAGCAAGATGTCCCTGGAGAGGAGCCCAAATTACTCCTTGCTCTGCAACTATTAGAGTTTTTATTTCATGCAACAGGGAAAACAATAAAAAAGAAGTATTAATAATGAAAAGCTGAGGTTTGTTTCCTTTTCCTATTTCATTGTGCAACAACAAAAAAAACAACTTGGTGTTGCTGAGCAGTAGAAACCCACTCAAAGTCATATGATGTCAAACCTAGCCAACTTTTTTAGAAGTTAGAAAAAATGGGATAAGAATGGTAACTGAGTATCAAGAATTTCAGCAGAGCATTTTTTCAACCTTACCTGACATAAAATATTACTTAAGCTTGTGAGTTATTTACCTAGCAATTTACCTAGCAAATTGGAGATAATATGATAAAAGGTGAGGCACGTGTTTGGCATTTGAAACCCCAAGACTATAACTAATTTCCCAGCGGTCAGTTAACAGAAATGTAAACCTGGAGCTGGACAAAACTGGCTTTAGAATTAACAGAGAAAAAACACATAGTATCTAACAAGCACAAATGGCACCATATATAGTAAATTCAGCTGTAACACGCATCTGCAGACCAGTGAAGAAAGCGCAAAGGTGTAAAAGCATGCTGGCAAACATAAAATTATTCCACATGGATTCTGGAGTTGGATAGAAGAAACCACTAACAAAAAACATAATATTTTTTTCAGTGAAGGACCAGCAAGCTTAGGACCAAAGCAGCAGGGGAACGGTAAACATAACACCAGGATAAGGGGTAGAAACTAAGAGTCCATATAATAATTTTAATTGCATTTTTTTCCTTGTTTTTTTTGTAATAATTACATCTAGACTAATAATTACTCTGTGATTAGACTGCCAAAATTTCATTTCTACTAAAAATAAATTCTCGCTTTATAGGCAGGTGTGGTTCCTCTGCCCATAAACATGATTTGAGAGTAACATTGTACACACAGGATCCTTTTGAAGCAATATACTTATTCAGATGATGCAACTTAATTCAAGGAAGTGTTAGAAAAGCCTCTGTCTCAAGTTTTTTTGAGCTGACACACCACATTATGGGTGTGTATATTTAATCATATCATAGCAACATATTAGATTCTACTTCACTGGCAGACTCAAAGTAGGCATGTCTATGGGTAACTGCCCATTCCATCTGCCTTCCAAATGATAACACTTTCAAAAGGTAACAGTTTCACAGAGATTATGTACTAGGTTATTTGGTGTCAAGAGGTATATGTTTTTGTATACCATATTTTAGGCTAAAATATTCATCAAATTACATACAGAGGAAATCACTAGAAACCAGTCAGATCTTGTCTGAATGGTGCTGTCTAAAAATACTTCATTCTCCTTTCTCCTTAAACAAAGAAAATAAAGTAAACTTTTGTCATAAATCTCTTTCATTATTCTTTGAAAGCATTGCAAAAATGCTGAGTTCTGTTTGTTTCTGACTGGTGCAAGTTCAGTATCTCTTAATCAGGTCCATGGAGCTCATTGCAGCATCTGATGCTCAGCAAACCAGCCTTCAAATGGCTTTAAATTTATAATAAGAAGCAGCGTTACATTATTTGGATATGACTGGAACAAAGGTCCTAAACAATCCTTAATGTGCAGTAAGTGACAGGTCAGCTCTTTTTTTGGAAGAAAATAATTTCAGTACCAACTGTTCCATTGTGCAAGAATGGGAGCAGAGGGTAAGATATTTCCATTTCTGCTCCTCCTGGAAAAAAATTAAAATGTTATTTTTAGCATGATTTCTGTTTCATGAATTGTGTTTAGCTAGCTTAAAACATGAATCCTACAAGGCTCTAACCCCCGTAATGAACTTAATCACACAGTAAAATGAAGTTAAAGAATCAGCCTGAAGCTCAAGAAGGCAGACAACCAACTGAACACCTATTTACTCTCTTTTATGGGTAGGAAGCATATGCTCAGTCTTCATCAAAATCCCCAGTGATGTCTTTTGCAGAGTTCCCAGAAAAATCAGCACATCTGAGGAATAGAAACAATCTAGAGGCGATTTAGCCAGCTGCAAATTTTTTAATAGAAATACGTTTCCCAAGCATCTCTGCTCTGAGTGTGGCAAAGGCAGTAACATATGGAGAAAAGCGTGCCTATGGCCAGCGCAAACCCACTATTTAAATCATGCAAAACCTTTATATTTGATAGGGAAAAAAAAAGTAAAAAGTCATTAATTTTTGTGTGTGTGCCTGTATACAACTTCTTTTGCCTGGACTACTGCATCTCTTGAAGTGCATGTTCAGTACTACTTTTGTTTGAATTAACAGTTTTACACTGAAAAGTTAGAGGACTCTGGTGCAAAATGAAAACACATCCATCCACTCTCCAAAAGAAGTCTCCTATAGATATTCAGAAATGTTACTAATTGAACCATTCTATCTTCTTTAACATCCATCAGTGCAATCTCAGTATTGGGCTTAGTCAAAGTAGGTGAGGATGCCTGACAATCAAAAAAATTTCTAGGGCTGACAGGTGTCCTTTGACAGAGGGCATCTCTCAGAGCTAGTACCTTACTCCCAATTTGTGTTTCTGACTCCTCAGTTGAGAGAAGACTGTCTCCGTCCATTCTCAGTTCCACCCATCTTAACTATTTCCCTTGTTTGAACAAAGGAGTTGGTACCTCACCTTCCAGCCCTCTCCATATCTGTACATCAGATAGCCTTCAGTCTAGCACAGGCCTATATCAGTTGCCTATGTGCCACCTTTAGACCAATGGATTTGTCTCCCCAGCACCTGGGGACTGAGCACTGTTTGACCTGCCACAGCCTGAGAAGCAGCGTGGTGTCCCATTCAGAAAACCCTCTAATAAGACTATGTGTACCCCTAACAGCAGTTGGCCTGGCAAAATGCATGGTTTCCTGCGGACTGTGGCAGTTACAGCAGTTACACTTTAGGTGGAGGGAGGTAAAATGGAATGGGTGCTATGGCTTCATGAAAGGAGAAAGCAGGGGATGTTGGATTTGCTGTAGGAAAGGGAGAGAGAAGGTGAAGAATCTCATGAGAAAAAGGGTAGCAGTACTGCAAAGGAAAGGAGGGACAGAGACATGGGTAGTATACTGTGGGAAGACAGATATCGCCACAAAAAGGGAGTATACCAGCCATGCTTGTTGTCTGCTCTTTTCTCCAGAAGGAGAAAGAAACAGCTTTACTTTGTTGCTTTTTCTCTTTGAAAAACAAAGAAATCTTTTTAAAAAGTCTTCCCAAAGGTTTTGGAGCCTCAGACCTAATGTATTAATGTATTAATATTAGTGTCTACATTCTAAAATGTTAGATGTAGAAGACATGCAGCTCAAACTGTGCTTCCGATCTTTAATCTCCAGTCCTACTTGTGCTGCACAGATGAAATACTCTTTATTTAAAAAGTTGATAACTCTGAAGGTTCGGTAAGAAGAAGGTTGCATTATGTATGATAAAGGCTGCTCTCTGCTCTCTCGCAAATGGGAAAATATAGCCTATGGAAAAATTAAGGACAGAGGCCCTTAAACAGCTTGAAAGACTGCAAGTGGCCTTAATGTTCATGTTGGCGAATGTGCAAGAGGTCTGCCAGGGTAGCAGAGCGATGGTGTAGCTCAGCCTTCCCTGTGATATGTAATCAGTCGGCACCGGCACTGGGATTTCTCTTTGCATCTGAGCTCTCTATAGCAATATGAGAAGTGATAAAAATCTAATGAAATTAAAGCATATTTTTGTTGACTTTTTTTTAAATTTAAATCCATAACAGGTTTGGAGCGAGGCATGCAGGCTCCTTCCAGAATAAAACACCTCATTCTACACATTAGGAGAAACTACGAGAAGGGAGTTGCCACAAATCATATGTCCTTGGTAGAGGAAGCGGTGTGGCGAAACTCCTGTTTGTCTACACTCAGGAAGGGCACAGATGGCTGGCTTTAAAATGTCAGCAGGACTGGAAGACAGCAGTATGCCCTTGCTTCCTGCTAAAGAATCAGATTAGCCAGCACAGGACTTCATGTCCAGGCAGCAAGGGCAACACACTCTTTTCTGAGCAGTTTGTTCAAATACCGCTGTTGATACATAAACACCAAGCATGTTTGAAAGTGATCAGTTATAATTTCTCAGGCCATTGATTTTCTCTAGTACAAGCGTCTAGCTTCAATACAAAATTACTAATGCCTTGGCTCTCTCCCTAGTACACTGCTCTGTTGTTGATAAAATTAATCTGTGAATATCTTGTATATGCATATTCTACTTTTATAATCTATCCGTAAAAACACCTTTACAGCTGATACCCAGGATGCAATGAAATTGAGAGAACATCCCTTGATTTGGCATGTCTCAGTGAAGGCCATCATAGATGATCAATACATATGTGCGTGAAACAGTATATTTTCAAATGAGATTGCTGACCTTCTTGCTCATACTCATCAGGATTCATTTTCTTGAATATCCAAACAATTCAACATCAAGATTCAATTATTTGAGCTCCATAAAAAGCATTTTCTCATGAAAACCAAAGATTTGTCAAAAATCACTGTTCATCAGCCTTTCAATTAACTGAAGAATCTTTACTAGGAATCCAATAAAACTTGTAATTTAGTGGCAGAGATTTTCTTATCATTTATAGAAATTTTCCACAGTGTTCCTCACTTAATATTATAAATAGGCAACAAATTATCAAGTCTGAATTTATACTGTTCTGTAATTATACTGGATGTAGAAGAAAATCCCATTTTAAAAAATCCCTATTATATGCTCCAAACTTTGTTGATACAGAGTTTACGCGAACAGCATGACAAGACTTGGCAGAACAGAATCAGAATGTGACATTTTGATCAATGTCTTGTCTCTATGATTTTATACTTTTTGCCTATGTTTTATAGAGAAAAGAGACATTATTAAAAACCATAGCTTATTCAGAAGCACGTAACAATCAAAATCCAATTATATTTTAACACAAACCCTGTTTTACTTTGTAACATAAACTCAAGAAGGAGTTAGCGACACAGCCTTTCCCCACCACCACCAAAACCAGATACCATCACTGACAACATCCTTGTTTGCAAAAGACCTCCAAGGCTTCTGACTCCCAGATTCAAACTGCATAAGTAAATTTATTTTTCTTCTTTCCCGCAAATAAATGTTTCTCCATACCCACCCTATTCATGCATAAAAATACCTGACTAGTCAAAAATTTTCAAAGCAAGACTATGTAGGTATGGCCACAAAAGTGTTTTCCTACTTGTATTCCAACAATAGGCCTTTTCAAAGACCACTTACTTAAATAGGTGGCAGTAAAAAAGGTTACAAACCTCTTTGAACTCTAAACCAGACGACTTTTGCCTTCTAATCTCATCTAAGAAGGAATTAGACTCTTCCATTTGTCTAGGATTAGACGTTTTCACTTGCATTGAATGTTTCTGAAGAGAAGATAAATGGGAGAAGAAATTTATAAGGATAATTCAAAGTCTTGAATGTTCTGATTCATAGACTCCATTAAAAGTCATGCTAAAAACTTTTCTAATCAAACATGCTTTTCAAAGGTATTTTTAACAGCATCAAAAGAAGTCACGGACAGCTGCAGAAATCGCCTTCTGTAATTCATCCTCAGCAAGAAAATCCTGAATTTTTGTAATAGTTTGGTTCCCTTTAACAGGCTATATTCATCATCCAATTACATACATTAAAACAGAAAACTTTGGGTTAAAGCAACAGTTCTTTCCAACAGCTCATTCATATTCAGACAAAGATAACATCAGTATGCAGCTACTCTTCCCACTTCACACAGAAAAATGAAATAATTACCTCCTTTTTCTCACCTCTTAACCTCTATAGATGGGAAGAATGCAGGGGTCAAAATAAAGAACTGAAATTGGGTTTGGAGAAGTGAAAAATGACAGCTGCCCATCCCCCCTCCTGCCAGGAGACAGAAATGTGCAAGACAGAAAGAAAGACCTATACTCTAAGCAACACTGGGAGGTGATCCCCAGGGGAGTTAGACTGACAAAGCTATGACCTAATTAAAGTACATATCCTACATGTTGTCATTCTTCCTGCAAGTCTAGGACAAAATACTTCTTTCTGTAATGTCAGTATTAAGACAAGAGACGAGATACAGTATTATGCCAACACCTTGTCATGACTTTAAGGTATACATGCAGAAGACCAAAAGACAGTTCCCAAGACCACCTTGCATTTATTTTGTTTCAACAGGATCGATCTGAACTTTGAAAACTATTCTGTTAGCTGTTTTGTATTAGCATCCCAAATTAAAATGAAGCAGTGTTAAACTACTTTTTTCCTGTTAAGCTGTGTGGAAATGTTATGCCATGGGAATCATTTTGTTTAGTAACTCAAGTATTAAAAATTTCCAGTGAAACGAGGATCTACTGTGAAGCTGTAGATCCACAGTCACCATAAACCAATGAAATATGGCACTATGAACAACAGGAGTTCTGCTTCCTGTGCCTACTTCTCTCTTTCTTTAGTCAGCAAAATTCAATGTGCAGCTGCAGTGTGAACCACATAAAATATTTGACCCAGATCATATGAACCCAGGAAAAAAGGTTCCACTCATGATAAAATCACTAGTACTAGAGGGCAAACCACTTCTTTCAACAGCAGGGAAAAGTAAGTATGCCAAGCTCATTAAGTGCAGTTAGCGTACCCACACTACTGATAAAGATACAATTTTACAGTGTGGACTCTGCCATGCAGCTCATCATTACAACTATAATATTTGTCATTATGTAATTTGTTTCATTGGCACTGTATGGTCACAGTAAGTAATGCAGATTGACTGGGACTTTTCACTTTTCTCCACTCTCCCTACTCTAGAAAATTTCTATGAATACTTTTTTCAGCATCAGGACAATTAAAGCAAAGATTGTGAAAGGCTCTTCAGATTCTTTTTCTCCTCCAGAATCATTAGAAATTTTGTAAAAATGCACACAAATCAATGAATTGTACAGGGTTTACACTTTTTTTAACAGTAAAGTGAACTCAAGAATAGTTTTGACTAATTAATGTAATTGAACATTAGATGTCATATGTAATTTCTTTGAAAAAAAAAAATCTTCCAGTCAACTGTGGAGTAATTTTTTTTGGTAAGAATTTTATTGCTAATTCAGACTCCAACTGTCCAATCAACTAGAATGTCACTAAATGTCAACATGAACCTCCTATGTGACTTGCATCATGTCTGGCATGAAATTAAAATAGAAAGTCTCCGTACAAAGCCCAGTACAAAAACTGGCATTTCCTATTCCCAAAAATGTGGTGATAAATTCTTTTCTCACTATTAATCAATTACAAAACCTCAGAAATAGTAAGTTACTTTTTAAAATCTGCTATTAATAGATTTTATCCTTTGAAGATGAAAACAAAATTAAGCCCACTTTTAGATATTAGAAAGAATTCTCTACTATCAAACCACCAGAAATATCCTCACCTACAATGCCAAACTGAGAGTAGCTGCAGAGCTAGGTCAGTGGGTTTGTGACACCAGAGAAGACTAGGTGAAGATTCACCTGCACAAGGAAACGGTGAAATACTTCATCGGTTATCTAGATAAGACTGTAGTGAGGTTGGGGTGACTGTGGATACCGACAACAGAGGGAAGGATAGAACTGAAGCCAGCTAGACAAAATTTGAATGAGACTCTCCATCTTGGTATGCTTCAAGTTTACGCAATATTGTCCATAGGACTAGGTGTGAGAGCACGAGGCTGTCAAGCTTGTTAAATATTACAGAATTAGATCTATTAGAAGTTGTAGATATACTAGAAGTTGTAGATAATTCTGCAATAAAAAAGAAATTGTCTAGAAAACAGAGAACATCATAAGGTTAGGTTCTCATCCATGTCAAAGAGCATATGTAGGTAAAATCATGTTGGAAAGGTTATGGCAGACCCAGCACAGACTGTCAAATGTGGTGCTATAGACAACATCCTTCAATAAAGAAGCCTCTGAGCTTTGAAATATCAAAAGCTGGGAGTGGGACTGACTTGGTCCTATATTCTTTCCTTGAATATCCACTAGTTGTCACAACCAGAGGCACGTTTCTGACCTAGTACTTCTTACTTCTCCAAAGCAAATATCCTTATGTTTTCCTACATTTTTTTCCATGCTTTTTCTGACAGAAACCCATTTGACCATTAGAAAATTAAATTAATCTTGGACTTAAAGTCATACATCTTTACTGTCTCTTTTGTTCAACAGGATGTAAAATCAAAGCGATTGTACTAGGAATTTTGTCAAGGATCCAGCATGGTAATAAGAGAGAAACCAATAGTTACTTATGTAAATACAATGCAGATGGTTGCCTATTGATGAAGAACATCTTTCAGAGAATAATGAGTTTGTCTGGTGCCAATTAATGCTCAGCACATGCTGTTCCCTTTGTCAACATTTCAAGTACTCCAGAGGGAACTGAATGAAAGTTATCTTATGGTAGATGATCATTCTATGGGTACAAAAACCAGGCACATGGTATCCATATGGACCACGTATAGTTCTTTGTTAAATCTATGCTTGATTCTGGCTTACATACATATGAAACTAAGTCCACTGTCTGGGCATTGTGGAGGGATCAATAGTAAAATTGTTGTCTCTATTAAAATCAGAATATTTTATCATATTACCTTTGGGTGGTTTTAATCTCTTTGGTTTTTTGAGAACATTGCAAAAAACTATATGCATCTCCCAGTGGAATGAAATAGCTCACATGCACCCCTATATAAACTTGAAGCTCATATCTAAGACCTTACAAAAAGTTTCACTGATTCTACTTCTTTAAAGCTCATTAATTTTATTATGCTAAACACTTAATGTTAAGTTCTCAAAAGAAACTTATGTAGCTCAACCCAACCAAGTAGAGCTGGAAGAGACCTGCAAAAAGCACTTTCTTCATTCCCCTATTTAAAGGACCGTCTTTGTCATTTGCAAGTATAAACAAGATATTACGGAGACTTGCTAAACCAGGACAAAAAAGAGGTTCTTAAGGTAGCCTTGCCTCTGAATTTTCCTTTTCTAGATGTTTTTTAGCATTATTCTAAGTTCAAATTACTTCTCTAATTTGTTTTAATTGTAAACTTTACAGTATCTTTGGCTAGATATTTTTAATCATGACCCTATTCACACAAAAATCAGGGTAACAAGTATAAAATATACATGGCCGAGAAAATCTGTGGATTTACATAGCCCTTATCTTGGATAAAATCCTTCTTCAAAGTATATTTTCCTGTTGGAGTTCCACATAAGAAAGTAGTATGTGTGCTACAAAGTCATCACATGGTAAGAGGGAAAAAAAGAACAAGTTGCAAGTGGCAGCATTAGTGTGTTTTATTATCTAAAATACTGCTTCTGAGAAGTGGTACTAATTAAACTGGGTATTCCAGGCTCTGATACTGAACTCTGAACTGCTTCAGGTTCTTCAGCTGGTAATCTAGGCCAGGTTAATCTAACCTAAAACGTATTTTAGGGTGCATCAACAGCAGTGTTTTAGTTCAGTTAAGGAGTGTGCTTGCAAAGGAAATCTTCCAGTCACCTGGGCATTGATCACATACCAGAGCTCTTCGTCTCTGGGAGCTCGAGCTGGAATCTTCTGGATGACAGTAAGCTAGAACATGTGGTCCAGGAACATACTGAAAGCCCTCTAGTAACCATTGGGCATTCAGTCCAATGGAGCAGATTAGAGTGAGCTTGAAGTTAAAAAAAGCAGGAAATGTTTATTTGTAACAATAGTTCCTCACCACTGCTTCATTATACACATCTGCTCCTATTGCTCTGCACTACTTGTTAATATAGACATAGGTTTAAAATCTCTACTTTGTATAAACTGCTTGTAAATTCAGCAGAATGGAATGTCCTTTCTTGAGAATGCACATTCTCTTCACTTTCTAAGTAAATGGCATTCATGATCCTTTAAGGTAAGAGTTTACAAAATATTGTATTTTATCATCAATGCCTTGACAGAAATTTTGTTCATAAAGTTTGTTAAAAATTGCTTTAAAAGTGTTAAGGTTTGGTTTCCCTCTAGATATAAATTTGTCATATTAATTTTATGTGAGTTCAAAAGTCAAATTGACATAAATATTACAAAAAATTCATTCCTCTTCAACATCAAAACGCTCAAAAATCTATAGAGTTGGAAAAAGCAGGATGCAACTTCACTTACTTCAGAAGACTCATAGTCAAAAGCCAGGCAAGGTCTAGGCATGTATAGTAAGTAATGAAGTTTAACCTATTCTGGACAGTGAAGTTTGCTACTTTCTTCTCCCTACATCTCCAAATATCAGCCTCATCTAAACAAATAAATAAGGTTTTTAAGAACAGGCATTCCTGTCCTGTTGCCCACACCTGATGAATGAAAATTGCTTTCACTAGAAAATTCCTAACTACTGCATTGACTTACAAGAAAAATCAGCCTACTTTAACTATAGGCCTCAAGTGTCAGCTTCTGAGGTATTCGATTCACTGTGGATCAATGTCGAAAGAAAAACAGGCGTTGCAGACTGAATTGTAATCTAGATTATAGAGTAGTTGTTGTCTTCCAAGAATGATGCTGTGTTGTGTTATTTCCTAAGGAGGCAGTAACTGCAAGTTCTGATGGTCAGTTTCCTTCCTGCATATTTAACATCCATTAGCTCAACTTAAAGAAATAGTCAGGTAAATAACTAGTCCAAGGGCAAAACCAACACAACAAGGAAGCAAACAAATAAAGCACTTTAAAAGTCATAAATTTCTTGTTTCGTCACTCTTCAGTTTAGTGCTCAATACTGAAGTGTTGGACTAAGAAAGGTAAAGCAAATTCTTCCCAAACACTGTCTTTGAGTTTTATTTGTTTTAGGTTGTTTTTTTCATACTGCTAATACGTCATCCATAAGCAGCATAAAATTTCTTACACTCACCTTCAACTTCTGTGCTTCTTGTCCACTTCACTTCCGAACTGGGAGACTGCTACCCAACAGCACACCCAGAGCTTCATTTAGGCAATATCCAACACATGCTGTCTGGAGTACACCACCTGCTGCCACTTCTGTTTCTATTACTCTCCTGCAAACATTACCTTTGGTGCCAGGAATAAGACTGAACAAAAGACAATAGAACACATGCTGCAAGATGGGATGTCTATACTCGATGTTCTCCCATCTTATTTTTGCCTTAACCGTTGTCCGCATCGTCTCTGTTCTGTTCCCATCAGCCCTGACTTTCAGTTTACAAGCTTCTGTGAACTACAACCTTTCCAAACATATATACTTGCTCCCTGTATATGTCATCTTAAAAACAAAGCACAGACAGCCAATCAGATGACAGCCTATCTATTGGAGGAGGGCAGAAAAAAGAGAGGCTCACACTAGATTTGTCATCTTCCCCCATTTATAACTGTAAGGAGATTCTTTACACTGCCTGAGATGAAATCCTTTTCCTTACCTGACTGGTTTCTTTACCTGCTTAACAAAAGTCTAAATATATGTAAATCATTGGACTAAGTAAAACAAATGACTGCAAAAGCAGGACATTTCTATGTATATAGTTTTAATTGTTTGTAGTTATCTTGTAGTAATTAGATGAAGGAAGAATTGATAAACTTGCTGTATCATTCAGGAACCTAACAGGCCATGGGCCACCATCCAGACCCTTGGATGAACTTTGCCTGGTTCACCACCCTGAAGAAATCGTTTTGTGCCTTCTGCAGTTTCGTAGCTAGCACTGCTGCACAAACTTTATCATCAGCTTCCCTGTCCCCAAGATGATTGTCCCATTTGGCCAGGCAACAGCATGCCCTTGCAGGCCAGGAAATAGAACTAACCTATTTCCTAGTGTGGGAACTACCCAAGAATTCTAATGTCTTTATTAGCACATTTTATGGAACAAAAATAGAAAGTCTATATTTTTAGCTTATTTTATTTTGCCCTGGTCCTCACACTGGAAGACTGTAACTTCTTTTGACTTTCAGGTCAGTGGTAACTAGCAGGGACAAAGTTGAAGTGAAATTTGTTGCTCTGTCCTCACTGTTGCGTCTGCATTAATGCCTTTGAGAAGAATGCAGTTTTGTTTTCACTTGATTTTGCTGACACAGGATTCTCTCATCACTAATTTTTTTCAAGGCTAGAGGTTTCTCTTTGCTCCACCACACATGGAAGAACAAACTAATCCTCTTGACTCACTGTGGTGAGACATGCTGTATGCAGAATAATGTAATATGGGGCCGAATACATAGAGGCTTTGTCCAGCTGAGGTCTCTGTGACTATGCTTAAACTCTCCTTATTTGAGCATGTTAGGAGCAGGACCACATAGATGCCCATTCACAAAGACATCTATTTTAATAGCAGCAGAATCGACCCTGGGCTCTGTGGCTATATACTAGTGAAGAGTCCACAGGTCACAAACTTCTACACTGGTTAAATATCAGCTCAAACCTTAGCATGGTTTTGGCTCTTGTAAATTACTGCTCTTTCAGATTATGTTTGGGCATTGTTTGGATGTTCTGTATGTGCCAGCTGCAATTCCTAAAGATGGGTGACCACAGTTTGGGAAGCGGGGAAGTCTGGGCATGTGAGACAGGACAAAACCTTAGAGCCGTAGCACAGTCCCTTGCCTGCTTTATCTAGCAATAGTCAATCGGTCAGCTTAAGCAGATTCAAAACAGTCTGCTGGGGTGTTAACCTGTAGGCTGCTCAAGATCCTTATCCCAGGAGGTGGAGAATGTCCCTAGAAAATTCCACGGTTGACTCCACAGGTGATCCCCCCTAGAGGTTGGAGCCACGCAGAGCTAGAATAGACAGCCAAGACACGAGCTGGTGGTGGAGGGCACAGGAGAAGAGCTTCTGTTGGTGTGGTCAAGATGAAATCTGGGTCAGATTAAGAGTTCACATGCTCTGTACAGAGAATTATCCTGAATTAGCCACCTTATGATGCTTAGCGTCACTGAAGAAAGAGAGTACAGTCTGGTGCTGTGGGTTTAGAAGGTGACAGTGAGGCTCCATCAGCAATATTTGGGAAGAAAGAGAAATTGCCGCCAGGAGGTGAAGGTTTATATCAATTGTGGTTTGTTGACAGTTAGCTGAGATGGTACATTTCTCAGTACAAGAGAACCAAACTCAATTAACTTCTACAATACTGACAGAAGAGAGTAGCTGGAAAATATTTAGTCCCTGGCTATTTTTGTTTTAATTCACACGAGACATTTACAATGTCTTGATTATAAAATGAAGAAAATTTCAGTCCATGCTGCTGTTATGAACTATATGTGCCTGTCAGCTGTATGTACTTTATATGCAGTCAGACCCATTATCACCTGCAGAGACTTTCACTTTCCAGTTTAAAACTCCATTGTTTATAAGTATTTAAACTCTGCGTAGACTCTTTTAAACAAAAACAGTACAACCTGAAATAGAGTGAACATTTTAATAAAAAAGGTCTAATTGCTATTCACTGTTACTTGGGTGAGTTTCCAGCTGAGACATTCCAAAAATATGAAAACCCTCTTGGATCTGTTCCCCTGCAGGTTTGAGCATATAGGTTGATTATACTGCTTAGCAGTTTGCCTAGGTGATAACAACCCAGTATTTCCCTTAGAGACATCACCTTAGAAAATCCTCACACAATACAGTAATCTTCAATATTTGTTCAGTTTCAGTTCATTTGCACTCTGTGAACAAAAACAACAAAAATATCCACTAGAAGTGCAATGATCTTGAGCACACGAATCAGGCACGTCAAAATGTAATTGCATGCAGGAGACTGTATGAAGTGTCCCTTACTCTTGTTTCACTTTGCGGATCCAAAGGATATTCCTGCTGATTTGCTTGTCCTGAAGTTCTCAGGAAATAGACTCTGGAGGTCTATGAAGGCAATTAGTACAAGAGACAGAAAAAGTACATTTACAGCTGTGTACTATTGATTTTTTAACTCATAGTAATCCTCTCACCATTTTCTAGCCTTACAGATTTAATCATTATCACATTTATTAGTGATTTATACTGAGTGGTCATAATACTATATATGAAGAAGAGCTTTCTTCGGTGTTCAGCAGTTGCAGTGCATGATACTAAATACATCCTATTCTTGTGTAAATTCCATCTTGTAGTTTTTCTACAGTTGAGTACCATAGAAAATTTTATAATGGTAAACATAGAGAAAGTTAAGACTGCAAAATTATATGTACACAGGTATGGATTTTGAGCAGAATGTACTGAAAGGTAATGGAGTCATTTTGCTGCTACTACTGGTTTGAAATTCTGGAACATAATGTTCCAAAAAGGTTATTTATTTACTGGCAAAGATTCATCTAATTTCACAAAAAAATGTTAACTGTTAGTTCAAGCAAATTATATCAACATTTCCTTTAGAACTACGATTTATATCTTCATTTGGATTATAATTTAAAGGGAGATAGCCTTCCAAATCTCTGCCAGGCTGGAGTTCCAAAGTGTTCATGAACATCCAGAGACTTCTAAGAGAAAATATGCTTTGCATTTCCTGCACATAATTAGAAATGTGACAGAGCATAAGTGACAGAGTGTAGCTGGTACAGAGAATATGTGTCTGGAAAGAACTTACTGTATCATGCATAGCAGATTGCCCCCTCCGTTAAAAGGCAAATTATTTACTTGCTGTTACAAACTTTTCTAGTGCCTTCCAAAAACTACTGATGTTCCTCCAGACCACTACTCTTACTGGAGGGTGATATCAGAAACTTCCTTTTCCAGTAGTGAGAGAAGTCTCATCTCCATTCTGAGTTTAAATGTAGTTGCTCTTAAAATCACATTTCTTTCACTTGCATCTGTTTTCTTGCCCTTGGTAATAATCTGCCAATATTTTTATTCATATCAATTACATATACTCACAGTTTATTTTCCTAGGACCAGCTGTACTCATAGTGAAAAGGCTTTACATTCCCCAGTCATCTTTCCTCTATACCGCACCAGCTGGAATTCCTTTTTTTGGGTATGAATGATAAGAGCATCAGGGTTGGTCTGATTTGGACCCTACTTGATATCAATTTTAGCTTCATCTCTGACAGAACTTCAGCTTATACACACAAAAATTTCAGTTTCCTATGGAGTTATTATATTCACATGTTTCTCACAAGAATTCTGTGCTTGTGAATGTTACACACAGAGCTCTCATCTGTGGTCATCTTCAGCTTGCAGAGCCCTATGAAAAGAATCTGTGCTACAAGAGCACAAGAGGTCTGTATTGATTACCTCATAGACTTAGTAAGAATACTGTTGTCCCAGTTCTGTTCCTACATATCACAGCTTTTCCTCCATGTGATATCTTGGTGATGATTTGCTTTGATTTTGGCTCCCAACTTAGTGCCATGAACAGTTCCTGTTGCCATAAATATGTGTTTCACTCATGAATATCATTAATTTATCATGCAAGGGTCTGGAGACCAACCTTTGACTTTCACTGCCAGCTCCCACCCAGAACTGGAGAGATGGTTTTCCAATACGAGGCAAAAACCTATGATTTTTAAGCATAAATGCGAAGGAAATTTGATATGCTTGTCAGATAATTTAAAGTGCAAGGAAGCAAAGTCTAGAGCTAGACTGTGTGTATTAGTCGCAAAAATGTGTCTTGTCCTCAGGTGACTTGAGATGCTGCTCAAGATGAGGCAACACAAATATATTGAGGTTGTAGACCCATAGATGGGAAAGATCACCTATTCTGAGACTTTATGAACTGTCCAAGGGAAAATTGTCCATAGTAATACGGTCTTGTTTTGAGTTACCAAGACAGTAAGTACCAAGTAAATATGGAAAAGCAAGGCATGTAGTCAGGCAAGTGGAGGTTGCAGAAGGTGCTCCATAAGCAACATCTATTTCACAGCAGTGACACTGAGTAAGATGTGCTGGGTTTTGTCTGTATGCTAAAAATCACATTCAGGTAAGCAGAAAAGCCTGCGTGCCATAGAAGTCAAAGAAAAAGGAGAAAAGAGAGGAATCATTCTTGGGGAAGAGGAGACATTGGTTGTTATTTGCTGGCAGAAGGCGAACTCTATCTTTTCTTTCTTCCTCAAGAATTAAGCAGCTGTAGAGCAAACAACAAAACACTGAAAGATTAAAGAATAGTTAAAAAATCCTTTTCTTTACAAAGTGAACTGAAAGTTCAATATGAACTTTCATGGGAATAGTTTCAGCTACAACTTCAAAATTTAGAATGAAATCTTACTACTATTAAAGTAGATGAGATTTTTTTAAATGAGCAATTCAGGTGCAAGTAAGAATTTATGTTGACCCTCCCTTTATCCCCGGGCATGCCTAAAGTCATGAACAGCACGCATATTTAGTCCCAATGCATATTACATCCTTACCTAACACTACAGAGCTAGGTGTTGCACAAATATCTGGCAAGATCTTGTTCCTAAATAAGTTATTTAAGACAACAGGTAGTGGGTGAATATGTTGGGCCAATGACTGTGCCGAGAAACAAAGGAGACTGTAAAAATCCAACTGTTAAGTAACGGAAACCAAATTCATATAAAAAACATGGACCAGCTGCTAAATGTGCTTAAGATAATCGGCGTTTAATATTCATAGTGCAACACAGCCAGTTATATGTTTAAAGTACACACTCTCACCATTTTTTATTGCATTCATGTCTTGTCTCATCTTTCCTTTCTACCTTTCTAGTTATTTCTCTGAAGAAGGTGTTTTTTTCAGGTTTTTTTCTCTTGGTCACCTCGCACAATTAGCCTCAATTTCCAGGGGTGTCTTTGCAAATTAAGAAGTATCCTTAATATTTGAGAGGGTTCAAATTAAGGAAGGTGAATATATCAAACTGCTTCTTGAATTGGATGTGCATTTTACCAGCAAATAGGTTTGATGGGAATAGTATCAATTACACTAGATGGCATGCCTCAGTTGTTTACTGAAGGGACCATCCAACCACCTCGAAAATAAAAATCCACCAGCAATTTTGTATTCAAGTGTTGACTGGAAGATTGTGGAAGCAAGAGTGACGACATATTGAAAAATAACACAATTTTGCTTACTTGTTTCTTGTTGCAGAGGATGCAATTGCAGTAGCAAACTGGTTGTGACTACTCTTTTGACCAGTCACTAACCAATGTTTGTTGGATCTGTGGGGTTTTGAAGTTTTGTTCACTTTTTTGGTAGCATGTAACACACCACCTATCATAAACAGACCTTCTAGACTAGTAATGCTGCCATAGAGGGCATGTCCCTTTTGGATGCTGAAAGCTGAGATGTTGGCAGATCTCAGGTGTAGCTGCCAAAGCAAACTGTGGCTTCAGAATTCAGTAAGAGGAGGCAAGTCAATTAAGCTACTTAATGCAGTATTTCATATCTAGCTGTTTCAGGGGCAGATGTAGAGGAAGAGTATGAACAAGGCAGGGAGATGAAAGGGATGGTCATCTACCTGAAAATTACCACGTAATTCCTCATTAATATGACTGCCTCAGGACTCTTAGAATTGTTAATACATGATGTTGAGAATGAAAATAATATTGCTCACATCAGGTCCTCATCTTTGTAAGCAGTTGTGCTGCAGAGATGCTGTTGTTCTGACTATGGAAAGAGCTTAAGATGTTTTTGTCTTTTGTAATGTTTCAGAAGTTTTCATAACAAGTTCACAGATCCAGTTTTTGAGACAGAACTTCTAATTGTGACCCTTAAATTAAAAGTTTAAGTTAGGGCAGGATTAAAAGCTTTTGTAACATTTGCTCATTTCTCAAAGGTATGCACATGTGAATAGTCATACTTCATCCTGTGTGTAGGCAACATATTGACAGATTCATTAAATTCAAGCTATGTCTTGTTTTATGCAAATGCTGAATCAAACTGTTTGTTGAACAGTGACTAGAGTATTTATATGGTATTTTAATGATTATGCCAGTGGAAGTACTTGTCTTGTCCTCTGGTAGTTCTCTTTGACAGCTGTTTATCCTCACTTTAAAAAAAAAAAAAAAAAGATAAATTTGATTTCCAGTTTTAACTCTGACCTGAAATTTTAGTCATTTTACGTATTTTATTTACTTAGGTTATAAATTCCTTCACATAAATTAATAAGAATTACACTGTGAAAAAATTTATTTCTTCCCTTGGAATAATGCTAAAAAATTATTTTTGTTCCCCTGAAACTATAGTTATAAGAAATTGACACTTTATACAAAAATAAGCAGAATTCTAGCAGATTTGGAAGCCGAGTGTATTCTAATATGAGCTTAACAAAGTCAGATTTTACTGTCATCAACAAAGAGTTTGTCACTACTTAATTTAATTAGGGTGAGAGCATATTTTGTGGGTTATGTTTAATGGGAAAACACATTTGAAATTATGAACACAAACAGCAGATCAGCAAACACTGAAGGGAATATAACCATTCAGAAGCTTAAAAATTTCTTTGTTCCTCAAAATAAAAGCCACTGGAACTATGAGCTCTGTCTGAGAGAAGAAACTTTCAATATAACAATGCATACACGTTTGAACATAACTTGCATGGCATTGTTGTCTATGTCAATGACAGAGATGTTCTTCACACAAGTGAATAAAATATCATTGAGTGGAAGTCCCTGGGTCAGTTCCTTGGACTAAAATGACATTAAACCTCAAACACAGACAGTGGTAACACAGTAGATGTGCATTAAATGTCCTATCAAATAGTGGCTATCTATAAGGTGGTAAGGTAAGAAATTAAACAGAGTGTAAAAATTAACAGATGGTAAAAGATGACACATAGCCAGTGGCCAGGGTTTAACATAGGATTACTTATTGATTTACGAAGTTGACTGAGTAAAGTCAAAAAAAAAAATAAAAAAATTGTCTAGCTTGAATTGTCTTTGTTTTAAAGCAGTGACAGACATGACTCACATACTTACATGTGTGTATTTCTGTTTTATATATTTTATATCTTATATGCGTCTTGAAGGTAATTGGGAACTTCTGTTGGTAAGTATGACTAGTCAGGGCATATTTTATAGAAAGTGACAGAATTCCACAAATGTTGATGCATGGAGTCCACAAGTAATTCTATGTTTTGCAATAGACAGGTCAAACCAGGTTTTGGCCCTGAAAACATTTTCCATTGGGGTGGCAGGAGGACACAAAATTAAAAATCTTACTCTTTAAGATGAAGAAAAAATGGTCACTAGGGAACAGTATTGCGAAGTCAGTAGTCTAGTAGAGGGAACTGTTAGTCATTGAAAGTATTTATGCATTTGGGAGAACTGACAAAAATAAATCCTTGTTCAAGTTACATGCAATAACTTCAGAACTCCAGAATAAGAATTCAGCTTTAGCAGAATATTGTCTGATTTAAAAGTCCACTAGCAAAGCCAAGATTAAAAACAAACATGCAAGATACAGAGAGAAAGTTAGTCAGAATTGAACAGCTATATTTAAATGATGCACAGCTACAGCAGGACAAGGGATCCTTTATCCTCTGTTTATTTCCTTGAACCCTTAGCATACATTATGCACTCCAATGAAACTGAGGAATCAGCTGAGCAATCTGTGCTTTGTCCCCAGCTCAGAGTTGGTGGATAGAAATAATTGCCTTGAAGGTGCCACATGTTTCCCGAGACAACTATGCCTGGAATAGGTCTGATTCAGTTGTTAAGATGGAATCTTGATTTGGACTACATGGCAGAGGCGTTGCAGGCAAAGAGTTTTCCTAAAATTCCACCGAGTCAATTTGTAATGAAATGCTAACAGGGCTCAGTAAATGAGGGGACTTTATTTGTAAATGGTTTGGGGTTTTTTTCTGGTTTTTTACATATTGTTCAAACTCAATGTTTCACTTTCACACAGATCATCTTACAAAATTTAGGTCTATCACTGTTATGTCAAAGCTGTGCAATTTTCGGATCTTCTGATTTTCAAATCTGTTGATTAAGATGGCTGGCAGTGTAGCAAAAAGTAATGGATGCCTACAGTCTTAGTCTACAGAGATCATTATTAAGTCATTACCAATTATCTATGAATAATTTCTGATGGACTTACACGAAGTTCTTTTCCTCACCTAAAGTAAACAAATAGGATACATAAACTGTCAAGATTTAGACTTCATAAATTTTCCCGATGCAAAATATTTGCAGACTAGAGCAGGTCCAAATATATTTCACTATCAGCATTAAAAATTAATGTTCTATACAGTACATGCACATTTTTGAGACTGCTGTGTGTTTTTCTATATCAGAAAGCATGCTTGACATTTTCCTGTGCTTTAGAAATCTGTAATCAATTTCAGAAATATATTAAAGAGGTAGGAACTGCTTTAACCATCTTCTGATAAACTGAGTTAATATTTCACATGCTTTATGAAGGACTGAACTATCATATTTGTTTTCAAAAAAAATAATCATAAAAAAACTGTGGTGATCAATATTATTCTGGCCTCTTTTTAAAGTTCTAATATGAACTCTTGCTCTCAGACAAAAGAATGATTTGCCTTGTTTTATTCTAATACGTACTTCCCATATAAGTAGTCCTATCTATACTTGGCTATCAAAATAGTGTATTTACACCTAAGCCTTAAAAACATAGTTTAAAGAAAAATACAATTATGAAGAAGAGCCTAGAATTTAGAATGCTTTCTATTCGATTTCCTAAAGGTCTGATTTTCTTCCACATCTACCCAATAGCCAGCGATGTTATTCAGTAAAAAGAATAGAATGAGCTGCTCGCAATAAGCAACTCAATGTATATCAAAGGCACATGAGACGAGATTTTAATTCTATAAGTTTAACAGCAAATATTCTGATCATTCATCAGTTCCCTCTACATCCATGTGAAAGAGTCAGAATTCAGACTTGTGGAGTTTTCAGTGCCTTCTGTTCTCACTTCTGATCCCCTCTAATCTTGCCTTTAGGGAGAAGAGGTAAATTTACCAGTGGAAAGAAACTGTCTGCAAATCACTGGATGAGTGTCAAGTTGTTACCTGCTATTTCATATTTATATTCACCACTAGACCGGTAAATAAAAAGCATGCAGAGCTTGAACAGATGTGGAAGAACGGAAGGGATCTACAGAGGCAATGGGAAATAATTCATCTTAGTGTGGTTCCTTCCCATCTCCCCAGCCTCCCTTCCCACCTGTACAGCTATTCAGAGAAACTGAAATTTGGGAGAAGAATATATGCCCTTTTACAAATCAAGCCCTTCAATGGCTGGGGTGCAAGTAAGCACCCAAGGTCAAATCATGTCTTTTCAACATCTTGATCAGATACTAATGGGGATTGTCAAATTTTCCAACCAAGAATGTCTTTTATTTCACATGAAGTCTGAGGTAAGTGAATCGCTGGCATGTCACTGCTGCATTTGGAGGTTTTATAGACCCTGGAATGTCTCGTACCATTTGTCAGAACACTGTAACAAAATAATAGCTCTTGTCTCCATGCAGAGGGATATCTAGAGCCATAGAAATGTCCTCTGCTAACAGAGGAAGTGATCCTACCACTTTTATATAATTTATCAAGGGCTTTATTCCTTAAACAGAACTATTTTTTCCAAGCCCTAATTTGTAGGAGGAAAGGAGGCAGAATCTGGTATGCCATAAACTGTTTGTTACCTCTGAAACTACATTTACATTTTCCAGGGTATGATTAAAACCAGAACGTTCTGCTGGAGACATTTGAAGTTTAAATACATGTTATTGCAGTTGGGTATTTGTGGGGATTACTTGAGTGTATAACCTTTAAAAGTGGAGAAAAGCCAACATTTTCAAGTTGTTTGGATCGTAAACATTTAGAGATTACACACTCATGTAACAGAAAAAGAACTTTGTGCCGTTTACATAATCAGCCACTAAACATGCTGTAAAGAAACCTCTTCAAGCTGATATTGTGCAGTCTTAAAAATGACTGCAGTGTTACACATATTATGTCTTTTTTTATAACAAATGCCTTTAGGCACAGCACTGCATAAGAAAGGCCAAGTAGCAGCACCTTCACAAGGGAACCCCAGGAGATAAGTGGTTTTAAGAGTTACTACAATTCCTTCTCTGTTCCTTTTATTTCTAACAGTATGGGCAGCAGTGGGAACGAACTGACATCTAAACACTAGTGCCTCCAAACCATCTCTTTTTGTATCACTTCAGTGGCCATTTCAGAGATTTCCTCCACCCGAGAACACAAGTACATGAATCAGACATACAGTAACACATAAACTAGGCATGCTGTTTCTCTAAGGGAGAAAATTAATCACATTCTTAATATACCTTAGAAGAATTTCCACTGGAAGTTAAGTGAAGAGAGTCTGGAAAAGATTTAGTAATGCAGGGCATACGTTGTCTTTAATGGAGGTAAGATTAACAGTTCCAAAGAAAGTGTGTTTTGCACGCTGTAGCATCCTGCTACAATAAGATTTACATGTCCAAGCTACCCGACTTTCTCTTTTATATGATCAGGACAAATTAAAACCTGCTGGAGCTGAGTATCAGACAAGTTACAATCGGATAGCATTGCACCAAAGTGTTGTTTGTCACTCACTTTTGTTCTAAAAGTTAAAGTTAGCCATAGACTCAACCTGTGTTCAACACTGCAAGCCCAAACCCAGCAGACAGGTCACTGCATACTTAAAGGCACTTCTGTGTTTCCAAATATCTAGATTAAGTCAAGCTGACAAGAACATTTACTGGATGTATTTTCCTCATTATGTTGTGCTCAACCCACAGCCATGGGGTCAGGGAATACTTTCTTATTAAAAACATTATGATTTAGGCTTGCATGGCTCCATGATTTGTTCCTCGTACGTGTATTCTAGCTGCTTTGTTTATGTAAATTTTTAAATAAGCCATGAAAATAAACTTTTTTCACCCCTTCTGTTCCAAATGCTGCTTGCCTTAGCAATGCATCTGGTCACAAAGTTCACCTCCTTCTACCAGTCGTTCTTGGCAGAAATACATGACTTGCTTGCTTACTTGTTACTATGGATAGTCTTGTACCTCCTGCCTGCTTCTCACATATACTGTTGAAGGGGTACAAGAGGGAATTCACTGGAGCCCCAAAATAATATGAGTTTGGAAAATCAGCAGTCTTTTCTAAAATCTTCTTCCTTCCCTGTCTGTTGTCCACATTTTTTTTCCCTCCAAAGTTTTATTAAAAATGTCCCTTTTATTCCCTGCTTTTCTTTTTCACCTTACTAGAGATACATTGTGTTTTCAAGAGGGCCAATTCTCTTGAAAAAAAAATGGGATAAAAGCATGCTACAACAAGGAACTATGAGAGCAAGGCCAAGCTGGATTAGACTACTCTTTCAAATTAAATCTGTTTTAGGGGATGCTGAGCTTTTCTTTTTGGAAAGGACTGAGCTTTCTTTTTCATTTTGCAAATGGGATTAATCTGTCTAAAATAGTGTGTCTTCATTCAAATGAAAAGGACTACATTAGAATGCTCCCTGGAAAAATAAAAGGGACTGTTTCTTACATATACAAAGAAACTTGAGTAATTCTTAAAAGGAGTTTCTAACAGATCTTCATCTATATATGGAAATGGGGGTAGGTTAAGAAGAGGTGAAAATGTTCAGAGAAAATAAAGGATTGCATTGCCATGCTGTTAAATTCTGACTCAGGTGAATTGCTGCATGTTGCTCATGGCACAAGCTAAAGTTGTGCTAAGTTATGGGCAGCCAATAAAAGCCAAGGCTGCTACAGTGCAAGCTGCCAGACCAAAGCGTCTGAGTCCTTGTTTGTGCACTTCTGGGTGCACGTGCGTGTTTATGTGACCTCTGTATAGTACTGGCTCGAAGGGCAAAGGGCTGATCCTTCCTCACTGTGTACATGCCAGGACCTGGTATGTAGGGGAAGAGTACTCTAGTCATTTTCTTGTTTAAAGATTTGAATGAGCAGCTTTTTCATTTTCATCAGATGAATTGGTACCCTACAAAAAGGAGATGTTGTAAATGAAGACATATTACATCATATCACATTATTGATTAGCCTGTATTTCAGAATATTACTACAAAATGTACCTAACACACTGGGTTGTCTCAGTTAGATATGCATTGTGAATATGAATAGCATTTGCCCCAGGAGTTAGGCAGGACTTGAAGCCGAACGACAGAAGAGTTAATTTATGGCACACAGTAGGACTGCAATGTCTGGAATTCTCCATCAAGAGAAGAATCGTTGGAATAATTTCACTTAAGCAAACTGGGTGTGATCCTGGGGAGCTATGCAATTAATGTTCTGTCTGTCACATTAAAGATTTACTACTGAGATGGTCCATTTGCATACAACATACCCCTAGTGCCAGGAAAAGCTTCACTTGCTTTCACCACCCAGTATGGCACCAGACAGTAGTAGTGAGATGCTGTTTTGATTCAGTTACTGCTCAGCTGTATATCAAACATGTTATAGAAACAGGCCTTGACTTCAACATGTTTGGTTTGGATCAGTGAATTGAGCACTTGCTGAGCTCTGGAATACAAATGATCAACCTATCTGTCAGAGCAGTTCCCCTGTTGGTGCCATCCTCTCATTGCCTATTGCTAATGCAGTAATATGTATGCAGTGCACAGCATCCTATGTGACTGCAACTTGACAAAATGTGCCAGCTCATCATTGTCTCCAGACGAGACAGATTTATTATAATTCAATATGTTCCTCGTGAGCACTTCTTTCTGTCTTATGTTACAGTCTGCATAGCATTCAGAATAATAACTACATGCTCTTATGACATTGCCGCACTGAATTCTTGCAGATGAAAAAATCATTTCCTTGGCTCTGACAGAAATTCACCCACAGCAATACCTTCCTGTTGCTGAAAATTAACGTGGGATTTCCCTGCCCCATTCCAAAATAAGCAGTGTGTGAAGTAAAGCTGAGTAGAGTAATTTTTTTTTTCTTTCTTTTTAGTAAAATGTGTTCAATATTCAAAAACTGCAAAGCTCTCATCTTGGCTGCGTCACACTGCAGATGACAGCCTGTGGTACAAGTGGGTGAAATTATGAGATTCTAGATGCAGGGTTTTGTGCTCTCAAAGTCAAATAAGGCATAGGAAGAATCCAGAAAACCTGGACAGGACCAACAGCTGTGCTTGCTAAATTAAAGCTACCCTGTATGTTGGGACTGTCACCTGATAGTGGAGATAGAAGTGTTTACAACTGGTCCACACTGACTACTCAAAAATGCACAGGTTTTACACTTTCTAAGAGAATGGTGTTCTTTTACAGTGGATCAGTCATTTCAGTTGACTTCAAATGCCAGGATGACCTTTACAAAGTGGTATGGACAATAACATTAAATATGCAATTTGCCAAACATGAATATTGGCACATTTTGGCTCATGAATATTTACCATCAAGACTGCTGCTGACAGCATCTCAGCAGCCCTAATCTGCAGTCTGGCAGACAGCCAGATTTCCCACTTTTTCCAGACATAAGGAGGAGCTTCAGCCCTACTGGCCAGGAGGCAGGGAAAGGTCCTGGCATCCAAATTTGATTTGCCCTTCATTTAAAAAAAAAAAAAAAAAGTTAAAAAATAATTCTATGGTTAGAAGTAATGATGAGACTAGATTCTTTAGCATGCTCCACATCCCCCTGCAAAATGTGTGAATGCCACCGCAAATATTTCAACATCAGGCAAAAAGGGTTGGATGGAGCTCTGAGCAACCTGGTCTGGTGGAAGATGTCCCTGATCATGGCAGGGGGGTTGGAACAAGATGGTCTTTAAGGTCCCTTCCAACCCTTACCATTCTATGATTCTATGATCCCTTTGATGTTGCCCTAAGACAAGATCAACTGTACCTTAAACAGACCATACAGCTTTTTTGGGTGTGGGTGATCAATTCCCTTTCATGAATGTCAGGCCTACACATTTCCTTCTTACATGCCTGGCTGGAGGTGACACTTAGCTGTTGTGCTTCCCTTACAGTTCCTATATACACTACAATCGCCACCCCCTTTTGTCCTAACCATGTTTCCTAGCCTGGAACAGATGGGACTGATCCAGACGGCTCCCAGCTGGGCCACATCACCTTAGACCCTTGCTCGTGGATGACCAGCCCTAAACAAAAGTCTGTAGTTTCACTGGGCAGTCTCTTCCCTTTTCTCACAGCTCCTGCAGTTACACACTGCTTTCTCTCTTTTACCTCTGGTTTTTATAAGTAAGCAGATTCCTTTCTTTTCCTGCTCCAATCAGAGTGAAAGGGAACGAAGCTGGTGATTACATTAACCCTCATATCCAAAGTCCTTGCGCCCTTCTGAAGTTTTTTGGGGTTTTTTTGTCTGTCACACTATCTTCTTTCCCCCTACGTTGTTCTCACTATTTTAACTTTGCTTCACATGTCATTTATCTTCTGTTCTTGTTGCCCTCCTCTCCGGTGCTCAGACCTGGTGGTGTGAAATGAGACTGCACTTGTTTAGTAGCAAAATTACCTGCTGGGTGAGGCATAACAGTCTAACTGATGCATCCCAGCAAGGTATTTGCCTTTTTGAGAGAACACAGCATTAACTTGCACCTGTGAGCTCAGATCTCAAGGCTCAGATCGTTTTTTGCAGCACAGCTCATTAGCCAGTTCTTGTTCTTCTTGTACTACTTTTTGCTTCTCCTACAAATTAACTACTCTGCATTGCTCTATTGAATTTCTTCCTGTTGATTAAAAACTCTTTATCCAGTTTGTCAAGAACTTATTGAAATCTTATCTTGTATCTCTCTTCCTCCCTCAGATTATTTTAACCATATGTAAGTTCATGTTGGCCTTTAAAGTATATTTTCTGATTTGTCATCCATATTACTGTCATGATTAAGTAAAAAACCAACTGGTAATAGATCCATCCAAGTCCTCATTTGATTTCTTCTCCCATTTTTGGCAAAGAGCTAATGATACCTGCACAGGTTTTCAAACAGCTGTTTATCTACCCTACACTAATTTCACCCAACCATGTCTTCCTAATTTTCATACGCAGGATCATGTCAGCAGTCCTACTTAAGCCAAAATGAAGCTCATCCCTTTTTTTCTTCTGCCCACTGGACTGATTAATCAGCCAGGGAGCAAATGAGACTGCTTGACTGACCAGTTTTGACTTTTTATCAGCGTATGACTCTTTAGATGTTCACAGACAGATTATACCTTTGTTTTGATACTTTTCTGGTCAGTGCTAGGTTGCTTTCTTAAAGGCTAAACTTGTCCTCTCCTTTGGAAAAGATTATTTTTACTCTTCTCTACTCTTCAGTTATCCGTTTTCTAAAAGATGTTAAAGGTCATCACTAATGCACATCATCTAGTTCCACTGATGCTTAAAGTTGAATGTCACTACCTTAGATATAATTCATACTTAAATATTCTCAAAATTGGTGATCTGTATTTTTACCTTTATTCTCACTCTGTTTTTGAAATTATATTAAACCCCTAGTCACAATCAGTAGTTTCAGAGGTTTTAAAAACTGAATATTTTACTTTCCTTTGTCACTCATCTGTTTTTCTTACCTATATAATACCAGACCTTAAGTGTTGAAGTCCTTCTGCAATAACCTGATTAACAGCTTCAAAGGCCAAGTTAATGTTTAAAAGCATCACTACTAATATACCTTGACTTTGTCCAGAATCCCGGGAAAACTACATTAAACTTGCTTATGTTCTATGAGCTAGTTTTTCCCAAGGCAAACACGAATTTTAAAAACTTACGTTTTAAAACATGCTTTAAAAACCGTCGTTTTATTGAAGGAAGGAAAAAAAACATCACACATAACAAGGCTGAATACAATAGCTGATTCCTAAAGTACAGCTACATTACTTTGAAATCATTGGCCTCCACTGGATACAAACACTTAGGCCAGCTGCTTGATCCCCCCCTTCAGCAGCAGCATCACGTCCACTACAATTAGTAAATCCTGCTGGGTAGCAAGATCTGATTAAGCTGCCATTGATCTTGCAGTGAGCCTTTCTTCAACAGTCACTCCTATTCCTCGTGAATCTCCCTGTTTCCAGTCCTAGTGCCGTTAGATGGACCTTTCCTTGCCTACCCTACACGCCTTTCCTGCTAATTGTGCCTCACCATTCCCCACTCCACTGCCCGGATCTTGGATTTTAGGTTTTGCCCTAAGCCACCTACAACACCTCAGAACCAGTAAGATTTAAAATGTTTGCATCCCTCAATACACTTTGCAAAAGTCAAAGACAAAGGATTTTTAGCAGAAATTTTATGAGAAAATAAATTTGTTTGGATGTGCAACAGGTTAAAAGTGACTCATTTATAATGTATTTTCCCCTGAGGATCGCCAAATTCTGTTGAAAAACAAGTGAATCTGAAACAAACCTCTGAGGTCAGATATGACCATATGTTACACAACACAAGCAAAACAAAGTTAAGGGACATGCAACATCACAAAGCTAGATAGCTAGGTAGAAAATAGAGCTCAAGAAGATCCACTGCCAGTTCCTGCTTGAAACACTGGAGCATGACACATTTCCTGCTTTATTATCATTTGCTTGTGCTAATATATTGTTCCATTGGGGCTTAGGTGTTTCTGACATTTGGCTTGGTGAGTAAACAAGAAAGAATCCAGGAGGTTCTCCCAGCCTGCACACACTCATGCTCAGTGATGACAGGGCCCGCTGCAAGCTCTCTGGGTAGCCCTGCAAAGAGATGGAGATGCATCAAGTCCACAGCATTTCTCACCAGCCCACCCCTTTTTTTGCATGCAGACTGTACTGTGTGGTGCATTCAGCTCTCTGTTCTACCAGTAAGACTGGTCAAGATCAGAGGAGGATCACACGTCAAATACCCAGTAAGAGCACAATATGCATTAAGGTAAAGGTTGCTCTGGCAAACCTCTATACAGAGCATTGTTTCTCATCATCTCCTCATTTCTTAGTACAAGTGTTCTGCTCTGAGGAGGCACTCACTGCTCTCCTTTGCTCTCAGTTACTGAAGATGTATGCTGCTGGAAGCAAGGTCAGCACTTCACTTTGCCCTCTGGTAACTCTGGTGTGGTGCAGACCATAGTCTGGCCACTTTTTAACGGAAAATCCACATTTTCCTAAAAAAAGTACAAATAGGTTATTTCCCCTCCATCTGTCACAATCCCCACCCTCCTCTTTTTTCTTCAGCTCAGTGAATACATTTTCAATAATGTCACAAGGTTTGGTTTTTTTTTTATATGTTCATATAAGTGAAGCTGAAATGGTAGTCCCCCATTTCCTCTTTATAAAGCCAAGAGCTTTCATATTTATAGGGAGAGATACTGGCACCCATCTAATACAATAAAAGCTTTGAAAAAGTAAACAGGATTTCAGTACTGTAGGAAGTGACAGTATTTCAAAAGCGTCTGTTAAAATAAATTCAGAGAAAAAAATAATTTAATTTTCATTTCATAAGTGTTAAAACTTCTTTTTAACTTCAACATGAACATTCTGGGCACTGTTTTGATAAGAAGAAAACTAATCAAACAACGATTGATGCTTTTAAAGATATGGAAAGTGAAATTAAGGAGAGGAAGAAACTTCTCATGCTCAGCCTTGAATCCTCATTTCAAGAAATCTGTACAAACAGCTGGAGAGAGTTCAGAGATGAGATACTCTTGCACAAAGAGCCAACCACTGAAAAGCAAGCTCTCTGAGGGAGGATTTCAGGAGTTATCAGAAAAGAAAAGGTTGAAAATGACTATTACTCTGTAGATATATTTCACAATGGAAGAAAAAAACAAACCTGTGACAAAAGGAGGGACTACTCAGCCTTGCTGACAAAGGTATAACAAGATAAAATGAAAAGAAGAATGTCAGAGATGGATAATTTCAACCTTGAAAATCTCACCTATAAAGACAGTTAGACAATGTATCAGAGAGGCAAAGAAAGTGAATGCATCCCCAGGGTTTGGAGAGCTTGAGAAGAGACGGTGGTTTCAACAAGAAAAAGATTCTAATCCAATTTCTAATACAAATTTTTAGATTATGGTTGCAATAGTCTTGATTGTCTCTAATTGTTTGAACTTGATGCTATTTCTTCTTTCTGCAGTTCAAGAAAAGAACAGAAAGGTTCACATGCTACATAATTCCAAGGTCTGTCGCTAGTCACCAGACCATTGCAACAATGAAAGTTGCAAAGCTTCAAACCACAGCATCTCATGAAGTCACAGAATAGCTGAGGTTGGCAGGAACCTCTGCAGGTCATCTGGTCCAACCCCTCTGATCAAGTAGGACCACCTAGAGTCAGTTGCCCAGGACCATATCCAGACAGTTTTTTAATATCTTCAAGGATGGAGACTCCACAAGCTCTCCAGAAAACCCGTGCCTGTGTTTGGTCACCCTCACAGTGAGTAGGTGTTTCCTGATGTTTAGATGGACCGTCCTGTGTTTCGGTTTGCGCCCGTTGCCTATTTTTCTGTCACTGGACACCACTGAAAAAGCCTGGCTCTGTCCTCTTTGTACCCTCCTTTCAGGTATTTATCTACAGCAAAAAGATGTCCCCT
>Ga0181612_112263_pt1 | contig 31021 bp, 15 predicted proteins | sample HoacroProtozoa21_FD_119630 | JGI IMG/M metagenome (GOLD analysis project Ga0181612, IMG submission 119630) | Hoatzin crop microbial communities from Cojedes, Venezuel. Combined Assembly of Gp0051906, Gp0051904, Gp0051908 | reverse complement strand
TGGGCCCAGTACTGACCCCTGAGAGACACCACTAGTTACAGGCCTCCAACTAGACTCAGCGCTGCTGATGACAACCCTCTGAGCTCTGCCATTCAGGCAGTTCTCAATCCACCTCATTGCCCCAACCCATATGCAGGACCCATATGCACCTCATTGCCCCAACCCACACGCAGGACCTTGGCACTTGGCCTTGTTGAACTTCAAGAGGTTTGCAGAAACTCACCTCTCTAGCCTGTGAAGATCCCTCTAGATGGAAATTCATCCAGAATTTCCTGCAGTCTGCTATAAGACGGTATTCCAGTTCATATCATCTGCTGAGAAAAAGTTTTGGGTTCTCTCTCACTATACATTCCTTAGAACCTTCAGTATTGCCCTTGGATTTTGAACCTAATCAACAAATCCTTCTTTTCTTCCACTGCAAGTCTTCACTCTAACACACAGACACACCCCCATCCCCCAGGTTATTCGCAGTTCCTCTGGATCTCAGGGGACTAACAAGTTATAAATTTCCAAATATCAATTTCATCTGTCTTACACATAGTCAAACAAGGAAACAGACACAGAACAGTATTTTCTCTTATAACCAAGCCCAATCTGACCTCAGCTGAAATTCAGTGTCTATTCTGCTTTAGTTCTTTGTGCCTTAAGCAACTGTTAATTCAAGGACCATCAGTGTGGGCCTTGCAATAGGCCTGTTGCTGTGTTGCTATCTCAGCTACATGCAGGCTTCTCACACAGACCCCTCTAAAGACCTGCTCTTGCTGCATATTGAAGAAGTACATTCCTCTGCACAAATTATTACTTAGAAAAAGTTTTCCAATCTGAACTTAAAGAACACATTGATTTTTGTGTATCATACCAGCAAATACCAACTCCCAGGTTTTGTTTGGGTTTTTTTAACTACTCCATTTATTTCAGTGAACTTAAGTTTGGGGCAAGATGATTACAATTCTACCTGGACTTAAAAGTCATACATTTCTTACATTAAGCATACCTTTCTTACATTAAGCATATGCTTGCTTCCACTGTAAAGTTGTGCCTATAAGAGGATTTTTTTCTTAAGTTCTTTTATGAGTCTCCTTTCTTTAGTTATTTCCATATCTTACATAGTGTACAGATGAGATGGAATCACTACAGCTTGTACAGTTCCTTTCACCAGAGACAGCGTGCATGCACACTGAACAGATCTCTACCTGCCACATTACCTACTGTGCAGAAATACAAAGACAGCGATGCAAGGAATAAAAAAAAAGAAACAAATGAAGACAAACAAAAAATAGGCTTAGAAACCCAGAAGGCATACTGGAAGAAATTCAGATTTCTTAAGAGCTGATAGATACTCAAACACTGATATTCTTATTATTCTTATAAACAAAGGGCACATTATTCTTAATTTATATAACAGGACACCTAAGCAGATCCTCTAGAGAAGTTACCAGAACACCTGCAGATACAGAGCACATTTTAAAGAGCAATGCAAGGCTATAAATATGCATGGTATGACCTCATTCATATTGTTCTTTCATAGGGCTCAGATCTTTAGTTCAACAAAAAAAGGAAGAAAGTAACAAAAGGAGGAAGGACTGTCTTTTGGTTAAGAACTGGGAGACAGGAAACTTTGATTCTATTTTTGGCTCTGCCACAGGAGTCCCTTATGGCAAACTTTTACAGCTTTGGGGTATCAAATGGAAGAAGTGATTTTGAGAGATGAAATGCTGCAAAGGACTTAACCAAAAGTACCTAGGTTTGAAACGCTTGTCTGCTTTCTCTGTCTCATCTCCTTCATCTGAAGCAGTGAAAAATTCTCATCTGTATCCCTATGATGATGAAAACTTCCACCAGAAAACAACATTACAGTAGTATAAAAACCAGAAAAAAAAGCTAAACATAGACATCTATTAGGTTTATCTTCCCAGTCCTCAAAGTATTCACTTTTACAAACAAACATTAAAAACTTTTGAATAATCAGCATTGCTCTTTGTGTGCAAGTTGAAATTATAACCTCCAGTATCATCTTTCATTTTTGAAGCTGTAAGGATATTTAGAAAATGTATTAAACAGTCCAGCTGTATTGCGTTTCTGAAGATCAGGAAGACAAATTCTCTCTGCCCCTGCCCCCACTTCATTTTCAAGAGTGCCTCCAAGACACATAGCCCAATTTTCAACATCTTTCAGCAAGATACAGGTTTTTCTCCATTTGGGATTTTTTTTTGTTTTTTTGTTTGATTTTGGCTTTGTTTGGGGGGTTTTTTGGTGGTGGTACTGATGGTGTGTTTTTTACCTAATTACCATTGAAGACCTTCTATGATTACTTTTCAAAAAAATATGTCTAATCATACTGTATTTCTGACAGTTGCCGCATTGAACTGAACATATAACCTGAGAAGCAAAACAGCGTCCTATTTCACTTTTAGTTATGAGTGCTTTTTCTTTAGATGAATTACTTCAGACTCAGCACTCCAAATGTCCAATTTAGTTTAGTGTCCAATATGGAAAGTACAAGAAACCATAACTACAATGAAAAAAACTCGTGCAAATTACAATTTTACCTCAAAGTAAACAAAAAGGCAAAAAAACTTCCGTTACACAGGAGGTGAGGGGAGGGACAGAAAAGAAAGGTGGCTTCTTTTACTTTAGCTTTCCCATCTGGAAAAACTTGCCAGAAATATGTGAAAGCCACATCAACAGAAAGATGTGAGGAAAGGGTCACAACATTTTTCAAAAGCTATACTGAAATAAGTCTACTGTAGAATGTGGATATATGCATCTCTAAGGAATATAGACACATTTCATATGCTATAGTGAACTGGCCATCACTAACAGCAACAGATTACTTTTTATGGTCCTGTAAAGTACTTTATGTAGGACTACCAATAGTTTTTGGAGAGTAACTAGATCAGTTATCTCAAAAAGTCATCTATTTCCAAATGTTTTCTCTCCTAAGAGACAAAACTATTACTAATTTCAAGTTGCTTACTCATTGAAACAAAAAATAAAGTTTCTGTAATAATAATGTGCTTTTTCCCTCAGAATACTGCGTAGTTTTAAATACTGTATCCATAGCCATCTAGATGTCAATTAGGGAAAGTAGTTCTGACTGTATGTTAGAAAACCACTAGCATTGTGACTCAATACTCTAGAGACTTTCCAATACAAGCTGTGATTTCCTACAAATTCTGAAGGGAGAGAAGAGTGTAAACAACAATTCATGCAGCACAGGACCCAGTTCTAAATTCATGACGCCATGAAGGTAACTGTTGACTTTAACGGCTGCTGTGAAAACACTTGGAATCTGTTTGTGTGTGTATGGTATACTTTTCCTATGGAGACAAATATTATCGCTTGGGGATGTGTCTACTTATACTTCTGAAAGATTCTGACCTAAACAGAAAGCAAGTCATGAATGTGGTGCTACACAGCACTAACCTCAGCTGGATCTGTGATACCTTTTCCCTGTGCCAGGACAAAACAGTGCATGTCTAAGTTAATTCAAGTCCCTCATGAAAAGCAGGAACGTGAACTGGAATCCTGAGACATTTATACAACCTAGGCATGGTTACATAACAATAAAGAATAAACAACCCTTAAATTTTGTTGGTTATTTTGAAACCTGACAATGCTTTTTAATTCCCTATAGAATCCATAGCATTCCTTTCTCTAATCCGGAGAAAAACATTTTGTACAATTCCTGGACTTTATTAATCTAGTCCATGCTGTGTACTTTCTTCAAAATTCTTAGGGTAAAAACACATTTCATCTTTTTCAGTTGCAGCCTAACCTGTGCCTTTACCTGTCTGACCACTGACAACTTCAGTCTGCTGACCTTCCTACATGGGCTTTCTCAGAAACTATCCTCATCAAAAGAAAAAAGGATTCTCTTTCAAAATAAACACAGAAAATAGGACCTTCTTATTCACTGGAGGATGGGGGAGAGTATTTATTTATTTTTAAATTTCACTATATAGAATTGCCCTGCGGAGCCAAGCAGTTTGCCAGAACATAGTGCTTGCTATATGGGACTTCTCCAGATCACTTCTTGTGCTAAGACACACCTTAGTGCAGAGTCAAGGTAAGGCAGCATGGTTTTGTTCATGTAGCACAGCAGAGTTCTGCTTCCCTGAATGCAGCGGAACTGATCTGCAAGCTGTTTCCTTTTCCAGATGTCTTTAGCTTGTGCTTTTCAGTTCTGTGCTGCTGTTACTGCTAAGAGCTGCATGCATTATTACTATGCCACATTGCTGGTTGCTAGCATAGAGAGTCTGTAGTTAGTTTCCCTGTTTATCTATTTGCAAACAAAACTTTCTACCATCAACCCAGAGCAGCCCTTGCCATCCATAGCCTTTGGTTCTGTTTGCAGCCAGTTTTCTACTACAATAAGAGGATTCACTGGCCCATTTTGCAACCTAAGTTCTTGGAATAGCAGTTGGCTTTAACAACCTCTTTGACTTTTTGATCCAGAATTCAGCTTCTGGAACCTATTGCCAAGCAACGAACCTGGATGGCTGGCACCTTTTCTGACCATTGGGTTAGCCCAAGCATTTCCATAGCAAAGTCATTAATCTGTCTTCACTACTGTGTGCATGTGAAGTGATATGTCATGGTTCCATCCCATGGAAGAGAATTAAACTAGTGAGACAGGACACCTCATTGCTTTTTATACTAGCCCACTCCATGCTTGGCTATTCAGGACTTCCAGGACTCACTGATTTCCAAAGCAAGTTTTGGCTAGATTCTAATGAACTGTACCAGTTACCTTGCCATGTGGGATCCCCAAGCTACGTTCCTCCACATAACATCTATTCCAGAAGACAATATACTCATATGGTCTTACTGTGACTGTCAGCTTAATGGCATTGTCAAAGTATCTACTGGAAGACTTAGGTAGGGAAAGGTAGAGAAATATCAAATTCCTGATGAAGAAAAGCATTGCATTTTCAGATTGCGTGTCAGTAGCCAATTGGTTATGGTAAAGACTTACAATCTGACCTGAAGTAAAAAGACTAGGAAAAAGACTGACATTTTAATCCTTTTTATTTTTTATTTTATTCTTGCATTCAGCAGCACACACGCCACCCAAAGGCAGTTGCTCTGCATATCAAGACTACAGTTCTATGAAAATGCAGAAGGTTATTTTATTCCTTATTTATTTTTTTCTTTTCATTGAGCCTCCATTATGCTAGAAGCAAAACTATACTACACAGATGCAGCTACTAGGTGCCAACCAACAGCCACAATGTAAAAACCTGTTGACTATCAGAGTCATCAATATCTCCAGTCGCACCAAGGCACCAGACTGGAGAGATTATACTATAACCTTCATATTACCACCATAGCTACACCTGAAAGTCAATCAGGTTAAAGAAATTTGTATTTAGAGTTTTCAGCTGTCTTCACAGAGTGAAGAGATTTCCAGTGATTTCCATCACTACAAAGAACTGATGTAGTAAATACATTCACATCTCTGTTACAAATATGTATCATCCATTTAAAATGAGGACTGCTTATTCACTGTCATGATTGACCAGACTGCAGGTATGCAATTTGCAAATGCCTTGAGAAATGCATTACAGATTCCTACTTTCATTCTCAACATTTTGTATGAACATTACCTAAAACCAAGTTTAAAAATGAGTTTTTAAGCATCTTCAGATCCTCAAAAGAAAGTGCAGCTGCAACCTTACAGGCATTTAATCACTCAAGTCTGAATAGTGCACCACTTACCGCAGAACAGGTAATGGAAGGGAGCCTAAGTGGTCCTCACCCTTAAAAGCCATATTTATTCTATACTTATATGCACTTCTCCATAGGCTGGAATCTAGAAAGAAAACAAACAGGAGTTCAGTAAGCTGAGCGAAACTCAAGCCTCTTCAGTCCCAGGGTGATATGGCATTCTTCTGCTGATCTGTGGAACCAACTCCTTAAAACCAATTCAAAAGTCTTCTTTTCCTCAGGTTACCGCACAACTCCAGGTGATAACCAAGGCCATTAAGTACATTTCATGGCATAAGCAGCATAGTATTTGCATATTCCTGAACTTCCTGGACTACACAGGTGAGGGGCATCTGGGTTGAACATTTCTGAATTACTATTGAGTTATTATTTAGCCTCATTTATTTTGAATTAACTTGAACTCTAGAGGAAATCCATTTAGTATGAATGTAACTCTTCAGGTTATTGTGAGAAAGATTGCAAGAGATAGCAAGTGTATGCTCATAAGATTTCAGCGTCATTTAGTACTACGTTTACAGAAAGGCCCTTGATGTCTACGGTACTGAAGTATTGGATCCTTCCACATTAAACAATTTCATTCCTCTATCTGTCTGAAGTGTTGTACACATCTTTTTCCTCCACATTTTTCCTTTATACCTGGTGGCCAAGAGACATGGTCCAAGCACTAATGTACTAGGAAGACGCAAAAGAAAAGGTGAAAGAGAGCCTCCTCATTTTCATAATGAGAACAGGTGCGGTCTCCTTCCTTTTTTAATTAGCCCCATCTTACTTTAGGGCATTACCCTCTATAGATCAATGCATATTATCAAGAAAAACCAGAGAGGATTAATTGTACCAGAAAGAGTAAAGTCATTCCCACTCACCCATGTGGCTAGAGGAAGAACTAATACAAAATACTTGATGGAAAAGATTGACCCATGACTCAACAAGAACAAGGAGGAGATGAATAAATTTGGAAGAGACAGGAACAGTGGGGAAATGATGCTTTCTTAGATGTGAAGAAAAACCTGGGATCAATGGATCTCGCTTTTGGAGAAAATACTTTACACAGGAAGTTAATGCTGTTTGTGTCAGCAACTGAGGTAAAATGTTTTTGATGTAGCCACTTGTGAAATTCTGTCATTTGGTTATTGGCTACGTTCTGCAAGCTGAGTCAGCCAGCATTTAAGAACTTTGCCACTCCAAATTGCTCTTAATTGACACAGAGTGGTCTTCAGCAGCTTTCCTAGCAAACTGATCTCACTGCTAATGCATATCCTTGTTTTTTTTCCAAGATCCCACAAACATCGTCCTGAGTACATAAAGTATCACAACCAGAGTAATGCACTCACATGCCCTGTCCACAGATTGCTTTGGTAATGGTGTTGTCCTGCGTTCCTCTCCACCCTACAAATTTTCCAGGAAAAAACTTGATCTTCCTAGTTCATGCATCTAATGCAGGAATATATTGAAACATGCGAGAATAATCTGTTTGGGTTTTTTTTAATAAAATTAAAAATATGCAGTTTAGGTGTTACTGAATTCTCTGATTTACAAGATTGCAAGTATCTGATATTTCAGACTGTGCCTCAAAATTCATATGTATGAATTCACTAGTATAAAAATACTAGTATGTATCCTTATGCTTCCATGACACACCAAGATTTGAAAAACAAGATTACTGTTGTTTTTTTTAAAACATTTAGTATCTTATGCAGAGAATTCACTAACAACTGGAATAAATCAATGACCTTCATTCATTTTTACTAGGTAATTTTTTTTTGTCCTTTTGTCGAAGAAATTTAAGACTACCAAATATAAAAAATCATACGATCAGATCTACTGGAAATTATCATGATTATTACTATGTTCATTTGAGAAGATACCCTTAGTCAAAGATGAACATGTCTGCATAAAGTCTTCATACCCAAGATGAAGTTTCCCATCCTAAATCCTACCACGTAAAGAACCAAGGAAATAGTCTGTCAGTCTGCAGAAGCACAGACTTCACCGACACAAGCTATTCCCTTTTGCTCAACATCAGGCACAAGATTTACATTCTTATGCTACCAACAAAGTCAACAGCTTCCCTCTGGCAAGCTAAACCTACTTCTCCATTAGCTCAGCCCACTTACAATTTCTACACATACAAATCAAAACATCTGCTTGTACTCCATTATTTGTGATTGGTGACATAATGTACACAGACATAAATTAGATTATTGCATGTCATTGCTCCCCGTAAATTAGAAACCTGACAAAAATGCAGCGTTTTATACGCTGTCTTCCCACAAAACACGCATTTATATTATGGCTGAGAGCCTTTAAAAACATGATCAACTCCTACTTATAGGTCACTTATGCTCCAGGAACAATAACAAAATGCCACACCAATATCTTCAACAAACAATCTGTCTCAAGACTACAATTAGATATTAGCTCAAATCATTAAGCCCAAGTTAATGTTGACAGCATGAGGAAATGCTCTCCCCGGGTACCTGGCAGTCTTTCAGAGAACCACCTATACCCCCAGGACAGGAAAGTACCACACTAGCCCACCTAAACCCATGACTACAAGAGAGGTCAGAGACCCAGTCGCTGATGTGGTATGGGCTTCTGGTCCTGCTCAGAGTGACTCCTCCACATGCCCTGGGCAATTATGGTCCGCAGCTGCAGATGTTGTTCAGTTTTCCATGTTCTCATTCACTTTTCTGGTTAAGGCCAAGAAAACTGTACTTGCTAGTAAAGACTGTGACAGGAGTGATGAATCCTTCTGGTTAGTTGCTGCTGCTTCTTACGAAAGGCCACAACACAGTGTTGAACTCTAGTCAGCATTCCCAAAAGGAACATCTTCTACTATAGCTGACCATGTTGATGATGCCTTAAGCATCACCAAGTCAAAGCAAGAATATTTCAGAGTATCAAACATTCCATCTTCTGCAAAATACATCCTACTTAGGGTCAAAGTCTTCTTTACTCTGGCAAACACAGGACAACAGAGACACGCTTCTTTACTCTGGCAAACACAGGACAACAGAGACACGCTGTCAGTAAGAGAAACACATATGCTAGCAACCTGCCATGAAAACCTTTCCAAGGCTTTTTCTTTGAGGGACCGAAACATGGGTAGGGCAATGTGCACAGCCTCTGTTGCAAGGGCTGTCTAAGCCTCTGTGCAGAGGCACCAGGAAGTTCAATAGCTTTCACACAAGGGTTATAACACAACTAAAACAGGTGGTATGCACGTGACCACACACATACTCAAGGATACACAACCTTTAAGCCTATGCCAACAGGCCTCTTAATCCTTCCCACTAGCTGCTTCCTCACAGATGGTGGAGACAGTGTGGCAGCAAGCAGAGCTGCACGTCTAAAACAGTGCCTGAATCCAGAGACCTTTCTCCTAATGACTGTTTAAAAGATGCCCCTCTGACTTAAAATTTCATAAAAACATATATATTTATATGTCTTGTGTATATATATACATTCACATTTATTAAGTATATACATACTAATAGGCAACATTGGCAGGGCTCCAGTGGCCACTGGTCAGGCCCACAGCTGGTCAGAGATGCCATCTGTTTTTTGTACCAAGAATAACACTACTTCTAGTTCGCAATACTGGTCATTTTGGTACAAGCCTGAGTGACACATGCTAAAACAATGAAATTGTCCTCCTTTGACTACAAGGCAAATTTTTTAATACCTTACATAGGATTTTACATAAAGAGATGTCTGCACATAGACTTGTATCACAATTATAAATAATGACTTATAATCAGTTTAATTCTTTGGGTAGATAGCAGTATGTGCATGTGGAATTAGATGCATTCAAGGCAGCAGACTCTCCTTGTGTCCTTCATCTTTCTCTTTGTCATGTCAATACTGTTAGATATTAATTAAGATGTTATTTCCTCATGCTTACTAGATAGGTGTACATAAGCAGACCACAAACCACATTTCATTCCCGAAGACTGTCCGCCAAAAGCTTCTTTCAGAGAACTACTGCACGAGAAGAAAACAAAGCATCACACCTGAAACAGTATGTAAGCATTGCTTACAGAAAGTGCAGTGTCAGTAGAGGATGTGACTTTTATGGCCAAAAAAACCCCCCAAAAACGCATCACAAGGAAGAGGTAACTTTCTTCTACACAATCACCAGGGCCTGGTGCTGCCAGTTGATACAGAGAACTAAAAACAGCTTAAAAAACTGTCAACACTAACCCATCCATAAATTGAAGAAGGAGGAGTCTCATCCTAGATTACACCAGGCTTGGTAGCACCTGTGACACCTGTGCAATGCCTTGCCAGCACAGCAGTGCAGCTGGGAGCCATCAAACCACTGGTCCCACAACAGCAGAATCCTCCTCCCTTACAGGAACTCCCTGCTGGAAGCCTCTTCTTGCTCAAGTCTGTTTAGCATTGGAGAGCAGCTTCTACAGTGCAACGTGGCTTTTTAGCATCCTACAAGAGATGTTCTTTCTGCTAGGAAAACAAATTGCATCTTGTAACATCTCCCAGTTTATATTTCTTTTCTATCATTCATCATGTTAGTTTATATTTAACAAGGTAGAAATCAGGAGGATTTTAGCAGTCAGGTATTCTGTTAGAAACACATCCACATCCAAAAATATCCTAATTGCAGCACATATTCAGGGTGCGATAAGTGTGGCTCATTTCCTCCTAGTACCGAAGGCCCTAAGGAATTTCTCCATCACAAAATGATGTCCCGAATAATTAAGCCCTGAAACTCACACAATTAAATTCAAATTTTTGAGTTCATTCACTGCACATATGTCCACCCTTGTAAAGGCTTAAATCAAAAGGCAAATTCATGAACTTTCACCACCCCCTTTTCTAACCCCTAACATTATAATTTCAACACTAAGGAAACCTTAAAATAAGGTCAATCAAGAGCATCGTTTCTCTTTCTGAAAGACAGAAATCCACACATCTAACCTTTGATTATTAATAATCATCAGACTTAGAAAAGCGTGTTACCTATAAGTAATATGGTTATCCTCAGAATAAAAAGTCATTAGCTAAAAATAATTTCAGATTAGATATCATTTGATTAATATGGACAGTTTCTGTCTGTAGTAAAGTACAATGTCTGTTCTACCGAACAGCTCCTGCCCTTATTTTACAATTCGGGGAGTCTGGGAATCATTAGTTATTATTCTCCTGGTACACAGAATAACTGTTAATGGAATGCCACAAATCAAATTAATAGCAAAATCCTGACAGCATTTATGTGATGGGTCAGAAAGTAAATACATACACTCTGTCCTTCGGCAACACGTCTGGTCCATCCAAATTTTTTCCACAGTGACCTTTTCAGGACTCGGGATCCTGTTGTTATTTTGTATTATAACAGGTTTATGCAGACATGTATTAATTACAACAGTATGAGCCAACTCAGAATTAAGCTGAGTGTCATAGATGTAAGAAACCATAAAACCACAAGAAAAAAGCACACAAAAATATACAATATATATGTATTTTGCATAACATAGCATATATTTGTATAACATTCATTTGCCCCTCCCTGGAAGAGTTCAAGGCCATGTTGGATGAGGCATTGAGCAACCTGATCTAATGGAAGATGTCCCTGCCTGTGGCACGGACAAGATGAACTATAAGGTCCCTTCTGACACAAATCATACTATGATTTAAATATATTCTATTATTACATTCAATTATTTTTCTAAAATATTTTCCATTATATATTTTTTATAGTAAATATTTATAAAAGTGTTACAATATACACGTGCACATAAAAAAGGAGTATGGGGTGTGTGTATATCTATCTAATGTAGCTGTTGATGGAAACTGAAGTCTGTGCTAGTTCTTTTCTGTTCTGGATTTTTCCTCATCTTAGCCTTACTGTACACAGCTATACCTTAGAAATTGGGGGGGTGGGGGTGAGGGGGTGGAAGATAAGAGGCAGATAAAGATCTATCTCAGTTCAAATAAAACATCCTAAAAATTGCAGACAGGGAAGATTATTTTGTAGATCTTCAGACTGCAGAAGAATTCCAACATTGCCAACTGCAAATATCAAGGTAGGAGGAGGAGTGTAGAAATCTGAAGCCAGTCCCTGAAGACATGGTGTCATTTATCTGCATACAGAGTTTGATTCTGTCATTCAACTTTCTGGTTTTTGAGCCTTCAGGACATCATCCTTGAACATGACAATTTTTTCTGTGCGATCTCCACAATGCAAAAGTCTGCTTTTAAAGCAAGATGTCGGCTTGTTCATTCTGTTTATTTTATCAGGTAGATGACATGGAAACACACTAAGTAGAATATCTGCAATTCAACCAGAAGATCTGATTGCACGGGAAGGAGAAGCATAGACGCATGTTACCCAGGCAATCCAGCTTTCTCCATGATGAAGCATGCATATAACGACAGAGATTAGGAATGTAAGACATTTGCCACTGCGTGCGCTACAGGCAGTCCTGGCCAAGGCATGAGTTTTCTCACAACGTATCTTCAGCAAATTTTCCCATTTAAATATAAAATCTCTAGAAAGATGGAGTTTAAATCATCATGGACTACATTATGAAAATATTTAAAATAAAGAGATAGAGAAGGGCAAAACAGTCTTTAAGATTCCCCCCTCCCCCTTAAAATTATTTTGGGCAAAAAGCCATTGGGCTAATCACTTAGTTGGCATCTTTTTTTTAATCTTATCAGTGAAAGTCTTAAAAATCTCCCCTTCTGGAAGAGGCATACCAATTTACATAGATGGCAGTATTATGGGAGCAAACTGATTAGTGGTCACATTTCTAGCAATTAACATTTTAGAGGCAGTTTTGCTGGAAAAGAATTTGCTTTTGAGGTTCAAGAACTGAATAATAGGTGGCAAGCTGGTGAACTCCAGAGCTGTATTTTATCTTTTATGCGATGCAGAATAATCACCATATAAAAATGTTTATTGGTTCTCAGAGCAGTATTAATGCAACTTGCTACCATAAAATGCTGAGATGTACAACTCCTCTGTATTTATGCTTCCCTTGCTTTCTGACAGACTGCATAGTGCTTTCCCCCTCCCTGCTTAAAACAAACCAAACAGCCATTTTGACATCACCTGCATCAATATAAGTCTCATTTCAAACACTCACAACAGGGGCATCCCTGTTCCTGGCCACAGCCTCTTTGTTTTGAAGGTATTTCTGAAGAGAAACAGAGGGGTTTTAGACCGCCCCTCTTCAGCAGGTTGCCCTCGGCCGTGGCAGTACCTGCATTGATGACCCCTACATGGTGAGAGGGCTTTCTCTTCAGAAACACTCAGCTGCCAGACTGAACAACAACTCCCCTCTCCATTATTTTTTTGGGGGGAGGTGGGGTTCTTTTTTTGTGCGTGTGTCCCAACTAGATAGAAAGCAGCTATCAGGGACACACCATCTGTGAATCCAGCACCTCACAGGTGCAGCTCTGAGGGTCCTCATGCACCGCCTGCAAGGGGAGCACCCAGCTGCCACCCGCCGGTCAGAACCGGTTCCAGCCAGCCCTGAGGTAAACAACAACCCAGTGGCAAACCCAACACCAGCCCAAACCACACTGCAGCAGCAATGGCTACCAGGCTGAGCTGAGGAGGGGTCTGCAGCCTCAGGGCTGAGCCGAGGAGGGGTCTGCAGCCACCCCGAAGGGGAAAGCCTGCAGCCGCCATGAGGGGGACCAGGAGGAAACCGCTGCTGGCACCACCTCGACCTCCCAGGTCTCCCTGAAAATAAGAGCAGCCGAGGCCACGTTGGGGGCTCCCCCACACCTTCCCCCAACACCTAGAGTAGAGGTCAGAGGTTTGTGTTGGCTGGCAATAAACTAATTCAAGTGAAATTCCCCTGCTTTTGTCTGATTTACCCTCGACAGAACAGCTACATGAAAAAACATCCAGTCTAAAGGACTTCATCTTGTCTCCTCCACAGGAGGTGGGACCTTGCATCTTCTCAGTCTCGTTGTGCAAAGATCAGAAATAAAAGGGCTGTTACTTCAACTAGTCACTGTGTAGGGCACAAAGAAAAATAGGAGGAGATTTTTGCGTCTTACCTTATACAAGCTTGTACAAGTGTAGACTATGCTGCTCAGAAGAAATGCCTACAGAATATCCCTGTTTTACTGTTATTTGTTAACATGAGGCTTCTCAGTGTAATGAAATGACAGCCAAGATTCATTATTCCCTCTAAAAACACCAAAAAATTCTAAAAGGATCTTGAAATGAAAAGAGATAAATGAAAATCATCTCCCTGTCCAGGCAGGAAATGGAGAAAGAGAAATTAAGTGACTTACCTAAAGTTGAACATGAGACAAGTAGAAATTGAAATCAAATATCCCAATGTTTAATACTGTAAATAAGTACACAGAGAGGACGATAACCTTGTGTTTAACAACTTCAGTGAAGGGAAAAGAACAAGGATCCACATCAGTTACTCACTGCAAGGAAAAATGACAATAATATCTTTGCACATCTTTGTATACAATCCACTTTCTGTAATGGAAGTATTTCATCTTACTTAATATCCATTCCAGTTAGTCAGACAGGCAGTCTGAAAGACATCTTTACTTACATTGATATTCCTCTAAAGAACAAAAAAAATCTGACATTTTAACAGAGATGAGCAAAACAATATTATTAATTCAGGTTACAGCCCACACCAGCCAAGTCTTTATTGGAAGTATCACAAGGCATTGCATGGTAAACAGTGGTGGTATTTCCAGAATATTTGCCAGCAGCCATCAAGTTTTTCATTTTACAAAGTTAATATCCAGTTGCTTGTTTTTGTCATAACTCTGAAAACCTTAAAACCAGCTTTAGACCAATACAGATAAACACAGATTTATCTAGAAGTTAACACAAACACAAAAGGCCAAGAATAGGTCTCTCTAGTCATTGAGCAACTTCTCTGTCTCAATTAGCAATAAACATTATACTTCTAACACTGAAGTTCATCATAACCTTTTTCCCCCTTTCCCCTATATATTGGAGAAAAAGAGGACATCAAAGAGCTATAAAAAAGTTAAAATCAAAGAAGATAAAAGATGTCAAAGTTATTGCCTGCTAAGAAGGTATCTCAGAATACAAGGACAGGAGATCCATTTTAGTGACAAGCATGCAAGGTGAGTCACCACACACCAAGGAACATGTAAAACAAGTGTGGCTGAGCTACCTAATTTAAAGGATTCCAGCTCTCTGAACAGTGATTCTCTTCCCCTAGGCTATCTTCATGCTAACTGCAGTTTCTACCTTTAACCATGTTTTTTCTAGATAGAGACAACAAATCCAGTAGACTAATACAAACTTCTTCGTACAAGCTGATAAATTTAAATCAGAGTATGTTTGTGAAATTATCTATACACAAAAAATATGAATGTTTGAGCTACAGTAACATTTGAGCATTGTTTCCATTTCTTGCTTTTTTCCTTTAATAACTGCAATTAGTACCTCCAAACAGACTGTCTGCAGAACTGTGTTGCCTAGGCATTATAATTGTACATAAACGTCAAGTAATAAAGCAGCAGTGGACTTTTTCTCTTTAAGGAGAAAATACTGCATTTATATTTTTGAACCATTGCCAAAGAGTATCCAATCAGACATTTTCTTCTCCCGCTGTTCTTCGCACTAAACAACGTGAACAAGCCAAAAAGCTGTAACAAAGCAGATAGGGAATCCCCAGCAGGACTAGAGGCAGAACTGCTCTGTAGGATCGTTCCCATATTTGGTGTCTCAGAGGCAGGTGTAACATGGCCAGAGCACATCTGGAAATCCCTAGCAAATCTGAAGGTTCAGGGCAACTTTGCAGCCTGTACAAGTAAGATTTCATTTACACCAGAGAGCACATTGTGTCTTGTGAAAAGCTTGGAGCAGGAAGTGCAAAGCCTGCTCCAAATCACCGAGCTGCACTCAGTTTGTGTCGAGAGCACTCCTGAGCCTCTGGCCTCAGAGCTCTAGAAAGCCAAGTGAAAAAAGTTCAAGTGGTATTATCTGACGTTACGGCACAGTTTTCATGGGGTTTGGGGGTTTGTTTGGGATGGGAGGTGTGTATATGTTTTGCTTTTTATGGTTTACCCCCTGCCCCCCCAATTCATAGGCTGAAGTTTTAGTATGGAAGGACCAAGAAGGAAAGCACACGCAACAAAACAAAAAAGACACACAAGGAGAGGAGCATTGTTTGTTAGCAAGTAAAGTTTGGATGTTGATGGATGTGCATGTGAAGAACTATGCCACACCTGAGAGCTTATAACATTCCTGGTCCTGACAGAATGAAACTGGATGCCCTTTTCCAGAAATGTGTCCGTCAATGAAAAGGTAGGATCAGTAAGGATTCAGTGAAAATAGCAAAGAAAGAGCTTCAGGGTTTGCCACTTACACTCAGTACAAGGACAAAAACATTAGTGTAAAGCAAAGAAGGCTTCGTGCTAGGCCTTTTGTGGTTTTTTTTTTTTCTTTTGTTCAAAATCCAGTTGTGCTGTAGAGTCAACACAACATCCTCCATTGGCTTATAGCAATATTGAGTAATATACATCATAATTCTGTATTACACATTACCATGCCTACAAATATGGTAGCTCAGTAGGGGTCTGCATAGCTTAATTTAAGAAATGACTGTCTAGATGCCACAGTGCTTTTAACTTAGTGAAGCCCCAAATTTAGAAGGTATACAAGTTACAGCCTATATCTTCTTTCTCATTAGTAATTCCCAGATACATAGCAAGTTACTGGAGTCCAGCAATTTCACATCTATCAGCTGAACTACAGTAACTGACTGTGCTCCTCAGCTGATGTTTGGTAACATATTACTCAAGGGAACTGGCACGCAAATTCTGAGTACAGGATGAACTACTTTGCAGTCTGTTCCAGGACGGCTGTATTGGTTCTCATGATTTTCTAAAAACTGATGTTGAAAGAACAGAAGAATTATCTTTTAAACATTACAAGCGTCATTGCAGAAAAGGGCTAATGTTTTGATAAATATTTCTTAATTTTATAATGAGGTTTTAATAGGTGATGATGGCACAAGTAGAGACACATACACCAGAATTAGCTGGAAGTAAAGGTCCCAGAGCCAAGCTTTTGCTATTAGCAGCCATATTCAATGAATTCCTAATTAGGCGGCTTAGTAGTTCTCAGATTCCAGACTCTATTTTTCCTCCCCGTACAAAAATGTAACTGTGACCTTCATTATCTTATCCACAATTTTGGCTTGAGCCTTGTAGTCATAAATGACTACACCACAGAACTTGCTCATTAATACTTCACTGAAAGTCAAAAAGACAGGTACACATCAGGTTCACATTTAGGAAAGCAGTCTGTTCTCTCCCTCCAATGCAAGCTTGTGCACTACTAACTCTCCAGGCACATGAGGCTGGTAAGACCAAAGAAATATTTAAGCACGAAAGTTCTGTAGAAACTTCCATTCCCAGAAATCTAGTGTTGACCGTTTCATGTGCAAATGCACCAAAATGTAGCAGATGCCACAGAGCTGATCCATTGCCCTGGAAAACTTCAGGCTTGTTCTTGTTACCTGTGATATGTGGGCTGCGGAGCCCATCTCCCATTTGCAAGAACAGGCCAAGACGAGTCAAACAAATTCCAAATGTCTCCAGTGAGCTCATTTCACTATTAAAATACCAGCGTTTTTCCATCTACGACCTCTAGACACAATTTCATGTTTAAGAGTTTCATATATCCGCATTTTTCACTCTCAGCTTCAGAAAACTCTATTCATCTCCAAGTACCCATCATCTCCCAATATTGCCAATGTAACTGAAGCCAATAATTGGCCTCAGCAAGAACACACACACACATCTAACCCCTCATGGGGACAGAGTGTATATTCCACCTGCAAGTATGGCTTTCATAATTGTCAGGATGCCTAAGCTTAGAGATGATACCAACAATCCAACATTTACATCAGCTGGATCCAAAGAACTGCCTGGGCCAACTACACTTACGTTATACTAGTAACTACTTGAGGGCCAAGTATGGCAAATTACTTGCTAGGTATTGCCAGTACCCATCAACCGATGTGCCAGTGCCTTGGCATCCGAGAGGAGGAAGGATCTGCCCTCTGCGCAGTCAGGGAGACAGCCTGCCCCACCAGCAGTAGAGACCTCATGTTTTTTTTTTTTAGATACACATTATCTGGACAAAACTCAGCACAGAGGATTCAGGGGAACAGCCCATGACCTCTCAGCCAGTGCTCAGTTGAAAGAACAGGATTCCTGAAGCCATATACTATTTACATTCATTACCATGACTTGGATGTCATGTAGGTAACTTGAGGCTTGTGTACACAGGCCAGCTTTGGCAGCTACGGTCAATACAGACCTCAGTGAAAGCTTGTCCCCAAAAGCAGAATAAATACTTGTACAGCAATCACAAACACTGAAATGTTTTTATTTAAAGATGGAGAGCTATGACCAGCAACATGTACACACAAAAAAAAAGTGACATCCTTGAATTGGAGGAAAAAATTTAAATTACTGCAGTGGTAATGTAAAGCAGTTCTGAGACTCAGCCACCTAATTGTCCATTAAGATATCAAAACACAGATTCTTCTTTTAATTTAATAGTCTTCTAAAAGAGAACTCAAGAAAATGCTAAGCATTACTCATGATAGAACTACAGGACATAGCTTTCGACTCATGACTCATTCAATAAAAGTGAAAGCAGTTCATAAACAGATACTGAAAAGTTTCAAAGCACAAGATAAAATTTACCTTAAAAAATCCACAACATTTCACGAAGGTGGGGGTGGTGGTGGAATCAGTTACAGGAAGCATAGGGCATTGGTTACAGCTAGGGAATGAGAACAAGGAAATTGTCCTGCTTACCACAAGGTTCATCGCCACCTCCATCCCAGCTACACAGCAAGTTATTTAACCTCTCCGTATGCTGAAATAACAGTGTATCAAATTCTTCTATTCTCTTCAGTGCAGTGCCAGATTACCTTTGCAATAATATTATTGGGGAAGGGGGCTTTCTTATTTGTTCACAGCCCTTGAACCTCAAGCTGATTTCAAAAACAAATCTAATTCCAAGAATTGAAGAGTTCATACATGTGGAAGTGGAATGCCTAGTGTACAAAAAAAGCTTAAAAAAAAAGTTAAATGTTTGACCACTGACACAAGATGACTCAGAAGTATTCAGTAGGGAATAAACATGGAAAAATAGGTCAAGAACCTTAACATCCCAGAACCCCTAAAAGATTAGAAGAGTAAAACAGAGCCAAGTCAAAACTCAGAAGTTGGGTTTTGGGGTTTTGTTTGTTTTTTTTTTTCCATAAAACATGTGCCACTTGTTCCCACAATGTCATTGTGACTCAAAAACTGGTATCACATAATCACAGAATGGTTGAGCTTGAAAGGCACCTCAGTAAACTTTAAAAAGGAACATTCTTACAGGTAATACAAACTACCAAAGTTACAATTAATTAAAACAATTTTTGAATCAAGACTTGCACTGCAAGAGGGTTGCTACCTGTATTGTATCCCCCTCTTCGGATGTCGTTGAAAGTTTGGCTTCCAATTTTAACTGAAGACCAGCCTTTTCCAGGATAACAGGGAACCGAATGGAAGAACTAGAGGGGGGCAGAAGAGTCAATGAGAAGGACAGACTTATTAAAGTACCCAACTACCCCGCCACAGACTTCAGCAGAGAAATAAGCCAAAACCATATTGTACATTCAGGAGTTAAGATTGACTGGGACCTTTCTAAAATTACATATTAAAAATACCAACTTCTGCAAATACTTATCAGGTCATATACCCAAAAGAGTCAAGAAGTGACACATTATTACCTGCTCATCTTAGTTATTTACAGAATAGAGCCAGTATTAGTCAGCACAAGTAGATGCTTGCAAGCAAGGAGGCTTCAATCGGAAAGGAAGAGAGGTAATTAAAATAAGGGGAATCCAAAACACAGTTATACCTACCAGTCATGTCATCTAAATTGTACTATTAAAAATAAAGCTTTGAAACAAAGATGCTGTATTTTATGCAAGCTCTTGATTACCTTTCTGCCGAGGGAGCATGTAATTTACAAGAAAGAGGACTTAAAGCTTTAAGTGCCTCTGACTTAATTCAGCATGCTGTATTGATGGGCCCATTTAGATGATTCCATTTTAGGCCCCTCTAACGCATTAAAGGCATGACTTACTCACATCCATTTGGCTAATGATCCCCTACTGCTCTAAAGTAAATGACAGCTATTTACAGTAAATTATTCAATTAGATAGAGGGAAGTGCGGTATTCATTTTATATTGTTTGACACGGCAAAACAGAAGTGTGCAAGAAGGCAGGTGGGGAATTCTAATCTTTCAGAATCAATTGTTTAATCCACAGCAAGAGAATAAATATATTCCACAATACTTGTCAGCATCAGATTTTTATTGTAAACATTCTAAGAGACTGAAGTGTTGCAGCTCTGGATAATATAATTCTGCCCACTTCAGAAGTAAGCCATCATACAATGCAAGGAATACTAGTAACCAGCATCTTATAGAACTGCTGTATTTTAAGCACAATTTCTAGTAACAGAGACACATATCTTTCTTTTTTTTTTAATGGAAGCAGGAGACCAAATTTCCATTTAGAAAAAAAGGCACAAGCAATTCTGAATCCCATTTATTTGTAATGGGATTTAGACTATTAAGTGCCTACCTCGCTTTCAGAAACAGGACTGAATTTCCCAAGATGTTTCAATTGTGGGGTATTTGTAACTCCTGAAATCCCAGGACAGGACAGCTCAGCTGCCCTCACAAATTAAGAGGGGGATTCATAAAAATAATCAAATAAAGGACAAGCTAGAAAAGTGCAGGTTGGGGCGACAACACAGCCTAGAAGGGAAAATGATCACACCGCAATAACTCAAAAAATAGCCACTTTTCATATATCCTTCTGTTCTTTGCCATGTCCTGAAGGGTGTGCTTCCACGCATCAGCACACACTCATGTTACAATCCCCACTGTGTATATGCTGCTGCAGCCACCACACCTGGAAACAGGCTGAAGCCATAACTTTGATGTCCCCTGTAAAATCCCTGCCTCATAAAAGAGAAAATAGAGGATTTTTTTTCTCCTTATTATGGGTACAAACACAAACTCAAAGGTGCAAGTGGGGCTACTATGCACCCTGAGCCTGCCAGTGACCATGCTTTGCACAGTGCTCAGGCCTCCCAGCATCTAATACAGAGGGGAAGAAGGAAGAGGCAGTTTCTCTGACCCTCCTGGCTAGCTCTGATTTTGGAGAATTTCTCTCTTCCATGAGCCCAGTGTGCTTCAGAAGTGCCGAGCACCCCAAATAGCAGAACACTTTCCTCTGGCTAACCTGCCAATGCATTTAATTTTCTGAAGGCAGAGGGCCAAATTCAGCAAGCACAGTTCCCGCTAAGTTTAATGGGATCTGCATTTGCCTATGCCAGCAAGTGAAGTTTGCCAGGGGACCGCAAGCAACACACTACAGAAAATACAGCTGTAACCAGTTTCTGTATTGAAAGGACACATTTGAAAGGCTACAGAACGGACTAATTTTTTTTTTCTTGTTGTTTCAGTTCTTCTAAAGCTGCTGGCACAGTGAAATCCTTCCTCTTAGTACATATGCATTCACTTCCATGAGCAAGCATTCCAGACTGACTGTAGTGGTAAATTTAGTCAAAAGACCAGCTTACTGCAACTAGACTATTATGAATTTAACTGTCATTTGGTGCCTATATAACTGAAAGTGCTGGCCAGATTGTCTAGCAGACCTCCTACACACATAGTTCCTGAATTCCTAAGGAAGGTCTACATTTCAATGGCTCCAGAGCCTATTTTCTGCACTTTGACACTGGCTGCTTATTTTGCTAGCTACCTTTCCCTTCTTATGAAGGATTTATCTTATTTTAATTTCTAGCTCTTTCAGAATCAAACATATTAAGCAAATTTTAATGCAGACTGAGTGGCTCTAAGCTGTGGATACTATGCCAGTCTTTACTAGGCAAATATTAGTCCATTATTCTTTGCAGAAACTTTAAAATTCCCTCCCTTTGAAATATCTTTTAGAGGCTATAGTAATACAAGTAATGATAATAACAGTTCTAGACCTTTGCAAGCAATACTCTGGTCTTTCAGTCTCTAGGGGCTATCTCTGCTCAACCTACACCTCTTCATACAATGTGTTCCTTGTCCACCCTCCTGCACTCAGATTAAACATATTTATATCTGCTGACATTCCCTCTGGTGCACAAGGAAGCGGCTCAGACTTACGTTCTTTAAACATGCGATGATCCTCTGAAACGTTCCACAGTTACTTTTTGCTGAAAAATTACCTGCCTGAAAGGCACTGAGTTAAAACAGATTGCAAGCCAATTCTTCATTTAGTGAGAAGTTAAGAGTAATGAAAACACTCAGTCTGCTACTTGAAATCACCCAGGAAGCCCAAACTATTAAAAAGAACCTGTAAAAGATGGGAAAAAAACAGAGATAATGTGAATTTGAATCCACATTTTTAATGACTTAATTCACTAAAATAGACCTCTCTACACCAAATGATTAACATTTATGTTTTTCCAGTTCTGGAATCCCCCACTCAGACAGCCAAACTGGAAAGTTCAGAGCAACAGAGAAGATTGTTGCCAATAAAAGCTGCTATCCGTCATAGCTACACTGAGCAGTATTAAAAATGAAGCACTGAGTGTACAAAATAGCATACATATTTCTGAACAGTTGTTTAGAGTAAGCTGCTCAGAGTGGCAAGAGAATACACTGAAGGGGAAGAGGCAGGAGTCATCAATGATGCACTGCAGTTATTCCCTAAGCTCTTCCCAGAGCAGCCCTTCACTCCCCAGGGCCAGGCTGCGAAGGGTGCATCAGCTGCCCATGCAGCTGGTGGGAACACAGCTCGGTGGGCCACTCACACCAGCAGTGACAGCATGGCCAAGTAGGCCAAAGAATGTGGCTAATACTGGTGCCAAGAAAGTATAAGAGCAACTATTGGAAGGAATGACATGGCCTAGGATGAGTCACTTGACATCAGTTCCCTTCAGATGGTACAGACAGGAACGTTTAGGCCCAGGGGCCCACAGCTCCCGTGTGCTTATCCCCATTTACTACCAATCCTTTCTGCCCTGAGCAAGAGCCTTGTGTCTATTATTCCCAAGTTTCTCCAAAACAAGGACATTAACTGCTCCAAATGGACTTCATTTACAAGTATTATTTAGAAAGCACCCAAAATATGCCTGAGACGCAGACCACAGTGAAATTGTACCAAAATACAGTACAGGTTCTCTCCATCTTATGCAGGTGCACCGCATTTTTATTCATATTACAATTAACAGACATTATGGGTCAGGTGCATACATCAGCTAGAAAATTGCATGATGATTAGCTAGCCTAACCCTGCTCACACGGCATCAAGCTTTGCTTAGTTTTGTTTTGACAATTTTTTTTTTCCCCTCAAAACCCTTGACATTGTTTTCTAGCTATAGTAATATCTAGATAAATAAAAAACAGGCAACATTTCCATATGAGATATTGTGTATGCCACCCTATAATGGCACCTCTCCCTGATTTCATAACTCACATGTGTATGGATTAAAAAAAGTATACACAGCGTATTTTTGCACAAGATGGAATGATTCGCTGCAGCTTTCCAGATCTCCCACAATGTCAGCAGCTGTTCCATATAGAAGTGGAAGTCCAGCATTTTTTTTTTTTTTTTAACCTTTTCTTTCTCAGCAGCCAGAGGTCACCTTCTCACAAGTCCTACTAATGCTCTCCTAGAGTCACATACTTAGCAAAGTCATATACTTAGGAGTTAGAAATAGGAGGAGAGAAGTAAGAGCATTCAAACACACAAAGGATGTAAGAAAATAGATATGAAAGAAATATCTGCTCTAGGGAGGCACTTGCATGCAAAAGGACTACGACCTGGTCTGAAAAATAAGATGATCCACCATGAAAAAGTCTCATTGCATCCTATGCTTCTGGCTTAGCACATCAATCTGTGTTGGAGACAGTAAGTCCCTGGCATGGGGCAATGCTTCAGCAAAGATGAGAGCACATTTCAGGCACAATATACGGTGTTATATTTTAGTCATGCATCCTTCAACCAGACAATCCATGTTGGCTACATTTTTCTTTCGTAAATCAACATAATTTGGCACTTTTAAAATTCCTCTTACTTTTCCTTCATTTAATGATTTCTCCAGAACTTCTTAAAACAGAGGACATTGAGAACTAAATTACTGAATCTTGCATACGAAGACTCAAATTCCTATAAATAAATTAATATTCCATTTTCTGGAATCGTAATCAGATTTTGCCTTTTATTTCATCCTTATTAGACTGCATTCTCCAGAGCATTTTTAGGACTGATGAATATTCATTCCTGGTTTTTCCTTTAAAAGAGTCCTATCGTTTGACTGATTTTGTAACTCACATCAAAGTGCAGGTCCCAGGAGAAAAAAAATAAAGTGGATATAAAAGTACCAAACTTTATACCTTATGAGGTAGAGGATAACAGAATTTCAATGGAAAATCCTCTTTCTACTTGAAAGATGAGTGCAAAGCTCTACATCTCAGTGACTATACATTGGTGTCTAGCAGTGCTGCGCATCACTGCCATATTCTAACATTTCTAGAGAAAATCAGCTCCAACTTTTTGTCTACCTCTTGTTCACAGATGGCCTACATTTTCTCAGGATGAGAACCAATGCCATGTTTATACTCCATTGCTACTGTAACTCAGGGCAAGAAGGTCTCCTTGCTGGTTAGCCTGGGCACTTCGAGAAAGCAGGGAGGATGGAGCTCTGCGTGTAATGACACTCCTCTGTCTCCTGGTTTTCGTCTCCCACTCCACTGCTAGCAATTGCTCCTCTGACCTCTTTCAGCTGCCAAACCCCCTCACCAGTTCTGTGACAGGACCAGCAAGGGTGGCGTCCAGCTTGTGTCTGCCCAGACACCCCAGAAGACATGTCAGGGAGCCGAGCAGCACCAAATCACAGCTGAAGGCAGCACCAGGAGCCCTGTCCCACACACACAATTGTCAAAGTATATGCCCACCTTTTCAGTTATGAGTCCATGAAAATACAAACTCAAACCAGACTTTCCTTTGTTCATAGCCATGTTTCTATGAGCACCTTATATAAAAAGCAAGAGAGGAAAAGTTGCAACACAACACACATCTAAAGTAATCTCACTTCAGCTGAACTTTGGCAAAAAGCTTAGGCAGCGACAAGATTTTTCCCTTTAGCTAGCAAACGGATCCTATTTCCCTTTTTTCCAGGGCCCACATCCGTATATTCAACTACAGTTTTGGTATCGGCATTTATAGCTTTCATATGGTTACCATTTCTAAGGAAACCACTTCCTCAGCATAGGCACAGTTAGTATATTTTCTTAATTCCATGTTATTCTGGATTTGACAGAATACTTACAGAATGTGGGAGATGAGGAAGGAGAGACCACAAGGGATAGAAATCACACCTAGAAAAATCAAAGGTGTGTTTCTTAAGGCACAATAGATCAAATATGCAAAAATCACTACAAAATTATGTTTCAAGCTCATACGGTGCCTTTTTTCCTCAGTACAGCTATTGCAACCGTTCAGATCTTTTCTGGTGGAATTTCATGTAAATGTGTAAGCATTGTGTGTAGGACTAAAGCAGCCAGATCACCATCTGCACTACTACTATTTGCCCAGAGGCATCTAGCTCTGCTTTCCTGGGGAGCACAGTGCCCTGGAGATAACAGTGACTTTGCTCACATCCACTGTCTTGGATATGATGCAGCCATCACAGTGTCAGCAGAAAACTCCAAGCATTTACATAAGTGCAATCTCTCGCACATCTATACCTTCATGTTACTACGTCATGGTTGCTAGCTAACAGAAGCAGCAAAGGAAACTAATGTGTCCAGCACAGGCTTGGTATTCTTCTACCTTAATTTTCTTTCTGCTCTAAACAGCTTAGAAACAAACCAAAACTAAAGCCTGTTCCAACAGGCAAAGAATAAAATTGTCATTTCAATACTAGGTTTAGAAACAGCAATGCAAAAATCCAATATACATAAAACTCTTCAGGCTCCAAGACTCAGACTGGCATTGAATATCATGGCTTTTAAAGAAAATGTAACCCTAGTCCTCAGCTTGCCCTGGTATTAGTGAATACAGTCTTCCAGGAGCAGGTTTTGCCTACCCTAACAGTTTACAGGTCAGTGCATTAAGCAGATACCAATAAAGACACAAGTCCAATAAACTTGAGAGCATACATTTCACTCTGCCACTACTGCGGGACGGATTGACGCCAACCAATGCAGCTGCTTGCTCTATCACACAATACCAGAATGATTTTAACACCAAAAAAAATTCTGGCTTCAAAAAACAACCAGTCATCCACCCTGAAACATCTCACCTGGCCTGTAACAAACGAGTTGGAAAAAAATGAAATACCAAAAGGTCAGTCCATTATTGCTACAATCAATGCCTTCAAACTCGCTTGCATTGGGCCGAAAAGACAGGTTTAAACCCTATATTCAGTGTATACTTGACAGTAGATTTCCTTTCTATGAGGAAAGTTGACATTTGCAAATTACTCAGATCCTGATCTTCAAGAACAATTTGACCTAGATTTAACTCCTCCTGTGCTTGACTCTTTGAACAGGTTTGCTTTCCCAACTGCAGCACCTGGGAAAGTATGTAACCAGCCAGCCCTCAAAGATTGCTCTTTACAATATCTTCTAATGGCTTCTTTCTGATAACAGCAAAGTTCTAGCATATATATTTTTTCTACTTTAGTTTAATCTGTCATTGGTACTCCAGCTGTCTTCTGAAGACAGCTGATGATCAAGAGGTCATTTGATGCCAGTGACAAAGTTTTCAAATTTTTTTCTCCAAATGAATGTAGATCTCATGAAGGAGATTTTGAAGAAAAAAATCTCTCAAGAAATCAGACCACATTCAAGGGAACAGATTTTCAGATTAAGAAAACACAACAAAATAATCACAAGTCTTTTCTAAATTTGATGGTCGAATATATGGATTCCAAGGTAACACAAAGCACACTTCTGACATATGAAGTGTAAAATTACTTTTCCAAAGCAAAACAATGTTGTAATATAGATTCATGAGGAACATAACCTATGGTGAATCAACAGCTTCTGTTTTACTGAAGGACAGCATGGATGCCAACAAGAGATAGCAATCATGGAGCAGTGCCAGGCTTCACCAGCTGAAAATATGGCTCCCTCCCCTTGCCATAAAGAGCTAGAATCTAAGGATACTGTGCTATAAAGCCCAGGCTTATTAACGTGCATTTCCAGCTATTGTACTTTCTTTGAAATTTTTATACTCTGTCCTGAAGCAGGCAGTGAACTAGAATTCAGCATATGCAACGCAACGAACTGTCCCTGGGGAAATGCAGCACCTCTGGGTACCACTTCCCTACACAGAAAACTCAGCTATAAATGTTACATTTCCTTTCCCCATACACTGGTCTTATCTTGCAGCATAGGGCCAGCAAGTGGAAAAGAAAAGCTCTTTTTTTGTAGGATCAGAGCACAAGTTGAAACTGTATGATTCAGAAAGTCCTCTTCAGGATATATAATTTAAATTTTTTAAACATTAAGAATTTATCAGCACTGATCTAATTTTTAAAAAATCGCCTGGACAAGGTCCTTTTGCCTGGACAAGGTCCTGTGCAGCCTGCTGTAGGTGACCCTGCTTCAGCAGGGGGTTTGGTCTAGACGACGCACAGAGGTCCCTTCCAACCCCTACCATTCTGTGATTCTGTGATTTGTGTTGTCACTATTGACTAGGTTATGTAAAGAATAATTTTTAAATAAAAATAATTTGAAGAGATGTCACAAGGCAGAAAAATATTTAACTGCTCTTCCAAAAGTTTTGCAACTTTATCCTCAATTTTTAGGAACTATTATTTGGAGCATACAGCTCACAGTAAACTTCAATCACACAAAACACCCAACTAATAAATCAATTGATATTTCATGATTAATTAAACACCATATTAATTACTATCATAAGTAAAATAGTCTGACTGAAAGAAAACAAAAAACCAGATATCCTGATCATTATGACTGAAGGCAACGTTCATTTCCAGTCAAAGACTGAGATTTTGGTTCTGGTGTTCACCTCATCTTGTAACAGTTACATACATGTTTAAGTCCATGAAATTTAAAAGTAATCAGATGATCCAAGTAGTGAGTAAGAAAAAATCCTTCCCTTTAAAAGCATATACTGTTCTGATTAGGTCACAAAAAATGGTCACACTAAGGCTTAAAAGTAGTTTTCAAAACTATAAATCAAGAACAACAAAGAAGCAAACATACTAATGTAAAGTTCATTTTGTTTTTCACAGCATAATAGCACAGCTTAGTACTTAGACATGTCATTTAATTTTCTGTCTTTTGATTCATCCTAATAAACAAGCAGATATTTATCTTACAAGTCACTTTTTCAAGATATCTGTAGGACTGCTGAGTACATTTCGGCCCACTGCAGGTTTGCTGAGTGGAGAGCAGGAAAGTAGTAAATGCTTTAGCTCTGCATGGGCACATTGCATATCTATACTGCATTGAGCATAGACATAAATGTACTAAAAACAAAAACCTACATATGGTCCAACAGATTGCCACATCTTCCCCATGGCTGCCTCTTCAGTAACCTGAACAAAGACGAACTAGAAGAGCTAAGATGAAAACATTGCTCCAAGAGACATTTACCATCGTTGAATTAATAGGCTTACTGGGAAGGGGATCAAAGGTGCACGGCTCTAGTTATTTCACAGTTCTTGTGAACACTAGCCTTCCTACCAGTTTGGGTACCTCTCAAACAGCAGATATTATTAAACCAAAGCCTTGGCCAACAGTTGACATAATGCTGAAAGTAGACTCCATTCCTTTCACTACCACTGGAGAAAGGAATAAAAGCCAAGATCATGTTTCATTACCAAAACGTAATTTTTAGAAAAGAAATGAAGGGGCCAGTTCAGCCCTTTTGAAAAATCTGTGCAACCTCAAAATAATAGTCAGGTCCATGACGTGATTGAGGCAACTAGGGTCATACTTTGTGGGCCAATTTTTGGTACGCTTTTGGAATTGCAAGTTTTCATCCATCCGTCTAGAAGAACAGCAGTAACGGTGCTCGTTTCCAAAAGACCAGCATTTAATTGTTAAAAAGACTGTATATATATATATTTTTTTTAAGTGAAATTCTTTCTGAAATCTTATCCTCTTTGGTTTCTTCCTTGGCCCAGTTTTCTGTACCAGAAACCACTGAAATCCATCTGTCTCAGACTCATTAGCTGGGAAGACAGAGTAACTAAAGCTGGAACAAGACCCCTCTGCACTGAAGAACTGCTGCATTCTCTGTCACTTCAGGCTGAAGATGACCCTCGATCAACATGTAAAAATCTACTTTAGAAGAATAACAGGAAGCCTGCAAGCTACAACAGAGCAAACTAGGCAAGCACAGGCCAGTTCCTGCTGCCTGAATCTTAACAGCTCTCCCAGCCTCGGTTGAGCTTGCTTCTCATCAGCCAGAAAGAACATATATTGTTCTATACTGAAAAGTCATTTGATGGTTAGTAGCATTTAATTCAGCTAGTTTATGCTAACAACTAACACCTTCTGAAAAATTCATTGCGTACAGTATTTGCCATCCAGCCTCCCAATCACTTCTTCAATAATATATAAAAAACCAGCATACAGAAACTTTACAAAAGAGAAAGGTATCATCACCAAAGAGACACAGATGGGCATGTAATACAATCATGAAACACAAGTAGAATCAAGCTCAACAGCACTCATTTTCTAGTATAACTATTACTTCATTTATGATTGTTTGTTGTTAGCAGTGAGTTCTTACCTGAATACATTTTTTTTTCAAAGGAAAAGCATAAGCTCAGCTAGCTGTTGCTAGCTGTGCTTTATCTTTGGCTTCATGCTAAGTACAAATATAGCACTCCAGCTCACCTCTTTTTTGTAAGCCAGAATACAAATAATTCCTTCTCTGCGATTACTTGTTTGACAGGATTGCGATTCTCTCTATGGATAGCTTCGAAGCTCTGGAAGAGGAGTATTTCCTGTTGGTTTTAGTTCTGTAGTTTTTTGTTGTTGGGGTTTTTTGCCCCCAAGCTCTTTTAAATATTTAAAATTCTACATTCTCTTGCTATTAGATATGCAAACATGTTTAAAAACAGTGAACTCTTTCAAGCACAAAAAGAAGCAAGAACAACCAAAAAGGAAATAGCCTGCATATGTTATTTAACATAAGGAAAAGCTGCAAATCCAAAGAAATTCTTGCTTTAACTTACACTGCTTAACGTGCAGAGATATCCAGGGTTTCAGTCCTGCCAGGATCCCAATCCAGCAAAGGACTTCAGGATGTTCATAGGAACCAAAATGAAAAACCTCACATGTTTAAAACCTGACACCTGCTTAAGTGCTTTGCTACATTAGGGCCAGCAACCTCAGCACTTCTCAGCTAAGCTGCTTGTGAATCTTCACTGAAATTAGTTGCATTGTCCTTCGGCCCTTGCCTTTAACCTCTCCAAACACCCCGTGGTTTGGAGCATGGGCCACTTGAGGCTTGCATCAGCACAGCTGCTGCTTCTCCATTAAAATGCATAAAGTGGTTTCTAAGTCTTTGACATAGCTCTTGAAGAGATTAAAGAGAAATCTGGTACAGAAACTTTCAGTAAGAACAATACTGAAAAGAACATACCTCCCATGCAATTGCTTAGACTCAGAAGATTGTTTTAATGCCTCGTAAGGAACAGCTGCACAGCACACCTACCTTAAGGGCTATTTGAAAGCAGCTGCCCCTGGTAGTTCATTTGGAAGTGACACACTATTCTGGACAGACATTGTTTTCTGGTTAGAACACCAGTCCAATTCCGTCCACAGTTCTCATGCAGCTCAGTGACTCACACCCTAATTCAGAAAAATGCACATCTAGCCAGGAAGATATAGACCATACGCTTAAGGCCAATTTAGTTCAGTAAGATTTGAGCATGTTCTGCGTTAAAGAAAGCAAGTTTCTGCTTTGTTGGACTAGAGGCTTATGTTACTTTCTACTAGAAAAAATTTAAACAGCAGAGGGCTATTCTTCCCTTTCACTTGCCTTTCTCTCTTGGCTATATAGTCAATAAGCTACATCCAAATGAAACTTCCATGGGTTGTCCCTTCATACTTAGCACAGTGGAATGGTTTTCAGTACAGGTTTCGCAGTGCTGTTATATAGTCCACCTTGTATGCGTTAAGCTCTTTAGTAGTGCTTAGTTATGAAGTATGTCCTTAAATACATTAGGGC
>Ga0181612_173758_pt1 | contig 31025 bp, 27 predicted proteins | sample HoacroProtozoa21_FD_119630 | JGI IMG/M metagenome (GOLD analysis project Ga0181612, IMG submission 119630) | Hoatzin crop microbial communities from Cojedes, Venezuel. Combined Assembly of Gp0051906, Gp0051904, Gp0051908 | reverse complement strand
TAACTCAGAAAGACAAAACTGCCCGCGAATTATTTGGAATTGATCCTACCATTGCAGGAATGCTATTACCTTGATGAGCAAGCATCTCTAAAAATACCAATTCTTCTGCCTCCCATTAGGCAATGATTAGCGACCTCACTTTGTGGGACACGCCACAACGACAGTCCACAGGTAGCACAGCTAAAAACCAGGAAAGCATTTACAACACACACAGGGCAGACGGGCTCGGTACTAGTGAACATGGAGGGATCTTCATTCTGAAATACAAAGCGCCCCGAGTCCGAATGGGAAGGGAGAGAGGAAGCATCCTTTACACCAGATTTAAAACTGAAAATCAGAACCACAGAAACAGCCTCTACGCTGCTACACCACAATATTTAAGGACAAACATGACAATGCTTCTAAGGCTGTGACACAAAGCAGAGGTGGCGGCAGTTCAAAGCTCGTGCTGTGATTTCCTCCACACCCAGGCCGAAGGGCACCAGGGAGGCACAGAATTTTGAACTGTCTAATCCTCAGATATCACTTAAAAGGAAACTTTTATCTGCCGTTATCAAATGGAAAGTATATTACTCAGAACCAGCAGGTTACTTCGCCCAGGACACAGCAGTATTTTGCAATCTGATTTGCCTAGAAGAGTTCTTTTTCTAGGAACCAGATTTGAGTAGAAAGTCCAAAACTAGTTCACTCAGCTGGAGTGATCTGATAACACTTTCACAGGTTCAGTTTTGCAGAAGTGAAGAGATGATCCATTATTCATCAGAAGAAAATATTTCACTTGCTCCCCTCAGCCTTCTACAAACAATTTTACCATACTCTGGTACAGCCAACTCCGCACTAGCAATGAGGTATCACCACGTTTGCTAATTCTGAAACCTTCTCCACGCTGGGTAGGGTGCGGAACAGGAAGCCACATGAATACCTAGGATGGCACTCCAATGATTTTGACCCAAGTGAAAGAAGATACAGCCTCTGAAAACAGTTTTCATACAGCTAGACATGTCTACTGAGGACAGATAATGACTTTTAAGGTAATTTCTCAGATTGAAGACCCATATTCCAAGGAGCTTTTGAGGTGCTGAACCAACAGCCTAGCCTGTAACAGTCCTGTGTTCATTTGCTCACAGCCAGAACTTATTCGAAGCACTGCTGACGACGAGTATTAAAAGTTATGTTTGAGTTAAAACACTGAAAGAAATGAGACCTTGCTGCAGACTTTATTTTCCAGATGTCACTGTTCTCTATCTGAGTTCAGTCATTGCACAGAAGGAGGAAGCAGCCACATAAACTCCTTCAGTCCATAGAACACTCTCTCCCGTACTTTAGGACAGGCACAACATTAAACCAAATAAACGTTTCCAAAATTGTTTTCAAATACCCCGAGACCCCTCTTTGGTTGAGGTGCTTTGTTCCACTGACGCAACTTCACTTCAGGCTAAAACTCCTACAACCCTGGTAATTTAAGGCAATGGAGGCATGGAGTTTTCACTAGGAGTGGCCCAAACCACAGCACAAAGGAGAGAATGTACTGTGTGTTCTTGCTGCTTCGCCGTACGTTTACAGGAGAAATTACACAGGTATCAGAGATGACCGGAGTCTCCACACCAGCCGATCGAAAAAATCAGTCCTGCAGAGCTGCTGGATCTCACATGCCGGCTTGATCAGAAGTTACATTAATTTTAAGAAGCATTCCCCTCCATTCCAACCTAGCTTTTAGGAATGCAAAAAATGAATATAGTGCAGAACTATGTTCTAACCATGATCAACATCGTATCACAGCAGTGCAAAAATCCCTACGTTCCCCATACTGTTTTCTGCAAATCTGTCCACTGATAATCTGTGTAAATTCTGCAATGCTGATGATCTACCAAGCAGCCCTTTGGTACTATCGTGAAGTGTGTCCAATTCCATAGTAGTATCACCAGTCTGGTAAATTTTGATTTTTCAGTTTCTCGTCTGAAGACAATAACCAAAATTATCATCACTTGAAAATAAACTCTGTATTTTCTGCTGAAAATTTATAATGTTTCTTGCACTGTAACTACTGAAATAATTTTAAAACTCTCAAGCAAAGTCACGGTCTTCAAGAACGTTACCAACATCACACAGGGCCTGACCACTGAGACAGCATCAATGAGTTGAAGAGATTCTCAAATTGCCATTCAATGCCATTGCCACGCGACTGGATGGAGAACTGCCCAGGCATTCCTCCCACCAGTGCTAAAAATCACTTTAAACCAGGGTTAAAGATATGGAAAAAACCTATTATCAATCACGTTCTGAAAGGTATTAACCCACATTTTTAAGCTCTGAGATACTGATTTCTTTAATTCTGTAACAACACCCTCTAAACAATCTCTCCTTTGCACCATGCATCTGACCGGTCCCATTCCGCATACATTGCAATACACATCCGTAAGCGATGTGTGTAATAAAGAACAGATAACAGAGTGAAGTAAAAGAATGCAACAAAATGACTGTGCAAATTACTACAAAGGGAAATAATGCCTTTCGAGCAGAACACTTAATGTCATCATCATTCCATGATTAAGAACTGACCCATTTAACAAGAGGTATCAAAGCTGGTTTAGCTGTAAGCAGCTAAACCAACACAGGTTTAGCTAAGAGGGTTTTTTTTGTTTGTTTTTTTTTGCCCCCTTTTTTTTTTCAATTTTAAAACCAAGCAGTTCTTATTCCCTTCATTCCTAACACAGTGCTGCAGAGAAGTCTCTGCAGTAACAGCAGCTTTGATATCTTCTGGTACTTGGAGCAAAATCCCAACAAGTTAACAGACAAGAGATGCAGAAAATTTCGAGTTAAACAAGACAATAAATTACTGCATTCAAACGCTTCTGATACATGTCTTCAGCAAAGAACAAAATCCAAGTCTCTAAGTTCATTCTGAACCAACTCACGAGTTTTGCTTGTGAACCTGTACCGCTCTCACTAACACGGAGAGCTACCCAAGGCCTCCAAGGAGACAGGTGTCCCAGTGCAAGCTGATGGCCAACGAAATGCGCATCTAGTCCAACGCTTTATGACCGCTGTGTATTCTCACATGTCCAAGCCTTCTCATCCACAAGCAGGTGGAGCTCCTGACCCACAAAGACTCTGTTAAGAAGCTTACCTTCTCTCTTCCACTGTGCCTGGCCGCTGAGGACATGCTCCACTGAATTCACTAAAGAAACACAGATGCCAGTCTGGCTCCTCTGAGCAGGTATCACAAAGTCCTTCGTGCCTGGCTGTAAGCAGACTGGCTTGCTAGGCAGCTAGTTATCAACACATTGTTAGCATAATCCATTACTGACCATGCACCTGTGAAAATGGATTTAAAAATTCGCAGCCATTTTGGTGCTTACTACTAAAACCTTTTACATAAAAATCTGGGCGGTAAAATAACGATAACAACTTACAAGATGGTGCCCACAAAGAGTGTACATTCTCCGAGCAAATTACAATAAATGGTAGTATTTTAATATGCTCTGAATTTATATACCCATGCCATGTGTCAACACATTTCCACGTCTGGAGAATTAAAGAGCAAATTGTTACTACTGAGCCCTCAGTTTGAGCTGCTGGCAAAGAAGCTAACAAAGTTGAACAGTAACCCTGGTCTGGTCTTCGCTAGTAGTAATGGGGCAGGGATGAAAAGACATCCGCGTCAGGTCTCTGCCACGCTGAACACTGGGACCTGAGTTCTTGAAACAGTACGTCAGAAGGTTAATCTTTAACTGGAAACAATTAGAAGAAAATCACATCTTCTTTGCTGGTATCATCTTGCACATTTAACAGACTCGGCTGAGAGGTCACCAGCGTCTGAACGTGAACGCTATTGGGCTTGAATAGGTTCGCTGAGGCAGATGAAAGTGCTTCTGGCTGAGCATCGGTAGGGCCATACAATTCTATAGAAAAAAATGGAAGAAGACAGACTGATGACACTGCACAGCCAGCCTGATGCATTTCCATGGAAGTGCAAATGGGTCAAGACGTACCTGACTGTAACGCCGTGGTCTGGCTGCTTGGGAGGACCGGACTGGCTGATCGCCTGCCCCTCAGGACACCTTCCTCTCGTCCAACAAGCCTGGAGGGAAGCAGCTGCTTCTGATCAACAGATGCTACAGAAAATATTTTACAAATTAGTATTTGAGGCTAGCAGTGCTTCACAAACTTCACTGCTTCATGCTGGGGCCCACTGTACTGACACCTCTGCATATCCACAGAAGCTGCTATACCACAAAAAACTGGTGCTTCTGTTGCAAGTTACTTCAATTTTCTCTTCAGCTTTTTTAGACTGTGAGTACTTTCTCTCTCCTCTTCCTTGAGGACTTCTAATTCAGCTACTAGCAGCTCCTGACAACCACAGATTCAAAACCTAGTATTATAAAGCACAGTAGATAAAAAAAATGTTTGTCCTTAGCATTCAAACAGCAATGGCTATCGGTGCTGCTTTCAACACGCAGAACTGTGAAGAACATTTGTCTCTGCTCTCCATCTGTCTCACAGCTGCTCAGCAGCAGAGTAAGTTGATTCTGGTGTTATGGCCTGCCAGCTTCTTAATTTCAACAATAAAAGCAATTCATGAAATGATTTCTCTGTATCCAAAGAACTCCTCTCAGTGCGCATTCCTTACACATCAGAAAAACCAAAATCAATACACAGTATTATTTTGCTTCTGGTACAGGAAGTCTTGTTCCATTTTATTCTAAGATCTACATACGGGCATAAAAAGCATGCATTCCACCAATGCTCATGAGAGAACAGAGACCAATATATTTGTGTTTTATACCTTTCATATAAATTCCAGAAAAACACCATTAAGTACATTTCCACTGCAGCAATCATTATGTAAGAGCTATTAAAAATAAACTTGGGGAGATGTGGTATTAGAGCTTTATTTTCTCATTTACCAACATTTGGTATTCAGGGTAAGAGGATATTAGGCTTCATTTATGTGCAAAAAACATAAGCAAGTTTGCAATTGTACTAAACTTCAGGCACAACAGAAACAGACGCTTCCACAATGCGCAAAAGACTTTCCCCCTGCCCTCCCTAGACAAGTTTGGCCCCGAGTCTGCTATGGCAGTGTTGGCCCAAGTGACAGGTAAGCTTGCCAAGTCTGAATCCTATACAAAGCTAAAAAGAGAATTTTGTACTTAAAATTATAGGCCATTCTCCTAAGCTGGCAGTAAGGCTATTTTAAGTGGTAGAGAAAAAGTGGTTTTTACTGTGTCTGTCATTGGCAAATATCACTACTTTAGTACCTAGCATTTAGCAGCAGAAATTACACTATGACAGGGTGACTGTATTTTTACTTGCTTCTATTTCTGACAAAATTAGCCCCTTTCAACTCTACAACACACAGAACATCTCAAATCTGGCCTGGAAATCTGTATTTAATGACTGACTGCTGCTAAGAAACGCATTGCATTCAATGTCATTACAGCTCTGGACAGGTAGTAAGAAAAAGTTAAGCCAGTCTCAACACATTTCACTTGGGCAGAACAAGCAGGAACATTTGCTATTTTCCTTTAACACTACAGTTAGGCAAGAATATTTTACATACAAGTTTACAATCTCTTACCATCAGTCTGTGCTACTGGATTACAGAACTCCATTTTCAATATTATCCCTTTGGGCTACATTTCCAATTTAAATAGTATATACAGGTAACTCCTAACTTAAGGATTTTAAGAGCCTACTAACTGCAGCAAGCACCCTAACAATCTGTACCATATGAATTTCTGGGTTCCCCATGGGTAGCCAGAGTTTTGAACTACAGTGTTCTGTCTCCCTGTGATGGTGGCAGAGATCAGAAATGCATTTAAATACGCTTACCTGAACTGTCTGTCCTATGAGATGCTTTGCTCTTCCCACCTTTCTCTTTGCTTCCTTTTGTAAAAGTGGCCAGCTTGGTAGGAATCTGCTGCTGGACCGCAGCTGGTTTCTGTATCTGGTTAGTTGCGCTCAGGAGATGTATTGGCACTTCATTCTTCAGTGCAAGAACCGGACGATTCTCCAGGGTGGTGCTGTCCCTACGAACCAAGTCTGGCCGTTCCAGGTAATCCATCCCAGAGACGCTCACTCTCACAGAGTTTTTCAAGACGGGTAGAGACGGTTCCATACCTTCTCCATTGAAGCTAACAGAATGACCTAGCATCTGGTTCTACATGAGGAAAAAGGCATTCTAAGTCAAATGGGTATTTTCACCCGCTCAGATACAATGAGGAGAGACCACCCTCACCCTGAAAACATTAAGCTCTTTCTAGTGAAAAATGCAACAGGTTAGAAGCCCAAAGCATGCTGGCAAACAGAAAGAGCAGCAAAATAAGTCCTTGAACACTGAAAAGAACCTCAGCAGCTCCAGAATGCTTAATATTGCATCTAGCAAAGGAACGCAAGAGCACACTGCATTAGGTGATGATACGATGGACAGAAAGCAGGACTTTAAGACAGGAACAAATGAGCCAATTTAATCAGACCTTCTCATTCGGAAACATAAGAAATTTTTTTGGAAATGAACTGTACAAAACGCTACCAATGTAGCACACCTTCTGCAATCATCTGCCTGCAATGGGGCAGTGCCTGTATTTAAAAATTCTCAGTCAGCCACATTCAAAAATAACTTACTCTGTTTCTGTCTTTTTAAAAAAATGTTCTTATTACCAAACGTCTGTCACAGACACTGGGGAACTGCCAGGCTCTGATCTCTCTGACAGTAGCCATCACCAGCTTTTTCAGATGATGGCTTAAGGAGCCCGGTAAAAAGCGAACATGGGTTAGCTCTAAAAAAAGGAAAACCTTCATGCAGAGGCAAGCAGGTTAACAGAAATAAAACTCCTAGAAAACAAATTCCTCACCTGTCCCATTTCTGGGGAGAACGTGCCTGACACTGTGTTCTGCTTCTTCAGCTTCCTTAGCTGATCCAGACGCTCCTTCTCTTTCTCGACTGCTCTCTGAGCTTCCCGCAGTCTCTCCAGGTCATGCTGATAGGCCTCTCGCTGCCTCTCAAGTTCTTCCCTCTCCTGATTCAACTTTTGTCTCAGCTGCCGAGTCTCCTCTTCACGCTCCTGCAGCTGGGCTTCTGTGCTTTCAAATTCCCTCTGCTGCCGACTCCTTTCCCGTTCCAAGCGTTGCTGCTCCAGCTTCAGCTGGCTCTGAAGTTTCTGTACATTCATCATTTCTTCTCTCTGTTTTTCAAAGTTCCGCTGTTTCTCCTGCTCTAGCAGCAGATTGCCTCGTGTAGACTGCAGCCGATACTGCTTCTCCCGGTCTACCATGGTGGCTCGCTGCACCTCAATGTAGCTGTCCTGCTGAGATATCACTGCCTGGAGGGGAAATAAGTTCAGCATCAGGCACAAGCATTCAAAAAACATGCAGAGCTAAACAAAATGCAACAGCATCTACCAGGGTAGAGACTTCTGTTTTCAACAGCAGATCTCAATTCCAGCTTGGTCAGCCCATCATGACTGACACAATACTGAAGACAGCTAAGCAAATTAGTTATGCTTACGCATGTCAAAATTTAACATTTCTTGCACCTAGAATTACTACTGAATCCAATCAGTCAAAATATTGCTGGTTACAAGATTACAGTAAAAAACCTAATACATACACATATGAGAATATCAACAACCATTTTCAGAAGAAATAAGCATGGAGAGCAGATGGCACTCAAAGTAGCAAAAGAATTGCATTTAAGTGAGCAGGAAAAAGGAAACAATTACTTAAGAACAGACCTAATACTTCCTTCAAAATACCAGACACAGTGTTTGTTTCCTTGAGTCTCAAGTCTTAAATTCTGCTCTTCGCTCTAGCTTTAGGGCACATTTTCAAAGTAGCTCCTTTCCATGCCTGCACAAGTTTTGTTAGATTTAATGCCTAACAAACCTCTTGGACAGTAAACAGTGGTTTACCTGGAGACTGAAGAGCAACTGTAATAGCGTTTGTATCCTTTGGACAAGCTGAAGAGGAGGTGACACAGAGGGAGGAAAAAAAAGACATCAGACACTTGAACAGAGCTCTGTTTTGAAGCATCAGACTTTTTTTTTTTTTTAAAAACAGTGAACACAATCAGCGGTACCTGTACAAAACCACACACAATGGAAGCATGGCTGCAAGAGTACTCGAACACAGTAACAGCCACAAGAGCAACACGCAGGCACGATGAATTGCAGTGCATTGGTCCTTGCACAGATGTGCAATTAGTGCCCAGTAAATCTCACTGGGATTCCAGGGAGCAATCTTCATAATTGGTTTCCTTCACATGAGCTATTTAATGATCACTTCCTCCCATCCTCCAGCACCGAATGATGACACAGGTATAGCACCCATGGGAGATTCAGAGGCAAGTTTTGTCAGTGAGCTGAGAACATGCAATCCCTCCAAGGATGCAGGAAAAGTAGTTAGCCAGCTCTCTGAAACGCCTGTCTACATACCCATAACCCATCTTTTCTAATGGGACTTTTATCTCTGCATTCACAGTGCGTTAGAGTCATAAGGTACAGGCTGTTGATGTGCTTGTGGTTCCACAGACGTTAAAAATATTGAGTTTTTGGTGGGGTTTGTTTGGTTTGGTTTTGCATGCTATTATTATAACACGGCTATTTCTCATTAGATTTCCTAAGAGCAGAAGTAACACACCTCAGACTCCAGGGCGGGCTGAAAAGCACTGCTGTCATCCAGCCTTGCTACATCGCTCTGTAAAACAGACAAAAACGACATCTGCGCTAGAGACACTTGGCCTTGGTAGTGCTGCCAGAACGAGCTGGAAGGGTCCATTTCATTAGGGAACAGCATTTATTGCTGGAGCAGAGATTGCTGCTCCAGAGCCTGATACACTGAAGGACACATATCAGAAATAGTTAAATCAGAGGCCAGGCTGAAACAGACGCATGGTGATTAAAGCTAGCGTTAACGCTACAGCATCAAATGAACAAATATAATCCAAATGATCACACCTCTCAAGTGCCAAGCTATCAACTCGTCCCACAAAACCTCCTTAGTAGAGTCTAGTAATTAGACAGACAGAACTCTCACAGTCTAGCCCTACCAGCTACTGCAACTTTTGAGATATTTGTTCTGCACCACTGTTATGAAGAGGAACACGAGGAAACGCATTTAAATCATGCATAAGCCCAACATACTGTTTGAGATCCTTCTTCTGCATCAGAAGGGAGGTCATGGAGTTGCACATCTGAACATACTGCTGGGCCTCTCCAGTCCCCCTGTCTCTGGTCACCACCACTGCTCTTCCTAAAACTACCACCTGAAAGAAGAGTGGAGTATGAGCAGCTCACATTGTGGTAATTAGAAAATATGGGTTATGGTAATGCCCTTAGCATAACACCATCCTAGAGCCCTACTCTGCTCTCTAGCGTTAGTATTGGAAGCAAAAGTGACAACATGCTAATAACACATCGTAGAAATTTGCTCTGTCCTTCTCTTAGAGCCTGGTGAAGCTTCCTTACATCAGAGCCTCACTTCACTCATTGTTCTTATCTTGTTCTCTGTACAAACACAGTAAAGAGCTAAGAAGCTCAGAAGAATGCCGAATGGTCCCTTTCTTACTTTTATTTGAAATTGAGGGACTACTGTCATATCCTCCAAAGGTCTCTGCTCTCCTGGGGAGTCCTGACCCAGAGCCATCTTCAGGCTGACAGGATCCACTGCCAAAGTGAGTGAAGATAAGATTCTGGAGATTTTCAGCTAGGAAAGAGGAGAACATGTCATGTAAATAGCCGTGTCTACGCAGCGAGACAAGTGCATCATGCTAACAAGTTAAAAAAAAAATTAAACCATCAAGTACATGAAAAGATTAGGCAGTTCGAGAGGTTTCCTGCAGTACAGATGAATTTTCCTTTGTGACTAGCTCTTTACGACAGGCTCTTTGTATTGCACACATAAAGATGACCTCTTCCTTCACTACAAGTTAGATTACCAAGCCTTCAGTGGTTTTTGTTGCTGCTGTTGTTTTTTTCCCAAAATAAAACTTACATTTGGGCTTATTTTCTTTCTAAATATACCATCTTTAGATAGGATATTTTAATCTACAACCCTCACATAGTATTATATTTCAGGATAGGTGTATTATTAGAGCACTTGGTTGCCCATCTGAATAGACTCGTCCTATGACTTCACTGGTTGATCCTTAAAAATAAAAAAGTCCAAGCTGTGGAGTAGGTCCTCTACCTAAAAACACATGGTGCACTTTACCTATCTTGCAGATTGGTTCTGAGAATAAGGAAGTCTGAACACTGTTACATGTAAGTATTATGTTATTACAGGATGATTTTCAGGACCTGTACTTAGATCCTACGTGCTTATCTCCAACCCTGCAGCAGAGTGAACACATACACATCCCCACACTGCATTTACCTTCTGTCACTGCAGACTTCAAAAGAGCCTCTCCTTGCAGATTTTCTGAGATATCTCCCCGAAGAAGCTGCCTAGATCGGGATCCTTGGGAATGGTCTTCAAACCCATTCATTTCAGCCATTTCTAGATAAATCTGTTGCTTCTCAATTAGACTTTGCATAATCAGGTCATCTTCAACGTTCAAACGCTCTAAAGGAAGAAATAAACTCAGTTCTGCCTTCCTAATCACCGTCAGAGTACAATGTTCAATTTGGAAGATTACTATTCATTTTATGGTCAGAGTATCGAATGCAGAGATATAATTAACAGCTAAGGGGAAAACTCATGGAGCATACAGAGCTTATTAAACTTATTTAATGTAACTTTTTCTATGTAGCCTTGCACTACCTTGAAGGACTTATGAAGGAGAAACTTGATCACATCGTGTGATAAAAGAATAAGACATAAATCACAAATGATGCCGAGCAGCAGTTCATGGAATACGTAACTAAGTCATTACCTTGAAAATCTTTTAACTTAGCAGCTCTCGCTTCAGCCAGCCTCCTCTCTTCTTCAGGTTCATTAAATGTTTCTCCTTCTTCATCAGGACAGCTGTAAAAAGGGGGAGACAGATATATGTTTGATTTACACATTACATAAAACTATCTCAGCATTCAACTTGAAGCTTTTGCCCAGGATGCAGTTTATCTTGTGCACCGTTCTTCTTCCCTTATCCAAAGCCCTGTTGCATTTCACATCAGTGAGCCAATTTTTTTGTTTATTTTTTAGAAAAAGCAGAATAAAGTCTTTGGCTGGTTTTTATTGCATCTTTGTGAGTGGCTTCTTCCCAACGAACACAAACAGAATTGCACGCATCAATGTTACAAAGAAAGTTTCGGCATAGTCAAATGTATTTTTACAATAAATTTACACCTATGAGTCCTGCAAAGAGAAGACAGATGAGCAAGAAATCAAGCCCTCCGGCTTTCACTCATCATTTACCTTTCTACAGCTCTGCGGATGTGTGCTATCCAGGAATTCCTCTCCTCTTTTGAGCTTGTGTGAATTTCATACATTTCTGGTCCTTTTAAGGAAGCGCTAATTAAGAACATTGCCTTTTCATCATTAGCTACCTCTCTTACAATCAACTTTTGCAATGAGATAACTGGTTGTTTAGAGTCCTGTAAAACAAAATACAATTTATTGTGCTACATATATACATTCTTTAGGGTTCATGCTGCCTAGCTCCCTCTGTCTTCCTACTTCTACGGGGTCACCACCAGCCGTAATATCGCAACACTAACTTCATTGCTATGGCCTCTTCATGGGACACTTTTGACATTGTTATTTTTTACTCATTAACCATAGATCAAAACATGGAATGAAGAATGTACATGTCAAAATCAAGAGGTGTTGGTACCTGATTGACTATTAAAGCATGTATCAATATAAACATCTGAGGATTCCCACTGGGACCCAGAAGTCAAGAACAGGCTCAAAACGAGGCAAAACCAAAATTTTAAAAAGAAAATAAAAACCTTAACGACACATCTGAAGTGGAAGAAGAGAATAAAAGTGTTAGAAGTTCTAAGTTGGCAAGTTAGCTAAAAAAGAAAAACGTAACACAGAGGTGTTACAGTGTGCCTTCAGGCCCTGTAAATAATAATACAAGGTGACAGATAGTATATTGTATAACTCAGGATTAACTGGATTAGCTGTCAGTCTTTGCAGTGAAAACAAATTTACAGGAGGGATATTAGTTACTAAAAGCCTATCCATGCTTCATACAGCATAGGTCCAATATATGTAGCCTAGAAAGATTCTTCCCAGAAGAAAACGGCTCTTTCTAACTGCTGAACCGTCACAGGAATATCTGGGGTGATGGTACAAAAACTGAACTGTGAAACAGGCATCAGGAACAACAGGTTTTGCCAACTTCTCTGAGCAGCTGTACTGCAATTCAAGCCATGAACAGAGGTCACTGGAAAAACAGATCCATCTGCTCCTCTCGCTTGATTTACTGTCAGAGAAATGATATCTAAATTTCAAAATAAACTGTATACATACAAAAATGCAAAAACCTGATCAGTCTGTAACTGTAGAGCATGTTACTGGAGGGGGAAACAACCCCACTGTGTAGCAGAGATCAGCTTTGGGGACTGTCATAAGCAACTGTATGATATGTGCTCACAGAGAAGTTACTAGGGGCCATATAAACCAGGGCATGACCTCGCAGTGGAACAGCTACACTGACTAAGAACATGCATGCATGCTCTGATTTCTTGGGAACAATGCTTTAGCCTCGATGTAAGCTACTCACACTTATCTCAAAGCAACAGCAGTCATATGGAAAACTGCCCCAGCAGTCGAGACACTGTACATTCACAGTATGTTTCAGTATGTTGTTCCCCTCTATGAACCTACTCTTCTGCTCATAGCTCAGATGCGTTTTGGAAAACAGGGCAGAATTAGCCTATCGGAGTCAATGTCACAAAATGAACTATTGTTCAAAGATTCACCTAATGCTGTTCAAGAGCAAACAACTTCCAGCCATCCTGATTCGTGAAAGTATCCCCATTGTGTGCATTAGAAGATGGTTAATTTGAAAAGCAGTTGCTTTTACAGCCCTGAGGTCACCAAAATAGATTTTGCCATTAGAACTCAGCTCTAATGTTAATGTCTTGAAAAAAATACATCCAAGAAAACAATTACATAAAATAGTTTTCTGTTACTGGTTCTATTACAGCCATAACTGAACTAGATCAGGACAAAATGTACACCATTAACTGCTCTGAGGATACCTGTGGAAATGCCCTAGAAAAGCAAGTGAATCCACTGGGTGCTCTAGAGTGCTGCAGTAACTGCATTTGCATTTAGATCTTATTACATTTAGTTCGGGAAAGGTCTCTGCCCCCAGTAAATCTTAGGCTACTACAACCACGGTTACCATGTTCCTAACCGAAATGGAAGATTCTTTCCCTGCACATTAACAAACAGAAGCAGACCCTACTTGCAAGTGCCTTTTCAAAGCACAGTTCTAGCATGTTTAACATACATGACTTGTATCAAATAGCAGCCTGACAAAGTTCAGTAAAAGGGAAAGTCACAGCACAAGAAACAGAGAAGCAGTGAACCTCACAACATGCTCATGGCATCAGAAAACCACAGGAGATCTGGCAGCTAGAACTGGCTGATGCAAGAGATCACTATTTTGCACTAAGAGACAGTGGGAGGGATTCAACAAGTACCAGAACTGCTTCAGAAAGAATGATTCCACAATAGTTGGCTGGTTTATTAACTTAATTTTCCTTCTGAACCTACCATAATAAGTATCTAACATCTCTATTTCTTCTGCAGTTACTGTCACTTTCATAAATACTCTAAGTGAATGTATTAAATAAGGAGAACAATACCTACCACTGATGCAAATGTATATTTTTGGTCCTTTTCTTGTAAGAGCAACAGTACATCAGTTAACAGGACTGCCAGAATATCTACAGCAACAACAGAGGGGGGAAAAAAAAAAAGATTTTAAAAGCAGAAAGACTGGTCCAGACTCAAAAATCACTTGACTTAAACTTCCTGTGGGTCAGGGAATAGCACATCAACGTTGGCACTACTGGGTTTGCTACTGCCTTCCACCTGGTTTGTCCAGAGACAGCCTGCAGTCGTGCAGAACCAGCACAATACAAACAGAGCTGATTTAAAGCTTGAAAACACCTACATAGGCATCCTGCACACTGACTCAAACGCTCACGAGGGAACGTGTCTCCCTCAACAGCAGATTCTTCTGCAACTGCAGACATTCACAGTACCACCTACTCTTGGCTGCATTTTGTGTGCCACTGAAGCTTCTCCCTGAACACTTGAGCACTGAAGCTGTTAAAATATTCACGGATGGCCGCTGCTTTGATTTTCTGGCAAAACAAACATTATGCAGAATGAAGCTGTCACGGGGTTGACGACAACTTTTCGAGGTGTGAACCCGAGCTCGCACAAGATAATGCCTTCCCACAGGAGACTAAGTCAGTGTGACTCAAAGCTTTGTCATCTATCTCAAGACCTCCTTCTTGAATTGGAAAGCAGATCAGACAGATAATAAGCAAACAGCGTAAGGAACTTATCATGCACCATTATAGAGATGCTTATTGGACAAGCCAAGAATAGAACAAGTGCTATTTCCTCCAGCATCCAATTGAACAAGCAGGTTATTGTAATCTTATTTTATACTCAATCGATCAGTAATAAACAGTTACTAAAAAAAGAGGTTTTAAAAAAAAAAAAATCTTGTTTCCTAGTTGTACTTTTCCCCCTCCCGGTGCTCTACCTTTGAGTCGCCCCGATGCGGCTTTCCAGTACAGCATCCCATCCAGCAGAAGCCGCCTCTGCCCCATGTCCTCCTTCCGGAAGAAAAGCCCATTCTTGCATTTCACAGACGATTTTAGTTCCATTTTATGCATAATCTCTTTAAGGCGCTGCCCCTTCTCGCACTCATTTACCATGGCATCTACATGAGTGATTGTGTCCTTAATTAAACTAAGGGCCTGGGTCAGATCTTCATAATCTCTAGTTCCAGCTGAGAGAAAAGAGTAGCAGTCAGTCACGTTTTCAACTCCGGAATGCAAGATATGAGCCACCCAAACACACTGTAACAAGAAGGTTCCATACTGAACATCTAACAGTATTTCCTAAGAGCTTAAATTTAAAAATAAAACACAATAAAATATCCCAAAGCTATAAATCTCTAATGAACTGACAGGCTTAACTACTATGGTTTTGAGGTTGCAGACTTGAAACTGAACACTGCTCTAGACCCTCTGATGAGGTGAGACTGATCAGGGTCTGCATCTAGAAAGGGAAGCTAACAAAGAAGCATGAAAGCAGGAATAAGGCAGTACCAGCCTGTCCCTCCTTGTCTGAGGAAAGAACATGCAAAACACAGGAGAAAAAGGATCAGCAGACAACTGTGAGGTTTCTAGGAAAGAATGAACAACCTACCTTCTGTATTCTGAATAATACGTTCCACCAAGACTGGATATTTGGTGATGCGCTGTGTAACTAGCAGGATACACTCCTGAACACCAAGTCTCCTTACAATGGAACAGTTGCCAATTTTCTGGAAAAGACGACAGGCTCATCACATCCACTGTATCTATCGCTCTTCTAACTCCCTCACCCCTCCATTCACACGTTCTCTGTCTCAAAACATTTTTGTACAATTAGGCGTAGCACCACAAAATTAGCTGCACTCTTTTACTAAAGCTAAACTCCTGATAACACCAAAGAATTGCTTTTATTACTAGAAAAATATTTTAGGTATTCTTTCCAACTACTGTTAACTAAAGCTGGAACCAAGCAGAGAAAGTTCCAAATCTGAACTGTTTGACTGCCTACTTGCTGACTGATTGCCTTGTATAATAGGATCAGTCCTTAAATACAGAAGTGATATATTTTTAAAACCAGAGTCCACCACCTAACAGCCAAATTAGGTCAATTATGAATAAACTAAGTGTTTCTTTTACCACTATATGTTCACCAGCAGGCTGACCTACAGAAACACATTTCTGTTTAGAAAGGGAAGACTGCAAAGCAGAATCCCAACAGTTAGTCTGACTGCAGGTACAGAACCCTGGCAGAAAAATACAGTACCAAGATCTTTCTTTACAAGGACTGTGGCTATTTATTTTAAAAACTTACTCTGGTCACTTCTTTAGTTCCTTGACAGTAAAGGGTTCTCACTTTAAAAGACGCCTAGTTAAGAAGAGCTGTAAGTATAGAGCCCTGTTGGAAAGTTCACACAGTATCACTTACTGAGGACTGGAAAATGAGAATACTTAGGACTGTGCAAAGCCTCCTGAGATTCAGGTTACACGCTTCCAATTCGGCTGTGTCTCTTCAGTCCTTCCTATTAATTGCACATTACAGTGTACAGCAGAAAACCAAACACCCCTGGAGCCAATCTTCTGGTTTTGGAAAGATAATGCAGTGGGCAAAACTAGACTAAGAGCGCCTGCTTTTTCTGCAGTAGTTCATCAACAGCATTTATCATTGATTTAATTTATTATCAAGCCAATTTACAAAGACAGTGATGCAGCAGACCAGTCAGTGAATAGAATAAATCCTCTACTTCCCAGTCCTGTGCTCTCAAGAGCCTGCCTCAATTTAATACCTGTGCCAAACAGCTCAAAAGATCTAAAATATAAGAAGCTAACAATCCATCAAATAGCAAGAACACGCCTCTAACCCTGCTCATTCAAATTTAAGAGATGTCAAAGCACAAAATAAAACCTAAAGCAGTCAAGTATATTTTGCACAGTCAACAATGCAGAATTCTGGTTGTTGTTTACCTTTATTAAATTTTGGAACTTCTTATTGCTTTGGAGCAGGTCTTTATAGTGACTAACAGCTTCATTGTGTCCACAACAGAACACACCGTATTTTTCTTTCATTCTCTCCCCATTTTCACCTGAAAACTAATCGGAAAAATAAGAAGGAAAGACACGAATCATTAAGAGTAAACCTACCTCCACTGTAAGACCCAGGTTTAACACGGTCTCATGGTAACTGATTTCTGAGACATTTCTGCAGTATTTCAATTCCCTCTGTGCCAGAAATGAGATCTATACAGTGTGACATCTGAGAGCTTGGAATACCACAAGATAACCAAACATTAAATGATGGTAGTCATTAGGAGAATTTTTAAAAGGATTTCTGGCCCTCTGCACTTAAAAAGACTGAGGACTGTAAAAGGTGAAGGGCAAAAAATGGTCAGGATATAGGAAACAAATTGTTGCATCCACTCCACACCAGAATGGGTGCTAACGCTGTAATGAGTTCAAAGGATCTTCACTGCATTTTTAAAAGGTCATAACCAAGAAGCTCGGCATTAAATGAAGAGAGCCACGTTTGGGATGGACACCAGGAATATATTACTTTTGGAACAGATGAAAAATAGAATCAAACCATCTGCAGCCTCATATCCCACAACACGCATACGCACATGCCCAAAGAGCATTTAATGAACATTTCATATTAAATCCTGGGAGTCATGTTCACACATTACACTGGGAAGATTATCTCACACCCAGTATTAAATCAATCTTTACATAACATAACTTTAACCTTACAGTAAGGTTTTTAAAAATTATAGTGTCAACAACGTTGGTAGAATTCAATTCACACCTGTTTTACCAAGAGGTCTCCAATGTTCTGGACGATGTAATTTCGGTCACTGCCTTCTTCCAAGGATTCCTTTCGTCGCTCCTTTAATTGGAGCAGAAATTGCCCATGCATCTCCAGCAGCTCATCCACACAGGGGAAGAGCTTGTTGACGACTGCATTTGGGAACTGCAGTTCCTCTCTCATGGCTTTGGAGTATACTTTCAGCATTATTTTCAGTGTCCTAACATGGTGCATTTCAGTCTGCATTAGCTCTGGGCAAGGGGAAATTAAAAACAAACAAACAAACCAGAAGACATTTACAGCTGCGCAGTGACTAGTGAAATATAAAAGAGCAGGCTCCGAAAGCCACCATCTTTTGCACCACCTTCTTCACCACAATCTGTGCATCCTTGATGTGAAGCTCCTCAGTTTGCCCTGTTCATCTCCCAACCAAAGACTGACTGGCCCTACTTATTTAACGACATCTCCCCATTTCAGCTGAGCTATTCCCTAATGGTATTGCTGGGCTTTGCTGCTTACACAGGCAGACTGAAAACTATGGGTTGCTTAAAATCATTAATAGGAGCACTTTTGCACACTACAACAGGTAACAGACTTGAAGATCTTCACTCAACTTCAGTTTTCAAGCACAGCTCAAAGTGGGAGCCAGTAAAAATGATTTCTGCCTTGTTTCAAAACAGTGGCACTATGAAAAAGTTGTAAGAATAACAAAAATAACAAATACACTTACCATAAATGACATCTTGCCTCTTTATAATGTCTTTCTTTTGCCTTTTTGCATAAGACTGTTCCACTGCAACACTCCAAGACTCTGCCTCGAACTCATGAGCATCTGTTTCTATTTCATTTCGGAAGGATACAGAACATGCATCTAGACCAAAAGCACATTCAGTTTCTATTATTATTAATTTGTTTTCCACCATATCCCTCATTTCCATCATTAACAACAGCAAAAGTAAAAACATCTCAGTGCTGCTTTAAAACCGTGTAAGAAATTGCACAAATATCCTGAAAAGCACAGAAATTCCATACCTTCCAGAAAAATGGAGTCTGCTGTTGAAGGTGCAAGCGAGACAACATCATCTGAAGTCTGCTTAAATTTTATAAAGCCCGAATCCCCTTCATCCATGTCTCCTGAAATTAGTCTAAATGGCCAAAGAAATTAGACCAAGGGACCAAAACAGAACATAAACACTTTTTTTTAAGTTGCTTGACCAAAAAAAAAAAATATTCGTCTAGTTTAACAGGCATCTTTCCTAAACTAATGTGCAATTAGCTTCAAATATATAAAAACTATCATTGCACTCCAACTTTGAACAGTCAAATCAATTTAGCAACTCCATCACTGAAATATTACAGTTTTAATTAGAGCAGCACGAGCAAGTTTGTAACCTCTGGTATGACATTTTACAAGACATCACCTGGTGACAAGCCCAGCCAGTTCAGAGTACAAAGGGCACTTTGACTGAGAAGGGAGCATAACTATGGCACATAAAAAGTAAATAACTACTTAAAACAGCAGATAGCATTCAATTTGTTTACTATTTTAATCAAGGTATCCTACAATTTAAAACACTGCTGTCTCCTACACTAGTCTGAAATAGCAGGACCTAGAATAACTGAACTCAGAATGAGATTACCGAATTTCAACAAGTCTGAAGACAGATATACCCATGCAACCCATAATCTAGACAGAGATACTCAAATACTGCCCTATTTTATATGATATCTTTCACAACAGAGGGACTAAAGATAAGGTGATTTAAACCAAAAAACAAACAGCTTACTGTTCAGGGAAATTAATTTCAGCATTAAAATCTCAGTTTATCTCTTTTGAGCTTGACAGACAAAGTGAGTTCTTGCTTCAGTTCAGAAATTGTTTTTCTTTTCACATGGGGGGAAGCAGATGCTAGTGAATTAGAACAGAAGCAATTTACTTACCCAAATTTATTAACAGTTCCAGCAGTATTCAGTGAAGAGTGAGAATTTCCTCTTTGGGCGATAGTCATACCGAGATTCCGTGACAGTACTGGGGTGCCATCCGGTCCCAGGAGAAGACTTCGGGGCTGCTCCTTCAGAGAAGCAGCTAGAGAGGCAAAAATTGAATTGGTACTCAGAAAATGAGGCGTACACTGCAGATCGCCTGCTCTCAAGCCTCTCTCTGAATGTGGACGGAGAACAGACAGGATCTTGGATGTCAAGAGCTCATTGTCCAAAAAAACATTCTCATTCCATTTTCTCGAAAAGGAACCACAAAAAGACAGCTCGGGATGAGCTGGAATCGCATTGCTTCTGCCGCTGCTTTTTGAATTTGTATTCCCCATGCTCACTACTGGCTGCCCTCAGACTTGGCACAGTAAAGTGGCCCCAGAGATGCACTGTTTTTATACTACCTGTGATCCTTCTAGAAATGTAAAGCTGCCACTTAACTTACTGTATTGGCTAAATCAGCAGGTCTGAAGTGCAGGAAATTGGTCCCTACTGTGCCCATTTAGTGTGGAAATTGCAAAGTATCTTCTCCTTTAGTAAAACACCAGAACCTACACACAATTATTCACACCCTACCGTATAAGGGCACAGAACATTTCATGGCAAGCAAGAAAAATCTGAGACCACATAAAAACCACAAGTTCTTTGCAATGCTTATTGCTACAGAGTGATTTATATCTGCATGCACACACACTGAAAGTAACAGCCACCAGAGCTAAATTTAATTTTAATACTGCAGCTTTTTAATGCTTTTTAAATCTAGACAGACTGTGAACTGGAAAGATATTTAAAACTTTAATCACTATTACACAATACATGGAAGCCTGTAATAGACTTATAAAAAATGCATACAATTATTTAGGACTAATGTCTGTAATGAATGATAAGGAACGGGACAAAATACATCCTTTTGAAAAAGGAACTTCAGGGAAATCAAAGATGAAGAATGAGCCAGACAATCTTTAAAACTGGTCACTGACAAGGTCTGCAGCTGCTCTTTATTCAAAGTGCTTTTAAGGACACGGGAGTGCAAGAGATCTCATGGATCCTTGAACCCAGGACTCTGCCACTGCAACGAAGCTTTGTCTTACACCCAGACCGAACTCCTCTTCCCGTACTCTCTCTGGGGGGCTGCTTTGGGACCTTGCTGTTGTAGCAGTTCAAGAGGGTCTCCAGTTCCCAGCCAAGGCTTACGCATTGCTAATTTACAGCTTTTCTTGTAAAAACACTGGTGTCTACCCATCTGCCAAAGTTCTCCTTTCTTAGTCTGCAGCCCTGAGCGTACCTCCACTAACAATCATCTCTCCTTCCACTTCTGCCTTGCTCAATCAAACACAGCTAAATCAAGGTACTCATGTTTCTTCTCCTAAAACAGGTTTTTCCACATTTCTTGATATCCCATACTCTACATCTGCTTGTCTCTCGCTTCATCTTCCCTGAAACAGTTGCCTAGAATCATACTAGGGCTGCAGGGGAGGTTTCATCAATGACATTTAATAGAAATTATATCACTGCATCTTTTCCTGCTGGAAATCCCTTTCCCGATACTTCTTTGCATTTGAGATCTCTTGGCTACACACATAGTGCATTCTCAGTCTACAACAAACTGGGTAAACTGAGTCCTCTTCCATCATCTCTAAGTGATAAGCTCCAAGTCCACTGTCCCAAAAGAGGAGACGGAGTAGATATTAGCAAGATTTGTAAAGGAGGATTTCTTAAACAAAGGCTTAATAATAAATGCTCCCATGTTTCCATTTGGGGAAGTACTGAAATCATCAGCCATGAAGTTCTCTTTCTGCGTTCCATAAGCCAAGAACATAAAGTTCTGTTTCAGCATGGCAGGCCAAACCTAAAAATCTCCAGAGCCAAAACACGGGGAGAGGCATGGGGGGATGCAAACAACACCGTTCGTACCTCTCTTAAAATGTCTTTCTCTTCCACATTGATACAATACCTTTGGCTTTTTTTGCTGGGCACTACAGTCTGCAGGGTTATACTGTGGGTAAAGACTAACAACACCCGTGCTATTAGCTGTTCCTTTAACTTCCAGCTTCTGCTTTTGACCATGGAAAACAAGTACTGGCTGCCTAGCAGACTCTGCACCAACAAAAAACCATTTTCTGAGTTCAACTAGCACTGTCTGCAGACTGCTGAGAGGCCGTATTGATCGCTGTTAACCTAGCACACCAGACCAGACTGTATACCACAGAGCTGTTTCAACGCCAAGCCCTACAGCCAACTTTTCCTATTTTCATTATTCCTTACTGTTTCCTATTTTAGCCTCTGCACTTTCCCCTAAATGTACAAAACCATTCTTGGTAATGCAAACAGTCACTTATCTGCTTATAACCATTATTCCCTTTGCGCTGCCTGTTGGTAAGAACCGTTTCATGAAGAAGTACAGCTTGCAATGCGAGTCAGATGATGCCTGACAAAAACATACGAAGCACACACAGTAACACTCCATATTCATGTTTTCTTACAGCCATCAAAACAACCAAACAGACCAACTGCAAGGCAGAAGATAATTCTGCTCTAGTTACAGTTGATCCCCTGGAAGCGAAGAAGCATGTTCTTTTAATGCAGACCTCGTAACATCTACAAATTAAAATGCCATTTAAATCATACATTTGTGGCCGTGATGGTCTTTTCCAGTAGCAAAAAGCTATTTCAAAGCCTATGCTGCAATAGAGCTGTTCTTTCTTCTTGTTTTTTTTTTTTTTTCTCCCAGCTCCCTTTTCCCACTTCGATTCTACAAAGATTTATGTTCAGACCATTAGTGCTAGCTTGTCTTAGAGATTTCTAGCAACCACTAGCTGCAGGCAAGTTTTAAATAGACAATTATGAAAATCTGATGTAAAACAAAGTTCACAGTTCTAGTCTTTTCAGAGGCCAGAGAATAGACAATCAATGAAAAACTAGCTTATTGATCCCTTTTCACCATGATATTTTGAGGTTACACAGCAAGAAGGTATAAAGAAAAATAAAAAGATAAAAAGATAAAAACACACAGGAGATTGCTAGGAGCCTCTAAGCCATTCCCAATAGAAAAAAAAATGAAGCCATCTTATTAAAAGAGACCTTTTCTATACTTCAATAACACACTGTGTATAGCCTTTAAAACATATTAAAGAAAAAAATACAATTGAACAGATAAGCCTTGAGCACAGAAATCATTCTTTAGTACAAACCTGGGGAAATGCACTGGGGCGAACTTTGTGGAGATCCAGAAGGTCTGTGCTGCAAATCTTTCTGCTATAGGAAAAAATACAATATTCTTACACATACAGACCAAACTTTCAGTCCAAAATGAATCATATTTTTTCTATTATATAGCATTTACAGTTAAGTGAAGCTGTATACTGAAAGTGTAGAAGATTTGACACAGTGACAATTTTGACTTTTTCACATTCCAGAAGAATGACATATAGACATTAACACTTTGTACAAAAATTCCTTCAAATATAAACCAGACTGAAATAGAACCAAAAATGAAGTTACAGCTGAATTAAAGCTATGATTATAAATAACTTCTTCAATGAAAACAAACTCTTTATGTAGACAGTCTTCACCTATGCTTTGTTGCTGTTTAGTTTACAGCAACACTAACTAAACTAACTCAGCCAGTTTCAACAAAAATTTAGACTGCCCATTTAAATTGCATCTTTGGTAATCTGTATGACTTTCTCACTCTTACAACACTAGGATATTGCAATTCATTGAGATACAATTTATCTAAGACACAAAGAAATTAAATAAGTAATACAGTCTGTAAGAACTGGCTTTTTGGGAGTCCCACTTCCTTTGAGGATCTCATTTCTGACTTCACTGCCTGTATCATTTTGTGCTACCGCTCCCTCTTTGCTCTCTTCAGGAGTGGTTTGTAAGGGCTGACTCAACCACGAAAGTCTGGGAGACTGTAAAGAGTGGACATGAAAGCATCAGAGCAAGTGAATTTTTCAGTTTAAAAGGAAAACACACAATGCCTTGAGAAGTTTAGAAGTATATATCAAAACACCACAAGAGCATTGCTGCCCTCAAAACAGTTACATTCTAAATCACCAAGGGCTGAAAGCACTGCCTCTAACCTCTAATTGCCCAGGTTTGAGCTGTTCTGCTCTCTCTTTTCCCCCTCATGGTACTCCCTAATCTGCTATCAGTCTCAGAAATCATCAACGCTTGCAGGTTACAAGAAACTAAAACTCCCTCAAGTATAACTAGTTATAAGGAGGAGGAAATGATTTCCAGAACCAATAACAGAATAAAAAACATGACAGATAAACAGCTACATCTGAAACCAACCTGTGACCTTACATGCAATCGCAGGCACTGTGGTGACAGATAAAAAATGAACAGCGTAGCAAGATACAAAGTTCATCACAGTTCAAAAATGAAATCACTTATTCTGCACTGCTCAGCTTATAAATAATACGCAACCGTTATTATCAAACTCCCTTCCATTCGTCACACTCTTCCATCAGCTTTGAGACAGCACAACCGATTAAAATACAGTGGCATAAAATTCAGAAGTCCATGTAATTTAATCACATTCCCAAAAAAGTGATGGGTTTGAGCATTCTTCTAGGGGTTAGTCACAGTTCTGGCAGACACAAGCAATGGTAAGTAATTTTCAGTACAGCAATAAAATGTCTCACTTTATTTCCCTACATACATTGTCATTAATTACTATAATGACAAGTTAATAACTATTCAATGTCTTGAAGATGTAGGGCAAGATTCTGTACTGATGTAACTTAAAACACACACACTAAATTAAACTTGCTGTGTCAAGCACTGTTATTATACAAGAAGAACAAATTTTAAAACCCACCCTGGGTCTGATGCTGCTGCATTCAGTCAGTAAACTCTTGCAGTTCTTATGGACATTCACTGCACAATCTGAAACACACAAAAAAAGTCTTAAATTATTCTTATCATTCCCATCTAGGCAAAGGAAGAGTAACATATAAAAAGTCTGAATTTGGGAAGAGATGCAGAGCAAGCTCAGGTGTTTCAGCAAGCATCCTTGTTGTGCATGTTTTGGCCTCGATTTTACACCAAATACTTTAAATTTTTCAGTCTGACTCCGTATCATTGATACTGCAGTTCATACATGCAAGCACAAGGAGACACTACTGAACGCACCAGCAGTATTCTGCTTCATCTCCACTCAACCAGAGCACTCCTTTCCTCATATTTGCAAAGGTTATTTCCATGTCTCATAATTCAAAATCGATAGCCTTCAAGAAGGCAGCAATTTATTTGGCTCCACATGAATAGCTGCCTTGCTGATTAGAGTGTAAGTAGGAGCCGGAGTAACTACAAGGAAGTTCAAATGCACCCCAGAATCATCAGAGCATACCACCAACAGAGCATTACCACTCTCCTAGCTTCACAAAGGAACTGTTTCCAGATAAAGGAACTGAAGCAGCCCTCACCCAAAAGGCATAAACCCATTAACAGTATAGTAAAATCCAATCTCTTTTTTTCGTTATAACAACTACTGCTCAAGAAAACAGGATGACAACTGGTAGCATGAAATATCTTCTGCAGTATTTCTGCCCATCTATAAAATAAGATCCTTCATCAGAAGTAGAAGCAGGGTACCAGCGACTCAGTGAAGGAAACCAGCATTTGTTTCTTCCCATCTATTTCAGGCATGCCTGTTACAAGAGAAATAGAACAAAACTGGGAAGACGAACAGCGTATCTGCTACAGAAAATCCTGTTTATGTTTAAAGCACAGAGAAAAATCTATTTAAGGTCTCTTCATCCAAACAGAACTACCACCCGCGCCTGGCGCCAAGACTGGTGATCTGCTTTAAGGCTCCTGGCTGACGCAGAGAAATGCCCCCTTTTAAGTGTTTTCCATAATTACAGTTAAACTCTAAGAACAGGAGGAATATGCTTACTTGGCCTTGAACATAAATAAATTAATAAAAGTATAAAAACAAGACTGAGAGAAAGACTGAGTGCCCAGACCCCAAAGGTGCTTACATCTTACGCAACTGCCACCAGTGTGGGAAATAAGAGCAGAATTCTGCACTTCGACTGCCTGTCACACAAAAAATTTCCACAAAAACAATCCCCTCCCACATCTTCTCTCTTCTTTGTGATATTTCTACCAATGCTGTATTCCATGCATCAAAACAAAAGGCACTATACCTAATTTCAAATGCATGCGCCTCTGCAAATGTGTAATAAAAATGTACCAAAATCATTCGCTTGCTAAAACTCCATGGAAGACAACAAATCTATTAGATAGTTCGGCATTGAGAAAGTCTCCACCTATCACCAGAAAATGAAGAGCTTGTTAAAAGACACGCCACAACAACTAGTTGACAACAGAAACCTCTTTCCTCCCGAGACAAAGGGGCAAACTGTAGGACAAAAATCACCAAACAAAAGGAAACAGAAAAAACTCTCCATGACCTGACGCTGGGCTGGATTCGAGTCCAGCTTACAGAGAGAGGGGCTCCCGGCAGGGCAGGCCAGGCACACCGACGGAGGGAAGGGCTCCTGCAGCCACTGCCCTCCCACATGGCCCCATGGCATCGCCTCTCCTCTTGAAACCCATTCATCCAGAATTGTGTAATATAGTTATCTATAAATATTCATCAAACTTCAACTGGACGTTCATATTCCTTAACATTTACATATCTTCGGTGATTACATTTGATAATTCTTTTCCTGTTAATGATTAGTAGGAGCAATTCTACTTCAAAAGCTTGGGTACCTTGTTAAGCGACTTGTAAAAGGGGTATCAACTTAAAAACACATTTCGAATTTCAAATCATGGACTTGCTCTGGTAAAGATAACAGCTTACATCACTCTCAGTAGGTATTTTTCTCTTAATTAGTTGATATATCTAATAGTGCTGTGTATCAGTTTCCTATGCTGCTAAAACAGTCTTTATACAACACAAACAAGTCTTTTAAAACAGAACAATATGTTCTACTTACAGAACATACTAGAAACCAGGAAAATGCTACAGAAAAGCCTCAGAAAACTGCAGGTGAATCCAAGGGCTTGGTTCTCTAAAAGACTATTTGAAATAGCATTAACTTAATGATTTCCAAGTGGTATTATTTTTTTGCCCACATAACAGAAGAGAATTTTGAAAACTAATAGAAGAATCAGACTGTTTTACAAGCATCCTTAATTTATAAAATATACTCCAGCTTTCTCTATTCCCCACTCTTTTGCAGACGGTGCTGAACCAAGTACACTCCAATTAAGGACGAGAACAAGCATCTGAATACTAGTGAATTTGATTTCCTTTTTCTGCATATAAGATCTCTTTGCATTCTTTATTCTTCTGAACAGGCTCTCTGAACAGGGTATTGGAGAACTGCAGGGGACAAGGAAACAGCAGAGAAGAATGAGGGACAGAGGACAGTGAAGAAGTGACAGGAACCTGCACACACGGAGACTAATATTTAAGAGCAGGAATACATATGACGCTTTGTTATAGGTTTACAGAAATAATAGATATCTAAGCTTAGAAGACACAGATGGGAGGGGGTTTTTCACCTTTGTTACAAGAGGGCAAAAACCCCAACTTACGACAGAGACCATCCAAAGAAAAGGAGTATTGGTGAATTCAAAACTCACAAAAAATATTGGTTTTTGCATGTGCCATCAGGAACTGCTGGCATTCGGACTTACTCAGATCAAGAATTTGGGAAGGTACAAAAATGAAGTGGGCAGCTGTGTCTCAAACCAGAGAGGCACAGAAGGTATTCCTGAGAAAGACAGAGCTACAGACTCCGAGGACTGCAACCCGGGCTTGTCCCTTCCTCTTCCCGTCTTCTCCTCCCTCAATCACTCACCGGAACTGTAAGAGGATTAATTCGGCAGGGAAATACAGACCCTCCAAAGGATTTCATTTTGACGCAGACTCCGCAGAAGGGACGTAGCTCTCTAGTGCTGAGAACACCAGTTAAAACTGCCTGCGCACCTCGAAGGTCCGAGGATTTGGGTTACCTCAGCTGGATGGGGACAGGACCACCACTACTAGAGTTAAAGGAGCAACAGCCATCGGTGCCACACATAGCACGGAAACTAAGCAAACCCACCATGGTTGTTTCTGGGCTTAAATCAACCGTTTTGGAATTAGACTGAGAATTCTGGGAGCATCACGTTATCCCATATCTGCTTACTACGGAGACTGTCACTGCCTCTGAAGCATTTTGTGTGGGTTAGTGCCAGCAATGACCGATTGCTCAGTGACAGACTAACTGAAACAGGGGCCTCATCCAGCAAAGCAGTATTTAAGACCAAGAGGCTCATAAACATCATACAAGATCCTATTCACTAGCATGAAATTAATATCTGGTATAATAAAAACCCTTCCCTTATTAATGAGCTGCTTTCCCAAAGGCTCACAGAAACCAATTTACACCTTACGAGCATTTTATTGGACATCACATTACAATGCCCAAAAGCATAACACTGATTCACAGTATGCAAGAGGGCAATGAACCTCACTGAAAAAGAGCATTTTTTCCCCCAGCTGGAATACCCTCCAGTGGATCAGACACTGGCAATGTCCTATAGATGTATTTCAGTATTAGATTCCAGGACAAATCTATGACTCACCAGATATTATGAGTATGATGACACTGACCTTTGGTCTAGAAGGGTAGTGCCCAAAAAAATAACTCTTGAAGGCCATTTGCAAACAAGTACAACTAAGACAGATATGCTGAGATTAATCTAAAATTGAACTACTGACTTTTTTTTTTTCCTTCAAGCATATTTTTTTGGTGTTTTTTAAATAACAAATTCAAAAAAAAACTTTAAAAGCAGCTATGTTCAGGCAGGGATGTCTTTTAACAATGATTCTAATGACACAAGAAGTTCAAGCACTATCTGAATGCTAAGGATACATCCACCATCTATTAAATCCAACCAGCAGAAGAGAGCTGTGGACAAAATAGTTTTCTTGTGAAATTAATCATTTTTCTGTTTTCAAATGTCTGATGCTTCAGGGATCACGGAGAATCTCTTCCCTCTTTCCCCGCCCTCACACCACGCAAGGTAATTCCTCTCTCTTGAACTGATAATGAAAACTTTTAGTTCTGAACAACTTGCATACAAATGATTAATATAGAATATAAAATCTGAATTTATACATAAAGACACACAACACAACGACTGAGAAACATTTCAGACAACCACAGCATTCCAGAAAAAGCAGAGTGACCATGATAAAGCTCCTCAGGAAAGAGGAGGAGTTTCAGTAGAACACGAAGAAGTTTCTGTACTCGGTAAATCCAGGTCAGGTATCTTCAGGAACTCAGAAGAGATTTAACTTTGTCCTAGTGGCTTTGGTGACCGGTGTTTACTTGTTTTGCTAACTCATCTAATTACGAAGCGGCAGAAACCAAAAACGGGAAGGGTGCAGGGTGATGAGATACTTCACATTCTGAAACAGAGACAATCCACGCGAGAGAGCAACAACACTAAATTATCAAGTTTCAGCTTCCCTGTTAAGGCATTCCTCTTTGTCTCCAAAACAAACCTATAATTACTTTCTCACTGTATCTGTTTTTATTGTTAAAATATCAGATGGATGGGGGGGTGGGGTTGTGTCATTCCCAACACTGCAAGTTCTGGTGGGCTTGGGGTTTTCTTTAAACACAGAAACCCAAACCAGAACAAATGAACAACTGATATTTCTTCTATTAAACAATACAAAGTAAAATTAGCCTATTATCCGGAAAGAAATATGAAGACCATTTCAACTCTCTCAGGCTGAACCCTTCCCCTGTTCTACAGGAACACCACAGGGCTGAAGCAGCAGCTATGACAATCACAAAAGGCATTTAAAATATCTCATAGGTAAACATTAGGTGGAACTACAACATACAACATCTGACGGCTCCTGTTTGAGAGCCATAGTTTATGTGTTTATTTTTTTTTTACCATACCAAAGAGAAACTATTACATAAAACAAAAAAAGCGCCAAATAAAAAAGCGTCAAATAAAAAAGCCCCCTACACAACTCCTAAGAGGTGAGGGAGAAGCAACTGAGAAGCAGCTGTTTCCTCTCTTGGTTTTACACAGAGGACACGCAGGCACTACAGTAACAAACCCACAGCACAAAATCTTCAAACGATATTCAGAATTTTTGCTTATTTACTAGAGCAGCAAACCCAAATACAGTCCCAAAAACATTCGGAAAGCTATCTCTGTTGGAATCACGCCCTGCTTCCTCCCACCTCCTCCAAAATCCGTCACCGCTCCTGCCGGGGTTCCCTCTCCAGCGCAGCCAAGCTCAGCCTACAATCCGATCTTATCTGCTCCTACCCCTGATAAGCTGGGGCTGGGGAAATATTTACAACGGGTCGCTCATCACCACTGTGGCTAAGGAGATGTTTTCACCCTTTATTTTCCCCTAACACGTTCGAGGTCTTTTTACGCACATCCCGCACTTTTCTCACTGCCGCAGCACCACGACTCCGTGCGCAAGCAACCGAGCGGACGAGGCGCGGGGTTTCGTGATCGCAGGCGTAAGGATGCTCAGACTCCAGGCATGGCAGAAGGCGAAGCAGCTTCCCGCCAGGCCACGCCAGCTCGCCTCCCTGACGCACACCGTGACACCCCGTCTCCCTCCTCACCCCCTAAAAGACAGAGACTGGATCTCCCCAAGCTGGGTCCTGTCCCCCAGGCGAACCCCGGGCCGGCCCCAGACCCCGCGGGATTCCCCAGGGAAGGGAGGCCGAGGCCCCCGGCCCGGCCGGGAGGAGCCCGCCGTTGTGTAACGCCCGCTGCGGGACGTCGCTCGGCAGCCTCCCCCCGCCCCGCCTCAGGGACCGGGGGCTGCCGGTCACCGGGCCGCGGCCCCCGCACTGCCCTGGGGACGGGGAGGGGGGGGAGCTCCCGGTGCAGGGCAGGCTCGCTAAAGCGCGGGGAGCCGGGGCTCGGCGCGCCGGCGGGCGCACTGACAGCCCGGTCTCTTACCGGACTCCCCGGGGAGCCGCCGGTTGCACTCTCGGTCCCGGGAGCCGCCGCCACAGCAACAGGAAACGCCTCTGTGGCCCGGAAGCAAAAGGGAGAGGAGGCTGTGCGCCTGCGCGGCGCGGCTGCGGGGGGGCACGACCGCCCCCAGCCCCCGGCTTCCCCTCAGGGAGAGCAGGGCCGCCTCCACCTCCCGTCAGCGAGGGCATGGCCATCCCCAGCCACTGCTTTCCCCTCAGGGAGGGCATGGCCACCCCCGGCCACCGCTTTCCCCTCAGGGATGGCACGGCCACCTCCATCTCCCCTCAGGGAGAAGAACATGGCCACCCCCAGCCACTGCTTTCCCCCTCCATCTCCCCTCAGGGAGAACATGGCCACCCCCAGCCACTGCTTTCCCCTCAGGGAGGGCACGGCCACCTCCATCTCCCCTCAGGGAGAACATGGCCACCCCTGGCCACCGCTTTCCCCTCAGGGACGGCACGGCCACCTCCATGTCCCCTCAGGGAGAAGACGACCACCCTTAGCGACTGCTTTCC
>Ga0181612_163218_pt1 | contig 31030 bp, 14 predicted proteins | sample HoacroProtozoa21_FD_119630 | JGI IMG/M metagenome (GOLD analysis project Ga0181612, IMG submission 119630) | Hoatzin crop microbial communities from Cojedes, Venezuel. Combined Assembly of Gp0051906, Gp0051904, Gp0051908 | reverse complement strand
CTTCCACTAGACCAGGCTGGACGGGGCTTTGAGCAACCTGGTCTAGTGGAAGGTGTCCCTGGCTGTGGCCGGCGAGTTGGAGCTAGATGATCTTTAAGGTCCCTTCCAACCCAAACCATTCTGTGATTCTGTGAATTAGCAAAATATTTAGTGGTTATTCTGACCACTGTACTTAATTCTTCACAATCATTAAATTATAGAGGTCTTCACCTGATTGGACTTGATGGGAGAAGCAGGTGGAGTGCTGGATTAGAACATAATTAGGTACGACTTAATGAATACTTACTTTTGTTGGACCTTTCTCTGACAGACACTCAAAAATTGTTACAGATAAGTTATTTTACTTAACAGCAGTCAGGAGGTTTTTTTTTTTAGTAAAATCTTTAATTTTTTTGCAGAATACTTTTAAAAAGTGGTGCTTTAGAAAAAAACTCTAAAACCCCACTCCCATTGGGATACCTGTTATAGCATACCTTCTGTGGTTCCCATATTTCAAAGAGCTGTTAACTCGATTGACAAATTTGCTGCAGTATCTTTTTCTTGTTGGCTATATCGTTGTTCTTTTACATTTTGTAGTGTAACTAATTCTGTGTTAAGTTTATGGAAGATTAGATTTTGTACTGAAGCTTTCTCTTGGTTAATAGTAAAAGCCAATCTGAGAAACCATTCATGTTCTTACCTAAAAAATCCTTAGGTCTTCATTTCCCTTTATATCCAACAGCTAAGAATACTGTGGCCATCCTGTGTGGTAGGATGGCTTATATCAATTGGCCCACTCTTCAGTCAGATTTTGTTAAGCAAACTTCTCAAGCTCACATTTTTATACATGCATTTTTAAATGCTGATTTATAATTATGAGCATGTTTTTAACATATCGATAACTTCTTTAATTGGATGTTAGTTCTTGATTTTAAGCGCTCTCTCGAAATAGGACATGAATTACAAGGGACATTTCTATATAAAGGCTTAAATGCTCTGGATGATGAGTTGAAAGCAACATATGTTTTTCTCTTAGGTTTATTACAATTCATCAAAATAAGGTATTTTTCATGCAGTATCTTCTGTTGTCCGTTTGTCCTGCTCTGTTGGGGTTTTTTATTTTCTTTCCCCCCCCCCCCTTTTTTTTTAAGATTGCACGTCTAAATATTTGTATATAAAATGCTTTCCCTCAGAGTGGCTGTTTCATCTGCAACAAACCCTATCCTAAGGACTGAATTGCAGACATATATTATAATAAAGGAATTATTATTATTATTACAGGTTTAATTATTATTAAAGGTTTTATGTCATCTGTCTTTTTTGAATCTCTGATCTCACTGAAGTTCCCTTATCTGAGTCTTACCTCTGTATCACATATAGATGCATGAATACCTCCCAGCCAGATGTATGAAGACTGTGAACCTATAATTACAATACTTCTCCCATCAGCAGAAGACTGTTCTGTTCATTTGCTGATCTTAAAGAAACATGCTAACCAACAATCTTCTAGTAGTATAACAAGCATGGGACTTTATGAATAATTATGCTGGAGCCTAGGCACTGTAGCTAGATAAAGTTCATCAGTAAATGGCTCAGTAGAAAACTAGAGGAAATCATGATTGTGAGCTTATGAGGTAGGTGATGGCTCTTCCCACAGTTTTGTGTTTTAGCAGTTGTGAGCTTAGCTGCCTGAAATTCACATTAACAAAAATCCTGAGATCAGAGAGGAGTAGTTGTTTAGGTATGTGGTTATAGAGATAAGCTGTAGCAAGTATAAGATGTAGTGGGGTCCCAGGAGGAATGTCACATCATCCTAGCCACCTTACGGGATACGGTACTTAGAGCTCTGTGGAAAAGACTTCCAAAGCTCTGTGGAATTCTTGCAGGTACCACCAAGGAAAAAGAGAGAGACATTTCCTGCAGTACATTCTTATGGTTAGTTAGATATATTACAAAAAAGAAACAGTAGCTCAGTAAATATCTGTAGTCTAATGGAATTCACCAAGAGCTTCTTTTGGAAGTTAAATCTGGTGATATGACTGAGAACAATTGATTTGAAGGAAGTGATAACTCATCATAAACCAGTTCAACAATGTGTGTGACAAAGTACTTCAGTGCCCTTTAGGCAAATAAAGAGATGTGGGACAATGAGGAAAATTAGTATTACCTGATCTGGTTTTGGCAGTAAGCCACTGGCATGATGTGGCTACGACAAAAGACAACACTTTGTTTGCACCTTCTTAGAACTGTATGTTCAGGGAAGTATTAATGTCATTACACCCTAATGAGACCTCAGCCATTCTGATCTAGATGTCTGCATTTAAGAAAGATCAATTCAACTGAATCGGGAGAGGGAGTATTAGAAAGATAAAGAGCTTGTTTTTGAGGCAGTATTAAAAAGGGTGTGACCCCTTTAGTGCAGCAAAACAAAGGATAAGAGGATATGCTTATACATGCATCCGGGCATAATGCAGGAAGAAAAAGGAAGTTTCAACTAGAGAAGTGGTTTCTTAATTAAGCCAATGAGTGCTGCAGCATCTGGAACAGCCATCATGGAGGCAATGGGACAAAATTTTTAACTAGGTATGTAAAGAATTTTGAAAGAGTTCTCTATAATTTTGTGGAAAGGCGTTTTATATTAAACATTGACAGAGTTAGAGACTAGGCACTATCATCTGAAGTTTCTTTCAAAGAATATGTAATAAAAAGGGGGTTGGACTACATGACGTCTGAAGGTCTTTTCCAACTCAAAGCATGCTGTGATTCTACGATTCTATGACAAGCTGAAACAAGAAAGCATAACATTTTTTTTTAGGAGAGTTGTTACTGCTTCTGATGCAGGTAGTGTACAATTCATATTGCTTTGCCCATTTTCTTAGAAGTGTTGAATGCCTCTGTTGTAGTTTATATGCCACTGCATAGCCTGTGTTTTTACACAGAAGGGGCTGTATCTGTGGTTCCAAATCAAACTGCCAAAATCATGCACTTAATTCTGGCTTTTAGTGAATTGTTCTTGACTGGCTCTTTGAATAGTTCAGCTATATGACATAATAGTTTATTATTATATAGTGTACACACACACCCACACATACATACATATATATATAAAAAATATTATGCAGAATTACTCCTGCTGGGATTTAGTCTACCAGTGGTGCTGTCTCCGGTTCATTTGTATGTAATTTTTTTGTGCAAAGGTTGCAGAGTTGCTCCAAAAGCTAATTTGCAGTCCTTTTGTTTTGTAATCTATTGAGACGGCTCAAGCAGGCAAAAATACCAGCTTTAGTTCATCCTAAATGTCTTCTTTCAGCATATGCTACCAAAATGTAGCATTTTGACTTAGGCATGTTGAAACACTTGACTGAGTTTGAGAATTTAAAAACGGAAATGTTTCAATATTTCAGATGTTTCAAATGAAATGTTTCAATATTTGTGTTTAGAACATTCAGAACTTCTGACTGTGAAAAATATAGACCATTGAGCTAATTGTCTTTGGTCAGAACAAAATTTTGAAATGTGAGAAAACTGTGGTGGGAAACAGCTGTTGTTTTTATAGGTTATTTTTCAAGTAATTTATAATATATACTCCTTCCTCCCACAGCCCCGCTTTTTTGATAATCCTTTCCTTCTGCATAAGTAAATGTGTGTGTGGAGATTTTAGGCATACTTAAACTTTGTAAGATTTTCTATAGATTTCCATTTTCTATTCCAGACCAAAAAAGAAACTCTAGAAGACACTCTTAACAGAAGGCAGCACTGTAGTTTTTTTTAATATCTTTGAATATACAGGAGAGTAACAATGCCAATGACCTCAAATTGAACTAGCAGTTAAAGACTCTAGGTTCTACACCATATCTGCTGTTTTATCTGCTAGCGTCACATTTGGATGTTCCTTTGGGGAAACTGTGCCTTAGGGTAGCTTCAGAAAAGCCAGGATTGTACTTAAAGTGTGCAATAAATTGCAGCATGCCATTTTACGTCTAATGGTACTGTGCGACAAACAAATGAGTTCCTACTGTTCATATATTAACTGTAGAATTTTTGCCTGGATTTCTGAGAAAAATAGGGATGACATTGCGTTTCTCCTCAAATCTCAACTGTAGTAACTTTTGAAGCCAGTATTGGTCAAATTTGACTGGGGATATATAGATCTCAAACATTAAGTTCCTGTCAAGTTTCATGAAGATAAGCGGCCCCATCGTTGAGTAAAACCGTGTCACTCTTCTCAATGAAGATAACACTGTAGGGCAAACCTACTGCGTAGGGAATCTAGAGAGAGCTGAGAAAGAGACCCCGTAAGAATCCAGAAACTAATTTGGAGCCTGTATTTTTTAGAAATAAGTAGTTTCAAACATTAGACATGCTTGGAGAAGATGTTAACTGATTCTGCTATTCAAGGGCCTACCTATTTGTGTATTTTCATGTACTAGCTATTATATTGAGGCCAATTCTCACACTCTCACCCTTGAGAAAATGCAGCATGGCTGATTCGGTGCCAGATACCCTGGGTTGACTGAGTACCTTGGTTTTTTTGGGCTAGCAGGAGATGGGAAAATGATGAAATAATGCAGCTACTGTTCAGCATCTCTCACTAGAGAGGATTCCTTGTTGAGAGAGGCCACTGGTATTGAGGGCATGGGGGGACTGGGCTGAAGGAGGATGGCAGTGTGGTGAAATACATTCTTTAAGTCCCTTCAGGAGGGCAAATTTAAAGTTGGAAATACTCAAGTTTCCTTTTTTCCCCCCAGTGGGTGGATTTGAGCATGTGCTTGTGATTATGGTTTTGAATGTGAAAGTGTGAGGTTGTAGTTAGGCGGAAATACGTTGGAGCTACCCATGGGGTAGGTTGGAAGTGTTAGGTGTTATGAAAAGGCTTTGTAGGGCCCTGAAGCAATTGTGAAGTCTCACCAGTTGCTGTAGAAATGTTTGAGAACATGATCACCCTGAAGCATTAAGGTGGTTCATCATTGGGATGTGCTGCAGGGTTGTTTGGGAGCAGCACAGCAGAGCAGTGGTTTCAGCTCTGCGCAAGTATACCTGTCAGTATGAAAACAAAGCTTTCAAATCAGCTAAACTGCCATATGAATACACTCCCACGTGCAGTCGATCTTGGACGGTGGCTGTGGGTACACTGGGATTTTCTGACTTCCCCAGAGCACGAAGCCCAGCTCTGTGCATCACTAGAAAGACGACCTTGTGCTCTGTGGATTTGCTGGTACTCCTGCCAGTCTCCCTCTAGAGAACTGTCGCAAATACAATTCTCATTTTGCTTTCAAGCTTAAATCCACTGAAAGCTGGTAGCTGCATCTATACAGAGATAGTTTATTGTCAGATTGCATGTTTATGTCACTAGTAACATAGTAACTAGTAGGCTGCTGGGGAGTCCCATTTGTATTTTAGAGTATGTCACTTCCAGTGGACCTGGACAGAGTATCTGTTTAATTCTATAACCTAAGTTGTTCAGCATTGTCCCAGTATTGACTAGTGAAGGAACCTGGAGCCTGTTGTCTGTGAGTAATAAATTTCTTTATCATGAACCAGCAGGTCTGTTTTTAATGGGACAGGTACACAAAATGTACAGCAGTGCCTCATCAGAGAGGCTGTATGAAAGGGTCAGAAAGTGTTGGGTGCAGCTGATCTCCGCTTTAGTAACAACAGCCATTTAATACATGTTCTTAAAAATGTGCACTTAGTCCCACGTGGGGGTGGTGAAGGTTAGCAGAAAGAGACAACAGATAATTTGCAACCTCAGTTTAAAAAAGCTATGTCTCTGCGTAATGACTTGTAAGGCTCTGCACAGCTATGTAAGGAGGGCTATCTGGGAGCTTTCCAGTCTCTTTGAAGGGGTAGAGCAGAAGTATCGTAGGCTGAACACCAGAGTGACTGAGCCATAGGTTAATTAAAATTTTAATGCTTCTGTGTGCGTATGAGTCTCTCCTCCTGGACGTAGTTATCACAAAGATTATGTGCTTTTGCACAGAGTCTTGCTGTGACCCTGCTTGGTCTGTGCAGTTCAGGTCATGCCTTTTCAAAAAAATATAGCAGAACTAGAAAAGCACCAAAGAAGGCCTGAGAATGATACCAAGTAGGAGTGGATTTCATATGAAGAGAAGTGGATTAGACTAGAATAATTCAGCTAGCAAAAGAGGTGAGCAAGAGAGAATGAGTGAGAGAAAATGAGAGTGAACTATAAGACTTAAAATGGCTTGGTGATCAGGGATTGTCCTGTAATTCTTAAAACAGAACTAAATTACATTTAAGGAAATCATAAAGCAGATGGTATCGAGAAATAGTTTAAAAAATACCATACCTAGTAATAAAATTCATTGTTGTAGCTGCCAAAAATATGTTAAAAAATAAGTGTTTAGACGAATTGGTGAAAGTCTATAAAGACCTGCAAACGAACTGTAATGAAGGCTGGTGGAAAAAGCCCAGTGAGCACAGTGGGAGCTACTATTCTTGCTCTTTTTCTAAGTGTTTGCTTCAGGCCATTTTCAGGGACAAAGTGCTGAGTTAAATGAATACTTGCTTTTACCAGTAGAGGTGCATTTGTGTACTAAACAAAATCTTGGCACAAATGAATAGTAGTGTGAATATGCATATACACTTAATTCAGCAGTAATGCTGTTAACTGAAATTCTTGTGTGAAGATTAGTAAGCTTGTAAACCACATAATTCTGCAGGCTATTTTGGTAAAAATTAAGATGTTTTTCCATAAATTGTGAACCTGTTGGCTGTCAGTGTGTGGTGGCTCATGCATACATCACTATATGCAGATGTTATGGCCAGATGTTCAACTGATGCAGTAGTTATAGATTGGTTGATCTACTCCAACTTAGAGCATTGGAGTTTTTCTGAATATTTTATCGTGAAAGGAATAACAGTGAGAATTTGGAAATTTGTTTAATGAATTCCTGCTCAGAGTCATACAAATGGTGATTCTGTTCCAGTGTATGGTACTGTTTCTAGACCAGATTAATTTTTGTGATAGTGATGTACATTGTTTCTACCTGCTTAACATACCACTAACAAGAGCTGATGCCATGACTTTGGGAAGAGTACAGAAGAACAGCTCCTTTGCTGCAATAGAACAATATCAATATTCTTGGTATAAAGATTCTTGAAGGCAAGAAAAAATTATGTCAGCCTCAGGGCATGAAGAAGGAGACATGCAGGGTGCCCTGGGTCATTTGGCATCTGTTGTGCTGGTATAAAGTGGGCACCCAATTCATTCCACTGTCTGAGCTTCCATTAGCTCTGGATACTGCTAAAATTTTTTTTGAGTCTGACTTTTGGCAGGCAGTGACCTGGTGCAAGTCACTGCCTTGAGGCTAAAGCAAATTGATTTTGATTTTGCTTTTCATTGAAGGAAACGGTTAGGTATTAATTTTCAAGATTACTATAGGGTTGAGATTTAAATAAAAGTAATTTTATTACTTTTCTAGCAGTGTTTCAGTGCGTATCTCTATTCTGCTACTCTCTTCTGTCTCTTAAACAAAGTCGTCAAATCCAGTCCTTGCCTGGCTAGATTCTTGTGAAATCTGTGGGTTCTTTGATTCTGTTTTACTGTATGTACATCTGAGCACTTCACTGAGTATTGCTTGCCGAGAGGGATTTAAACATTGACAGCATTTGGCCACTTTTGGTTGCCCCTCCGTTACTGCTCCTCTTGCAAACACAGGGACTAAATCAAAGGCCTCTTGTGTTGGAGGAGGGGGAAGACTTTTCACTGAATTTGTTGACTTCTGGTTGATCAGGTCCCAAGCACCTGCTTCTGGCTTGTCAGTTTTTTAGAAGGTGGGCTTTGGTTTATGCCAGTCTGGTGCAGGAGTCCATCGGAAGAGGAGACGGGAGCACACATCTTTGCACTGTAGTGTGGCTGTTGCAAAGTAGAGGAGAAACAGTGTGGGGATTTTAATGACACCTGGCCCCTTACAAGGGCTGTAAGAATAGATACGGAACATTGTGTCCTCTTTCCTCCCTGCTTTTTTTTCTGAAACCCTTAACCCTGTGCTATACTGAGAATGAGCGAATGACTTCTCAGTGAATGACTTCGTTCAACACAGTTTGATGAAGTGTGATTACTAAAAGCACATCAGTGTTTGTGTAGCTAAACTGACTTTCTGGAATGATGCTTTTACCCTTATGTGGTGTCCTTGCTCAGCCTGGGTTTTTGCTGTTGAAGCTGGTAGTTCATCAGCTGCTCAGCATTTGTGGGTAAGCGAGAACACACCTGGCCTCGCTAATGACTACTCAGTGCCACTTAAAGGCTGATAAGAGATGAGGGCTGTATTTACAAAGTAAAAATTGTGCTAGTCTGAAACACAGCATGCAATCGCAATGGAACCTTACTCAGAAGGCAGTTCTCAGCATATTTTAGGATCCCAGGGCCACAAGTGATTTCCATAATAGTTTGCTTACTCACCACTCGTGCTTGAAGCACCAAGATTCGGTAGCTGGTCTCATGACTGACCTTCTGCTTCTGTGAGGACATCTGCCCGACCATCTAGATACCCACCTGCTGCCCAAACCTCTTCCAGCAGGAGAGATCAGAAATTGGCAGTGCTCAACATGAATCTCCTCACAGGATCCTTAGTAAGAGGTGTTAGCTGGATTAGGATCAAAATCCTCTCCTTTGGGCAAGAACCATGTTGCTAACATGCTGTCAGGGAAATGGGAGGTTCAGCTGCTGCGGGAATGATTTCTGATGATCATTAAGTACCATCACATATGAAGCCAAGCTGGTTTGATGGTGTAGGCCATCATCCAATTAAAGCAGCCTTTATGGACAACAGTGTGAAATACATGAGGCAAAGAATGAAACTGTGTGAAATTGTTGAGGTTTTTTTCTCCCCCTAGTTTGCACATTTTACTGCAGGGAGAGAAATGACAGATTCTTGTCTCTGGTTCCAAGTTTATGTCTGATTTGTTTTGGTAGTCTGTTTTATCTGTTTTATGAGGTGTTAGCCTTACAAGAAAGAACTGGAAACACCTGTAGTCTGTTCCCACAAGGTAGTGTGGCATACAGTAGTAATGAAGATTTTTTTGCAGTTGAAGATTTCAAACACTTTTAAAATTTGGCCTGACAAGCTAACTCAAAATGTTGTATTTTCCTTTAATCTGTGGATTTTTTTCTTCTTTTTTAGCAAAATTATTAAAAAAAGAGATTGATACATTGAAAAAGCATTTTGCAAAGCTAGGTGCTTTTCAATTGAAAATTCCTGCAGAAACCCTTCGATGAATTTATAGGAACCTTAATCTGGTCCTAGCTGTTACAGCTAATTAATCTTGGAATAAATATAGCATGAATACTCTATAGTAGAGATGAGGCACATTTATTAATTATTAATAGTCAATGCTGTAAGGCTGGAAGATAAGTACTCAGGGGAAAATCTTTCCTAAAACTCAAACTGAAATGCGCAAACAAATATAGCGGTGGCTATTTTCAGACGTACTAGCAATGACTAGGTGTTTGTCTTCCCCTGACACTCAGAGAGCATTAAGCACCTAATTGCTGTGTCTTTGAAAGTCTCTTGTAAAGGAACTGCTCAGTTTTCTGGAAGATTCAGCTGAACTGCCTACACGTTTGCAATCTTCCACCAATGGAAGGTCACCACAGAAATCTGAGCTTCTAAAAGCTGTGTCAGTTCTTTGACCTCCAGGTGAAAAGTCTGGACTGCTTAATTGCTCAGTGTGTTTTCAATCCATTTTTAACTCTCAAATGTCAGGTCTTAGTGAAACATGTTTGCTTTTGGACACGTTAGCTAAATCTGCATTCCTTAAGGTTTGGTGCACTGTACGAGGAATTTCATCTATGTTTCCCCTTTTTCATTATTTGTATAGTGAAATATGAGGGTTTCATATTTGAAAACTGGCATTTTTTGCCTCTGACTATTTGTTAAAATAGGTAATTGACTTTTTCAGGCAGTTGTAAATGCTGACCTGGTCTGTGCTAGTATTTCAGCCTGGCCTTTCAAAAAGAAGTATCAAATAAACTGTGTTGTGCTCCTGCTAGATAGAAATAGTAAGATACTTCGTAACTCTCAGTTCCCTGGGAACAGTACAGCACAGCTCACTGTCCAGGTTCCTCTTTGCTGTCTGAATCTTCAGCTAGGACTGCCTAGATGCTGGTGGAGGTGGAATGGGTGTGTGAAGAGGTTAAGGAAAGTAAACTTGCATATCTGTGCGTGTTGACTGATTTCCTATCGGTGAATTCATTATGGATGATGTATCTATAAAGTCCTGAAGACTGTATCAGATTTCTCAAATTGACTTACCTTTTTGTGGACAATCCTCGCCCCCTATTATTCAGAGCAAAATGTATAAATAATGTATCTGTGTGATCTAAAAAAGAATGAAATGAGCTAGATATTTCTGGTAAGTTGGTGAAACAGTCATTGCTTTCCCAATCCTGTTTCTTTCTTCTTCTCCCCAAGAAAGAGAGATACTGGGGAGAGGGAAGATGGGAAGAAATGGTGTGGGATGGTTGTTGATAGTTGAAGTTTGGGGTTGTTGCTTTTTATTTTGATTTGTGTGTTTGTTTGTTTGTATGAGAGCCAGGGGTCCATATCAGTCTGTCAGTGATAGGTGAACTTCAAACAGAAATACATAGTAGTGCTTGTTGCCAATATTGCTGTAAGCTCTATACAGGAGATTTGGAGCAGCAACAGCATATAAGCTGCAGATGATTGAAAATGTTCTTTCCAAGGTACTTGTTTTGTCAGAATTTCTGTTCCAGAAAACTGATTTACACTTACCCCTGATTTTGACTGAATTCTTGAGATGTCATGATTTTTAAAATAATAATTTTCTGTCACCTATTAACAATTCCTACAAAATATCTTCCTCTGTCCTTTCTCTGTAGTAGAATTGCTGTAAGTTACGACGAAAATAGTAGCTGATGTAGGATATTTTAAGTATTACATATGCTTTAAAAAAAGCTAGGTTTTCTTTTTGCAGAATACTGCAGGGTTTTACAGCTAGAATGAAAAGGGTTAAAAACAAAACCTCCTAGTGCAAGGCCTTCCAATGTTGATTATGCTTATTAAAGCTGAATGCTATGCTTTTTGACCAGCTGCTTCTGCAGCACAAATCTCCTTTTAGTGTGGAGATTTTTTGCTTACAGAAAATATCCTAGTACAAATGCTGTTGGCTGTAGTCAGAAGTGGCAGCTGAATATCAGCATGTTCTTTTGTCAATCAAAACATCCTCCTGAACAGTTCAGCGAGTGTTAGCAGGGGATGTGCTAAGGCTCTTGACTAAAATGTGAGCCTAGCTTTTTGTCACAGAAGCATCTGACTTTATTCTCCAGTAGAATAAAAAAAGAAGTGTTCCTGACATTGCAGTGTTTCATTTGGAAAGTTATACGCCAACTGGTAGGTATCTGTACCTCTCTGTGGTGCATTGACTGTCCATAACATAAACATTTCATGGAAAAGTACACTTTTTTTCCCCATCAGATTTCTAGTTCTTGCTAGAAAAGAACAATAGCTTGTGTTCTGAGGATGCTGACTGAGAATACAGTATTTACACATGCTTTGGTTATAAGAACTATAGAAGACACCTTTAAGGAACAGACAATGTTAAAATAGTCTGTCCTACAGTCCAGTATGATTGTTCCCTGGAAAAAAGTGGCTGAAAGTGTAAGACTGAAATGTCTGCTGCAAACTAATCACTAGAGCCTGTCTCCTTTACATTTTTCTTCGAAATATTTGTCTTACAGAAGTAAGACAAATATTTTGTCTCAGCTACATCTCATAAGCAGTAGTAACATCACCTATCCTTATACGGTGCAATTCCAGTATTGTAACAGTATGGAGGTGCTTTCACAGTTTATGTATGTCTCAGTGAAATCAAAATCCTGCTTCCTGTTTTTGGTATCACATACATCTACTAGGATGTTGTTGTCTGCTCTGATCCATATTAACCTCTGCTCTCTGCTTTGCCTTTCCAGCATTGGCTTGAGCCCAACAAGTCCATCGTCAAGCAAATGAAATGTAAGTGTTGCGAGCTCATGTTTTTAAACTGCTTTTGAAATGCCCAGAGGTTTTCCTGTGCTTCCAAGCAGTGATTTAGGATATGCTTCATTTGTTTTGTGGTGCAAATAGGCCCTTCACATCTTATTTGGACTCCTAAAAACCCTATGCTACTCTCACTTCACTCGCAGTGCTCTGCGTGTGAAGAGCTTTCTGTTACTGCTCAAGGCTAGAGCCAGAACCTAGCTGAGTTGTGTGGGGTGGCAGATCTGGTGAGAATCTTTGGGCTCGCGTTTTCAGTCAGACGCAATCAGCCACTGGGAGGCGCAATAAAATGCGGAGTGTGGCAATCTGCTATTGGGTCTTCCTGATTTACTTTCTTCCCACTGCCCCCTGCTTCCTGACAATGCAGAGAATTGGTTTGATGTCGTTGTTACAGTCCAGCAAACTCAAGTGCTGTGGCTGAAGTGGTGAGCTCCTGCCACAGGGAAGTGGAAAATTACAATCGTTATTTAAAAAAGACTCCTCAAAATAGGGCTGTATTATTTTAATTATCTTTCTGAAATGTTATGGTGTGGCTCATCCTTTCCACTAAATGGGCCAACTGTGAAAACTTCTTCAGGAAACAGAACTACTTTGGTATTCAGAAATTTATCTCCGGCAGTGGAAGAGAGTGTTTATTTGGCAGTTCTGGAGATTTGATTTAGGTCATTGAGAGTTGTGTCTTGTTTAATAACAGCTGTTGTTTGTCTGTCTACATAGTTTATGAAATGAAGGAGCATTTTACTTACATACTCTTCACATGCAATTATTTTCTGTTTTAAGCATAAGTACAAGGTATCTTTTGTGTGGGAGGTAATATATTTGTTATAAAATATGGTGAGGCTTAAGAAATTGTCTAAATAAAGTAAAAACAGGTAACCCAAGATTATTAATGTATTCACACATATACCTAGCATACTCAATGTGAACTGTTTATATCTAGAATTTAGGTATCTGGAGTGTTACCCAGTAAAAAATAAGTTCAAGAATGTCAAGCTAAAACTAAGTTGTGCTCCTCTGCAATGGTAGTGAAGGAAGAGAAGAGGGACTGTAATAGTTACAAATTATCTTGATCTCTTTCTTCCTTCCAATCTGCTATCAGAAGTAGAACGAAGTTTCCTCAAAGTATCGTCTAATCTGCATTCATATCACTGTATTCACCCAACAAAGTGTAAGGGCTCATGCTTCTTGTTGCACTTTGCATAGCAACATATTCAGGAACTCTGCCCACAGATACATGGAGAGTGTTTTGATTTATTCAAAACAACTCTATCTGCATATGATCGATGGTACTCCATAAATTCCACAGATGTAGTGATGTGGTGGTCTCATCAGAGGACTGGAGTGGCTTTTGGGGTAGAATGCTAATCAAAACTCTGAAGACTGAAAAATGAATGGATAGAAAAAAAGCAAAATGCAGCTAGTATGAGGTTATTTATCACGGTGAAAAGGACTCAACAACAACAGCAAAAGAGAATGAGACACTAACAAAGGTGCGTTGTTATCAGCCTGAGATTTAGGACATAGAAGTACAATTAACTATGTAATTGGCTTTTCATGAGCAACTTCAGTTTAATACCAGTGTGATTTAACTTTGTCTTTTGTCGCAGATGAAGGACTTTAGTTGCTACAATAACCCTTTAAGGAAACAAAACAAGGAGACATATATTTTATACACATATGTAGAATCCAGGTAGATTATGCATAAATACATCTTAACAAAGTTAATTCATATTTTGTCTAAAAATACTGTTTACTCTGAAAGGTCTTAGACTCCGAAGAAGAAATTACCAGTATTTGTTTGAAAAGCATTACAGTCTCAAGTGACACAAGTGAGGACTGAAATGAGTAGCAGGTGGAAAGTGTAAGAACTGAAGCAATGAAGTGACAGGTTAATAGGACATACATTATGTATGTATGACTGCTGGGAGAAACGATGGCAGAAAGTTATTCACAGTGACTGTATTAGATGGATATTTCCTTTTCTTTCTTTGCCATTAAGGAATTCAGAAAGCAGTGAAATGATCTGTTTTGTAAGAATGGACTTTAATTTCCTTTGGTGCAAGAGTAGGTCGTATTAATAGTAATGATTCAAAATGTTGTAAATTCAGTTGAATGCTCGGATTTACATAGGATTATGGAGCACTTGCATACATGCAGCAAAATGTGAAAAATGCTGCATGCTTTGTCTCAGCTACCATTTGTGGAGAACTTCATTTTCGCCCAGCATGATAAGAAGTTTTTCAGTGTATTTATTCATGCAGCTCAGTACTGACAAATATTCAGAGCAGGAAAGGAATGACTGAGAGTGGTGTACTAATACACATTTCAGTAGGTACTAGATTTCGTGTGCCTCAGTAGTACATGGATAATTCAGGCATAATCCCTCTATGTAGTCAGGCTGTACAGAAATCACAATTTGACAGCTATACGTTTCTGTCAGTGGGATAAAATGTTTTATGTTCGAAGCTCTGAAGTCTGTGTAGGTTGTTGTGTGATATGCTACCATTTTAATTTCTTTAGCTTTGGCAAAGATTGCTTTAAGTTCATATTTAGTCATATTGGGATAAGACAGAAGGAATCTTTCGAAATATTTTACGTTTGTCTTATCACATATGAAACTGTATTTAGATGTGTCCTGGTGCAACACAAGAAGAATGAAGGTATGGCATCTTTTTTGTCTCAGCATCTACCTTTGCATTTTCCATCTCCAGTGAAATTTTTGTGTCGTAACATGAGGTGTAAAGTCTAGGTCTGTGCTTCAGCCATTTTTACCACTAATTTTGCCTGAGAGGGGAAATTTTAGTCTCTGACGGATGTCCTGAACCACTGCCAGTCTTGTTTATACTGGTTGAAGCCAATTGGTGGCCAGTGATGAATAGCTGTGAACACCATGCTTCCAGTAGAGTGTTGAAAAATTCTCTGGAAGGTTGCCTAAGGTAAGTGCATCTTTGTGGTCCTAAAGACCTTTTAAAACCAGTTTTTCTGTTCTTTTGCATGTTTTTTGTGTACACTTACTCTTTCCCAGATGCTAACAGTAGAGTTCCTCTCCATTTGGCCATCTTACTTTTTTTACTTCTTATCTGTCTAGGAATGTCTTGGTGTAAATCCTACTGGTCATGTCAGCACTGATGTTTAAGTAAAGAGCAGAGTTTTCCCATGCACTTTTTTTCATTAATTTTGAAGGGTATTCTCTATAATAAGTATGCAGCTATCCTGTGATTGCTTTGTGGGAAATATCCAACTATGTGGATTTTGTTCTAGATACCAGTGGAACAGAATCAGTTCTGTTGCTCTGATGTGCAGGAGTTCAAAATTTACATGTTTTTGTTGCTGTCTTGCATCTCAGATGATCTGAGAGAGTAATGCAAAAAGGAGGTTCTCCTGTGTCAGGCCACTGGAATTTGTTAAATTAATTTCCTTAATCTCTAGTGGTGTCGTAAAATGTGAAGGGAGGAGGGAATGAACAGAGGAAGCAAGAACCCAGATGCAGAAATGGGCTGAGCAAAACTTTCCAAGGATTCTGAATTCTCAACAAACTTCTCATCAGTTTTTGTGTCTCAGTACAAACTTGACAGAGAGTTTAATCAAATATGAGGTTCATAAATCCATGCACCATGAAAACAGGAAGTTTTGTGTAATTCTTCAGGCACTAATCCGAATGCTGTATATTCTTTACCTGCGAATCTCGTGAAGATTTAATAACATGCTTTGAAGCATTATTATAACTGGTTGATAAAAATCCACCTTGCCCTGTGTTGTCCCATAACTAATTGACTGCAATGAGGAATTTGAGGTGTATGATAGATCAGTTCTTTTATGCATGGAGAAGTTTTCTGCCTGTCTTAAACGTACTCAGCAAGTGGTATGGATAAACAACTGATTCATTTGGTAACAGAAGAGGTGTATGGAAACAACAGCATATGTCTTAGTGTTCCCTGGAGGTCCTTCAGCAGCATCAGTGAACGTGAAGACTGTGTGAGTATAATTTTTTTTTTTAAACGATCACTAGCTTTTAGTAGGGTAGTGTAGTTAAGAGAATTTGTTACATCAAGGAGAGATCCAGGAAGCTTTCTGCAATGTTGCATTCTCAGGGCTATGAAGATAACTTAAACACTGTGTTTGGCTTTCAGTATTCATCTGTACTCCATGTTTAATAAAAAAACCCCAGCACTGCTGGTACAGCTCATTACAGAAGCTAGTATTTGTGCTGGATGAAAAGCAGGTTGTTAAAAACAAACAGGAAACCTGCCTAAAAGTGGCAGCTGAGAATCTTCCGCCTTTCTCCCTCTTTGGTTCACACTTCTAAAACTTCAGTCAAGTTCTTCACCAGCTTTTAAAAACAGTTTTTCTCTTACATCATTTTCTTGTTTCAAAATGTCTTTCTGTGAAGAAAATCTAATATGAATGTGTAGTTTTTCTTAGGCTTATCGTTCCCTATAAACTCTTTATCTACACAGAAGGCAAATGATTCAGTGGGCTTTGCATAGAAGTGAAAGAGCACGAGTCCCTTATACAAGGGACTCTGTGTCAAGGGGTGCAGCTCCCATATCCCTCTTTGTTCTGGTCAGGGTGTTAGAGGTTTCGTTTTTAGCTAGGAGATCCTTGCTGTTTCATGTTCATTGGATAGTTTGTCTTAGTTAAATGGAACTGAAACAAACCTTAAAAACATACAGTTGTCTGAAAACCTTCCATGCTGTGCATGTAGTTCCTGCATGACGGTCTAGATCATGACTGGTTTCAGCATTTGATTTCATCTAAATGTGGGGTATTTTGTTCTTTTACCTTCTTCTCTTATGTACTGTTAGCACATAAACTGACAAATTAACAGCCCTTTTGCAGTGGAGCTTGCAGACAGTACTATTCTCCATGCTGACGTTCTTTGAATTTGTTAGAATTGTGAATCTTTTTTAGTGAGAAAGCAAAGCCTGTGATGGTAGAAAATTCTGACAAAGCCTTGGGCATTTAACTATACCAGCTGCTCCTTATCTGACAGATAAATGACCACTCTGAAAGAAAAGGCTTATAGCTGTTATAAAACTGATTATGTTCAGGCTAGTTTTGTGTTGAAGAAATGTTCTTCTGCAAATTGAGTTCTGTTTTGGGAAGGTTTGTTGTTAATGTTTTGACTTTAGTATGTGAGTCTTGTAGTTTAACCTGGTAGTAAGTAGTAGAAAGGGAGTTGTCTTGCTTGACAATCTTGTTTCTTGAGCTGATACAATTCACTGCCTGTCTTGCTTTCCACCAAGAATATAGTGAATGAGAGAATACAAGGTTTTCTTATGTGTATTTCTCCAGTGCTGTAAAGTCTGTAAGACAAAGGCCTTACTAAATGTTTACATATCATAAAATGTGTTTTTGGAGGAACATTAGCCTTACGATCCATTTTAAAATTAAGATGGAAAGGGGATAGCTGTGGTGGTTCGCTCCTTCCCCTTTCAAGTGTTCATTGTTCGTGCCTGGTTTTCCAGCTGGTAAAGAGGAACAGAAAAAGAGGATCCTGTTTCCTTCTGTAATTGCAAGGCACTTTCTTGTCTCATCTCCAGACATGAACGGAATGGAGAGGATCATATTCTTTCTAACATTGCAAATTCCAAGTCAGGATTGTGCCGTTCTTGCAGGTGTTGCTGAGAAAGGACCTCTGTTCAACAGTCTGCAGCAGCCTTGTTTTGCGTTGCTTGCTGCGCTGCTGAGGAGCAATATTGTTACAGAAGCTTGAGTCTAGGAAAGCGTTTGCAAAGTATGCTTCAAACTGCCTTGCCAAATCTTTTGCGTATTCTGTGCATTGGTGTGTACTGTTGCTGTATACTGTCATTGTATATTGTATATTGTCACATACTGTCCTTCTGCTGGAAGGAAAACATCTCCTATTATAACCTTTGCTATTAACTGAATGTGGGCTATTTTTCAGTCCAGTGTGTGCCATCCTCTCCTCGCTACAATACTCTTTGCATTTGTGGTAGCTGTTGCTTTTCTATGGTTACCATGTACTGCCGGAGTGTGGCTCTTATATTGTAACTCTTTTTATTTATATTTTTATATATGTATATATATATATATTTTTTTCTGTTTACCACAGCCAGAGTTTCAGTTGCTTCATTGACATTCATAAATGTGGATAAAATTCAGTACATTTTTAGGGTCTTGCAGTAGGCTAGCTAGGGCCCTGCAGAGCCGTGCACTAGCTGTTCTTATTTCTGCATCCCTATTTTGAGCACAAACTACTTCTAAATCTGCCAGGATATTTAAAAGTCATTTTTTGCTGAGGAAGAGCACTTGCTTCTGGTCCAGGTAATATGATTCCTAGTGTTTTTCTGGGACGTTGAATTCAGTTTACCTTCTAGTTTGCCATTACAGGCAGAGACAACATAAGCGTCCTCTGTTTTGCAGCCTATTTCCAGGTTGCTGCAAGACAATGATGCAGTGGCATCTAAGATGCTGAAGCCACAGAAAGCGGTCTCAGTGTTTCCCTTGCCTTCAGAGGGCTTGTCCAGATTTGGTTAGCTGGAGTGTTCAAACCATCCCTACAGAACACTTAAGGCTTGTTTTTCTTTCTCCATTTTCTCTTGTTTGATTCTATTTGTTATTGTTTTCTTGCTTTCTTCTTTTCTGTCTTTTTCATCTTCCTGTCCCTTCTGACATTCTCCCTTGTGTCTAAAATGAACAGTTAATTTAAACAAGTGAAAAAAAGTGAAATCAGCAGTTTTTATTGAGGCTAACCAGACTTAAAAGAAGTGCAACATGAGGTCTTGAAAGGAGAAATTTCAAAAAGCAATTGAACCCTCCAAAAGATATCAACCGTAAAAAAAATATGTAGTGCATTTTTATTTTCTGTTGCTTTTGTGCATCACATTGTACTATGTGATATCCAGAGATGTTTTTCTGGAAGACTGCAGCGTATAAGTAAATACTGCAGTCAAAGTACCTTAAAAAGTATCATGACTGTTCAAGTAATTTCAATGTGCAGTTTATACAAGCCAGTGAGCTAGTCAGCTTGAGGAGATGGTGCAGTAAAGTGTTCTGGTAGCTTACTGATCAGTGTTACAAATTGCAATAACTACAATGTTTCACCTGTTCTCTTCCTCAGTTTCCTCTGTTATTTTCTTTGCCCTTTTCTTCTGCTTTTCCTTCTTTTCCTCCTGTAAAAGCACCATCTCTTCAAGATTTAGGAAAGTTAGATGGACTGTGTGCATTGAGTATACATGAAGACTAAGAGACCTTTAAAACTTAGTAGAATATTATAGATCTGTACTTTAATATGAATTAAAGTTGCATGGATGCTTTCCTTTGAAAAAAGCAAAACAAAACCCCAAAGCCCCAACTTGTTAAAAGTAAGGATCTATAAATGTTGAGTACTAGTGTGAAAATACAGAAAGTTAATTTTGTAGTTAAATATTTTAATAAAAGGATTATAATTCTGCACTCAGGTCTGTAGGACAGTCTCAGAGGAGCACAGTGATCTCACATTCCCATTTTCTTTGAAGCCTCAGCTTTTCCTCTATTTCTGTCCATCTGAAAATGGCTGTAGTGGTAAACATTTTGGTAAAGAGGACCCTTGCATGGCTTTCTGTGCCAAGGCCCTTGCTGCTTGGACAGCAGTTCTGCCTTGGTGCTTTCTCCATCCCTGTGCTCCCTCTCAGTGTTACCAGCAGGCCTACTGGTAACCATGGCCTGTGTAATACACCTGGGATTCTTCCCTATAACATTTACCTTTTGAAGATGAAATGTTTTCCTCCTCACTTCGAAGTGGAGTTTAAAACATGAACATGACCTGGCTACAGATAGCTCTGAGGGCTCTGCCTGCCTGTGTGTTGTGCCTGATGTGGTATTTTTAAGCCTTCTACTTGGTTTTCACATGTCTCTTATCCTAATGTGATTATCACAAGATGCCTCTGATTAGAATAATAGTCTTTGATTTGCTTTCTGTCCCTCCTGTAATCACTGAAAGATCACTGGCCTATGATTAGGTAATATCTTGAATGCTACCAAAGATACAACAGTGGGATATAAAGCTGTGTTCTTTAATGTAAAACTGAGAGACACTGATTGCAGAACTGAAGTAATTTCTGTAACTGTGGTTTTCTTTCTTTACGTCTTGTTTTTTTGAGAAGTGAAAGTATTGTGCTAAAGGCCTGGTATTGATACCATAGCTCAGAAGTAGGTGATGTAGTCCTATTAAATACTGGAAACAAACAGTTCTGTTGTCTCTAGCTTGATTAACGAAATGTAATTAATGATTTCTTCCATTTTGTAGTCTAGGTATTATGATTATCAGGAATAACAAATATACATAACACATTTGTATCTCATTGTTACAAGGTGCAATTGCTTCCTGTTTATCAATTGCAAAAAACCCCACCCTAAAACCCGAAAAAGCAGCACAAATGTGTTTTGTAGTTCTTGGATCAAGCAATAAGTCTTGTAAGGTGCAAAACCATTTAAAAATTGATTTGCCTAGGTTAGCTGTATTGTGCATGTGCTTTGGCCTTTTTTGTCATATGTTCTATTCTCTTCATATGTGCGTATAAAAGTGGTTTTATTTGAATCCCTGCCTGATGCTTCAGAGCTAACCATCACACAGGCTACTTCGTAAGACTCAAGGCCGCTCGCTCAGACTAGCTAAGGTGATGTTTGTTTGCTACTGTTCTCATGCTTTTTCTTTATAATGTTTCAGCTCATCCGCCATATACCATGTGCTTTAGAGTGAAATTCTACCCACATGAACCCTTGAAGATTAAAGAAGAGCTCACCAGGTATTTTGTTTGTTTGTCTGTGCACTTAACGTACGTCATTAACAAGTTCAAAATAAGACAATTTGTTGCATAAGGTAGGTTTCTCACTATTTATGCTAAAATACTAGAATAGACAGACATTTGCGCTACTGATAGCTTTTTAATTTATTATGATACCTGTGGATTTTTAAAAGCAGTTTAAGGGGACTTTTCTATAAGATACAGAGAAGTAGTGATGTTGTTGAAGAACTTGCAGAGAGACAGGTAATGATCAAATGACTGGGCAAGGGTTATCTTGACTCTTCCCCAGCAAGGATGTGGTCCTGAGTAAATTGCTTTTGTGTCTTAGTTTTTCTTCTCATGTGTGAAATAATCTGTGAAGTTCAATTCAGCAACAGCCCTAACTGTTTCAACAACAACATGAATAGCTTCACTGAATTTTCTCTTGTGTGTGTCTTTAGGACCGCAAACAAGATAGTGTTTATGAAGTACTAATGGACCTTTAGCAAAGTGATGTAGAGGTGAAATATATTTATGTTTTTAAAGTACAGCTACTCTGGAGGTTAAGAAGTCTTGTTGCTTACATTGGAATTATGCTGTGACAGCACAGCTGTGCAACAGATCAGTCGTACTTAATAAATGGGACTTTCGTCCTTGCTACTAGCCATTGTGAATATTCTGTTGCTCTAGGTATTTTTCAAGAAATGTGCTTGGGGGAAAAAATGTAGGAAAGTAAAAGCTCTTTTGATCTCTGCACCAGCTGTGCAGGACTGTATGTACGCCATACCATGTTGCTAGCCAGCAGGTCACACCCCTGACTGGTAGTTTCATGTTGCAAAATCATGGAACGCCTGAGCACTTGTTGCTGTGAGCTCTTCGTTGATACTTTCCCCAAACCCTGCAAATTCTTATGCTCTCGAGTCACTTCATGAATGGGAGTGATCTCATTATCCCTGGGCTCATGCTGAAAGTCTCAGGAAAAGCTTGCTTTCTGCTGAATGGTAAGTTTGTGTAGAACAGCTGGAACAAGCAGTTTGTATTATAGCTGTTTATCTTGGGTGAAATACTGAAACTATTCAGCAGGGTGAACAGGTTGTAAACCAGGAAGTTGGGGGATTTTCGTTATTTGTTAATGTTTGTCCTTGGATGAGTGTTTTACTTTTTATGAGCCAAAGTATAAACTTCATATAGACTTTCCTCATTCAAGAGCTCTAATTAATTGCCTGTTTTTTTCTTTTAACTACTTCAGTACCCTCCCAGGAGAAGTTTCACCAAAATGCAAAGCACCTAGAATTAGCTTACTGAAGTGCATTGTGCTGTCAGTATGTTTTAGGCTTTGCTCAACATTTCAAATTAAATTTTACAATCAAGCTGCTGTATGAAGAATGTTTCACAGTCTTTTGTTAAAACTAATGCTATTAAGACCTTAAATGGGAGAAATAATTTCTCCTTTCATATGTCCACCTTGTGCACATGACACCTCTTCGTATCTGATCAGCTTTGTAATATCCCAGTGTTGCTGTTTGGCAAGCTTTGCTTTGTCTCTGCCCAGGTCTGTTTCTTACACAATAACAAAGTATAGGAAATGCTCCTGAAATGAGCAAGTGAAGTGTAGTCATGTAACCTACCTCTGAAAATTTGCTTCATGGTCTCTAAAGCAGAGGGTCAGATTAAAGGTGACACTCTAAATTGGCTTGAGTTAAATTTTCTTACATTGCAAATATTGGTGAAATTCAAGAAGAAAAAGGTCCATTGCTGTTTCTCAGAGGACAGTCATGAAACCTTGATAGCTAGTTGGGTTTTTGGTAGATGGTGTTTTTTTTTTTTTTTTTTTAATTCTTTAAGCTCTGCTCTGTTCACTGGACAATCACATTTGTTGCATTGTGTGCTTAAGATAATTTGAAAGTAAATTAATATTATTGTCACCCTTTGACTTAAAAGTCACCTGTGCTTCATAGCTATGTACACAGTCAGCAGAGGCAAAGTAATAGTGCTTTGCATTTCAGCTACTCTCCGTGCCTATGCATGTCAGAGCTGCTCTCTTGCTTCTTCAGCTGGGTAGAAATCTGACGGGTGTTTGTGGTCTCCATTTGGATAATGAAATTAAGATACAGTAAGACTCATCCTGTCACATTGTCATACTGCTCGCTGGTTCAGAATAGTAATTAACCCTGTCTAAATCCCCCATGTGGATTATTGTCAACGCAGTCTTTGTAAAAGCTTTATATGAATAAATTTTTAATGAAGTACCTTAGACACATCAAAGAAATGTACAGATGTTAAAAGGAGCTGAATTTCCTGCTGTGCTGTGACAATATCTGATATTAAAAAAATTAATCTATTGAGTACATGAAGCTGTGTGTGTATGGGGTAAATTGATTTCTGTGAAAATAGTGTAGCATGGGTAGAGGCACTATTCAGGATTTAGACATCACTTGCAGGAAGAAAATGGAATATTTGTCACCTCAGATTACTGCTGCTTCATTTCTGTCCTACCTTTGGTAGGCTGGGCTGAACTGTACTGCTTGAGTTAGTCTCTGGTTTTACAGGTGGAACTATTTTCAGGAGACTGAGATGGAAAATGACCTAGCTGAAGTCATCCCTCCGTCTGTGATATTACAGAAAAAAAAAAAAAACAGTGAGAGCCTGAAAATGTGTGCATACCATGTGTTCAGAGGCCAAGAGTGCCCTGGGCAAAGGATCAAGCCATGCACTTGCCTGTCACTGTATTTCGTTCCACTGCTAAGGATGCCTGTGAATATTGTCAGTCACGTCATACCATTCCAGCTGCTTACTTTCATCTTCCCTTGTTTTAATTAACGATTGCTTCGGTAGCTATGCTTTTGATATAAAATCAGTTCTTGCCTCTGGATGTTAAGGCACTTTGAGATATTACTGCTAAATAAGGAATTTCATGGACTCAGGACAAAATTTTTGCCTCTCACCGCAGAAGGAGGTTCTGTGTGGTCCTTGATCACTGTTTTCTCTGGAGTCAGCTGGTGTTAGGATTGTAGTTCACAAATTAACTTCAGTGGCCATGGGGGTTGTCACCTTGAGCTGTTTTGTTTCTGTAAGAACAGACTACAGAAACCCGACTTGTTAACGAAGTCCAAATCTTAATGCACTTCAGTGCTTAACTTTAACTCATCTCCTTGACTTGTGTCAATGTAGGTTTAGAAGATCTATCCTTATTTTTGGAAATACTGCTTCCTCACTGGGGCAGTGAGGCCACACATGTTAGAAATGTGTTTGAGAAAGACTAAAGACAGACTTTTTTTTTCTGATAGTCAAATTAATCAGACACTTTTTCAAATGCCTTTTAAAAAATGTGATGAGAAAGTGACAAGGATTTAACTTATTTTGCTCAAATGATGTGGCCTCTCAATTTATTTTAGGTGCACTGGAGGCTCAGCAGATTGCAACAGAAACAGTGAAAATTGATTTGTTAACAGTTAGTGTGATCTTTTGAACAGAGAGAGGTGCTCAACCTGAGTATAAAAGCGATGTTCCTCTAGACTGTGGCCATCTTGGAAGGTTTGATGACTTCTTCATGTATAGTATGTGGAGGACATCAGGCTCTTCTGAGTGGTACATCTGTGCCTTTCTAGATCTGATTGTCTAGCGCTTATAGGTGTCGTGAAGTCAGAACAAAGTACTTCAGTTTCAGAAAACAACATTCAACCGGCTTCACTGAGCATCGCTAATGAGAGTAATAACTACTAGTTTTTAATTAGGGAATAGCAACATGACAAGCCGGTCCTCACATGTCCCTTGCTCCCTGCCACGTATACCTGTAAAACATAATTTCGGTTTCTTTTCTTGTTAAATCAGCATCTGCTCTGCAGCCTGTTTTTCTGGCTGACACTATACGGGATTGGGGTAGAGGCTTTGAATACGTACATTTTCAGTATTACTGCTAATTTCTTTTTCTTCTCATTTTCTTCTTTTTTCATCTTTTTGGTGCAGTCCAGTTGTTTTTTCCAGAGAGCATGATAGACTTGATGGTGAGAGAGGGTTATCTGTAGCTATGTGTGTGTAACCACATGCAGAAAAAAGGTTATTCCAGAGTTCACTATGATGGTCAAGATCATTCTGCTAGCATGGCATGCAAAGATACAAAATCACCATGAAGGAATTTGTAACTACAGAGGTCATTCAATCCACAGAACACACAGCATCCCACCACACTCTCTGGAAAGCACAGACATTTTTCTTCTGTGCCATTCTTCAGTATGCTTTGATCACAGTCAGGGCCCTGGGAGGGGCCACAGCTGGGAAAGCCAGAGATGCTGTGTGTAAACACAATGGGAACAGTCAAGGGAGAGTGAACAGATGGGTCCAAAGACTGGTCACACTTGGGCACAGATTTTTACTACATTATTTCTTTTCAGTGTTCTTGTTTAGGTAGTGAATAAATCAATGTTTGTTCGTTCTTACGTAATAAAGAAACCCAGGGCCTCATGCCTTCTTATCTCCAAATCCCTGCATTATCCTATGTGTGTACAATTAAAATGAGAGAATATAAAATCATTTGAATTCCCAAAGGAATGATATAAAATTCTACAGATAATACCATATCAGCAGTAATCCATGATTATTGTAGAAAAAACAGACCTAGAAGAGGGCATGGGTGAGTAGCTGGCAGAATTAACCAAAGATGGATTATTTCAATGAGCTTTCATGATGCCCTTTTTTCCTAATCCATATTTCCTAATCCAAGAAGCAGTTCTTCTAAAAGGCTGTCATAAAACAGAGTAATGAGAACTTTGGTACCAGAAAAGCAGATAAAAACATGTCTAACCGGAAGTCATATAAAATGACAAAGACTTGGGATATGTAAACATGGCAAATTCTAGAGCCCTGAGTGCGCTAGCTTGGGTGAGGAAGAACAATACAGCTGCATGCATGCAATGCTTGACTAGTCCTATCTCAAACAGCTGTACTTGATATTGCCTTGTGCTGGAAGAGCCTGGTGCTTTTCGCTCCAGAAGTGGGATGCCAGTTGAGGCTAATAGTGCTGCAGGTTGTTGTTAATGCCTGCATATCAAACCATTTATTTGCAAGTAGACAAGTCTTGCAATATGTTCCTCCTTCCAAGGGTAAACCAACGTGAGTTGAGCTTGTGCTGCTGAACCCTGTTCCAGGCATGATTTAGGAATACCTCTGCCTCTCTGGGTAACCTGTCCTGCTTTTCTTGAGATGTGCTATGTTTTGATGTCTCTGCAAGTCCACTTGCCTGTTTTGGCTTTCTTGAGGTTATATTGGCAGTTGCCAAGTGAGTTTATATTAGTTTTAATAGTATTAGGCTCACAATCAAATTGAATAGCACAGGTCTTAAAAAAGAAGGAGAGTTGTTACTAAGAGCACTTAGGGCTGTCAGGCTTGCCGATATCGTTCAGGGTGGGGAAAAATATTATCCAGGAGAGTCGTGGATTTTTTGGTGGAGCTTGTGTCTGTGGGAGAGGGAGACCTTACATATTCAGAAGTCCTCTTGTAGTCCTCTAAGGGAAAGGCAGGAGACCTAAGAAGGTGCAGTTAAGTTGTGGAGGCTTGCAGAGGAGAATCTATTCCTGTGCCGTGCTGGGGCTTTTATGTACCCAATATCCGAAACAAAGCTTGTCACTTACCACTCCTTTGTCCTCTTTATTCATTGGTAAAATTAACTCTTGTGTAGCAGTAATGCTTTTTTTTTCTCCTTGTAGGCTGTTGTTGTCAAACAGCTGGCTGGTGTAGTATTTTTTCACACTTTTCCCAAGTAAATACCATACACTGTAACGCAGGCACTGGCCATCTCTGACGCCAGGAGGAGAAGCTCTTGTATTGCTAGATCCAAGTGGCAGTCGTGATCCTGATCACAGAAATGCGAGATTTGAAATTAGTGCCACCACCCCAGGGCAGAAAAGCAGAGAACGGCCTATTTCCTTCTGAGGGAATAGTTTTGGTGGTGTGTTTTGGGTTTTGTTTGTTTGTTTATTTCTTTAATACTATGGATCCAGAGCTACTCTGATGATTTTGGCAATCTAGGAGGAACGTAGGTTCAGGATGAAGTTATGGGGGGTCCTGCTTCCCATCTGTTTGGATCTTTAGCATTAGTACTTCTTCCCAGAAGGCATAGAACAGGGAGTGTGGTTCTTTCTACAGGTGCCTGTTAACACAGAAGACAGTCATGCAGTTTTCCAAATAAGTTAACAAGGTAGTTACTATTACTTCTGGTGTTAGATATTTTAAGTCAACTAGATTTTTCTTTTTTCCTGTGTTTGAATGAAGATTATGTTTTGAAGTCATGGTGGCTGTGCCTGTAGTTCCTAATTGCTCTACTAGAATTTGGCTTATGACTGATTAGGTGGTTTGAAAGGGCAACTGCTGTACTCATATCACTGTGGCATGCTTATTGCCATGTGTATCTGTTTTACAAATGCTATGGTGGGTTTAACTATGCTAGTGGGAACAAAACTTCCATATTGTTCCAGAAATTTGAGAAAACAAGTAGATTATCTCCTCCTCATCCAAATTCACACAAAGTTTTCTTGAATAATTATATGAGGAATTTTAACAGTTACATTCCTGCCTATTCATTTTACTATTATTTTCTGGATCTGTTGCTCATGAATTTGTTTAATCATTCTTTTTTTGGATTTAGTAATACTGTTTTTCTTCACAGCCTCCTGAGGCACTTAGTTCACTACCTGCTGTGTAAGGTACTTTCTTTTGTCTGCCTTAAGCAATTTCCTGATTTCACTGACTTGCCCCTAGCTCTAGTATTGCAGGGTTCAATGAACAGCAGTTCTATGTTTGCCTTTCCCGCTACCCTCAAGATTTCATAAGATGCACTCTTTCTCCCACTCAGTCACTATCTCTCCTTTTAAGGGAGGCTCTGTCCTCTCACTTATTTTAGTTGTTGTTCTCTGTATCAGGCTCAGCTACGTCCTGTAGAGGCTAGAGCTAGGTAAGACATTCAAGATGTGATTACACCAAGGCTTTAAATAGTGGCAAGATGCCCCTCTGTCTTGTTAACAATATCTTTCCTGATGATGCCTAATGTTTTATTGGCTTTTTTGGCTGCTGCTGCACCCTCAGTTGATGATTTCAGAGACCTGTCTGTGGTGACTCCAACATCTATCTGTCAACTCTGTGTTTTATTGGTAGCTAGTAGAGTGATGGCTTTTTTGATTTATAAGATATCAGAATACTTCTCAAATATTAGTAAGTAGACAAGCAGTATATTTTCAGAGAATGTAATTATTTTTTCCATTAGCTTTTTTGTGTGGGTGATACTGTAAAGCATAGAAAATATGTTCTCTTAGTTATAGTATTACATACTAGTATGTAGTGGTTAGTGTTTAGGTGAGATTCATAGACTTTGACAGGAAACTAGTGCTCCTGCAGTGTACTTGGTGATATCTGCTGTAGAAGACAGAATGTGAAATTAGTGTCCAGAAGAAGATACATAAAGAACTCCAAAATACTCCTGAGGGAGGAGGGCACCCGGTCCAGGAATATTGTAAACACGTTCATTTGCCCTCTGCTGCTCTGTACCTGAGTGTGCACAGTAGCATGGGAGAGAGCAGTGCAGTCAAAGTCAGTCATTGCACTGAGACAGCAATTTTTGAAACGTTGCTGGATCTCTTGAGGTGACAGTGTCTGTCAGCTGGAAAGGCTGCGACAACACTGGGAGAAGTGCTTGTTACCGGAATACAATGAGTGAAGTGACTTGAGCACAAGAAAAATACACTATGTGCGCAAACCACAAGGTTTGGCTGTGGGAAAACTTTCTCGCCTCAATGCACATCCTACAATAGATAAATAAATTGACTGCAAAGCAGTTAGCAACATGGTCTCTGGAGGTCATGAAGCCTGCTTAAAAGCAAGAATAGGTATTGCTGACCATTCATCTGCAGCTACGGGAAGGGCTTGGCTAACCTGGAGTTGAGTCATCTGTACTGCAAACAGATGATAGATGGAAATGAGGTTATTCCAATGATAGACATTTGTGAGCGTTAAGTGCTGAAGCATACATTTGCTAATTTGCTGGTGAGCCTGAGTACTTACGGCTGTAAATCAGGCTGTAAAGTTGTGCCAGGGCTTGAAAAAAACCAGCTGTGGTGGAAGGACACAAGAAGCAACAAAATCAGATCTGATTTTGCAAGTTATTTCTGTAAGTGTAAGCGATTTCAAGTACATGCGTAAACCTTACTGAATTCAGGAGTCAGGTATGCATTCATAGGTCTTTGCTGAGCTGGGACATAAATTGCTTTGTCAGGATTATAGGAACTGTCTGAGGCTGAGCCAGCCTTTGGCAAAGCTTGCAATGTTGGCTTTCAGTCCAAAGTGCATATAGCTCCTTCATTTGAAAGAACTCTGTAATGTCGTAGTCTTGTTCCAGGCTGCCCCTCTTGCTTTGAAGATGAACAGTATCCCATGCAACTTGCTGTGTGGGTGGTCACCGAAAACCGCATTCAGACTCTCTGGTTTTGCTCTGCGTGGGTATTCCTCTCCCCTTCTCGTAAGTGGAAGTGCTTCCCTTGCGTCCCAGCCAACAATTTCTCCAGTCTCCACTGTGAAATGTGCTCTGTGCCTCTTTTCCCCTCTTGACTGCTGCCTGTTCTGTCTTGAAGATGTTTCTATTTTTTCTTTTTTTTTCTTTTTTTTTTTATCAGAAGTGAAATAATTCTTTGAAAGTGAACCATTTGATAAAGGATTTCAACGGTCAAGTGCATGCAGCGACTCAGTAGCACAGTACCATAGTGACAGCAAAAATAAACTTCCGTATTTTTATTTAAAAATTAATAGTGGAATAGAAAGATAACATGGAAAATTTAAGAGACAATCCCTGCCCCACAAACAGCCAAGGAAATACTGCGACAACAAAACCTTTTCATATAACGGAGAAGAAGCAGAGTTTCTTCCTCAGACTAGCAAGTGCTAGGGTCTGTCTATTTTAAAACAAAGACAGTGAAGAACATCAATGGGCCATGTTTGCAACAGAACTAGCCTACATGATGGCTTGTTTTCAGCTCTGTCATCCCAGGATGATCACTGGGAAGAAATCAGCTCTGAGGCACAAATGTTCTTTTCCCTAAAATTGTATCTTATGTGCTGTTGTGGTTGTATATCCTCTGCTTACTCTTACTTATTTTCTGCTAACATACTTCTCAGGAAAAACTGAACACGTATATGTATTTTCAAAATTGTTACAGGAAGTAAATATTTCCTGGTATGTTAGGGAGACAAGACAAAGAAAAATCTGTTGTACTGAAGTTACAGAAAAATTATAATGGAAATTTTCTGCGATTTTTAAATTTTTTTTTCATTAATTCTGAACAACTTGCAGAGCCAGTGGTTTATCTGGAGGGGATGGATAATAATACATTTTTATTAGCTTCATGTAATTGACGAAAATGCATCTATCAACAAATGAGGTTGAGACACTATGTATTTTTTTTTTTATTGTAATGATGCTAACTTTGGGGGATATTTTTCTGACAAATCTTGGTGGTTTCATATTGCAAACAGGCTTAAGCAAGAAACTAGTATAAAACCTATATTGATTCCTGTTTGATTTCTTTCTGGGGTAAACAAAACTGCATTTCTTGTTTAAGATTAGCTCAGGTAACGGAGACTATTATAGGTGCAGAAATTTGATAATGACAGTCAGGGTCTTTGATCCTGGTCAACAACAAACTATTTGCTTAGAAATGGCACAAGTATGCACACTCCCACCCGAACTCCCAGTGCATCTATATAGAATTTTAGTGGAATGCATACAAATGAGTTTTTGCCCTCATTCTGAGGGGTTTCTGTTGATGCTGCTGTCGACTCCCTGCCATCTCACTTCAGGAATCTAACTTGTGATTTATTGCACAGCATTTGAGAGAAAGAAAGAAGGAAGCTGCCTGACTCTTGAATAGGTACTTTGAGTCAGTTCTTAAAATCTTCCATTCTGCCTGGGCTCTGAAGGTGATGGCTTGTAATAGATGGTCAAGGTGGGCAGCATTGGTGCCTAATCCTCTTGCATGGGAAGGAATTTCCTGCAAAACTATTTTTTCTTCTTGTAAATGTCAAAATATTCATAGAAGAGTAACTGTTCACAGTGTTAGCTTCCATCCATAGAGCTGGAGAGTTGGACCTGGCATGGTCATGAGAATTCAGATTCTTAGTTCTCATCCCAGTCTCATGTCTGCAAATGCAGGTTGGAAGCAGTGGGTTAATACGCTTTTCCAGAAGCCTGTTTACTTTCATATCTTGTTACAGTAACATTCAAACTCAGAAACCACCAATGTGCAGTGTCGCTGAAGATCTATT
>Ga0181612_127192_pt1 | contig 31034 bp, 26 predicted proteins | sample HoacroProtozoa21_FD_119630 | JGI IMG/M metagenome (GOLD analysis project Ga0181612, IMG submission 119630) | Hoatzin crop microbial communities from Cojedes, Venezuel. Combined Assembly of Gp0051906, Gp0051904, Gp0051908 | reverse complement strand
GAGGGCAACCGACTGGTGGCGAGCGACGGGCAGTCAATCGTTTGGACGGCCAACGACCCGAACTCCAGTGACCGCTATGCCGCACTCTTCAACATCGGAAGCGGCAACTCGTGGATAAGCGCCAACCTCGCACTCTATTCCACCGAGACCATCTCTACCCTCACCACGGGCTACAGCACCAGCGTTGAGGTTGACATTCCCGAAGGAAGCACCACGTTGGCACTCGCGCTCGACGATGCCGACGGAAGCTACTCGTTTGACCACGGCGACTGGATTAACCCGACAATACACTTCGCTGATGGCACGTCGAGACTGCTCACGGCCGACGACGTGATCAGCACCAACACGGGCGGCTCGTATTACAACTATGTGAACTGGAACAAGAACATAGAAAGCAGCGGCAAACTATGCATCAACGGCACGCAATACGACAACGGCATCTCGGCCCACGCCAACGCGCTCGTGCTCTTCTCGCTGCCCGAAGGCGTGGTGAAGTTCACCGCCCTCTGCGGCATCGACCAGACCAGCACCAGCCAGAGCGGAGCCACGCCGACAATGAAGTTTATGGTGTTCAACTGCGACCCGACCACGCGCTTCGTCAACACCGACGGTGCACTGGCCAACAGCGGACTCGTAAGCGGCACACATCAGAGCGAGGGCGTCAATATCGAGGCAGACATCGACGGAGCGGAAAAACTTTATCTCGTGGTAACAAACGCTGGCGACAACTTCAACTACGACCACGCCGACTGGATAAACCCAACGCTCATCGACTACGACGGCAACGAAACCCTGCTCACAACCATCAAATATACGAAGGCGACAACCGACTGGTACGACATAGCCAACTATGGCAAGAACGTTGACGGCGGACAGCTCAACGTGGGCGGAACGAGCTATTCCGACGGAATTGGCACCAATGCCAACGCTATCATAGAGTACGATCTGCCGAAGGGACAATACAAAACGTTCAAAAGTTTCGTGGGCTACGACTACGCGATGAAGCAATACACCAACCAGGGCGTAACGATGGAGTTCCTCGTATTCACCTCTGACCCGACAAACGACAGCACTCAGGTGGCACTCGACCTCACCCAACTCGGCTACGACGAGAACGAGCAGTGCGAGATTTACGACCTATGGAACAAGGAGACCGTCGGCACCTACGCCAACAGCGACTTTGCTCCTACCATAGCCGCCCACGGCAGCGGCATGTATTGTGTCCGCTCCACGGGCAAGACAGCCATCAGAGGCACCGAAGACACCGAAACGCCGACCGTAGGGCGCACGTCCGCCCGCACCTACGACCTGCAAGGCCGCCAAGTAAGTGAGTCCGCCGCCCAGCGTGGCATATATATAAAAGGTGGGAAAAAGGCCCTGAAACGATAGGCAATTAAACTTTCTGTCATTTTGACTTTTAGGCAGGATTAACGAGGAAAGGCAATCCCTGAAACCTTGTTAGTCCTGTCTAAAATAAACTTTAAGTTTTCCCTTTTGTGGAAGTAATTTTGCAGAATCTGACAAATTGTTCAATACTTCTGTGCTACGGTTAAGGACTATGTAGGCAAATCGCAGTACCTTTGCACCCGAAAAGAAGAACGTTTAAAGTTTAATGTAAAATGAAAGTAGCAGTTATTGGTTCGACGGGAATGGTTGGTGGAGCCGTCGTAAAAGAATTGGCCAACCGTGGACATGAGGTAAAGGCAATCGCTCGCAAGCCCGAAAAGGTGATGGAGCACGAGAACGTGATGGCAGTGAAAGCCGACGTGACAGATGCTGATTTCGCTAAACATCTTGAGGGCGTTGACGCCGTGGTATCGGCCTTCAGCACAGGAAATTGGACCGACGGAGAGCGGTTTACAGAAGGAGCAAACGCAATAGTGAATGCCGCAGCTAAGGCTAACGTGCCATATATTCTGATTGTAGGAGGCGCAGGTAGCCTCTATGTGGCTCCGGGCGTTCAGCTCGTCGATGTGCCGCAGTTCCCCGCAGGCGTGTTCCCCGTTGCTAATGCGGCTCGTAACTTGCTCAACGATCTCCGCGCTCGCAACGACGTCAACTGGTCGTTCATCTGCCCTCCCGCCTCGTTCGCAGGTGGGGAAGTGAGCTACGAGCGCACGGGCAAGTACCGTATCGGCGACGATAACGTGATGATGGATAAGGACGGCAAGCCCGCCGACATCAGCGTGGCTGACATGGCCGTTGCTATTGCCGACGACATCGAGAGGAAAGGGCACCTGAAGACTCGCTTCACAGTAGCAGCCGAGGATTAAGAAAAGTATAAAGACTGAGATGAAGAAGATATTATTCGCACTTGCAGCCGTCTGTCTTTTCTTCACGACGGCATGCCAAAACAGCAGTTCAAACGTCAACGCAAACAATCAGGAAGACACAATGAAAACATTACCTAAGACCGATGCCACAGTGCTCGTGCTCGTGGCTCACCCCGACATTCAGAAAAGCACTGCCAACGCCGCGCTCGCTAAGGCCGCAGCAGAGGTGGAAGGCGTGCAAGTGGTCAACATCTACGACTATCCCGTAACGCCAGACACTTACAAAGAGGCCGTAGCCCGCGCCAAGGCCATCGTCTATCAGTTCCCCTTCTATTGGATGAGCGCGCCCCATCTGTTGAAGCAGTGGACCGACGAAGTGTTCATGGTATTCACGGGCGAGGAGAATCTCGTGAAAGGCAAGCGATTTATGGTATGCTGCACTACTGGCTCGCCAGCCGAAGCATACCAGCACGGTGGACGCAATAAATACACAATAGAGGAGTACCTGCGTCCCTACGAAGGCCAATGCAACCACGCTGAGATGGTGTGGGAGAAACCAATGGCCGTACAGTCGCAGTTCCCTGGCGGTGGTCAGGCGGAACTTGAGAAGGGCTGCAAGGCTTATCAAGAGCGCCTGAAGGCATTGGTTGAGCAAAGCAAGTAAATGCTTTATAAAAGCAGAAGAAGGAAGATGCCTAAGCGTCTTCCTTCTTTTCTTTTTATTCAGAAAATGCCTTCGGAACTTGCTCGAATAAAATAAAAGTTGTATCTTTGCAAATAAGCAATGAGAACAACCATTCTAATAGACAACACTCCCGACGAGCAATTGGCTTTGGAGGCAGAACACGGGCTCGCGATGCTCGTGGAGACGGAAGACCGCCGCATACTTATCGACACCGGACTATCGGGCAAATTCATCGACAACGCCCGTCGTGTCGGAATAAGTCTCGACGGCTTGGACTTCTGTTTCCTATCGCACGGGCACAACGACCACACTGGAGGCTTGAAGTGTCTCTTGGAGACCTATCCTGACACGAAGGTCTTTCTCTCAGGGAACATACTCCGTGAGCAATATTTCACCTCTCGCCACGGATTTCGACGCGACCTCAGCACCGACTCCGATACTCTGCGGAAATACGCCGACCGCCTTCACACAATCAAGGAAAGCACGTGGATAACCGACCGCATAGCCGCAGTCAAATGTTCGCACGACGAATATCCCAAACCGCTTGGCAACATATTCCTCTCGAAGGAGGCTGGCGCGCAATCTTCCCCAGACGACTTCGACCACGAAATGGCTATGGTAATAACAACCGACCATGGTCTTGTGGTCTTCTCGTCATGCTCCCATTGTGGAGCAATCAATATCATGAAGTCGTGTCAAGACTTCACTGGCGAGCAGCGCGTAAAGGCATTCATCGGTGGCTTACATTTCGTGGATTGCCAGCAGACAGAGCAAGAGGTCACCGAATTCTCCGCCACCTTGCGATCAACCTTCCCCGACACAAAAATCTTCACTGGTCATTGCACGAGCGACAAAGCCAAACATTTTCTATGCAACACCGTACCCACCATCCATTTCTTCCGCACGGGCGAGCAATTAAGAATATGAAATCTTCGCAGAAAACGACTACTCGCGTAAACCTCTCATCCGAGAAACGCGACATACCGACCACGGCAGTATTCTACTTCTACGGCGATGGCTCCACGGAGATTCGATGAAGACGCGGAATGACGAGGAAAGCAGGAATGACGAACATCGAGCGCGAGAAGCAGACCGTCAGGACGATGATAGAGCTCTACGCCAAGCATCATCCCGACTTCGACGCGGGGCTGGCCGACTATGCTTGCCGCAGGCTCGACCACTGCCGCTACGGTGAGAGGAAACCAGCATGCAAGCACTGCCCCGTACACTGCTACGCGCCACGGCAGCGGGATGAGATTCGCAAGGTGATGCGATGGGCGGGGCCGCGGATGATTATCTACTCCCCTTTTGCGGCGCTTCGCCACCTTTGGCAGGGTCTGCGGGCGAGGGTTTCGCGATGAACGACGGTGAAATTTTTGAATAAAGAGGAGAAAAAAGACGAAAGATGGTGGAAATAGAAATAAAACAGTTACCTTTGCAGCAGAATACGACTTAACAGTCAGGAAATCGACATCAAGAACGCAGCAATGCGTGCCAACCGAGTCGTCGAAGATTGAGCATCGCGACGACCACGGTGGCGAGCCGTAAAAGGCAGATGTGGGCGCAAGCCAAAACTCGACAGCTCGACGATTGTAGGTTTCCTTATCCGTCTCCGAGAGTGGGATGAATAGGGAAATTTTCTTTTCCAACGACCCGTTGCAGATGGCCCCGCCCCGACGCCAAAAGAGGCCGACCATTGTTTAACAACTTAAAAATAGCAACAAGAATGGAAAAGAACGAACGACAAACCAACTACGGAAGCCTGCTGCTTCACATTCCCCACTCCTCTACCGTCGTGCCCGAATGCCGATGCAACCCAAAGACTTTCGACGAGGAAGAGTGGAAACTCATCGACTGGTACACCGACAAACTGTTTGTGCCCGACAAGAAGAACAGGCGTATCGACGCGGCAGTATTCCCCTATTGCCGACTGTTTTGCGACGTGGAGCGACTCTCCGACGACCCTCTTGAAACGAAGGGACTGGGGATTTCATACGAACGCACCCTCGTGGACGGCACGAAAAGAACGTGGGGACAGCGCGACAACGCCTACAAGGAATATGCGCGCCACCACCATAACATGGTGGAGAAAATAACAAGCAAGAGGCCAGACACCTCCGACAATCTGCTGCTCATCGACTGCCACAGTTTCTCTGCACTGCCCAACCTTCTGAATGCCAACCCGCCAAAAGACATCGACATCTGCATTGGCTTCAACGAGGACTCGACGAAGCCAAGCGAAGCGGTGATAGAAGAAATTCGCAACCACTTCCTTTCCAAGGGTTACAACGTCGAAATAAACAGACCTTTCTCCAACAGCAAGACGTTCGACGTGCCAGAGGGAACAGCGTATCACTCGGTGATGATAGAGGTGAGCAAGAAGCTCTATATGGACGAGGCGACGCTGAAGCCAACCGACGGTTTCGCCCGCCTACATCGCGACATACAGGGTCTCTACGATATGCTGCTGCGCAAATAGCGTTTACCGAGCTACTGTTAAAGTTTGTTATTCGCTTGCGGGGTTCGATTATTATCCCTAACTTTGCATTTAGTTGGCATCCTCATAGCGCGTTCGGATGGTGAATCGCGCGGGGAACTGTGCCGACGGAACAAACAAAATAGGTATGAAAAGACAACTCTCTGCAATCGTGATTATGATAGCCGCCTGCCTTGCGATGCCATCGTGGGGGCGCGAAAAACTGCACTTCGACGTGGACTATCACTACAATCTTGGGCTCAGCGAACGTCTCGCGGGCACCACTCTAAGTCGCAGCGACTACGGTCTGGGCGGACACTCACTTCACCTTTCGGCGCGCTACGACGTGGCAACGCGATGGTCGGCGGGCGTTGGAATCGGACTCGACCGATACACCGAGCCCGACTACAACACGATGCCCATCTTCGCCACCGTAAGATTTGTGCCCCTGACCACTATCCCAAGCGCCTACGCCTTTGCCGACTTGGGCTACTCAACGAGGGCGTGGAGCTGCGTAGAAGGCATGGTGGGCAACTTGGGCGTGGGCTATACCTATATGATATCCAGACACTTCGGACTGAATTTTCAGGTGGCATACAATCTGAAGCGCTTCCACGAATCCTACCAGACTTGGCTGTCCGATGCCGACGGTTACGGCGAAACGAGCATGAACAGCACGCGCCACTCGCTCTCGTTTGGCGTAGGATTGACTTTTTGAATCGGCTCCAGCGTTCCCGCTGACGGTTGAAGTCAATCGTGTTTAGCGGTATTGCCAATCAATTGCGCCACGCCCGCCTCGCGTGGTATTGGCGAAAGCTACTTCTCTTTACGTGCAGAATTTTGTTTACAATCAATAGTGCGCATATACCCCCACTACGGTAGAAGCAAATTCCCACCACCGTAGGAGCCGACTTCCACCACCGTGGGAGTTGACTTCTTCCACCGTGCGAGTCAACTCCTACGGTGGTGGGAATTTTAGCCTACTAAGACTCCTGATTTTCAACAATATAGAAAGTGCGAACTCTCCTGTCTGAAGCAAATGAGAGCTTCGAGCATGCAAATCCGTTTTCTTTACGTTTTAATACCTCTTATCATCATCCGAGTTGGGAAAGTCAGCCTCGGCAATCGAATTTTTCTAAGCTCACAGCCGCCGTGAGCCACCGTTACAATAAGGTTTACCGCTCTCCATGGCAATAAAAAACGCCCGACCTTACACTCTCGCGTAAGACTGGGCGAACGTATTATGAAAACTATTAGCGGAGAGTGAGGGATTCAAACCCCCGATACCCGAAAGGGGTATACCGGATTTCGAGTCCAGCGCGATCGATCACTCTGCCAACTCTCCTTTTGCGGCTGCAAAGTTACGAACTTTATTTGATACGGCAATAAAGAGACGTTCTTTATTAACCTTTTTTAAGCAGTCAAGGCCGTCCACAACCATCATTTCGCAAAAAAATCCCCGAATGTTTGCACGTCTCGGAAATATTGCTTACCTTTGCACACGGAAACCATAGGCGGCAGTAGCTCAGTTGGTAGAGCATCAGCTTCCCAAGCTGAGGGCCGCGGGTTCGAGTCCCGTTTGCCGCTCCATTCCGAAAAACAACCACAAGCCCTGCTTTTATTCCCCACAAAGTGCACGTCCTACCATGCTTCCAACAAACGAGCGTTGTTGACGTAGTCTCTTTATCCTCTCGTAGAAACGCCCACCTACGGCTGACCCATTGTATGCACGCCTCGATGACTTCCGCGAAAAACGCATATTCGCAACGACAATGACTGCATTTGTAATCTTTACGGTCAGAGGGAGAAGCGTGTTATCTGTTAGGGCAAAGCAGTGAAGTTCGGCCTTGCTCATTTCGTTAATATTCCATAAATTGACATTCCGAGCTTTGTGGATTGCAGATAAATTCGTAACTTTGCCCCCAAATAGCGACTAATGAGCGTGAAAATAAAGGAAGTGCTGTGCGCCCTTGAACATTTCGCGCCTCTGCCCCTGCAGGAAGACTGGGACAATGCCGGCCTGCAAGTGGGATTGACGGAGGCGGAAGCATCAGGGGCTTTATTGTGCCTCGACGTTACCCCCTCGATAGTAGAGGAGGCAAGGCGTAAGGGGTGCAACCTGATTGTGTCGCACCACCCACTGATATTCCACGCGCTGAAACAGGTGGCCGACGCCGACGACACGCAGCGCGCAGTGAGACTCGCAATAGAGAGCGGCATCGCAATCGTATCGATGCACACCAACATGGACTCGGCGCGAGGGGGCGTGAACTTCAAGATTGCCGAGAAATTAGGACTGACCGACGTCGAATTCTTCTGCCCAAAACGCGTGGGAGAGATTGAGGGCGGTTCGGGAGTTATAGGCAGCCTTCGAGAGCCTCTTAACGCGCGCGCGTTTATTAATAAGGTGAAGACGGCGTTCGACGCAAAGTGTGCCGCGTGCAACGAGATGCTTCGTCGCCCGATAGAGCGTGTGGCTATATGCGGAGGTGCCGGCGACTTCCTCGTTGACGACGCCATACGCGAGGGGGTCGACGCCTTCATCACGGGCGAGATGCACTATCACGTTTACTTCGGCAAGGAACAAAGAATACAGCTGTGCGTGATTGGCCACTATGAAAGCGAGCACTTCACGAGCGAGATATTCCGCGACATCATCGCAGAGAGCTTCCCCGCCCTGCCGACGTACATCGCCGAGACTTCGACCAACCCCATCATATTCCTTTAGGACAATGAAATCGAAGCGCCACAACGGGCAAAGGCGACTACCGCGCTCGTTCTAATTTCCGCTAATTCTAAAAAAGAACAATAGATATGGCAAAGAAAGATCCTACAGACATGCCGGTGGAGGAGAAACTGAAGACCCTCTATCAACTGCAAACCACACTTTCGGGCATCGACGAGAAACGCGCACTGCGCGGAGAGCTGCCCCTCGAAGTGCAAGACCTCGAAGACGAAATCGCCGGCCTCGGCACGCGTATCGAAAAGATTGAGAACGAAATCGACGAGTTCCGCACAGCCATGGCCCAGAAGCGGGGTGAAATAGAAGTGGCAACGCAAAGCGTAGAGCGCTACAAGCAGCAACTCAACGACGTGAAGAACAATCGCGAATACGATACACTTAGCAAGGAGATTGAGTTTCAGTCGCTCGAAATAGAACTGTGCAACAAGAAGATACGCGAGGCACAGGCACAGATAGAACAGCGCACCCAGGACCTGCACGACAGTCAGGACGCTCTGAAGGAACGCACAGCCGACCTCGACGTAAAGCGCGGCGAACTCGACGAAATCATGGAGGAGACTCGCGCCGAGGAAGACAGGCTGAAAGAGAAGGCTAAAGAGCTGGAAACCAAGATTGAGCCCCGCCTGCTCACATCGTTCAAACGCATACGCAAGAATGCACGCAACGGACTCGGAATAGTATATGTGCAGCGCGATGCCTGCGGCGGATGCTTCAACAAGATTCCTCCACAGCGCCAACTCGACATCAAGATGCACAAGAAAATCATCGTCTGCGAATACTGCGGACGCATTCTCATCGACCCCGAACTGGCAGGCGTCAAGCCCGTGCAGGTGGAGGAGCCGAAGAAGAAGACCCGTGCAAAGCGCGCCATACGCAAGACCGTCAAGAAAGAAAAAGAGCCCGAAGCAGAGACCGAGGCATAAGCCACCATCGACAGTAGCGAAGGAATGAACGGCACGGAACTGCAAGCAATAAAGCAACGCTACAACATCGTGGGCAACTCACCGAAGTTGAACCACGTGCTCGATGTCGCCCTACAGGTGGCACCGACCGACCTCTCCGTGCTCATCGTAGGCGAAAGCGGCGTGGGAAAGGAAATCATACCACGGGTGATTCACGACAACTCGCCCCGACGACGAGAGAAATACTTCGCTATCAACTGCGGTTCCATCCCCGAAGGAACCATCGACTCCGAGCTGTTCGGCCACGTGAAAGGCTCGTTCACTGGGGCTATCGGCGACAGTCCTGGATACTTCGGCGCGGCTAACCACGGCACACTATTTCTCGACGAAGTGGGAGAACTGCCCATAGCCACGCAAGCCCGCCTGCTTAGAGTGCTCGAAAGCGGAGAGTACATCCCCGTGGGAGGCACCGAAGTAAGAAAGACCGACGTGAGAATAGTGGCAGCCACCAACGTGAACATTCGACGAGCCATCAGCGAGCGACGATTCCGCGAAGACCTGTACTATCGCATGAGCACCATACCAATACAGATGCCGCCCCTGCGAGAAAGAGGAGAAGACATAGTGCTACTCTTCCGTTTCTTCGCCCTACAGATGGCCGAGAAATACCGCATGGACAAGGTGGTGCTCACCGACGAAGCCAAACAGATGCTAATGCACTACAAGTGGCCAGGCAACGTGAGACAGCTGAAAAACCTCACCGAACAAATCTCCGTCCTAAGTCAAGAGAGAGTAATAACGCCAGAGGTGCTCGCACGCTTCATACCGCAAGACCAAGACTCCACCGAACTGGCAACCATCGGACCAGCGCCCGAAGCCCACAACTACGAGAGCGAGCGCGAGATGCTCTATAAGATACTCTTCGACCTAAGAGGGAATATCACCGACCTGCGCCGCGAAGTGGCAATGATGAAAAAGCAATTCGACGCGGGAGAAAAGCCCGACAACGCCGAACTCATCGGCACTGCCACGACGCTGCCCTCCCCAATCTCGCAAATGCCATCACAGCACCGCCGACCGACTATCATCGACCGACCAGAGCAAACCGAGATTGCAGAGGCAGAGGAATACGTGGAGCCACAGCCAGAACGCGAGAACCTTAACATCAGCGACAACGAGAAACTGATGCTCATAAAGGCACTCGAAAGAAGCAACGGCAACCGTAAGAAGGCCGCACGAGAGCTCGGCATAAGCGACCGCACACTCTATCGCAGACTGAAACAATACGGCATTGAATAAGAAACACCTCCAAAGAATAGCAGCCGCGGCAGCCATCTGCGCTCTCGCCGTAGCCCTCGCTGCATGCTCCATCAGCTATAAGTTCAATGGAGCAAGCGTTGACTATTCAAAGACCAAGACCATACAAATAGCCGACTTCCCTAATAGGGCCAGCTACGTATGGGGACCAATGGCCAATCTCTTCAATAATGCGCTCAAAGACCAATACGCCAACCACACCAAACTCATCCAGGTGAAACGAAATGGCGACCTAAAGGTGGAAGGCGAAATCACTAAGTACGAGCAGCGAAACAAGGCCGTATCGAGCGAAGGATACTCCGCACAGACAGAGCTATCGATGACCGTCAACGTGAGATTCACCAATAACGTGAACCACGCCGAAGACTTCGAGAAAACCTTCACTTCCACCACAACCTACGAGACCACCCAGTCGCTTAACAGCGTGCAAGAGCAACTCGTAACCGAAATGATAAAGGACCTCACCGACCAAATCTTCAACGCGACGCTCGCAAACTGGTAATACAAAGCCGAAATGGACATAGCAAACCTGATAAAGCACCCTGAACAGATGGACCGCGAGACGCTCTACGAGCTGCGCTCGCTTATGGCGCTATATCCATACTACCAGCCTCTGCGACTGCTCATGCTGCAGAACCTATACCTGCTGCACGACCCTACCTTCGACGAGGAACTACGACGGGCAGCCATCTACATCGCCGACCGAAAGACGCTCTTCAACCTTGTGGAGGCCACTCACTATCAGATGCGAGCACAGAAGAAGAAGGAAGAGACGAAGCCCCAACAGCGCGACGGAGAAGACCGCACCACCTCGCTCATCGACAACTTCCTCGAATCGATGCCAAAGGAAGATGAGGAGGAAAAGCAAGCCAAGCGCAAACCAACGCCGGCCGACGCAGCAGTTGACTACGTGGCTTACTTGCTCGAAACAGAAAACAACGACGACAACGCCGAGGAAGCACCCAAAATGAAGGGTCAAAGCCTCATAGACGACTTCCTCAACAACGATAATGGTAAAATAATTTTAAGCCGAGAGCCCGACGACGACAGCGAGGAGGAAACAGACTCCCTCTCCGACAGTCAGCCCGACGAAGACGACTATTTCACCGAGACGCTTGCCCGTATTTACATAAAACAAGGGCGATATGCGAAAGCAATGGAAATAATTCAACGATTAAGTTTGGCTTATCCAAAAAAAAATGCTTACTTTGCAGACCAAATACGTTTCTTGGAAATGTTGATAATAAACAATAGTAAAAAATAATTCATTCAAAGAAAGATGTACACACTTTTAGTCATTCTTATTGTGATTGCAGCACTGCTCATGATTGGCATTGTGCTCATTCAAGAGTCTAAGGGAGGCGGACTCTCATCTGGATTCGCATCCTACAACCAAGTGGCAGGAGTCAGAAAAACAACCGACTTCATCGAGAAAGCCACGTGGGGACTCGCCATCGCAATGGTAATCATCAGCGTAGCTTGCGCCTACGTAGCTCCTACGGCAACAGACGAACGCTCGGTGATGGAAAACGTTCAGAACAGCGCAGCCAACCCGACCAACCTGCCGAACTTCGGAGCAAGCCAGACGCAAGAAGGCAATCAGCAGGCAGCACCGCAAGGCGAGCAAAAGGCAGCAACACCCGCACCAGCACAGTCTGCCGACGCTCCCGCAACGGAAGCACCAGCCGCTCCTGCTACGCCTGCTAAATAAGCAGACTCCCAGACAAAGAGCAATATCCTGCGTCCGACGAACGAAAACCGTCGGACAGGATATCTATATGCTTAAAAAATCAAAAAAACGAGGCGACACAAGTACAACGTGCCGCCTTTTTTCGTATCTTTGTCTCACATAATCAAAACTACAAAGCCTTATGAAAATCGGAATCCCCAAAGAAATCAAGAACAACGAGAGCCGAGTGGGAATGACACCCGCCGGAGTAGCAACACTCGTTAGCCACGGACACCATGTCGTAGTACAGCACACGGCAGGACAGGGAAGCGGCTTCGCCGACGAAGACTACACAAAGGTGGGCGCGACCATACTGCCGTCCATCGAAGACGTTTACGCCCAAGCCGACATGATAGTCAAGGTGAAAGAGCCCATCGAACCAGAGTACAAGCTGATACGCAAAGACCAACTGCTCTTCACCTACTTCCACTTCGCCTGCGACCGACCGCTCACCGAAGCCATGATAAGCAGCGGAGCAGTGTGCCTCGCCTACGAGACCGTGCAGAAGGCCGACCGCTCGCTGCCGCTACTCATCCCGATGAGCGAAGTGGCCGGGCGCATGGCAACTATCAACGGAGCATACTACCTGCAAAAGACCAAGGGCGGAAAAGGAAAGCTCATCGGAGGTGTGCCTGGAGTGAAACCAGCGAAGATATTAGTACTCGGAGGCGGAACCGTGGGCGAAGCAGCAGCGCGACTGGCAGCAGGAATGGGCGCAGAAGTCTATATCACCGACATTTCGCTGCCCCGACTACGGCAACTCGACATCGAACTGCCGCCCAATTGCCACACGCTCTATTCATCGGAGCACAACATACGTCAGGAACTGCCCGACGCCGACATCGTAATTGGAAGCGTACTCGTACCAGGGGACAAGTGCCCACATCTCGTTACTCGCGACATGCTCAAACTGATGCAGCCAGGCACAGTGCTCGTTGACGTTGCCATCGACCAAGGCGGATGCTTCGAGACGTCGCGCCCGACCACCCACAGCGAGCCCACCTACGAAATAGACGGCATCGTGCATTACGCCGTGGCAAACATACCGGGCGCAGTGCCAAACACCTCGACGACGGCACTCACCAACGCCACTCTCGCCTACGCCGTAGCACTGGCCGACAAGGGATGGAGGCAGGCGTGCAAGGACGACCCCGCCCTTCGCAACGGCCTCAACATAGTGAACGGAAAGATAGTCTTCGAGGCAATCGCCCGCGTCTTCGACCTACCCTACGAGCCCATAGAGCTGTAGCCGCCCACTACTAAGGCGGCACTCACCGCGCAGAGCCACCGTAGCCCGATGGCATCGTCGTTACGGTAAAAAAGGGCTGTGCGCTTAGGGAAAAAGAGCCTCCACCCGTTCAATACCGAGCAGAAAGCGTTTCTTGTCGAGACCAGCACTGTAACCACCGATGGAACCGTCGGCAGCCACGATGCGGTGGCAGGGAACGAATATCACGAGAGGGTTGGCGCCATTGGCATTGCCCACGGCACGAAAGGCGCTCGGATGCCCCATCAAACGGGCTTCGTCGGCGTAGGAAGCCGTGGCGCCGTAGGGAATCTGCTGCATGGCCGACCACGCGGCGCACTGGAAATCGGTGCCGCAAAGACGCAGTGGGACGGTGAACTCGCGACGCTCCCGACGGAAATATTCGTCGAGTTCGCCGACGGCTTGGCGCGTTAAGGCGGTGGAGCCAAACTCCAGTGGCGCACCAATCAGACGCGCAACCTTGCGGGCCACCGCCTCGGCCTCCTCTGCCCAAGCGCAGACGCACAGTGCGCCGCCACAATCTCCGAGAACGATTTCGCCAGCCGGCGAGGTCGTTTTTTCTATCGTCAATGGTTTCATGGGGCAAAGATAGCGTTATTTTTTCAAAAAGAGGGTGAAAAATTTGGATAATTCGGAAAAACACTGTACCTTTGCACTCGCTTTTCCAATGTAAAGGCTCTACGGTGCCCGTAGTTCAGTTGGTTAGAGCGTCAGATTGTGGTTCTGAATGTCGTGAGTTCGAGTCTCACCGGGCACCCTGTTAGAAAATGCGCGGTATTCCCTGATTTTAAGGGGGATGCCGCTTTTTCGTGCTGTCAGGAGAAATTCACAGTTTTGATAAAAAATGCTAAATTTGAGGGGTAAAAATTCCGTCAAATTTCCGCGAAAAAGAATTTTACAATTGACATGGCAACAATTACGATTGAAATTGGTAAGGTGAACAAGGGAGGGATGAGGCCTGTGAGCTTCTTGGTGACACACAACGGGACGAAGAAACGGATCCCGACGGAGCTGTCGCTGGCGAAGGGTGAGGTGTCCGCCGACGGGCGGCGCATCAGGGACCAGCGCAAGGCGATGGCGGCGGAACGGCTGCTGCGGCGGCTGGAGGACAGGCTGTATGACTTGTCGTTTGACATTCTGGAGGAGGGGCTGGACGCTGCGGGGATAGCGGAGCGGCTGGTGCCGAGGCGCGAGGATCCGGACTTCTTCGAGTTTGCTGACAGGTGGGTGGCTCGTGCTGGCATCAAGGGGCAGCGCAACTACCGCTCGATGCTGAACGCTCTGGAGGGTTATGTGGGTTGCAGGCGTCTGCCTTTCCGCCGCATCACGTATGGTTTCCTTGAGGGCTTCGAGGATTGCCTGCGTGGTCGGGACCGTGCGGTGTCGCTTTACCTGGGCGGTATGCGGCATTTGTACAGGGAGGGCATGCGTGCGCTGAACACTGACACGGTGCGTGTGATTGAGAATGACCCGTTTGAGCGTTACCGTGTGCCTCGGCAGCGTGTGATGAAGGGTGTGCGGTCGCTTTCGTTGGATGAGTTTCTTCGTGTGTGTGAGTTTCGTGGCACTGGGAGGGCTGGTTTGGCGCGGGACTGCTTTGTGCTGTCGTTCTGTCTGATGGGCATGAACTCGGCTGACTTGTACGACTGCCGTGTGCTTCGGGACGGCGTGCTGTGCTACAACAGGGTGAAGACGCGTGGCCGGCGCAGTGATGGCGCTTACATGGAGGTGCGCGTGCATCCTCGTCTGTCGGGTCTGATGGCGAAGTATCGTGGTGGTTGCAGGGTGTTTGACTTTTACCGTCGTTACTCGTCGGCTGGGGACTTCAACCGTGCGTTGAACATTGGCTTGAAGGCTGTTGGTGAGGCTGTGGGTATAGAGGGCTTGCAGTTTTACCAGGCTCGGCACACTTTCGCGACGCTGAGCCGTAACCTGATGCGTTTCAGCAAGAGCGACGTTGACGAGGCTTTGAACCATGTGGGGAGTCTGGGTCTTGCCGACGTTTACATCAAGCGTGATTTCTCGATTGTGAACGACAACAACGCGCGGTTGCTTGGGCGGGTGTTTGGTTGGTGATGGGTAGCAGTCAGACGGAGTATGCCGCTTTGTCGATTTGCGGAATGTCGTCGTTGTCTTCCACGATGAAGAATGTCCTTCTGAGGCAGTCTCTGGCATTGACGGCCAAATGCTTTCTCCAGTTTCCGCTGATGTTTGTCAATGGTTTGTCGCTGTTGTCTTCTGGGTAGATGTCGATGGTGAAGTGCCAGTAGTTTAGCCTTACTGGGGCGTGGTTGGCTTTCATTGTCGCTTTGAGGATGGTTGTTCTCCCGTTGCTGTCTTCCTTGAGGTCTTCCCACTTTTCGGTTATGTGCCTCTCGATTTTTCCGACGGCCTCGGTATAGTTGGACTTGCTTGTGAAGGTCCGCTTGTATGGTATTGCCTTATTGTGCAGTTGTCGCAGTTCCCATGCTACGACGAAGAAGTTGTCTGTTGTCTGGTAGTTGTCCGTGGTGTCGGTTTGCCGTTTGTCTTGCTTTTCCCATTTTTCCTTTCCCTCGTTTTTCTGTATGTATGCGAAATGCCTCGGCAGGAAAGTTGCTCCGAGCAGGCACATGGAGAGGTTGGGCATTCTTTTGTCTGGCAGGGCCTCCTTTGTTAGTGCTGGCACGTCGTCTCCGAGCCCGCATTCCGTGGATGAGCAGATGTCTCCCTCTATTCGGTGCGCTATCCACGCCTTAGGCTGGGAGCTGATGATGCTTTCTGCATCCAGATTCTGCCTCCATCCTTGTTGTGGTATGATTTCTTCGGGGTAGTCTTGCATGTTTATGCTATGTTTGTTTCTTCCCTGATTTTCTCGATGAGTTTTGCGAGCACGCTTGTCTCCGCCATGTCGGATATGAGGAGTTGTCTTTTCCTGAACACGTTGAACATGACGATGTTGTCTTCGTTTGTGTCAGTCGGTTTTGAAATGGATACGATGATGTCCTTTTCCATTCTGATTGCGACGTTCAGCACTTTTTCCTCGTTGTCGAATGCTGCTGTTGCCGTTGATGTGTCGGCATTTTTTGCTGCGAGCGTTATTATCTCGCATGCCCTTAGTGTGTCGTTGTCTTTATGATTCAGCCTGTTGTATGCATCCCAGATGGCCCTTTCTGTGCTGTTCGTGTTCTGTGCGAACATGAATATTCCCTTTTTGTCGAATTTTGCCGTGTTATCTCTTACTTGCCAGGAGTGCGTGGTTTGCTGACAGTCTTGGTGTTGTTGTATGTCGGCCATTACGACAGTCATTCCTGCGGCGAGTGCTATTTCGGCGACTTGCAGGGTTGTCTTTTTTATTTCGCTGAATGTTGTGTTCATTCTTGCATTTCCTTTATTATGTTTTCATTAAGGCACCATCGGAAGGCGTTGTCGATTATTTCGTTAAGCGTTGTGATGTTTTCTTCCATTTTGCTTGTTTCCGTCTCTGTTGCTATGGTGGCGATGATGCGCAGTGTTATTGCTCCCTCCCCTGTTTCCTCAAGGTCTCTTCTGAAACCGTATTGTATGGTGATGGAGCTGTTGATTTGGTCGTTTCCCTGTACTTTGTATTCCTTTTCGAGTCTTGAGGTGTTTCTGTCTTGCCCCTCGTTGTTTTTCCAGTGGTTCATCAAGTTGTCGCTGAATACTTGTGCGAGCAGTTGTTCGTTGCTTGCGTTTTCCTTTTCCTCTGACTTGAACCTGAGCTCATTGTACTTGGCCCACTCTATGCATTTGGTTGTGCTTGCTTTCCTTGCCTCCAGATATTTTTTTATCTTTTGGATGTTGTCGCCCGCATTGAGGAAGGATGTGTATGCTGGGAAGTCCATTTTCAGATGCGCGCATTCTTCCTCGAATATGAATTTGACGAGTTCGTCTCCAGACCGCACCAACAGCCCGTTTGTTATGGCTTCGGAGACGTTTCTTCCGATTTCCAGCATAAAGTTGTCTTTGAGGAACTTTTCCAGTTCCTGTTCGGATGGTTCTTCCTCTTTTGTGAAGGTTACTTTTGCCTTCACGTCTTTCAGGAAAGTCCTGTTGAATATTCGTGGTTCTGTCTTTCCGAAGATTTCGTAACCGGTCATGTTGTTTGGTGCTGTTTATTGATTTTGTTGCAAAAGTAGGTGTTTTTTCTCAAATTTGGTTGTTTTTGTGGTACTTTTATTGTTTTTTCACCGTTTGTGCGGGTTGTGGTTTCCACAAAATGTTGTGGAGTTTTGTGGGGGATTGGGGTGGTCAGAGGGTGGCTTCGGAGATGACGGTGGGTGTGTGGCGGTGGTGGGTGATGGCGGTGATGGTGGGTGTTGGCATCTCGTAGAAGCAGACCTGCATGGCTATGGCTCGTGTCATGAGGATGTCGTCGTGGTGTCCCTCTATGGCTCCGAAGACGTTGATGCCCTTTGGCTTCCGCTCGTAGGCGAGGTACTCGTCGAGGCATTGCTCGTCGCGCTCGACGTAGAGGTGTTCGCGTATTACCTTGATGAGCACGGATATTATCTTTGGCTTTGTCGCGATGTTGGTCTGGAATCCGTATTTGACGGGCGCGCCGGCTTTGATGGCGTCCTCGTTCTGGCGACGGGCGTAGAGGTTTGGGTAGGCCTCTGCTATCTCGTTGAGGACGGTGTATGCCTGGTCTCCGTCGAGCACTCTGCGTGGGTCTTTTGTGTCGATGGTGTTGGATTCGATGACGAGGAGCGCGTTGTCGTACCATTTGGCTATCTGCGCCGCCTTCCATGCGAGGAGGTCCATGTCGATGTGCCCTCTCCATTGCGCGACGACGACTGGCGGCTCTGCGTCTATCATGTAGAGTCGGTCGAATACGGCTATGACTGACCAGTCGGCCTTTGCCCACCGTCCTCCGATGTCCACGACGACGAGGTAACGGTCGTTGACTTTCTCGTCGGGGTCGGTCTCCGGCTTCTCCCATACCTTGAGCAGTCCTGTCTGGTCTTCGGTGAAGGTGATTGCCTCGAGTGCCTGCGGCCCGTCGTCGGCGGTGGCGGAGAGCTCTCCGATGAAGCGTGGCGGCTTGCACGCTGCCCGGAAGCGGTTGACGAGCTGCTTGTCGAAGACCCTGTTTCCTGAATAGGTGAATGCCTCGTCGTCGTCGGAGGGGAACTCTGACGCCATCTCCGCGTGCGTGAAGTAGGTGGAGCGTTGCATGATGTACCAGTTGATGGCTTCGAGCGTGGCCCCTGTAGTCCACAGCCAGTAGAGGTATCTTCCCGATTCGTGCCTCTCGTCGGGCTGCGCGTCGTTGTTTCGCTCGTCGATGAGGCGTTGCGCGAAGTCTCGTTTCTGCTGCTCGGTTTTGAATGGCATCCTGTACATCTCTATCTGCCACCATGCGATGAAGACGGCCTGGAAGATGGAGTGGCGCTGCTTGGCTGAGTCGTATTCCTTCTGGAAGAAGTTTCCCGCGCCGTTTGGCGACGATTCATAGACGATCATCGACATGGGGTTGTTTGGGAGCGCTCCGGAGCAGGCCGAGCGCACGATGTCGGCAGGCTTTTTCTTCTCTGCTGTCTCGAAGAAGGCGACCTCTGTGAGGTGTACGAGCGCGGAGTCTCCTCCGCGTGCGGAGTCGGGTTTCATAGCCGTTCCGATTTTTATCTTGCATGAGCGTTGCGGCACGAGGTGTATGTGCGGCGTGTTGGTTCCGACGTATTTCTTCTCCTTGTCGGAGAACTGTGCTCCGAGCGGGTAGAGCAGCCTGACGGGGTAGTCGTTGAGCATGTTCTGGTACATTCCCTCGACCTCGACTGACGAGTCCACCTGGTGTCCGACGATGAGGCTGTTGAGTCCTCGTCGTATGACGAGCTGCAGCCATGCCATGTACATCTGCGTCGCCGTGGAGCCTCCCCACTGTCGTGCCTTAGCGAGTATGACGCGGATGGGCTGTCCTGCGGTGCGCTGCCGCTCGTAGGCCTCGATGAGCGTGCGTTGCGGTCGGTTGAGGATGAAAGGGACGTCCTCTCCTCCTCCTTTGGGATGGATTTTGACGAGCAGCGCCGCCCAGAATGGGAAGTCGTGGCGTATTCTGATGCGTATGAGCTGCTCTATTATCTTGTCTCGCTCGCTGTCGTCGTAGGTCAGTCCTGTGCCTGCTGTGAGCGTGGTGTAGAATTTCTCGATGGAGCCAGCGCGTTTGATTTTTCGGACGAGCTTGTTGCGCATCATCTCCTGCGGGACGTGCTGCGTGGTGATGGGGAAGTCGGCGATGGTGAGTGTGGCCCGTTGTCCGATGGACCCTTCCCCTGTGATGGGGTTGAAGGTTCGCCGGATGTCGTCGTTTCGTTTGTCGTTTTCCTTTAGGAGTGAGGAGAGAGGAGTGGGGAGTGAGGAGTGAGATATGTCAGGCATGGGCTTGGTGTTTTAATGGGGAGTGGGGAGAGAGGAGTGGGGAGTGAGATATGTCAGGTAAGGGTGTGTTTGTGGATTATTGCTATTGCGAGGGCAGTGAGGAAGGCGTAGAGGTGGACGGCTGCTGCGACGTTGGCGAGCAGAGCCCCTGCGAGAATGACGGCGAGGCAGGCTGCCGTGAACCTGCGTGGCCGCTGGCATGACGGCGCCATCAGTCCGCAGAGTGCGAAGAAGAGCGCGGAGAGGCCTACGATGGGTTTGTCGGAGAGCAGGAATGGCGGCACTGCCGCCGCTATGGTGAATGCCGCCGCGAGCTGGAGTGCCGTTGGCCGCCATTTGGTGATGATGGCGGTCAGAGCGTAGAGATTGACTGCGAGGTGCGGCAGGTTGGCGTGCAGGAACTGATAGGTTATCCTTGTGATGGGCGGCGTGCCTATGGCCAGTCCTGCCCTCTGCGGGTCTGCTCCGGTGACGAATGCTATGGCAGCTGTGATGACGATGGCCGCTGCGAGGCATGGCGCTGTATGAACTTTTGTTGGCATCGTTTTCTGATTTTGTGTAGTAGGACAATGGCAGAGCGCGTGGTGAGGTAGAATCGCGGCGCTGGCGAGTTGACGACCTTTCGTACGCATCGCGGTATGCTCCATTGCGGCTGCTGCCGGTGGAGTAGTGCGACCCGTCGCAGGATTTCGTTGAACATCTGCTGGCGCATTGGTGAGACGACGGTGTTCTTTCCGCGCATCATCTCGTTGATGATGATAGTGGCTCGTTCCTCGGAGACGTAGAACCGCTCCGCTGGCGAGTTGACGGTCTGCTCGATGACGGTATCACGGCGGATGTATGGCGTGGTTTCCGCGGCTCGTCTGTATGCCCTTATGAGGTCTTGGTCTCGCTGGTGAGTGAAGTCGCACTTGTTTCTGCACATCTTTTTACTTTAAACTTTAAACTTTAAACTTTAAACATTAAACATTAAACATTAAACATTAAACTTTTTCCATTGGACGTTAGGCTTTGAACTTTAAACTTTAAACATTAAACATTAAACTTTAAACATTAAACTTTTTCCTTTAAACTTTAAACATTAAACATTAAACTTTAAACATTAAACTTTTTCCTTTGGACGTTAGACTTTAAACTTTAGACTTTAAACATTAAACTTTTTCCTTTGGACGTTAGGCTTTAAACTTTAGACTTTAAACTTTAAACTTTTTCCTTTGGACGTTAGGCTTTAAACGTTAGACTTTAAACATTAAACTTTTTCCTTTGGACGTTAGACTTTAGACTTTAAACTTTAAACTTTTTCCTTTGGACTTTAAACATTAAATTTTAGGGGGATTGTCTTTCTGCAAATTTAGCGATTGTTTGTTAATAATTAAAGTGTTTTGGTGGTGGAAAAGGCTTAAATTTGCGGCAAATAAATCATAATTTTTCATTATATGGCAGAAGAAAAGGTTAATAATCAGGACGTTGTGTCGAAGCGTGCGTTGCTTCGCGAGCGTCTGTCGAAGAAATACCCTGGTGAGGATTTTTCTGACGATGAGGCTGTAGCGAGCAGGATTTCAGCGGATTACGATGATTACGAGGGTATGCAGGAGCGTGAGAGGACGCTGAACGAGATGTTCAAGAATGACCCTCGCTCGGCTACGTTCTTGAACGAGTGGCGTGAGGGCGGCAATCCTGTTGTCGCGTTGGTCCGCACTTACGGCGACACTTTCCGCGACGCTTTGGAGGACGAGGCTATGCAGGAGGAGCTTGCGAAGGCGAACCAGGAGTGGCTTGACCGCGTGGCGAAGGAGGGCCAGTTGGAAGAGGAGTACAACAAGAACCTTCAGGCGAGCCTGGAGCTGATAGACAGGATGGGTTTGCCTGAGCAGGAGGTTGACGACGTTGTGGGACAGTTGGTGCAGATAGCGAATGACGTTATCATGGGCAAGTTCACCGAGGCGGCCATCAACCTTGTTCGCAAGGGCGTGAAGCATGACGAGGACGTTGCCGTGGCCGGCCATGAGGGTGAGGTGCGCGGTCGCAACGCCAACATCAAGGAGAAGCTGCTGAAGGGTCGCCAGGGCGACGGCATGGCCCGTCTGGGGAGTGCGTCGGCAGCTGCTCCGCAGCCTAAGCAGGCCCGCCGTATGCGCGGTGATGACATCTGGAACGCTCCGGAGGTGAGGAGTGGGCGGAAGTCCTGAGTTTAATGTGGAGAGAGGAGAGAGGAGTGGGGAGTGAGAATACTCTTGCTGACTTGATTTCTTGACAGGATTAACAAGATTGACAGGATTTTTCTGACAGAGGGACATAAGGATTTTTAGGTTGTTATAGGATTTCATAGGTGGCTTTAGGATATTATAGGAAGGATATTCTTTTTAGGCTTTTCTAGGCATTCTAGGCTGATTAGGCTCTCTAGGCTGACTAGGGTGTTGGAAAATAGGGTGAATGAGGTTGTATGAAAGGATAACGTTTTTTTGAGGTTTAATGTTTAATGTTATAAAGATTAGATTATGAAGAGAGTAGAGAAGAAGAAGAGCTTTTGGGGGCTTTGGGTTAGCCTCCTTGTGGCAGTTGTGGGTGCCATCCTTGACGGTGGCAGCGGTGTGCTGATGGCAGTTGCCGGTGATTTGACCGATGCCGGCACTCAGGACACTGGCGGCAGCAAGGTTATCGACAGCGACGAGAACGTGGTTCGCGACACTGGCGAGCCGTTGCGTGACGGTCCCGGCAAGGGCGACGGCATCACGTCGGACACCGGCAACCGCGAGGACGGCGACGAGGACCTGCTGGACCGTGAGATTGACGAGCGTGTGCTGCGCATCAAGCCTATGGCGACGCCCATAGACCAGATTTCTCGCCAGGCTGCGACGTCGAACTCTAAGCAGTTTGACTTCAAGTATTACAGCATCGGCACCCGTCCGATCAAGACGACGCTGACGAAGGCCGTGAGCGCCCAGTCGAGCGGCACGACGTGTGTGATTGAGGTAGAGGACCCCGCGATGTTCACGGAGGACGACACCATCCGCGTTGTTGGCGTGAAGGGCAAGTATTACTCTGACGCGCAGGGTGTGGCTGTGGCCTACGACGAGGACGGCGTGGTGCCTGACCTTGTGTTGTGCGTGTGCGGTGTTGACGAGAGCACTGGCAACATCGTGGTGTATGCCGTTAACGGTGAGCTTGACTCGAACAAGAAGCCCATCTACCTGCCCGCCATCGAGGCTGACACCGTGCTTATCCGCATGGCCAAGGCCGGAGCCGAGATGGACGTTCAGACGGGCCGTTTCACGACCACTCCGGAGAGCGAGGTTCAGTTCTGCCAGCAGTTTATGACGATGATAGAGCAGAGCACATGGGACAAGATTTCGGCCAAGCGTGTTGACTGGGACTTCTCGGACATCGAGGAGGATGCGGTGTATGACATGCGCCTGGCAATGGAGAACTCGTTCCTGTTTGGCGCGAAGTCGATGATCAAGCACCCGAAGAAGCACGGCTATGCGCAGTGGTTCACCGGCGGCGTGTGGTGGATGGCCGGCAAGGACATTGAGGTAGGCGAGTATGACGAGGAGAAGGAGGAGGCTGTTATCAGCGACGACAACCTCGTTGACATCGCTAAGGACCTGTTTGTTGGCACAGGCAGTGCGAACAAGCGCAAGGTGATGTTCTGCGGCTCTGACTTCCTGGCAGCGTTGTCGAAGATCAAGAGTGAGAAGTTCCGTCTGAAGGAGACTGTGGAGAAGTGGAACCTGAAGTTCAAGAGTTGGGACACCGACTTTGGCGAGATTCTGGCGATTCACCATGAGTTCTTCGACCAGAACGGCATGAGCGACCAGGCGTTTGCCATGGATCCGAGTTACCTGTACAAGAAGAAGCACGCCGGCTGGAGCCGCAGCGTGATAGACCTGAAGAAGGCCGGCATCCGCAACTCTGAGGCTGTTATCCTGACTGAGATTTCGGCGTTGTATCTGCGTTGTCCGAAGGCTCATGCCCGCATGAAGCTGGCGAGCGGCGAGGATACTGCTGCTGCTGGCAACAAGGCTGCCGCTGATACTGGCAAGTCTGCTGATACTGGCAAGGTTGCTGATACTGGCAAGGTTGCTTCTGGCGATTGATAATTTGTTTGTGTCATGTCATATTAAGCGGGGGGCGCGGTGGTGCTGGCTTTTCTTGGCGGCGTTGTCCGCGCCCCTTTTTTTAATGTGGAGTGAGGAGCGAGGAGTGGGGAGTGAGAATACTCTTGCTGACTCTGGCTTTTCGACATAAGGACAGATTTTTCTGACAGAAGGGACATAAGGGTTTTTAGGTGGCTTTAGGATATTATAGGTGGCTTTAGGACTTTATAGGAGATAGGCTTTTTAGGCTGACTAGGCTGACTATGCTTTTTAGGCTGACTAGGATGTTGAAGAGATGAAGGAGGAGACAATGATTATTAGTTTAATATTTTAATGATATGGCAAAGAGGAAATTGTATAGGTCTAACAGTGTGATTCACCTGAATGTTCGCGTTGGCGGGCATGTTCGCCATGTGTCGTTCAACGCCACTACGTCTCGTGGCAGCACTCTCTCCACGGGGGACGCTGCGTTGCAGGATGCTTTGGAGCGGCACCCGTTCTTCGGCACGAAGTTCCGCCTGGTGCGTGAGTTTGACGATTCGGCTGTTGTGGCGCCTGTTCGTGCGGTGGCTGCTGCCACGAAGCAGCGCGGTCCCATTGTGATACGTGTGACGGACGTGTCGGACGCCCGCGAGAAGCTGGCCGAGAAGAGTGGCATGAGCCGCACTAAGGTTGGCCGCACGTGGGGCGAGCTGGAGGCTACTGCTGGCCATCTGGGGTATGTGCTGGAGAGGGTTCTTTAATGTGGAGTGAGGAGTGAGAATACTCTTGCTTGCTCTGATTCTCTGACAGAAGAACATAATTCTTTTAAGACAGAAGAACATATTTTCCATGATTTTTCTGACAGAAGGGACATAATTCTTTTAAGACAGAAGGACATATTTCCTTTGACAGGATTAACAAGATGGACATGATTTTTCTGACAGAAGGGACATAATTCTTTTAAGACAGAAGGACATAATTTTGGATTTCATAGGTGGCTTTAGGGCTTTATAGGATTTCATAGGTAGTTATAGGACTGTAGGATATTGGATTATGACATATACGCGCGAAGAGTTGTTTGAGGGTGTCAGGACGTTGCTTGACAGGAACGTGGCTGATGACGGGCTGTCGGTGCTGTCGGACGACGACACGCTGTCGGTTGACGGTCTGGTGGCTAAGACGTTTCTTCCGGCGGTGCGTCATATCCTGGACCGTGCTCCGATGCTTCTGATAGACACTCTGCGGTCGCTTGCTGGCGACGGCAGGGCGTCGCTGATAGAGCAGGAGACGGGTGCGGACGGCATGACACGTTACCTGTACAGTGCTCCTTTGGACTGTCTGCGCATTGCGCGTGTGCGTATGGGCAGCTGGAAGCGGGACGGTCTGATTGTTGACGAGGGCAGCGACACAGCCCGCCAGCAGGTGGATTCGTTTCCTGGCGTTCGTGGCACTCCGTGGAAGCCTGTTGTGGTTGTCAGGAGGCAGGGCGAGTGGACGGATGACTTGACGGCTTTCTCGACGTTTGGCATCACGTTTGAGTGTTTCAGCAGCGACACTACCTCTGACGTGCTGCAGTCGGGCAGTTATGTTGCCATGCCTGCTTTTGACGACGAGGGTGTGATTGACCTTCCGGAGCATCTGCTGGATGCCATCGAGCACTATGCGGCGTCGATGGTGGCCGGTACGCTGAATGACTTTGACGCTATGAAGCGTCTGCGGTCGGAGGCTGGTGCTTTAATGAGGAGAGAGGAGTGAGGAGTGCTTTCAATGAGGAGAGAGGAGTGCTTTCAATGAGGAGAGAGGAGAGAGGAGTGGGGAGTGAGAATACTCTTGCTTGCTCTGGTGTTTTGACAGAAGGACAGATTTTTCTTTTTCTGACATAAGGACAGATTTCTTTTCGACAGAAGGGACAGATTCTTTTCAAGACAGAAGGGACAGAAGGACATAATTCTTAGACAGGATTAACAGGATGAACAAGATTCTTTTGACAGAAGGGACATAAGGATTTTTAGGTGGCTTTAGGATGGCATAGGTGGCTTTAGGATGGTATAGGAGATTTGATTGCTAGGTTTTCTAGGCTGATTAGGCTTTCTAGGATGTTGGGGGGGGGAGAAGAAGGGAAGTGAAGGAGGAGTTTTGAGTTTGAAGTTTAACGGTTTAACGTAAAAAGTATATGAAGAGGTTTAGGATTGGGAATGACTTGAATTTGTCGTGGGCGGTGTTTGACAGTAACACCCGCGAGGCCTACGACCTTGAGGGGCGTAAGCTGGTGCTGACGCTTTGGAACAAGTGCGAGAGCTATGTGATCAGCAAGTTCGACGTTACTAACAACATTGTGTCGTGGACTTTCCCTGGCAGGATACAGGAGCATCTGGGTCGCTATGTAGCGATACTGGAGGACAGGACTGACGGCACGCTTCACACGATAGACAAGCGTCCGGCGTTCATGCTGGTCCGCTGGACGGACCAGGCATCGGCATGCGAGGACGACGAGGACGGCGAGGCTTTCCTTTCTGTTTACTCTGTGGAGCTGGAGAGCTACATCACCGACACCTACATCGACAAGATCCTTAGGACGATAGTGGAGGTGAAGTCGGACATGGAGGAGTTCAAGGAGGAGCTTGAGGTTGAGACGAAGGAGTACGTTGAGGAGCAGGTGTCGGAGCAGGTTGCGGCCAAGACGGAGGAGATGGAGAAGGCCATCAGCGACGAGACGGCAGCCCGCGAGGAGGCTGATACGAAGCTACAGGAGCAGATAACAGCCAACGATGAGGAGATTGCGGCTCTTCAAGAGAGTACGGCTGCGGAAGCGGCTGCGCGTGAGGAGGCCGACACGAAGCTGCAGGAGCAGATTACTGCCAACGACGAGGATATTGCGGCCTTGCAGGAGGGGGCTGCTGCTGAGACGGCTGCCCGCGAGGAGGGTGATACGAAGTTGCAGGAGCAGATTACTGCCAACGATGAGGATATTGCGGCCTTGCAAGAGGGAGCTGCTGCGGAGAGTGATGCCCGCGAGGAGGGTGATGCCAAGTTGCAGGAGCAGATTACCTCGAATGATGAGGATATTGCTGCCATTGAGAAGACGCTTGACGGTCTGAACTGGAAGAACGGGGAGGGCGAGAGTGCCGTGCGGCAGGTGTCGGCGAGTGAGGCGAGTGGCAAGTGCAGCGTTGCTGAGGGCAACAAGACCACGGCGAGCGGCAGCTATACTCATGCCGAGGGTACTGGCACGAAGGCCACCTACTGGGGCGCTCACTCGGAGGGTGTGAACACGGAGGCATCGAGCCAGGCGTCGCACTCGGAGGGTGAGGGCACTAAGGCTGACGGCAAGTACGCCCATGCGGAGGGCTACCAGACGAAGGCGACGAACGAGAGCGGTCATGCCGAGGGCAGCTCGACGCAGGCTACTGGCAAGTACTCCCATGCGGAGGGTTACTCGTCGAAGTCTACTGCTACGGCGTCGCACTCTGAGGGCAGCGAGACGCAGGCAAGCACGATGTTCGCGCACTCGGAGGGTCAGAAGAGCGTGGCGAGCGGTCAGGCGAGCCATGCGGAAGGCACGGAGACGCAAGCGAGCGGCTCTCACTCGCACGCTGAGGGTTACACGTCGAAGGCATCGGGTGCACGCAGCCATGCCGAGGGCTACGGCACCACGTCGAGCGGCCAGAGCGGTCATGCCGAGGGTGAGGGCACTAAGGCTACGGAGAAGGCGGCTCATGCTGAGGGCATCGACAGTGTGGCGAGCGGCCAGGATTCGCACGCGGAGGGTTGTGCCACTACGGCGAGCTCTGCCCATGCCCATGCTGAGGGCTACGGCAGCGTGGCGAGTGGCGCTCGCGGTCATGCCGAGGGTGGCTTCACGGAGGCTCGCAACTCGAATGAGCATGCGGAGGGCATGTACAACAAGTCCACGGAGTCGAGTGCTACGGAGGAGGCTACGCTGTCGTCGATAGGCATGGGTGCTGGCGAGACGTCGCGGAGGAACGCCCGTGAGTACAAGAAGAACGGCGACCTGTATGTGAACGGCATCGGCGGCTACGATGGCGACAACTGGGACGAGGCCGAGACGGTGCAGGGTGTGGTGAAGACGCTCTCCAGCGGTGTGTCGGTGAACAGTGAGGCTGTGGCAGACATGCAGGCAGTGCTGGCTGACCTGAAGGCTGTTGACGTGGCCACGGTGGACGAGGCTTGCGAGGAGGTGTTCTCTTGAATTTAATGAGGAGTGAGGAGTTTTTTAATGGGGAGTGGGGAGTGAGGAGTGGGGAGTGAGATATGACTTGCTTGCTCTGATTCTCTGACAGAAGGACAGATTTTAATGAGGAGTGAGGAGTGAGGAGTGGGGAGTGAGATATGACTTGCCTGCTCTGGCTTTCCGACAGAAGGACAGATTGTTTTTTTGACAGAAGGGACATAATAGGTGGCTTTAGGATGGCATAGGTGGCTTTAGGGTTTCATAGGAGATTTGATTGCTGGGCTTTTCTAGGCTTTTCTAGGCTGATTAGGCTTTCTAGGCTGATTAGGATGTTTGAAGGAGGAGTTTTTGTAGTTTTAAAGTTTAACGTTTTAATATAGATTAGTTATGGGTGAGTATTTGGATATTGTGGGCCTGAAGGCGGCCTTGAAGAAGACTAAGGAGTATGTGGATGCTGGTCTGGAGACGAAGCAGGGTGCTTTGTCGGCTGGGAACGGCATCGGCATTGAGGATGGCGTTGTGTCGTCGAAGACGTGGAAGAACGGCATTGGCGAGGGCAGCGTTCAGACGCTCTCGGCAGGCGAGGCCGGTGGCGTGAACTCTGTTGCTGAGGGCACGCAGACGGAGGCCAGTGGCGAGAACAGCCATGCGGAGGGCAACCTGACGGAGGCTGGCGGCAAGAACAGCCACGCGGAGGGCTACAGCAGCACGGCCTACGGCGAGAGTGCTCACGCTGAAGGCAACAAGAATGCCGCCGGCGGCGCATACGCTCACGCGGAGGGTGCTGGGACTAAGGCGAGCGGTGCTGGCAGCCATGCGGAAGGTGAGAACACTGCGGCGAGCGGCGCTGCTGCCCACGCGGAGGGCATCTACACTGAGGCGAGCGGCCAGTGCAGCCATGCGGAAGGACAAGGTGCACAGGCGAGCGGCTATGCTGCCCATGCGGAGGGCGTTGATAGTAGTTCGAGTGGCGAAGGCAGTCATGCTGAAGGAGAAAACACGAATGCTAAAGGTAATTACAGCCATGCTGAGGGTGAAGATACTGCAGCAGCGGGTGCGGCCTCGCACGCTGAGGGTGAAGATACTGCAGCAGCGGGTGCGGCCTCGCACGCTGAGGGCATGGGTACTGAGGCAAACAACGAGGGCGAGCACGCGGAGGGTAGGTATAACCTCTCCACGGAGTCGTCGAGTGATGCGGCAGCTTCGCTTTCTTCCATCGGTATGGGTAATAGCAACGCCGGCAAGAATGCTCGTGAGTATAAGAGGAATGGGGACTTGTATGTGAACGGCATCGGCGGGTATGACGGTACTAACTACTCGGAGGCTGAGACGGTGCAGGCTGTGATTGGGTCGTTGCAGGATATTGGGTCGAAGAGCTTTGTGGGTGCTGAGTATGACTCGGAGGCCAAGGAGATAGTGTTCACGACTGGGGACGGCGGCAGCTCGACGATTGACGCTTCGGCGTTCATCAAGGACGGCATGGTTGACTCGGTGGAGATAAAGGACGGCAAGCTGGTGATCACGTTCAACACTGACGCTGGGAAGGAGAGCATCGAGCTGGACCTGTCGCAGGTGTTTGACGCTGACAACTACTACACGAAGGATGATGTTGACGGCAAGGTGTCGTCGATAGAGGGTGAGATAGAGGCTAACTCGACTGCCATCCAGACGAACGCTCAGGCGGTGTCGGCAGAGACGGAGGCCCGCGAGGAGGCTGACAAGGGCTTGCAGGAGCAGATAACGTCGAATGATGAGGAGATAGCGACGCTACAGGAGAGCGTGGAGGCACAGAAGGCCATTGTGGAGGCATTGGCGGAGGATGTGTCGGAGAGTGATGTGCTGGAGCGTGTTACTCTTTCCAGTGGCAACAAGGCATACAAGATGAAGGACGCGACGGGTGCGACGGCCTCTGGCGTGAACGCGGTGAACTTAGGCTTCAACAAGGCTGTGGCGAGCGGCGAGGGTGCGTTGGCCGAGGGCTACGGCACTACGGCGAGCGGTGCTCACGCCCATGCCGAGGGCAACAGCACGGTGGCCTCTGGCGGCAACAGCCATGCGGAGGGCAACAGTGCGGTGGCTTCCGGTGGCGGAAGCCATGCGGAGGGATATAACACTGAGGCGAGCGGGCAACAGAGCCATGCGGAAGGCTGTGAGGTGAAGGCGGAAGGTAAGGCCAGTCATGCGGAAGGCGGATGGACTAAGGCCTCTGGTGAAGACAGCCATACAGAGGGCACGAACACTACGGCGAGCGGTGCGCACGCCCATGCGGAGGGCAACAGTGCGACGGCCTCTGGCGAGGGCAGCCACGCGGAGGGACAATGGACTACGGCCTCTGGCGAGGGCAGTCATGCGGAGGGCTACTGCACGGAAGCGAACAACGTCGGCGAGCACGCGGAGGGTACTTATAACTACTCCACCTCCGACAGTGGGTATGAGACGCTTTCTAGCGTTGGCTTTGGCAGCAGTGCGAGCAACAGGAAGAACGCCGTGGAGGTGAAGAAGGACGGCAAGGTGTATGTGTATGGCGTTGGCGGCTATGCTGGCTCGCTTGATGCCCACATTGACGCGAGCGGCACCTCGACACCGTTGTCGTTGGCTGATGTCATCTCGGCATTGCAGGACGGCAAGCAGGATGCGCTGACTGCTGGGGACAACATCACGATTAAGGATGGTGTCATCTCGGCTACTGGCGGTGCTGATGTGAGTGCGCTGACCACGGAGGAGGTGGATGCTGCTGCTGACGAGGTGTTCTCTTGATGTGGAGTGAGGAGAGAGGAGTGGGGAGTGAGATATGACTTGCCTGCTCTGGCTTTTCGACAGAAGGACAGATTTTAATGTGGAGTGAGGAGAGAGGAGTGGGGAGTGAGATATGACTTGCCTGCTCTGGCTTTCCGACAGAAGGACAGATTTTAATGAGGAGTGAGGAGTGAGGAGTGGGGAGTGAGATATGACTTGCCTGCTCTGGCTTTTCGACAGAAGGACAGATTTTAATG
>Ga0181612_123158_pt1 | contig 31036 bp, 13 predicted proteins | sample HoacroProtozoa21_FD_119630 | JGI IMG/M metagenome (GOLD analysis project Ga0181612, IMG submission 119630) | Hoatzin crop microbial communities from Cojedes, Venezuel. Combined Assembly of Gp0051906, Gp0051904, Gp0051908 | reverse complement strand
CTCCTCCTTTTTTTTTTTTTTCATTCTGGGGCAGTTTGCTATTACACACCTTTGCACCATCCTGTTTTGTTTTTTTTTTAAATTATAGTGTGCAAGACCTAACAACACTGAGAGAGCTTTTCTTTTTATATATGACAAATAGATGTAGCTGTTCAATTTTAAAACTATGGCTTTTTTTATATTAGCCACAACAGATAAGCCATCTCATTTCTTCTTCTGTTACTTCTAACTGTGCTGACCAGTTTTGGTCAAAAGTTTATGAAAATTTCTGTATGCCTTGACTAGGCTGTAAGTTCTCATTTTGTCAACTCCATCATATTTCATTTATCAAAGGCTGTATTCTCCAACATCTGTTTATATTATTGAATTGTCTAATTGAATACTTTTTATTGTACAGTATGTGCTATATGTTATCCATGTCTAATAATAATTACCACCTTTCATCACTTGCATTTCTTGTCCCTAAGTTGTCACATCAGTTGCTTTTGGCCTTCACAGTTTTGTGGTCATTACACGTTAGCATGACAGTTGATATTTTCTTGCTGCATTTTTTTAAATGTATGACTGTTACAATAAAAGCATTTCTTTTGTTCACACTTTTAAACATCTGCCTGAATTATTCGTAAAGGAAATTATGTTTCCTTAAGTAATTTAATAATTATGTTAGGTGAAGGAAAAAAAGAAGTAGATTAGTTAAGGAATAAATTGACCTGTTCCTAATTACAGATAGCTGATATAACAGTACAAGTAATTCTTTTAAGGGGATTACCAGTTTCAATTATATAGTTTAGATACATTCCTCAAACAGCAAGAGAAGTTGGTTTAACTGAGTTACTTTATCTGTTACTTGTAAGTGCCAGTTTTGATGACTGACTTTGCCCCTGCCTGTACAACTGGCAGTGCACACGCAGGCCTCTGCGTGGAGGCCAGTTGACTTCAGGAGTTTTATTGTGGTTCACAGTGCTACCTCACTTTGGTAGCAGGGACATTAAAGAAGTGCACATAAAATCGGTTCACTTCAAACTTCATCGTCATAGAAGGTCGTAGATGCTTGAGTTTGGAGGGAGTGGGACCGCTCTCCTCATTAAAATATTTTTTTAATCTAGAAAACCTTTATTGTTTGGTTCTTTTGCCTCACTGGTGATTCAATCCTTTATTTCATTATAAAGAGTTGATTCAGGGCTAAGAGTGCTTTCTTCAGCTGTTTTAAATTCATAGTGTATGAACAGCTAACTATAGCATGAAAGTCTTTTAAGTTGAATATCCTCCCATTCGTGTGAGGTGACAAAATTTCCTGTGAAAGTATTTTGAATGACTAAAGCTGTAGTGGTGTTTTTTGATTTTTCTCTTTTGGGTCTGTTAGGTTCAAACATTTCAGCTCATTCTGAAGAGTGATAGCGGTTTTCTTAAACTCTTCAATATTTTAAACATAGGATGGCAGCAAAAAAAAAAAAAGAAAAATGTGTTACACAGATACTCTGTTTTTCATTTTCATGCATAATTCATTAACATATGATGGACAATGATTTTTATTTTCATTCTCGAATTTTACGTTTTCCCATGTTGCATATTTGAAAGGTGACGCACATTAGAACCAGGACAATAATTTCATTAGACTAAAAAAAAATACAACTGTTTTTTCTGTTACTAAAAAGAATGCTTGGTTTCATTATTTTAGTTATGGGTGTCCCTATTGTCAATATATAGACTGGTAAGAAAAGTTCCATATAATGAAGAAGATTCCCTGATAAAATGGAAGATTTCTTAAGAGCACTCAGGATCCTCTAATTTGATTTTTACCTGGGTAGGTTTTTATACTGACCCAAAAGGACTTCAGATAATTAGAACACTTCCAGTTGTGTTCTAAAGAATGCCCCAAGAACACCTGCTGGATTTGATTAAATTAATAGACCAGATACAGTCCTCCCTATTTTAGATGTAAAAGTTAAGGAACCAATTTTCACTGTTCAGTCCACTGTAGATCTGCACAGCTCTTCCAGAAGCGCTGGTTTCTTCCCACTGCCTGGTTAGACAGTATACTTGGCCTCAGTTCCTTAACTCCTTCTCTTTACGTGAGGATTATGACTGTCTAAAAGACTACACCTGTTAGTTGCTGGACTAATCTACATGCTTTGAATTGCTAGTCTGTCTGGTAGATACTGGTTTTATCTTCTTGTCTCTGCCACTGAGACTTGTTGGGATTTGTTTGTTTTATTTATATCCCTTCCTTACTGTGCTATACTCCTTACGAGTACCTGGCTCTGTGTCTCTCTTCTGTGGGAAACACTCTTACCATGTGGTCCGAGAGCCTCTCCACCTCCAAGTGTTTGCAGTCTTCGCGCACTCTGTAGTAGTGATAGCGCCTTGCTTTTTGTAATGCACCACAGAACCAGTGGCCAGTGAGCTAGTGGTGGTTCTTATTCTTCTGCAGCCCAGTAGATAGGGCAGCTTTGCTTCTTGGCAGCATTAGGTTTCTGACTTCTTTTGTGTGACATATTCATGAGAGAAATAATCCCCAGCTCAGTACGTCGCAGAACTCAGTGCCCTCGAGAGGGAAGTGTCACTTTCCACATGTAGCAAGGATCAACTGTTTTGACTGCTTGCCTGAGAACTGTCTTGTAGCTCTTTTCACCAGGTTTCGACTCGATGAGGCTGTTGTACGTAAACTGTTAGCTCCTGTTACACTACACAGCTAAGTTGCAGAAATGGCAGTCTGGTTTGGTTGGACTGGTGCTGGGACATCATTGGTGTATTTCAGATCCTTTGGGATGTTTGCTCTACCGCTCATTTGCCATTTGTCAGTCAATGGCTACATGGGTTGGCCATTCGTGAAGTAGCTTAAAAAACAGAATCCAAATTTTCAGAGGTGCAAGCTGAACTTCCTTTTCAAATAAGTAAGCAAGATCAGGTGAGCTCTCATTTTTTTAGCATACGCTCCAAATGAAGCAAACCCTAGCTAGCTTCCTTCAGCTCTTAAAGCCCTGTGTAAAATCAAGTTGCACTTAATGGCGTTTGTTCTGTTCTGTATTATAGCTAGTTTTTATAACCTGTTCATAACATCTCTCCTTCACGTATTGTTTTTGCTATATAGATGCTGCTGTTAGCAAAGATCCGATCACCTATGTCATTATATTCCAGTACATTCAGCACAGCATGTGACTGCTAAATGTGGCTGAGACAAGTACTGAGAACAGTAGCAAGTAGAAGGGAGGCAAAGTATTTTGTATTTTCAGGCTCTGACTGAGAAAATATGTGAGTGCATCGAAGAGGTGAAGAATAGGGATGCTGTTATGGGGGTGTGGGGGGAGAAACTTCAAACAACTGCTTGAGGTATTAAATGGGAATGTGATACTGAACTGCTGGGATGGGAATAAGGTGAAAAGGCAACTTATTTTCATTGGGCCTCAGTTTTTGATGTGTTTTGCTTCTCTGACAACCTCCCTCCTGTGGTTGCTAACAACTGCAGTAGAAAGAATTATTTGAAATCAAATACTACCTTATTCATAAAAGTATGATGCACTTTAATGAAATGGTATTTGGTTGAAGATCAAAACAAAACTATTTTCCAAGCAAATTGCTTTTTCAATTGGGCTCAGTGCAGCATCAAACAAAATGACAGTACCTACGTCACTGGAGACAGGCATGCATTCTCCTTGGTTCCTAAGCCAGCTTCATAGGAAGTGGCATTTCCCCTATTATTTTGCTTGGAAATCATTTTGTAGCCATCCACAATGAACCTGTATGCAGGATGAAGCTTTAAGTTATTCCTTTTGGACTGAAAAAGCTTATCTAGCTAAATGCCTGTTAATTCATCAAAATGTGGTGTCCTTGGGGATGTAATTATACCTCTGGATTGCATAGTATCAATCACTTCAGATCACTTCAATCACTTCATTTAGAAACCAGTTATATGGGTATTTCGGTTAGTGGGCAGCTGTCACTTTTCAGTGCAAACTGCTGATACTGTCTGATTAGAAGGACAACAGAAAGGGACAATCCTGTTAGATTGGAGTCCAGTCCTATTAGAAGTTGATTTTTTTTTTTTTTTTTTAAAACAACAAAGGGAGTTGAGTAATTGAAGGAATGTTAATATATTATGTTAGTATGTGATCACTATGCTTCCGCTTTTTTATTTCACTCTTTTTGTGTGAAGACTTGCGTGGTATCTTTGCAGCTAAAGAAACTTGGGTTTACTATATTTACACTTCAGGCCTTATTGTGGGGAGTTGTCTGGTGTGATAGTTCATGTCTGATTTACACGGCCGCATTCGTATAGGTTTGCGTAAAAACTGGACAGTTTCTACGTGATACCCTAACGCTTGAGCTGCATGTGAAGAAAAAGTATTTGCCATTTTAACTTGTATTTGATACATATTTGACAAAATATTGCTGGTTCTGTTTCTAATAGGAAAGAGAAACTCTGCAGAAACAACTGGATGAGGCAAACAGAGAAGCACAAAAATATCGTCAGCAGCTTCTAAAGAAAGAACAAGAAGCAGAGGCCTATCGGCAGAAGTTAGAGGCAATGAACCGCCTCCAGACTAATAAAGAAGCTGTTTAATAAAAAATGAACATACTGCAAAGCCTGTTACTTTCAAAAACCTGCAGTACAATCTTGAACTGTACGCTATATAGGTACAGACACAGGATTACGTGGTAGAGAAGATGCTACAAGTTGATAACTGGACTTAAGCCGTGAGCTCTGATGAATTTCTTGTAACATAAAAACTCTGAATTTAGAAATTGTGAAAAGTATTTAAAATGAATTACTGTAAATAGTTGTTTTTTTTACAGTTTCAAAATGAGTTGATAAATCTTTTTGAAGGGATCCAGAAACACGGGAAGCCAATGTTTTTGTGAAATTTTTGATTTTAGTATGAATCTAACTTCTGAAAAACAGAACAGTTTTAAGGGTGATGTTGTTGATTTAAGCTGACAACTTGAATTATGTGACAAAATGAATTAACAGTTATTTCTACATGGTGACAACATAAACTTCTCTGAATAAGACATTTCCAGATGGAAATCTTTGTACAGCTTTAAGTAGTTGTCTCAGATTCTCTGAAAACCATTTTGGGTTATTTTTTTTATTTTAGGCGGTGAAATTTTTATATTTAATTTCAGATATATCCAAGTAGACTTACATGTATATGAAGCTAATATTTTTAAACTTTTCAGTTTGTACATATGCTGCATGTTTTTATAATTTCTACACATACGTCTTGCATAGGTATTTTTCAGCAAAGATGAGAAAAATTATGAGAAAAATGTTTAGCCTATAGGTCATTTGAAGTAAGCTAGCAGACAGTTTTATTGTGGATGGTATATTTCTTGGAAGAATGTAATTTGTAATTAAAAGAACAAAAAAAAAAATCTTAATTTACATATTAGAGGCAATTTAAAATTTGGTGGTGGAGGCATTGACGCTTCACTTCGTGTGTCTTATAATTTTCCTGTACAAACATTTTCAAGTTCAGTAATTAATACAAAAGAATGTCTCCACAGGAACACAAATAGTAGTTCTTTTAGAATATTCCTATTGATCTCTTTTCCCCAATAGCCTTGAAATTATTTCAGTGATACATTTTTTCTAAACAGACTTTGGCATTTTAATTATGCAATTGGACAAGTAATTTTTTATGTTGGTAGTGATGCTCTTCTTACCTAGCATCATTGTTCTCCACTGTGATGCTGTGTTTGTGTGTGTCTGTGCAGTGATCTATTATGCCTAGGATTTATATAGCACATTACACCTTCAGAGCATTGTAAAATCTTTTGAAGAACCCTTACTGCACTGCCTGAGGCAGGCAAGTGAGTGTTACTGTCTCAATTTTATAACTGGTATAAGCGCAACACAGGGAATGTTAAATGACTGACCCAAGACCACGTGAATCTGTGGTATACCTGGGAACAGATCTCGGGAGTTCTGGCTTCTGGTCCTGTGCTTAGACTGAGCTGCCTTAAGATTGTTCAGTGTTCTGTTACATTAAATTTTGAACTACTGTGCAGATTCCTTTTTTGTAAGATAAAACTCTTTGTGCTTTGCTTTGTTGTTCCATGTTTCACTGCTTTTATGGAATTGTTTATATAAACTTAAGCAAAAAGTCTAGTTTACCTATACTGTACACAGAAGAATTACCCTTAAAACTGTACTCTGGCCTACTTTTTCTATTTTACAATTAAATATCTTTTCCATATATATATAGTGTAGAATCAATTCCGTTTCACTTGTTTTGTATGTGCATTAGAATGTCAAAGCTGTGCTGTGTTAGGCATTCAGAAAAATATGAAAAAACACTTTCAGGCTTAGAATGGCCTTCGGAGGGGGGAAGGGGGAGAGAACTGCGTTCTACAATATGAAGTAGAAATTTCCTCCTTTAAACTTTGACTTGAGCTTATAGAATTGGCAGTTAGGAGAACATCCCGAATATCCTCAGGTTGGTATAAATTTGGCAAATTTGATCCCACTTGGCAAATTTGACCCAAAAATAATCAAAAGATAATAAAAAATGGAAAATCTGTGGTGGTGGTTTTTAGAAGAATTATTTTCAAGAATATATGCTCAGCTGGTACGAGGGCTTGAAGCAAGCCTTGTGTGCTGACTAACTGAATATTGCTATATTTTAGGAGTTTTTTTCCAGAAACTATCCATTATGTCACTAGTGAATGCAGGAACCAGTTGGTTGGGTTAAATGTGCTGGTGAGGCATTGCTCCGATTGAATTATTCAGTAATCAAAGTAACGTTTGTGTCCTCACATCCCACAAACTTAACTACAGTTTAATCTCTGTGAACTCTTAGTAACGATAAGAATTTCGACGTTAGTCGGAGTAGTGATAGTGGCAATGTTCATGTCCAAATGGAGAGTTTCCCACGGTTTTGATGGCACAGATGTTTGTAGCAAACAACGAACAGAACCTTTTCTATTCATTCTGCTTCCTGTGAGCAAACATTCTATTCCTCATTGTCTGTAACAAAATCCTTCCAAGTGTGGGGTAGCTATAACAAAAATTTATTTATCAGCAGCAATATTTACCCTGCCTGCAATTCATTATCGCCTCTCTTATTCTAGTTCCGAACAGGACCTGCTGTTTGTTCTCTGCTGCACCGAATGAGACACCAGCCTGATCAAACTGTCAGCTTTGAGCTGAAGGCCTAGGGTGTGGGTCGCGTGGAACATTTATTGCGTGGTTTAGCTCTGAAAACACTGTGAAAAGTATTGCTCCTTATTTGCTGTTCCAAATTGAAATCATAAATGTAATTAGCTACCAGCTTTCTTTGAACAGGCATCCGTATATGAAAGTAATGTATCAGTTACTTGCGATGAGGTAAAATCACAGGTTTTTGGGAACTCTGAGCTCTTTCTGAGTTGGTCCTGTGCTTGATGCCAGCCCCTTTTCCCCTTCTTTGTTCCCTTTCTGGTAGCATTTACAGTAATGCCAAGAGAGATTCATACATTGATACTAAGTGTGTGGGCAGCATGTTATTTTTTTTTCCTAATGCTTCCAGAGAAATGTGAGATAAAGCAGATGAATATATGTATGGTCTAGGGTTTTTGTGCACTTCTTGCACTTCTTGTTTCAATGCCTTTTTTATCAATATTTTTTATTTCAGCATATTAATCTGATGTGCATGTATCGGAGCATCTTTGTCATATCTGTGAAACAGTTCTTTCTCAAATATCTAATCGCAGCAGAAACTAGGAAAGGTTTTCACACTATTCTGTAGAAGTACGCTGTGGAGAAAGACGTAGCTGTCCAGAATAACGAAAGGCTATTTAGGCTGCGTTACAGTACGAGGCAGAAAACTAAAGCTGCTCCGACTGCCCCTTCTCTTCTGGGTGATGAGAACAGAGAAACTGCTGTCCTGTGTCAGACGAAGGGTCTGCCTAGCCTGGTATCCTGTCTCCAGCAGGGCCAGCCCTATGCAGGAGCCTAGGGAATCACAGAAACGGGGCAAGCGTATATTGTACTACGTAATACTTTCTCTTCTTGGTGCTTAGTCCGTAAGTCCTACCTCTCTCTTTTCCCAGGGCTGCCTGGTATCAGTGTAGGGCAAGTGAGTTCCGTCTGGTGAAGATCGTAAGTGCTCAACGGTGAGTGCACTGTCAAAGGTTGTGCTGCCAAAGATAGGGCAGGGTCTGTTTTCAGGCCCTAAAACTGGAACAAGGGAAGGTCTACATGGCTGTTCTTCCAAACAGAGAACAACCCAGGTGGAGGACTTGGAGGAATTCTAGAGACACAAGACCAAATCCCAGTGCTTATGCATATCATATGTGAAAAAAGCAAGCACACTGGGGGGTGAAAGATGCGTTTTCCCAGCTCAGCAGTCTAGGGCGATGCCAGTGGAGGAACATCGCCGGTCGGTGTAGCCTGGTCTGGTCTGGAAGGGTGAGAAATCCGCAGAGGGGATCATTGCTGCTTTGGGTCGCAGTTCTGGTACTACCTGTCCTTCCAGCAGGAAGGGACTGCGAGTGTAGCGGCTGAAGACTTGTGGGGATGCAGGTGTACTCTCTTCTCAGGAAAACTCTGTCCCACAATTCTTTAAAAAAAAAAAAAAAAAAGTCCCCGCCTGCAGTGTCAAATTTGTTACGTGCTGGTGCCTTGTTTTAATGACTGCTGCTAGTGGCGATAGTTTGGTGTGCTAGAGTAACACGGCTGCTTTTATTTCATTTTGGAAGCTCTTGGGCTTTTCCTCTCCCATAAGCCTGATGTTAATGTGTCTTATATTCATGACATGGATTACTGCGAGACTTCTGAAAGATTGTTTGAAAATGGGGAATGGTTAGCGCAGAGGCAGCTCCTCTTAGAGATACACTATCTTATACATCAAAAGAGCACAGATGAGAACACAGAAGAGACTCTAAAAGCCCTCAGTTGGGAGGAGTTACACTCACCAGTAACCTGCCTACGTTAAACCTTTTCCAGAATGCGTGAGTCTGAGAGAGAAAGGGAGCTATAAAGGGCGAAGCAGCTAGCAGGGCACCAGACCAAACTGCCCGCAGCTCCTGACAGGTCGTGGCCCAGGTTTGAAGAGGAGCTTGTAGCAGGGATCAGTATGGAGCCTGAGGAGTACAGACGGAGAGGTGAGTGATCCTCTGCTTGTGGAAGTACGTGGCGTTTGCTCACAGAGATCAGCTGTTGTAGGGCTGGGAGTGGTACCCAGGAATGAGGATGGGCTATATACTCTTTATTGGCACATGTCCTTAAGACTTGGATCTGCTGGGGCTGAGGCAAAAGTGTGTCCCAGGGGTGAGTTTAAATTAACGAATTTAGAGTCAGCGGATGGTTTGGGCTTTTGGGTCTTACATTTGAAGTACTGTGAGAAAGCTGCAAAACTCTGGTTCTGAGTAAACTTGTGCTAAGGGGTTATGCACAGTGGCTCTTCCCCAGCTGACACCATGACACTTCAGTGATACTGGAACAGTTTTGGAGATGGGGAGCAGACTTCGGTGCCAGGGCTGGAGGAGATTGCCCGAAAGGCGCAGGGAAGGCGTGGGGCTGTGCAGCTGTTTTCAGAGAATGCAAAAGAGGGTATGCCAGAAGGACAGGGACGCATGGGGCATATCAAAACTTGATTTCTATAAAAAGTGATTTCAGTTAATTTGTAGGCAAGAAAATCTGTCTATCAGTAAACAAACTGTCCTTGTACCATGATTGTATTTTAAAGGTACATTTGAACTATTCAACGACAACACTGAAATAACCCTGTGAATTTGTTCTGTCCCCATGAAGCCTGTTCTAGAAGCTGTGTCCCGACATAATTAGATGGGACGAGCAGGGTGTAGGAACAAGGTTAGTTCCTATGGCTGTCCTGGGAGCAGTATTTTGAGCCCTGTCCAATGCTCATGACAGATTGCATGAAGTACTAGTACTGCTAGTTAGTTTTCCTGCGAGTGAAACTCAAAGCATTGGTTTGCCTCTTCCAGGAAAAGAGATGGTGGATTACATTTGCCAGTACCTGAGCAACGTGAGAGAGAGACCAGTGACTCCTGATGTACAGCCAGGTTACATGAGAGCCCAGCTGCCAGATTCTGCCCCAATGGATCCAGACAGCTGGGACAACGTCTTTGGAGATATAGAGAAGATTATTATGCCAGGGGTAAGAAATGAAGTATAATCATGACAGGAAAAAGTCATTACTACCTGGGGTGAACACCAAATCCTGGGAATGCACCGGTTCTGCAGAACATTTATCTAAATAAGTAAAACACCCAAAATGTAGAATAAGTCTTGTAGACATTATGTCCACAGAAGGATTTTGGAAACTACTGTTGTGTTAGAATCATAGAATTATAGAATCATAGAATGAGGCACAGAAGGATTTTGGAAACTGCTGTTGTGTTCCTAACTACAACAGATAGACTGGATGTATTTTTGAAGTATTTTATACGTTAAGAATAACTCACATTTTCTTAGAGGGAAACAATGATTTTCTGACACCGGTGAGCTTAGCTTCCTGAACTGCATCATCTCAACTTTAGAGATGTAGAAACTCTGGCACAGCAAAGTGAAACATCTCTTGCCCATGGTCATGTACATACAAGATTTGTTTCCTGTTCTTTGAATGTAAAGGTCTCCTTGCTCTTGTGCATAAATACTGGAGATTCTGCTAAGGGAGCTTATGTTACTTAATTAAACATTTTATGTAAGAAGTTGTTTCAAAGTCTATTTTAAAATTTTCTTTATAGATATTTGCAGAAACTTGGTCTGGTATGGGAGAGGTATTCACATTAAACATGCTTACACTGGTGTCCCACATACAAGCTCCTTCAGGTGTACAGAGGGGCGCTACGTAGTTGTAAAATGCTGTGTGGAGCTAAAGGCAGGCTGTTGTTTGATGACAAAATGAGCAAGAGCAGCTTTGTTGCAAGGATTCCCCCTATAAAGATAAGTATTTCGATAACCGTTTCTGACTGTTACGCAATGTGCAAAAGACCATTCTTTCCTGTTCAGAATCTTTGTCTGCCTGTTGAATTCAGATAAATGCTTTTGCTATAATTTGGAATTTATCTAATAACGACACGGTGTTATCATTTGCTAATACTGCACTCCTGTTTATGTTATCTCTGCAGCTTTCTGCTAGCAGATCTATAATTGCACATGTATGTTGCTGTGATCATTTTCCATCACTTTAAACAGATGGTAATCACTACATCTCCTGCAGAATTTTGTGACATTTTCCAACTTAACTTCTAGATAATTTTGTTCTAGGTAGTCCATTGGCAAAGCCCACACATGCATGCCTACTTTCCAGCTCTTACTTCCTGGCCTTCACTCCTTGGAGATATGTTGGCTGATGCAATTAACTGCTTGGGATTCACATGGGTAATGTTACTGTTGTTGTTGTTGTTATTTTAGATATTCTTCTGCGTGTATTATGCAGGAGCAAGTCATAGTCATTCTTTCGTGTTCTGTGGGTCAGTACAATTATTTAACCAATTTTATGTTGTTTGCATAACTGAAAAGTGTCACATTTATAAATAAAGAAGTAGAATATACGAGAGCAAACATTGCCTAGCAGTACAAGGTGAATGAAGAAAATATGCCACTGGAGATGTCTGTTTTCTAATTCTTTGCATATCCCACTGTGAGCATTGTTCTCTGTCATCTAGTCTCAGTACCAAGACTGTTACCCAAGCACTGCAGGCAAAGGAGCAGCCACCACCCATGACTGCAGGCTAGGTTGGGCTCCATTCCAATTCTGCTCCTTTGAGAGAACACGTTTCCTATTTTTTATCTTCTGAAAGTAGTTGTTTGGCAGCCTGTCCCAGAATGTCTGAGTATTTGGTATCCTCCTGCAGCTGCACAGCACTGCTTGGTTATGACTCTGCATACCTCGGGGGTGTTCTGAAGCCGACGTTTTCTTGTGTGGTGAAGTCGCCCAGGTTTTCAGATGTGTGTCTCCATATAAGAAAGCAGTAGAAGCTCATAAACCTGTAAGAAGTTGATGGTTATGGTCTTCATGTAGTTGTGTCAGATTAGCTCACTGCATACACAGAAATGTCCATTTCCATCCCTTCAGCCTAGTTTTGACAGAATTCTGTTACGTTTGCAATGTAAACTGATTCTTTCATAAATGGAAAGCTGGACACTGCAGAACAGCTTTCGTCTTTCTTTTGCTGTTCTGCACAAAGCCTCCCGTATCTCTCCTCTGTTGGAAGAGAGATCACTGCCCTTTCTCTTCAGGGACTAAGAGCATGTACTTATGTGGTGAGTTGCACTTCCATGGTTTTGTGTCAAATAGCTCATGGTGATTTCTTTTTTAATGACTCAGATTATTGGTAGTTTAGAAGCTCAGCATTGAGGTGATGCAGGTAATCTGGAGGGAGCATTTTAAGGAGGTTGGTGAGAGTCTCTGTACTTGATGTTGCAAGAGAGCAACTGGTAATGAGGGAACAAGCAAGGCAGCCGGAACTCACCCTCAGCTGCAACTTTAACATAGAGATCTGTGTTACAGAACTCACCAAACATCATTTTTATTACAGTACTGTTGTATTCTGCTAGGTATGGGCCATAGTGTTGCAGGGTTAGCTGCTTATATATCCAATGCTACAAAGCTCGTCATCTGCCTTTATTGCATCTAGGTGACATTTCTCCCAAGGCAGTTAAAAGTGTTAATAGCTATTAATTAAAGAGTGATATGTGGTTTACGCTGAGGGTTGGACTTCTGCTGTGTTTGCAGGATGAATTACAGCCCGATTCTCTTCGTTTGTTTTTTCTAGGCCTCCAGTCCAGCCTGTACAGAACTGGAAATGAACGTGATGGATTGGTTGGCTAAAATGCTGGGCCTTCCAGAGAAATTCCTGCACCACCACCCCGACAGTGTGGGCGGAGGAGTATTGCAGGTAGCGGTGTCAGAGGTGGCCTCATCAGCGTATTGTTTTCACTCAAGTGACTTTCCTTCTGGGTGGGAGTTTTCCTGGAGGCAAAACCAACAAGAATTGCTCTGTGGGTCTGAATAGAGACAAAGCCCAATTTAACATTACTTTCCCAAATTTTAGTACATATAGAAGATTAGGAATATAGTATAATTCTACATTAGTATATATAATATTCTATGTTAGTATAATTCTATATTAGTATAATACAGAAGATTAGGAATTGCTATTGCTTTTAGTCCTAACTGTTATGGGTGAGGAGCAGGTACTCTTGTGGCCTGACTAAGGATAAATGAGAGTCAGATTTGGTTTCTTCAGTCTGTTTCACATCACCAAATTACGAAGTAATGTGATTCTTACATAATGAGAGAATGAATCCTTGTCACTGTCCTGCCAGCAGTCCTTAGCCACACAAGAAATTATTCTTCCTTTTTCTTATGTCTGCTTTTTGTCTCTGAGTTGCAAGATCAAGGCCCTTTACCTCCTCTCGTAAGGCCTAAGCAAGTATCCCCTGGAATCAGTGCTAAGGTTCTCTTTTGTTAGGAGGAGCTTTGCTCAGGTTTGAAAATTTTATTGGCGATACTACATTTTAACTGTAGCAGAATAAAACAAAAATGTGATTTATTTACTCCCCCCCAACTCTGTCCTGCACATTAAAAATACACAGCAGTTAAAAGCTATGTTTTGTGTTGCTGGCCCGGAGAGCTGCGCACCAGCTGGTGACTTCCCACTGCACCCCAGAAAAGCAGGAGTGAAAATAAAGGGGGTGGGCAGCTGGGCAGGCCATGACTTCAGTAACCCCCTGACAAAATAGCAATGAAGTAGCAATATGTTGCAGTAGATGAGCAATGTCTTTGCAGAGCACAGTGAGTGAATCAACCTTGGTTGCACTGCTAGCAGCGAGGAAAAACAAAATTCTGGAGATGAAGCTTTCTGAGCCAGATGCTGATGAGTCCTCACTCAATTCTCGCCTCATTGCTTACGCATCTGATCAGGTAGGTCCTTATGGTTACAAAGAAAACAAATTTGCTTCTGCTGTCTCACCCAGACCGTACAAATGTGAGCTTGCATTTCTGTGCCAAGAGAAAAACACAGATGTGAATGCCTCACAAATGCGAACGAATCCCTCTAATGTTGCTTTCTGCAGATGGGGAGATGAAATCCATGTGAGATGAGGCTTTGCAGGGTCCCGGCAGTCCTCCTGAGACTGTTTCACATGACTCATTTCTGCACTTCCTTCCTGTTTTTCACGAAGCCTTGTTCCCGTAACAAGGTGCTGGTCTCATGCTGCTTCAGCTCTTGTTTCTTCACAGCCGCCTTCCACTCAGCGACAGACAGGCTCAGGGCGGTCCCTCAGTGTTGCTTCTGGTTGCGCTCTCCACTCCAGGCCTCTTGCTTATTCTTGAAGGAAACAATACTGTGACACTGCCGGCAAGCCGGTTCTGTCCCTTGGCTCCTGGACTGAACAACCGTATTGCCTCACCTGTGAAAATGGCAGCAGGGGAGACACTCATGCTGGTTCTCTATAGCTAAAAGGGCTTTTTCTTGTGAGGGGTGTTGGTCTACCCCAGCCCAGAAGTAGGCACACTTCAGGGGATTTTATCTTCTTATGGTAGGGAAGAAGGAATAAACTGAGGTTGATCCATTTCTAGAGGGTCCTTTAAGACCTGAGTTTTGATAAATGGCCCTCCAAACACAAGGTGAGGATGCCTTATGATTACATTTTAGACACCACTACCCAAATAAATGGAGCATACGCATTCTTTGGAATTACAGTGTATTATTTCTTTTAGTTTTTCCCAAAGGCGAAACCTTCAGGCTTGTATTAATACGGATTATAATAAGGACCTTATCTCTGCTTTTCTTGCAACCACTGTCTTTTGTAAGGCCATAGCTTATCACAGCTGTTCAGCCTCAGAGCTTGCTTTCTTACTGTTTTTCTTTTTTTTAAAGGCGCATTCTTCCGTAGAAAAGGCTGGCTTGATTTCTCTTGTGAAGGTGAAATTCCTGCCTGTGGATGAGAACTTTTCCCTCAGAGGTGAAGCTTTGAAGAAAGCCATTGCAGAAGATAGAAGTAAAGGCCTAGTGCCAGTCTTCGTATGTTCAACTTTCTGGTTGGGGTATTGACATGATGTTGTATTCTTAATGTCAACATAAAATTACATCTGAAACATTTCTCACTGTGTTAAAATACATTAGCTGAAGATTAAAATGTGTACAAGAATTTCTATTTTATTGAGCAAAAAAATTTTAGTATCATTCTGAGTGCATGTGGTAGCCTCTCCACTTGTGAAGTCCTGTATCCATTCATTTAAAAAATGCCATCTTAACAGGCTTATTTTCTTCTAGGTTTGTGCAACTTTGGGTACAACTGGCGTCTGTGCTTTTGACAATCTCTCAGAACTGGGTCCAATTTGTAAGTGTCTTTTTTTCCTGATTTTAAGCTCTGATAGAACAGAAAAGATAGCGTGAGAATTTTTCATGCCAAAACCAAGGAGAGTAGAAACACTGAGCAGCTGAGTTTTTTCAGATGTGTCTCAAACATCAGTAGTCAGCGCAAGACTTTGAATGATTTCTGTAAGATTTAGATTAGGATGCTAAAATACATTTTATTCAAAATGGATGAAATTTGCCAATGGATAAATCTTTAATGTGGTTATTCAGGGAATACAGACTCTACAGGACAGAGTGCAATACTGCTGTAGGATGGATACATAAATATTAAACCTAGCAAAGGAGTTTTGAAGGTAGTGTTTGGTAGGACATCCTTTGTAGCCACCAGTTGAACAGGTAGATTTGGCATGGTTACAGATTCTGTTCTGGCATGAATTCTGACAAGTAGCTGCTGAAGACCTGTGGCACTTGCTCTTCTGGGTTGGAGTGTGGCATCTATCTCTGGATCCTTGTTGCTTGCCACTGTGTCTTTAGTCTGGCTTTGTGCAGCTGAGTTGTACAGGGGGATTTCTCTTAGTAAAAAGGCAGGTGACAGAAATCAAACATGAAAAAGCCTCACTCATATGAAATATGGAATAGTGGATTTTGTCATAGAGTCCATCTGATTTCAGCATTATCCTGTATTCTGGGGTTCTGGATCCACAGCTTTAGCAAAAAACTAGATCGGCAATTGTTTGTCTTACTTCTTATCTTGTTGTCAGCCTGTCCGCCTCCTGCAAGAACATGCGCTTAATTTTCAGAGAGGAGAGATTAAGCAAGTACTTTGATTCCTTACATCCCTTACCTAACAACAATTTCAATTCCAACAGGTGATGGTGAGGGACTCTGGCTTCATATTGATGCTGCATATGCAGGAACAGCATTTGTATGTCCTGAATTTCGATTGTTCTTGGATGGAATTGAATATGCAGATTCCTTTACTTTTAACCCTTCTAAATGGATGATGGTTCATTTTGACTGCACTGGTTTTTGGTAAGTAAAGGCAAAACACAACACTGAAATGATAACATGCAAATTACAAAGTCTGTCTCTGCACAGTTCTTTGCTAAATACAGTTCATTCTACAATTGATAGGGTTAAAGATAAATACAAGTTACATCAAACCTTCAGTGTTAACCCTGTCTACCTCAGACATCCCAATTCAGGAGCTGCTGTTGATTTCATGGTAAGTTGTTGTTTGAGTTGATATTTTAAATTGCCTAGAAAATGTTCAAACAGAATGTGAAATTCCTCACGCTCTGGAGCGTGCTTACCTTACAGCTGGCCTCATTACATAAAAGCATAAAACCAGTTATACTGAGATCCTAATGCAGATTAAGCAGTAAAACTTTGAAGTGAGCCCTGGTTATGAAAATGAATTGTAAAATTGCTTTCAGATATAGATGTTGAAGTACTTAAGATTTTTACACAGACGGGGATTCAGCCTTGCCTTTTTAGTTGGAAGGGTCATTTCTGCGCATCATGTTGCTGAAGTAATTCCTACTGATGGCATTTTGGCTGGTTTTCTTGTATGTCTGATATGTAATAAAAAAGAGAAAGGACTAAGCAATGGCAGCACCGTGCTCTGAATCAGCAGTAGAATGAATTACGTTTTTCCTTCAGATTAAGGTATTCACAGGAGAGCGAAGAGGCATTTCACTTTAGAACCATTTTACAGCAGATTTCAGTCCAGTAAAACAAAAGAATATTCACTGCCAATTGTTTCTACTATGATCTCACCCCAGTCCTGAAAAGATAATTGTTTTCTTGGAATCAATAGTGCTTTTCACTAGAGAATGTGAGCGTAGAAGGGGGGAGAAAATACATCACGGAGTCCCTCTCGTGGTTAAGTAGCACCCTGCAGGTGATTGTGTCACTCCCTGGAAGCACTCTCTCACATGTTTTGTCACTCTTTTCCATGCAGCAGGTGTTGCTTCCCCAGGAAAGGGTCTACCCCTAGATCAGCTCTTGCTGTTCGTAGCTGATTTGGGAAAACATTCAGGATAGCACTTAAATATGCAGATTAGAGGAACTGAAGTGAGCACTTAGTCCTAAAGTGTAAGTGGACACATCTTGAATTGACAATGCTCTTTAAATGCAAAAAAAAAGTTTTGTTATGAGCTGGTAATTAACTAAAAATTCTAAGCATATCTAGACCATAGATTAAGGGCAATAGTCAAAATCTTATTTTTTCAAATAATTGAAAAATATGTAGGTATAGTGTTCTTTTGATGGCTATTTCCTAGGCCTAGCAGATTTTCAGTAATATGAAATGATTTGTGTCAAGGGAGATTTCTGTCCTGGGTCCAAAGCAACAAGCGTAGCAGTATAAGGAGACTGTCCTTTCTGTTGTTTGTGCGCTAACTGAGACACTGTTGTGTTTTTACAGCACTGGCAAATTCCACTGAGTCGCCGATTTCGTTCTTTGAAGCTGTGGTTTGTGATTCGTTCGTTTGGGGTGAAAAAGCTTCAAGCTCATGTCCGACATGTATGTGAATTAACAATGCAAGCATAAATGTATTTGGTCACTTGTGGGTAGCTGAATTTAATAAATTAAGAAAAGCAAAGATGAGTGACGGAAATCCTGCCACACGCAAAGCTTGCATGTGAACACTAAATGTGTGCGGATTTTAAGTCATTTGTAAAGATTGACTGCATAGACAAAACATTTCCTGTACCCTTCTTGGAATAGATAGGCAATGGAAAACAGCTTGATATGTCAATGCCTTCTGCCCATTACTGAGTGTTAATCTGTAGAAGGTTTCTTTGAGGCAAAGTGGCAGCTGTTCGGGAGGCAGGCTGTGATGGATGGCTGAACCCATTGCTGTCAAAATTTACAGGCTTAAGTCTGTGACAGAGTGTAAACACAAGGGATCATATTGTGGATCAGCGCTTGGCGTGGAAGGACTCTAATCTGAGAAGGCCTATCCTGTTTTCAAACCTTCTAGAAAATTCCTGTGTATGGTCCCGTTACTCTTGTTCATTGTCAAGGGTTTGGGCAGATAGAGACAGACTTTAAATTTCTTAGTTTTGTTGCAGTGGTTTGCTACCATTCATGCATTGGAATGATGTGTTTCAGTGAGGAAAGTAAGTCTTTTTTAACTACTTAATATAGTGTCTTACAATGAGTTTATGACAAACCAATCCTTAACTACTTTTTTTCCTTAATTACAGGGTACTGAAACAGCCAAATTCTTTGAGTCGTTGGTTAAAAGTGATCCACTCTTTGAAATTCCTGCCAAGAGACATCTTGGGCTGGTTGTATTTCGTTTAAAGGTAAAGATTGGGCCTTTTGCGTGTCTCTTTGGAATGAATTGACCACAGTTTATCTCTCCCCAGACATTAAGAACTATGAATAAACTTTCATGTAAGAATTGTAATGCTGGAATTTAGAGACGTTTGGATGTCACTGGAAATTCTAACTAGGGTTTTTTTTTTTCTTATTCATATTTAAAACAGGGTCCCAACTGGCTGACAGAAAAACTCCTGAAAGAACTAAGCACTTCTGGCAGGCTCTTCCTTATTCCAGCAACCATTCATGACAAGTTCATCATTCGCTTTACTGTAACATCTCAGTTCACAACCAGGGAAGATATTCTGCAAGACTGGAACATCATTCAACACACTGCAGCCCAAATCGTTAGCCAGAATTATGGGTTGCACTGCATGAGTTCTGGTGACGAGGCAAGAATCCCTAACATGATAGTTAAGCCTAGTTCTGATGCCATTAGTAGCGCTTCTCAGCTTTGTCTCGGTGGAGGAAAATACAAAACACCTTCCAGAAAAATAGTAGTTCAGCCTAAGAAAGTAGCAGTGAGTCCCAGTATGTGCGTGATTAGTCAACAAGTCAAAGGTCAAGGGGATCCTCTAGATGACTGTTTTCCAGAAGATGTCCGAGATGTTACCAAACATAAGCTAACCTCTTTTTTATTCAGTTACTTATCTGTTCAAGGCAAGAAAAAGACAGCGCGTTCCCTTAGCTGCACCAGTGTGCCAATGACTGGTAGTCTTGAGCAATGCAACCCCAAAGCAGCAGCCACTGACAAGAAGGAGTCTCACGCAAATGCCAGAATTCTTTCCAGGCTGCCTGAAGAAGTGATGATGTTCAAAAAAAGTGCCTTCAAAAAACTAATTAAGTTCTACAGTGTCCCAAGCTTTCCAGAGTGTAGCATTCAGTGTGGCGTTCAGCTGCCTTGTTGTCCTCTGCAAGCCATTGTTTAACGGGTAAAAGAGATCAGTGCTTAAGACCTCTCCAGGTAGAAAGAGAACCAAAGTCTGCTTATTCATATGCAATACTACGTGTTATTTTGTTCAATATGTAAGCAGTGGCGATGACCACTGAGAAAACTCCTGTGCTTTTACTTGTGGAAACCTCATGTATTTATAGATGAAAATGTCAAATAAATCTTGTAGGCATATGATGTGAAACTCTCTGGTTTTTAGATGGGAAAAGAAAATGCTGATTTCTGTCTTATCAGTCCTGGTAGTGGAGGGGTTATAGCTGGTAGGCTAGAATCATTTTGACAAAACATGCTGGCCTCAGCACTGTGTAAACAATTCTGCTCTCTATTTGCACCACTGTTGGGTGTTTTTTTTTTAATACCTTGACTTAAAGTCTCTAGACTGCTGTGAGGATCAGTGTGCGCTGACAATGCCAACATCAGTTCCGAACTGTGCAAAAAGAAGGATGTAACCTCTCTAAGAGATGTTGCTATATTAGGGTAATTGTGAAACTCTTTGAGTTTAAACACCCAGCAGCTCTGTCACTCCATCTGTGCTAATCAGCTGCAGCGCACAGGAGGCTTTATGCAAGCGTGTTGCAAGAGCAGTTGCCCTTGCTAAGCACCTGTGGCCTTTCTCAGCATTACCTAAGGTCTGTAAATCACAAGTGCATGAGGAAAGAGAGTAGGAATGAGATTTCACCCTTTCTCACAACAGAACAACTAAGGGACATTACAGAAGAAACGTTCTCTATGCAGCAAACGAGCTTCTGCTACAAGAGGGCAATGATTCACATGTTTTTCAAGAATAATTAAAAAAATTGTGGGGGAGAAAAATCTATTGAGAGCGGCTTTAAATTCAGAGACACTACTGTTGAGTCAGGAAGCGTGATGACTGCTAGGAGATTATTCTGGGAAAGCACTGCTAGATGCTTGCTGCCTTCTCCATAGTTGTTTCCGGACACCTACAATCACCCCATCTTGAAGGCAGTGTACTCAGCCAGGTGGATCTTCGGTCCGGCCCAGTACAACCATTCTCAGGTTATATAAGCAAGGGGTCTGGTTAAGCAGAACAATTTCCATGCCTTTATACAACATCAGCTAAACTCACAGTGGGGTATATTGAGGCATGTGTCACAAGGAGCAGTAAAATTTCGCCTGATAGCCCTTAGTGAGAGCAGATTTGATTTATTCCATTCTGTAATATTTGCCCTTGTTTCAATCCTAGGGAAATCTAAGCCACACTTAATCATGAAGTATCGGACCTGCCATTACTCTATTTGCACCTGAAGGAAAATACATCTTAATTTCTTATAAATTGTTCTCATTCTGTATATGTATCATTTGGTGCAGAAAAAGTAAGAGGGCACCTCTGCTGCAATGGATAAAAGTTATTGTAAGCATCCAATACAGACTTTCTTTTTTTTTTTAGTTAATTCGAGACAACTGTAAGCTTCATTAATGGTCTTTTTTAGTGAGTCTTGTGTTTTGATGTAGGGATGTAATTTTTGCTAATGCAGTGGATCACCTTTTAATATGAATAGAAATGTATTTGCATAAAGATGTCTTATATTGTACGCGCTTTCAGATGCTTAGGTGCACAATATTGACATTCACAGCATTAACAATACATCCATACACAGTAGGAAGGTACGTGAGATTCAAAGTACGAAGGAGAGGAGAAGCCAGGCTAAGGTACCAATAGAGCTGGAGAAGTTCTGCTTTATTAAAACAATCTTACATTCACAATTTATTTCAGATACTGATATTTGCTAATATTAATGAATAAGATTTCCTGGCAAGGTTAGAATAACAGATACTTTAAAAACTGAATATTATAAAACACGTATTTTTTTTTTTACATGCTCACAACTTGAAGTCATGTTTTTTTACTGAGTTATAAGTGTCCTAGGTCATTTGTACATACAGGTTTTCTTTGTCATTCAGGAAATACAGGCGATCTTTGATGACTGCTGGATTGAAACCCTTTTCCACTAGTTGTACTTTACGGTATTTAAAAGTTGCTGTAAGTTCAATGGCACTCTACAAAACAAAATTACATCTCTGTGAATCAATGTCAGCATGTAATTGTGGGAATTAAGATTAGATTTCCTAAATTCAAAGGGAATTATGTTTAAAAATAACCCCATACAGCACAGAAGTTGAAGCGTTACTAACAGAGGTCTAAACTATCTGCATTCATCAGACTGTGGACTGTGGAATGCGTTGGCCAGTAATTACTCTGAATGTAAGAAGTGCTGGGGCCACAGGAACATTACTGAAAGGCTTACTTTACTATTCTATTTAAATAAGGCAGGAAAACATTAGTTTCCAGCTTTTAGTTAGAGAGAATCAAGGGTTTCAGCCAGAAACATATTTAATTATGTTCTCTGATCAAAAAACAGCAGAAATTTTCTCTGAAAAGAAGAGCAAAGAAAATGGCAGTTGGAGACTGGGCAAGACTCACTGTACTTTACATGGGATGGTAAGACAAACCACTGCCTTGACTGGTCAACTGTTTTGTTTGTAAAACTCAAAAGGTTAAAGATTGATTAAATAATTAGACATGCTAGTATCTCTGTGTTAGTCCTCCTGAGTCACCTCAGGGAATACACAACCTTTCTCAAAGGAGCAATGTTTAAATAGCTAACTTGAGAAGTACAGTGAGAGTGACATTCTTGCAATGTTTTCCTAATTGAAGTTAAATTTCAGTTTAGAATTTGGCTATTTATTCACTGGTCGGATAAAAATCTAAGGCCTCTCTTGCAAAAGACAGCCCTCTTGCAAGCTTTCATTTGTGTGGATCTTTCTTTCGCACAGCACAGCCCGTAGACAGAGCGGCACTAAACTGAGAATGCAGCTGTGTCACTGTGCTGAAAGAATCCAACAGGAAATGTATTTTCCACCAAGAGATCTTCCTGGCTTTATATGTCAAAATGTGCCAGGTATCCTGTTGCTCATGCAACTTGTTTGTTTTTTTTTTTTCCAGGCTGAACTGAAACGTCTGGGTACAGTTCTGCTTTCCTATTTGTAATGACGAGAGCAAGTGAGAGACAGAAGAAGCCTTTTGGAGAATTGCTAATATAACTAGTAAGTCCATAGTCCTCATAGAAAAGTGAGAAAACACAATCCAGACGGACACACAAAAGCTGCTTAGGAACACTGGTTTACCTTAATCCTTATAAGACGAGGTCTTGTGTAGTTTGGAAGGTGAGTGTTAACGTGTCTGTAAGTACTTTCTCCATTAAATTCCCAGTTTTCCTTTAGTCAAATACATGCCATTCCTGTTCTCCCTTCATAACCTGAAGGAATGACAGCAAATAACTGTAGTTCATATCTAACTTTGAACTTCAGGCTAACCTTTTTTTTCCCCCCTCGTATAAGTGAGCCCTTCCTTCTAAGCCACCTTAGAAAACATACTAACAGATTTTCCTTTAGATATCTAAGTGATCAGTCTTTCTTAAGGCTTCAGCTTGCTAGATCACAAACTCTTGAAAGCCTAGCATCAGAATTCTAGATGGCAGACATTTTGAAAGTCATCCTTCTTTGACAAGTCTTTGGAAGGACTTCGGAAAACCAGATCTCAGTACTCTGAGGCAGAAGTCTGCCTGCAGCAGCATTTAACTGTGTGGGTTAATTTCCTTTACAATAAATCATGGTAAATCTGCTTGTACTTACTGTGCTGACAAGCTCATCTATGCAGACAGAGAGCAGAAAGGAGTAAGACCCAGTTTACCGTTTTTTATTACCATCTGAATGATTAAGTGCTGCAAAAATCCAAGTACTTCAGATTTTTTACTTGATTTACATACCAAGAGGGCTTCTTCCCTCCCCTTTTGGTGGCTGAGGGATGGGACGCCATTTAAACACAAACCTTTTGGTGTTCCTTCTGTTTTCTGGGATTACAGGTAACACAAGAAGAAATAGGTAATATTCTGATAGGAAGTTTTAAATTAGAACCATCTGAATGCTTTCACAGAACTGTGTACAGGAGGAAGTGAAAATGGAAAGCAGCATCTAACGCTTAAAGAAAAGTAGAGCACAAGCATATGCTAATTTAAGATTAATTGTTCTTTATTTTCTTTTGAGTCTTATTTCTGTTTGCCTTTATCACTATGTACTGATGACACCCGGCATTACAATTTTTTAATTCAAGATGTAGAGTGTTGAATTAATGAGTTTGCAGGTGATGTATGCTATCACTCCCTGGGTGCATTACAGAAGTATGCATATTTCTGTGCCATGTAACACAGGAAGAAAAAAAAATATGCAGTCCACCCAGTTCTTATACAAACGTAAGGTGAGAACCGGTTTGAACAGTATTTTTTCTTCCGTAAAGTTGATCTATAATTAGGTACTAACACCTCTTCTGTGTGGTTTTACAGGAGCATTGAGAATAAGAGCCTATCTTCCTCATCTCCTAGAGTGTAATCCGAGAAATACATAAAGAACTCTAGACCATTTATGTTGTTACCCTTTTGAAATGTGTCCTAGGGCAGCCGTATGTTTATCCCTACCACAAAGCAACTGAAAACCAGAGTGATGTAAAGAGAGAGGCTTTAATTTGACATCAACATGTGTAGCAGAGACATACATGATTAATAAAACATTTATTTATTTGAATTAAATTCACTATTCTGATAGATCATCTTGGTTTATAAACAGCCTTGTTATTTTAGCCTCAGAAACACTGGGCATTTGTAGTCTTGTGTCTTCCACTTTTAGTAGAGGAAACAGCGAGTGGATCATCACATTAACAGAATCTCTCACATGCTGAATGGTGGAAGGAAGTGGTGGATGTAGGAAGATCAGCGTCTCTAACATTCCTTTCAATTCCAGAATACTAAATTGTCACTGATGTGACCCATGTTATGATACACCGTAGTCTGGAAGCCTTTCTGCAAAAGTGTGATTGTGATACTTGTTAATTTAATTATGTACACATCTGTTATACCTGTTAACTTACCTGTTAAGTTAGTTAACCGGGGCTCCAAAATTCCTCCTCCTCCTTAGACTAAGGGCATGCAAAGTATTATGCCACCTAGTCCAAACCACTTGTACAATGCGATACTCAGGATTTCAATCAAATCTAACCTTGTTGGTTTGATTTCAGATCCCTACATTACACTCTAAGAATGGGCTCCGTTTTTAACCATATATCACAACCTAGCTAGATGGGAATCCTGTGGATCTTGGGTAAGTGAGAAACGTGGACAGGAAGGTATCTCCAAAATACAGGAGACAATGTAGACTAAAGCTATCTGTTCCCTCTGTTGTCTTCCAATATATCTGAGAATCTGCCTTAAGCAGTAGTGCCCTCAAATTAAAAATAAAAAAAAGAAAGAAAAAAAGCTGCCCTAAGCATTAAAGAGTTAATGAAAGTTCAAAGATTTCACAGATTTTTGAGGATCAGAGAAAAGGCAGTGAACACATCAGAACTTCTTGCATTCCTTCAGATTGTTAAAGAAAGGTGAAAAAGGGAAGTATCAATTTCTTAAGTCACGATCTTGTTCTTCTAGAAATTCAAGTCTGTTTTGTTTGTCCCACTCTACAGTAATTGCAGAGCTATATTCCTGTAAAAGATACAAGGTTTATATCCAAGATGCTTAATCTCAAATGTTCTTCCATGCTCCTGTTAGTATTCTTGTCACGTCATACTATATTAATATAAGCTTTGGCTATGTTTTTTTAGCTAATTAATATTGTGTACATTTAAATGATGGAATGTATCGAATGTAGCTTACAAAGAACAAGCTGGAGTAGGACTACCTATACTCTGCAGTTCAGTATATTGATATTTTGTTTACGTATTAAAAAATTATTCTGCTGAAATAGTTCAAGCATTTCACTCATACCTGGAACAGATACTCCATATACAATGACTTCTTGAATGCCGTCAATCAGTCCTAAAACATCTGCAACTTCTGTTGTAGAAACATTTTCCCCTTTCCACCTGGAAAATAAGCAGTCAATAGTCATGATTTCTATGTGTATTACATATGGTGATCTCCAGTGGTCTAATGTCTGACCTTGCAATGGGCTGAGCACTGAGCTTGAGGTCAGAAAGGACTTTTGCACTAGAACAAGGAACTTGTTATCAAAAGTAGAGAAAAACATGCTGCAAAATTCAACAACACATCCCAGATTATTCAAATCTCAGAAGAATTTAACACATTTTTAATCGTGCTTAAAAGGGCTCTAAACAAACAAAACCTCAAAATATTACTTACCTTAGATTCCATCCTAGGGTCTACGCTTTCAGAGGTTTAAAATCATACCAAATGTGAAACCACAATGTTTTTGTCCTATGAATGTGACTGGTTTCTGACTGTTCAAAATAGCACTCATTCATCACCCTGAACTGAACCTCTTATAGGCTCTGTATGTAACTATCAACAACTGATAAATTACAACAGTGGAGGTGATTGGAGTCCCCTCTTTTTCTGACTGAAGTCAGAGAAATTCCTCTTTGTCAGTCAGTAGGAAATACTGGGTATGAATTCAGACTTCAGAATGAGTCAGAATTTACTCTTGTGACAAGTATTTAAATTTAAATAAATAAACTAACTGGAATGTGTCTCCAGTTCGATCATGGAAATAAATGAAGTTATCATTGTCGATCACTAAAAGATCACCGCTATTAAAATATATACCTTTCTGGAAGATATCTCTTAATTGCTTCTTCTCTGCTGTTTCTCTCCTGCATAGGCACTAAATGGTGCATATTGGGTGATTTTGCATATCAGTTGTCCAGGTTTACCTATGAAGAAAAACATTTGTTTAAAAAGCACAGTGTAAATTGCCAGAAAATTTATTTTCATTACATCAGTGAAGTTTGCAGACGTTATAGAGTTATTTGAGAATTTTTTCACAATGATATTCTTTTAAAACCAGTTGTGGAGGTACAGACTGAGTTTCACCTTGTCCTCTCAATCCACTAGCCCTCAAAAATGCCAGTGGATACTACAATTTATCACCTGCTTGTATTAATGCAGCAGAACAGAATCTCTGAGGTCCTGTATGGCAAGTGGAAAACAGTTACCTAGTTCCTCTAGACAGCTTCATAAACCTCAGTTCAAAACATCTGACTCAACAGGAGCTGTGTCTACAAAGGAACCTTACACATGGCGTCAGGCATGTCTTTGGAAGGGGACCACGGGTACAGGCTACTTCCATGTAACTCATTTGGCATGGTGCAGCCTTCTCCCTCAACCAAAAGATTCAGCTGGATTTAGGAACCAAATATTGAGGTTCGGCTTGCTTACTTTGAATGCAAAATAGACCTAAAGGCTGCTTAGTATGTTCTTTAGTCTTTCATGTGCTAGAGCTGGGCTAGTTTGTTAAGGGAGCAGGAACACCTATATGATTAGGTAGACTGAAACTCAAACCCATGTTATGTAGAGCTTTGCATGGATGTTACACACTGGGGTGAATTTTATCTCTATACAAAATAAATTACAGTCTGTCCCCATCAAGCCTGGGATTTTACATTTTTTCATGGATTTCTCTCTTACATTGCAGATATTTTCCAACTTAAACATTGGGTGCATTTATATAAATATGGAGTATATGTGTGCACTTCCCTCCTCATCCCAACTGGAGACTGTGTAGAGAGAGTCAGCATAGGAGAGTATACCTATGGGGTGGATACTCTTAACATGACTGGCATATTCCTCAGCAAGGAGAATTTAACTCCGTTGGTAACCTGTCCACCTGTTCCCTTATGTGCATAAGGGCCTTCTGTCCTCACTCACAGTAATGACTACACAAGTAACAGAATGCAAAATCAAAAAGTATCACAAATATCTGATTTAAACACAGGTTTGCCTGTGCCAACATATAAACCCCTCCTATGAAAAATGATATTAAGAAATATTATAAAAAAAGTATTTTCACGTGTGCTTTCTCTATTGCCAATGGCAAAAAGTTTCAGCCACTGCTGGAAGTGAGAACTGCTTTCTATTTTGCAAATGTTTATTTAGCGGCATGTTAAGTACAAAGTCTGAGAAGAATTAAATAGATCCTGCTGAAAGTCAAGATCTCTACTCAAAAATGTTAGCGTGTCCATTATTAAAACTAGACAAGTTATTAGATGCTGCATTCCCTACTGTACTTTACCTTTCTATTAAGCTGTATTACAATACTTTGTGATTTGTTACGTATTTTCTAACTTGTATTTAAAAATCTGGCTTACTCAAAGGCAATTCTTAGCATCATTCCAGACAGCAGCGATGCAAAGAGATGTAATTTTTAAAAGTAAATACCTTTCTGAAAATTTTCTAAGGGAGTTTTTACCTTTGGGAACTCTTATGCAGTATCCATTTTCATCTCGGACAGGTTCATCTTTTTCTACATCATATTTAATCAGTTCATAGCGTAAGATTTTCTAGTGAAAATCTGCAAAATGTATACACACATGAATATTCAATCTTTGAAAAATATTTTCAGAGTTATACTACATAGTCAGCTTTCTCTTTAACAGGAGCCAAATTCATCCTGCTTCAACTGGATGTGCTGAGTCTAAATGTCCTTTTGCCTGAGCTAGCGAGAGATATCTGTGATATACAGCATGGGCTGCTGTCGACTGTACTTGAGAAGAACCTTCTCTCTGAACAAATTCACAGCTGGGCCCCGTGTTCTTCCCAGCTTGTCATACAAGTGGCTTGGTGTATGCCTTTGGCAGTATACCAAACTTCACCGAGAAGGACAAAATGCCAGGTTTTGTGTTATTCTTACCTTCTGCAGGCAGTTTACTCTTCCCACTGCACCAGTTTTTGCAGTGTAATTAAAAGAAATGTTTCCTTCAGTTGATGCATAAATCTCCAAAATACGAATATTTCCAAACCTTTGGATGAATTCCCTCCAAACATCAGCCCTTAGTCTGTTTCCTATGGCAAGTCTGACTTTGTGATCCTGATCATTGTTTCTCTAGAAACAAGTAGGAGTCATGAATTCACATTTCTGCTGAGTGAAAGCTTCTACTTCTGGAAAACTCTGAAGGAAACTTTAGTCTAGAAGTATTGAGTATATTCTGAAGCAAAATGCGTGCAGACATCATTACAGTTAAGCTCATGATTTTGATGTGAAAAAGGAAAATATATTACTGAGCAAGTCAGGCTATATATCTAACTGTAGTTAGCAGTTAACTTGATTTGGATGAAGACAGGAACAAGTAATTCTACGCAGAAAGCCAGAATGCAACTCAGGCACCGTGTTAAACTGTTTTGTCTGTAAGCCTTGTGGTGACTATCTGCAAAAGAATATAATTTACCCTGAATTCATCAAAATGCAGGATTTAAAATGGTGTTTGGGTGGAAATTCCTTTTGCCATTGTAAGTCTAGGGTTGAGCCTGCTAAAAATTCTATTGCATTACATATCACTTTTAGTAGTGCTATTAGGTCTTTCTGTTTACACAGTAAAGTAATAAACTTATAGTGAAGACTGCAGTCCATTTATGCCTTCTCTTAGATGTTTGTGTTTGTCCTCAAGAATAGGAAGTACTGAACTGGATCAGACACTTGTAATTCATAAACATGTCTAACGTGCTAATGAGTAACAATAGCCTGAGAGAAATTTAGCAAAATAAGGAAAGGCTCTTTTGTCCCACTTCCTGCTGTTGTCTCTAACTGTTTCTTTTATTACATAATTGAATAGCATTTTAAAGCACAAAGAGTCTTTTAAAATATATATTGGCTTCTTAACTTGAAATACTTTGTTGAAAGAATTAGACTATTCTATCAGCAACAGACTGGAATAAGTATGTTGGCTCTATGTCTTTCAGGAGAGCAATGCAATAGATGGTAGAAGATAGGCAAGGAGCACACGAATTGCAAAATGCTCTTTCAAGGAGTGATTTAAGAGAGAAACCTGGCCATTAAGACGTGCGTATTGGTCTTCTAGTGTCATATTCCCAAAACAGACCAAAAAAATACCACAGTACAATGGCTACAATTTTTAAATACTGTAAAACTTTAATTTTATTTTGGTCTTCAGTCACATTAGTTCTGGATTATTATTGCTTTTCTGCAGAATAGCCTAGAAATGGATGTTTAAATTTAATATAAAGAAGAAATACCTTAATATATAGTCCTCTGTAATATTGAGATCTGCCATTAACGTGTTAGCGTAGAAACAAGCTTAAAATAGAAGAATGAAATCCACTGAAATTCTGCATAGTGTCTAAATGACTTGCTGCTCACCTTTTATAAAATCTTTGCTTGTTGTAGATGATGCTCTACAACACCATACACAATACCTTAGTCTCTCATGAGAGAGCCTCCAGTTGATTGGGCATTTATACATCTGAGCTTAAACATTTTTAAATGATTCCCTGGGGACAGGATGCTGCTTGGCTCCATTGTCCCTCATCTTTTGTTGTTCTGAAGTCAGTATTTTCAATCGTTCTTCCCCATTTGCTTAGGCAGACAAAGAAAATTTGTTATTTAGCTATTAATTAGTCACAGTTAATGAAAGGAGGAAGAAAGGACTTAATGATTCACCCTTAAGGTGACTTCTATAATACCTGGACTGTTCATTTGTTCTGAAATGACTGCGTAAGTTAGCTGGAAATACAATCCGAAAGAAAACTGTGACACATATTGAGTTGTTTTCTTCTGTGGATATGTAAAGGAAAGAAATGATAGCATAGACAAAAGTTATGAGCACAATAGGGAAGTTCAGTAATGAAATGGTATTAGCTAAGACAGATGACACCCTACATCAGTGTGGATCTTGCTTGTAAGTGAGAGTTTCTCACGGGAAAGACTCTCTGTTACATCTACAATAACAGACCAAGCCCTCCTGGCACCACGACAGTTTAAGTAATCGTATCCTTTTGGTCAAGTTCTTGCATTCTTAAAATGTTCATCCCAACTTTCTGGGAGACTTGTGCACTCAAAGTAGCATGCATATGTGTACGTGGACTTGGATATTAAGCTGAAAAACTCTGCTTATGTCGAAGTGTTTTCTCTGTTGGTGTTGAGTTCTACGCACTGAGTAAACAAAAATCCTGATACTAATTAATTAAAGCTAAGCTGTTGGTATCTGTCTTAAAATTTGATCTAGCAGCCACCAATAATGAGTAATCTGTAAGAAAGCCTCAAGTGTCACTCTAGCTGTATCATTCAGTGGACTTCAGCTTCAGCCATTCATGTTGCGCGGTTTTTGTTACAAATCTGTTGGCTTTGATTAACAGGTCACTTTAATGGTTAAGCTAAATGTCTCTATGTGGCTAACATAACCAAACTCACCCCGTTTGGGAACTAATTTATACTTAGCTGGCAACCCTATGCATCTTTGAGATACTGGCTGAATTCAGGAATTTACAGAGTATGCCCTGTCACTCAGTCATATTTGCGTATGCATGCTATCAAGAAACACAACTATATTAAAAATGAGTACATTAGCTCATTCTTTGAGCTTATTTTCCTAAAAAACATTCTGTATGAAAGGAGATAATCTAGTTTTTTTCACTTTTCCCCCTATTTTTTTTATACCAGTTGAG
>Ga0181612_114810_pt1 | contig 31046 bp, 14 predicted proteins | sample HoacroProtozoa21_FD_119630 | JGI IMG/M metagenome (GOLD analysis project Ga0181612, IMG submission 119630) | Hoatzin crop microbial communities from Cojedes, Venezuel. Combined Assembly of Gp0051906, Gp0051904, Gp0051908 | reverse complement strand
CAGCATCATGCCCCCTTGCTGGCGGCGGTCGCAGCAGCCCCTCCGCGGCCACTGAGCTCCAAGTGCCACAGGGAGATGTGGGGTGCACAGCAGCGGGGCTCACACCCTGCACCTCTCGCCTCATGTGCCTGGGGACCCGATGGTGAGAAGGTCACGGCAGCACAGGGCTGCAAACACAGGGTTCTGCTGCGAGGGAACACGTGGAGCACTCTCGTGCACAGAGTGAGAGACATGACAGGGACGAGTTCACACATGTCTAGTAAAAGCATCTTGATTGATACTCAGTGACCTAATATGTGGAGATTTGCTTTGTTTCTTAATTTAGTGAAAATCAATTCAAGTTGCTCACAGCTCCTTGTGTTCAGCATCCTTTTTTGTTTTCTTTGGTTTTTATAGCTCTGTCCTAATAACACCAAGGAGCTTTTTGTTTTGTTTTATTTTGTTTTGTAGGTCTTCGGCACCTTTAGCAATACCAGTAAAACAACTCAGAAGTGCAGAAAAGTGTGCCAAACCACCTGCAATGCTTCAAGATGTCACTTGAGAACACAACACAGCCCAGAAAGCAGCAAACAGCACCCCGCTGGGATAGTTTGTTTGGTCAGCAGTATGGCATAAATTCACTAAAGCTTTCAATAAGATATATTATATAGCAATTTCCATCTTCATCAAGGACTTTCTTAGCTTAAAGCAGCTGTGGAAAAGCTTGCAGAGTCAAAGCAATAATATGGAGCCTCTACTTAGCAATATTTTAAGCTATATAGTTTAATCAACACCTCCATAACAGACGGATTACCGCATCCAAGAGCACTACACAGAGGCAATGCAGGCTCATTTATTTTCCGTTAAGTCTCCAGTTAATGTTTTTATGGAACAATGCGGGACAGTTTTGCTTTACAAAAAACAACAAACAAAGTAAAAAATTTGGTGGTAGCTCTAAAGATAATATATTGTTTGTAAGTTGCTAAATTGAATAGTAACACTCTACACTGTAGGAAGAAAAAAAGGATAAGGGAGCTATGGGCAGTGGTAGCAAAGTAAGAAAGAGAAAAAAAGTTATTTCAGCAGCCACTGCAATGCAGTTGACAAGAAGACTTAGCAGTATTGGTACAAAGAATGGGAATACATTTTTAAATATCTCATGCACTTAGGACTTCTCAATTCTTTGTATTTTGAGGAGAAAGATAGGATTTGTCAAAGCGTGGCTTTGTGATACATGCCTCTATTGAATGTGTTTTATCAGAGACAGTGAGCCAGTCCCACTAACAGATCTGTCATCTAAATTTCCAAGCTCCGAGACCTAGGTGCCCACACCAGCCATAGCCTGCTTCACCACTGAGCACCAGTCTGCTCTCCACCAGTTGCTACAGAAAGGAAACCCGTGCACAAGGGCTAGAGGGCAACCAGTCATCCTTGCTCAAACCCCTACTAGGGAAAATGATGGAGATCGGCTCTGTGGGGTTCACACCAGCATATACCATTGCTTAGTCTAGAGGTAACCTTAGTACAGTGGTTTGGGGGCCAAAGGTTTTATGTCATTTGGAAGAGTGGAAGTAGAGAAAAAAAACTCTGCATACTGGTAGAATAGTTACAGGACAGTGAAGCGTGGAGAAGCAGTCCCACAGCCGCAGAAATGCCGCCTGCTGTGCAGCATGCTGCTGGACAGCAAGTGGCACACTGCTGAGAACTTTCTGCTGTTACTGTCTGTCTGAAATGTATTTACAAAATATATATTTCGATTTTACACATTTCTTATTTATTTCCTTCACTTCTAAACCAGAGAAGGTGTCTATCCAGCCACTAGTTAGAAAGATACACAGAATGATTCAATTTATCACACAAAGAAGGTTGTATTTTAAAAAATATCTGGCTATAATCAAATGCAAACCAAACAAATCATTGTTTCTTCTCTTGTTCTTAGTCAATTTATTCTTATACAAGCACATTCACCCATCAGTCTCTCTGGAAGCACTTGCTGTGGACTGTGCAAGTGGATTAAATTTTTGAAACGTGGAAACCCAAAAGTTTCGCCAGCGCCAGAGAGTGTGTGCTTTAACACAGGCTGTTGGCTCCACCTCACCGCAACACTTCAGCTGTCACAGAGCATGTTTTTGCTCTGGGACTTGGGAGACTTCCAGTCCTCAAATCTAAGGTCATGCCCTGTTGTGCCCATATTCGCATACACACATGTCAAATGTTCCTGCTCCATCCAGACATGCGTTATCCCCCACTTTCCGGTGCTCTGGTTTTCACAGGAAGGAACAGAGCACAGTGCACTGATATAATCTTGATCCTCAGAAGCCAGGACACAGTCCGGACATAGCTCTACTGCCCGTAACTGCTCTTCATGTTGATCAGAAGGGCTTCCCTCGGTGTTTGGAGAAACTAATGAGAACAGCATGATTTCTGCAGTGGATTGGAAGATACACGCCCAAAATGTCATTTTTATGACTTTGTGCATCCTTCCCATGCCCAGTCCTTGCAGCATAGTTGCTCCTGTTTTGTGTTTTGAGTTAAAAAAAAAACAAAACAAAACACAAAAACCAAAACCAAACTGTGATTAAATTGTTCTGCTCCATATTTTGCCTGGGTGGGCTGCATTTTGTTCTTCTCTGCATGCAGAGGCAGAATGTATTTAGAACTAATCAATGAATGTATTTGCATTTAATCTTTACTGCATTTCTGCCTATGCTGCTGCACTACTGTTATTCTCATCATCTCCACTAAGTGTTGTCTTAATCTCCATGTGGCTGTAATATATATTACTCATTTTCATATTACCCGCACTTGACGGAATACAGTCAGAAATGAAAAGAACACCTAATAAAAAACCATTATGAGCTCATTTAATTAATTTCTAAAAGCAGCATTCTGAAGAAGATATTAACTAAAATCAGATACTCAGCAGTGTGCCTACAAGTATCCTAGTTAGGGATTTAAGTAGTCATTCTACAGTCAAGAAGGGTACTTCACATGCAGTTGTACAAAACTGTCTATGAGATAAGACTGAAGGCAGCATATGTTTGAAAATCGAAAGTGCATGCTCCAATTCCTTCTTTTACTCACTCTATGGCACTTACATGAGCTCCTATAACCATCGAAAGTTTTGCTTGCCTGAAGCCAGCCGTGTCAGGTAGACAAATTACTCTAACAGTTGTCATTGATTTTCAGTAGATTTGCTAATATTATATGACATCAATAGGACCGTTCACAACATTAAGCACTACAACCTGGAGAGACTTTGTGCAAAAATGTTTGAATTTGAATGTTTAATGTTTCTATTTAATAAGGCACAAAAACTAAAATGCACTACACCAAATGCACCGCACGGAGCAAATTTCTACTACCAATGGTAAGATTACTGTTTTTCTATGCCTACAGTGAGTTCAACAGCCTAAAAGCAGTGGAGACAATTTGACTTGGATGAGCTCAGAATCTACTGAAATAAATAAAAACTAATGGAGACATACTAGGTACATGCTGTCCAAGAGATTAAATCAGGATGTAGGAGTGCAGTGTCTGTAAATTTGACATAAATCTGTGCAGAAAAGCAAAATATACATAACAATTCTTATCTTACAGAAAAGACATTCTACAATCATGTGTCAATTCTCTTTATAGCTCAGCTCAGTGAAATGACAATGGCTTACTAAAGGCTTTAAAAAAAACCTGTAAAATCCCCTATTTATTCCATGGAAAGTCTGGGCATTTGTACTCTTGAGATCATTTTTACTATAGTTACACTTATTGTAGACATTAAGATCTATGCAACTCAATATTTCAACTGAATAGGTTCAGTATTAGAAGTAAATGAAAGAGCTAAGCACTTACAGGGCAGCTACAATGAGGACAGAGACCCTGTCTTCAGAAACAGCCACAATGAGAAGACAAGGGATAACAGGTAACAGTTGCACCTGGAAAGGTTTCGTCTTGATTTAAGAAAGAAATTTTTCACAGTGAGAACAATCCTTAACTGGAACAACTTCCTCAGGGACATGGTAGAGTCTCCATCACTGGAGGTTTTCAAGCTGCCATGGGACAGGATGCTAGATAATCTCATCTACGCCCCCTTTCCCACAAAAGCTTAGACAGATGAGCTTTCAAGGACCCTTCTACCCTGGCCTGTTCTTTGGCTCTGTGATTTTATGAAAAACTGTTCTGTATTGTTAGTAAAAAATGTGCTACGTTACTTAAAGCAGTCATAAGAATTTCTCACTGTATTTATAAAATTATATATATGCTCAGATATGTTCCAGCTCAGGTTCAAATCAGGACCTTACAAATTAATTACTCTTCCAAGTACGAATTGTAATAAACCAAAAATACATATAAGCACATTTAAGAACTCAGTTCTGGAGGTAATGATAACTCCTATTTTCATTGTTCTTTAAGTAATAATAAAAAAAGAAATCTAGCATATCCTGGTGAAACAAATTAATACTTAAAATGTTCCAGAAACAGGATGATGACGGGTATCTATGCAGGTGCTGAAGAGATGTTAGGAGTGAAGAACTGTGTGCAAGCTGTTTGCACATACATCTTTCCAGCCGAGGTCTTGTACAAATATAACATGGCCTTAAATCATGTGGTTATTCCTCTCGGAGCCAAGACCATCTGCTGTTTCTGAATGCCAGCCTTCTCAAAACACTTGGATACACTTTGGCACATTCACAATGGTTTCATACCTTCATCCGATTTCCTTTGTTTTCCTAAGTGTCTCCAAACACACAATCCTTCACTTAAAAAATTATACCACTGGTATTTTAAATGTGATACTGCTTTAACAAGTAATACATGACAAATTCTGCCACTCTTACACTAAGCAGTACCTAAGTCAGAGAGCTGTCCCACTATCCACCACTGAAACTACTCACAAAGCAAGTTATTATGCAGGTAGAGAACTCAAAAACAGGGCTACTTTGATAAAGGAGCTTCCTTAAATGACGATATAAGTAGGAACAAAGGTTGGAGTTCCTCAACTAGTCCAAGTCTTCAAATTTTCAGCCATGATTTTGGCAGGAAAATCACAACAGTGCTTATAAAGTTTACCACCAATTCGTATTTGGGAAACACCATTACAATGTATTCAGAATATCTTGAAAATTAAAGAAATTGAGCTGACTGAAGACTGAAAACAGTTAGATCACTGTTACTAAGCAGGTCAAAATGCAAAGCTACATACTCAGGGAGCATTTCTGCTGTGAGGTGGAAACTCATTATATAAAAACCAAAGTAGAGGAAGACACACTTTTGTAGTTCTGCTATAGGAATGATGTGAGCCATTAGTGTGACAACGGCAAATGGAATCTCACGATGCTATCACGTAAGACATAATCAGCTGAATTGGAGAATAAAAATTATTGTTCCAGACACATAAGCACACTTGAGTATTATACAGAGTTCTGGCAACCCATGTTCAAAAAGTGTGAACAGCTGGAATAGGTACTATAGAGAAAACTAAAGCCGTGTAGCTGCTTACTCTCACAAAGACTGTAATTGCTCTCTGCAAATACAGAGAGAGAAAGGAATGAACACCAGAAAAGGAAAAACTTCTTGAAATTAAAAACCATGCAAAAGCACCACAGAAGAAGCATGTGATGGGATATGAATATATTTAGGCTGGAGTTAGCGGACAGTTTTTCCCCTTAAGAAGAATAGTGCAATCTCCAAGGCCTCCAACATCATTTTACTGGTGTGGTAGCCTATAAAGTCAGATGATAGATGATTTAGAAGACTTTTCCAGTCCTATTTTCTAACCTGTCCTGTACACCTACCTGAAAATACGAACTTCCAAATGAGGTGAAATTATCTGTGCAGAAGTAGCACTGTGAGTATGGGAGAAATGCACACGATGTCGCTCTTCACTGTGTGGCTCAGTCAGTCCACCTGTACCGGGTAGCACGTGGCACAGGTACACCTACGCTTTTCTGATGACAGAACAAGAGCCCTTTAAAGTTGGATTTTAGGCCCTTATCACACACTGTTCCAGCTTACCCCAAAATCAACAGAAGAAATGCACAAGAAAACAAAAAACCAGAATAATTACGGAAATACAAACATTGTTACTATTGAGGATTAACAACAGTCTGTGCTAAAAATATATCCACGTTACAATGTAATGTGAAACATGCAAATCTCCTTGGTGAAAATTATATTTGAAAACCAGAGGCTAAAAAACGCAGGCCCACTACTGTTTAATATCTTCTGCAGATTTTTATACTAATAACTGTAAATTACTAATTACTGCTTGAGTCCATCTGTGGGAATAAAATACCACAGATAAAAATTATTTTTCCCTGCATACTTAAAGACAAATTCTGTAGATGTAAACTGGTAAAGTTTAGCTCGTTTAAACTGAGCTACATCAACTGTTGTCAGCAGAATTTTAGTGCAATCACCCAGATAGGAAGAACTACATTTACATACTTCAGTGCGGAATATAAACTATGAAATCTTTTACATTTGTATAGCATTGGATACGAATAAACAATGAAAGATAAATAAACCACACCTAAAACTGTGAAGTGCTCAGTCCCTAACTGTATATTTTCCTTTCGAGTGTGGAAACTTAAGGTATCAATTTCACTAGGAAGTACATCTCGGACAAGAGCAAGATTCCAGTTAAGCTTGCAGAATCACAGAATGGTTGAGGTTGCAAGGGGCCACTAGAGGTCATCTGTTCCAACCCCCCTGCTCAAGCAGGGACATCTAGAGTCAGCTGACCAGAACCACATCCAGATGGCTTTTGAATACCTCCAAGGATGGAGACACCTCTCTGGGCAACTTGTACCAGGGCTCAGTCACCCTCATAGTGAAAAAGCATTTCCTGATGTTCAAACGGAACCTCCTGTGTTTCGGATTGTGCCCACTGCCCCTGGGCACCACCAAGAAGATCGTGGCGCCATCCTTTTTGCACCCTCCCTTTAGGTATTTCTATACATTGATAAGATCCCCCTGAGCCTTGTCTTCTCCAGGCTGAACAGCCTCAGCTCCCTCAGCCTTTCCTCACAGGAGAGATGCTCCAGTCCCTTCATCATCCTTGTGGCCCTTCATTGGGCTCTGTCCAGTATGTCCATGTCTCTCCTGTACTGAGGAGCCCAGAGCGGGACGCAGTGGTCCAGGGGTGGCCTCACCAGCACTGAGTAGAGGGGAAGGCTCACCTCCCACGACCTGCTGGCAATACTTTGCCTAATGCAACCCAGGATACCTCTTAGCAGCAAGGGCACTTGCTGGTTCATGTTGCCATATAATATTCCAAGGCATCCACAAACTTGATGAAACGTGGACTAAATATCTGTCTCTTGTGAGGGTTCCACAGTGATATTACAATAAATTCCCTTATTTTACTGGTATTTTTAATAAGCTGTTCTTAAATTCAGAGTATTCACCAGCAATGACAGTAAACATTACTACTCGTTTATAGTAATAAACCTAGTAATAGTCCGAATACTAATAAAAAGTCTAGAATAAAACAACAGAATAGCTCAAATTCAGTATGAAACAGACACAGACATGGTAATAAATGGTAACACTAACTTTTTGATACCAAGTAAATATCTTGCTATGTTGTACAATTCAAAATAGGGCACCTGGCAGCAGAGTTACTATCCAAAAAGAGAGGGATTTTCAAGGAAGTCAAATTAGGCAATGTCCTGCATGTGAACTGAAATTTCCCTGCAGTGAAAGTTACTTTTGTGATCCTTATTCTTGCAGAGTCTCTATGCTCTCAGTACTACATGAAATACGAACATCTTAAAAAAACGCACCGTTTCATACCTTGTTTGATAAAGTCCACTCACCATCAGTGAGTTCTTTTCATGAAAGCTGCATAGGACCAACTATTTTCAACTTCGACCACTATCATGCTGTCTGACAATGACTTTCAAGGTAAACATCCAAACACCCTACTGAAAACTTCTAATTGCCTAAACATTCAAGGAGCCTCCAGAGTGATAAGATTCATAGCCTGGTCTGTATTTCAGTTCTGCTAGCCAAAATGTAAAAGAGGCTGCTGAAACTTCAAGAAAAATTGGTGATCTACAAAGTGCAATTCTATTAGGACTTGTTTCAGCGAAAACTTGATTCCTAAAGACAATTCTATTACGGTAACTAAGGGCTGTCAAAGTCTGGAAGGCTGTTTAATTTTTCAACCATAGAAAGATAAAAAGAGCTCGTAAAGAAACTATCTGATAAAGAGCTACACACAGTGAAGAAATATAAACAAGCTTATGATTTACTGCTAGCAATGCTTTAACAAGCCAGTGGAAATAAAATTATGTTTTGTCTAACCATCTACAAGCTATTTGTGATGTAAAGAGTCTTAATTTTAGATTGGCTGCTTCTTCACTTTTTTCTCAATGCATGATTGAATAAATAGGAACTTCAGAGTTATACATTTGGCAAGAAGCAGAGCTCTGCTACCCCTGCAAAAATCTGTCCTAATTTTTCCAAATTACAAGCCTTTTCAAATTCTTACATACCCTTGAATTTCAGCACTTTCAGAGTCTCTGACAACCCACCTTCATAACCTTGATGAAGCACTAAGGAGACTACACATATACTGTTCCCACAAAGAGTGGGTGAACATGCTTCAGCTTGAGGAATATTGGGCAAAAATCAATCTTTACTGCCCATAATTGCTTCAGCTCCAAGTAATCTCAGAAAGAAACTTTTCTGCACGTGCAACACCTGTCCCCACTTTCCCTCCTATCCCCATGATGGCCATTAGATTTCGCTCTCTGTTTCAGACACAGAAGGGACAAAAACTGGGTTTAAAGGGAGGAATCTGAGGAAGAAAGGAGAAAGGTGTAAATTTTCTAGAAAGCATGTACCCAGAATGTAGGAAAAACCTCTGACTGGCAGCTGGAAAAGTGAAACAAACAGGCAGAATCTGCTCACCTTATGGAACACCTGTCCTAGAACATATGATAATATTATCATTGCCAAGACAACTCACAGAAGTTACATATACCAGGTGTAATTGTGTCTATACAGACTATATTTTCTCTCCTCCTACACATGAGGTAAGACCACTCTTGAATTACACAACCACGCAAGTTTTATCCAAATGTTCCCTACCATTTTTGGTGCATAAATGAAAAATGTTCAATCAATAAACTGTGTTATTTTTTATTGTTTATGATTTTGCACTCCCCATCAGACATAATGATTAAGCATGTGACTTTTTAATTCTTGTACTATTTCTGTAACATTGCCTCTCTATGATATCAAAATGCTACAAAAAATAATGAGCAGGTCAATTAAATTCATAAAAATATGCAAAAATATCCTAAAGTCCAACTCTTTTAAAGAGAAAAATGTAAAAGCAAACTGGCTACTAATGTTCATGAAAACAATTTAATCTTCTGAAAACAAATCTTAGGAGTGATGGACTTGATCATACATCAGAGTCCGTTCTCTGAATATCGTTCCACCTCCAAATACTCACACAGAAGTTGATAATCAGCAACTATGTATCTTTACCTACGAGTTTCTTTCACTTGTATACTATGCCAGCTTATTCAACGGAACTGGACTGAGCTGAACAGAATGACTCTGGCATAAATCTGGACATCGCTCTAATTAAAACATACTTGTCTAGGGACTGATTAGTATTTTTAACTGTGATTTGACATGCTCCTGTGAAACACCACAGTAAGCAATTTGAAATAAAAAGTAGACCAAACCAGTATCGTCACTACTGTGTTTGCCTTAAACAGTCCTTTCTGTAGTAGCAAATCACAGGCACCACTGTGCAGAACATTTGTAGCAACTACATCACTTAAAAAGACAAGAAGCGAAACAGCCATCATGTCAGAATGATGAAGTCTCCAGTCTTGTTGCAGGGCGGCAGCAGGAGAGGGAGAGCAGCGTCCCTCCCACCTCTGCCCTCGCCAGCTCAGCAGAAATCGAGCTGGATGAGTTCAGCGGGAGAGTCGGTGCAGCAAAGTGCACGGCTTTTGGGTAATGCTGCCACGAAGGGAAAGGCAGTGGTGGCCGGCAAGCAAATAATCCTCCTCATCCCCAACAGCCAGGGGCAAGCGAGGCTTAACTTCAAGCATTTATGATACGTGGGCACTGCCCTCTAGACAGTAGCGAGATGCTAATTTTGCATTGTGACAATTATTTTTTAAAAGGCCTACTAGGCTACTGTCTCTCTTATATCTCTTTTTTTTTATAGCAATAAATGATTTTCTTAATCATTTACTTAATCATAACCATGATCTTAGTCATTATTCATGACCTAATCCTGCACCATGCAAACTAATGAGAATTTTGCCAGTGAATGAAACAAGCATTTGTCATTGAGATTATACCTCAGGCTGGCAACCATTTCTCATGTGAAATACAAAGGTACACATCTTTCATATTATTGTTTTACAGCATATGCATTTGTAAAGAGAAAATATTTCCATGTCACACAAAGTTTTGCTATTACTTGGCCCTGCCAAATAAACTCCTGCACTTACCACCTCCCAGCATCAGTTCCTCCTAGCAATAATATTTTTTCAAGCCTGAAAATTGGAAGATATACGGGGTTCATCAAGCCCACAACTGCTCAGAGGAAGAATTTATTTCTCTTCTCCTGTGGGAACCCTATTGTAATTCAACTGACTACATCTTGATGTTGACAGATGTGTTGTTCTGTACATAAATAAGCAGAAAAAGGTATTTCCTCATATGGCATTTCAGATATACTGGACATCCAAAAAATATTAAAATAGTATGAAAAAGAAGATATAACCGTATCCAGAGCAAGCTGTTCAATAAACAAAACAGAAAAAAAAACCAACAACCATCACAAGAAAAAGAAACATCGTACAAAATGTGTAAAGACAATGACATCTCAAATTTCCCTAGGAATCATGCCATGACTAAGCACTGTTCACATTTAATACATTCCTTGTCAAACCCAGCAGTTCATACTTATATATTTAATCAGAAAAATTCTTCAAGACTTCATCACAGCTTTTACATAAGTAAAAGATTGCAGGCTATCTAAAGGGGCATCTGAAACACAGTGAAGGAAAACCCAACTCCACTGAAGCAACAGGATGTCTTGCTAATGACAGTAATGGTGCCAGAACTTAATCTAGAGTTTTTATTAAAAATTCTAAAAGTAAGGCACTAGCACACAGATAACAACATGCAACATGAATTCTTTACCCCAAATGGGCGACCTTATGCATATAGAGTCCATGCCTTGCATTCCATGCCTTGCATTACATATACTGCAAGCAGAAGTTAAGGGATGGGGCCTGGCTCTGCCTGGGGCAGACACCGTTTCAGGGGAACCTTGCTGCAGCCCCCCAACACCTATGGAGAGGCCAGTAAAAAGATGGAGCTGGGTTCTTCAGTGGCATGGTAGGAGGATGAGAGACAACGGGCAGAAGCTGAAATGAGATGATGTTTCAGGAAAGGAAACACTCTCTTGCTCAGAGTAGTGTCAGCCAGTGGATCAGGTCACCCAGAGGGGCTGTGCAGTCTCTGTCCATGGAGATTAAGCCCTGAGAAACCTGGTCTGAGCTCACAGTTGACCCAGCTGTGAGCCAGAAGCTGGACTACAGACCTCCTTCAAGCCTGAATTTTCCTATCATCCTATGACCCATATCCTCTTGACAAAGTGATAATGAAAATCACACTTTGCAAATAACAAATACAAGCAAAAACCAGTGAAGTTCATTCAGTAGACCATAAAGCTGCATAGTAACTGGAAAAAACACATATAGACATGCTGCTTTAAAGAGGCTTGTTCATCCCATACTGGCATACATGTGCACAACAGAAAACAGTTATGAGACTCTTCACTTCTCCATACAGAAAAGGAGAGTAGTCACAATGACACATATTTAGAAAGTTTTTGTTGAAAGCCTTATTTTATTGAACCTCAGAAGTCTGAAATTTCTTAGGTCCATCTAATTTTCACCTAATATAAGATTCCAAAATAATCCTAGTGAATACTCTCCATTGCTAGGAACACCAGTGCTCCATCTCCAGCCCTAGAATAGATAAACCTGACAGGTACATTTCACAGTACTTGTCATTTCACTGCTAGTAGTTAAGGAAGTCACAAGAACACCAGTCTCAAGGAGCACGTGTAAGGTGCATGCCTTTTGCTTTGCCATAAATTGCCATTAAAAAAAAAAAAAAAAAAATCTTTGTCTTGGTCCAGTTCATACTCAGGCAAAAAAGATACAATAAGAATTTATTTTTAAGGACAAATAAAACCCCTTTCCTTCAGCTCTTTCACACCTTACACCAGATAACAAGCTTCAGGAGAAGCTCTGCAAGATAAATATGCATATGTATGTGCATTTTATAAGGCAGTCTATGGAACTATCTGCAACTAAGTCAGGTAAACAATAAAGCCCAATGCCATAAACATAACTGTTCAACAAAACAAGAAACATTTAAATAAATTATGTCAAACATTATACTGCTCTGGCTGTATTTATTCCAGTCTTTGGTCTGCCTCAATACAACTCCTCTGCAGAATGGGAAGGCAGAGTAGCACAGAATTTACTGTACTTTTCTTTACAGAAAGAATATCAACAGACCTTCCAGGCTCTAAATCCATTTTATTCTGCTGGAGCAGTATGAAAGCAGATTCCTCTAAACCAAGGATCTGTTCCAAAGCTGGAGTCAAACCAACACTGGCATAGCCTGTGTTATTTTCTTCAAATACCTTTGTAATACTCCTGTTGCGTAAGTATATGCTGATTGCTATCAAAGGCAATGACTAGGCAGCCAAAGACAGGCTCAGAAGACATTAGCAATCAGTATAATAACACCCATTCATGTTCCAATAGGCACAACATACTGTTTATGTCCATAAGCACAGAGACAGTAATCTCATAAACTAAGAGAGAATATGGTAGAGGCCACATGCTGCAGGATTTCCATGTATCTGTGGGACCAGAAAGGAGTGGGGTGCATGAACATTCATTGTGGAAGGCAAAATTTCTTCCAAAATTTCCTGTGGGCCCTCTAAATGTGACCTGAATTACAAGCTCAAAGTTCTTCATTTCTACTAAGTTGTTGCCTTTCACAGGAAAAGTGTTACAGAAACTTACTGGATTTGTTTAATCCAGTGGACCTGGTGGTCCTCAAACACATCAGATGTAAGCACATATCCCAGCTCATAAGGGGATGACAACTTGGCGGCATTAACTCCCTACTGTCCCAAGCTCAGTTTCATTAGGAAGAGGCAAGGATCAGAGAAGACATAGGACACCACTCAGCTGACTTCTCTTCTGGATGATCAAGATCCCAGGAGTCTGGGACACGTATGTTCAACATAGTTACAAACATTAGTGCAGACTCCAGGTTTCTTGTCCTCTTTACAAGCTTTACTTCATGCTCAGTAAAGTCAAAGAATATTTTTATTATGGTGTAATATCATACTTTATTTCAGTCACTTAGTGTGAAAAATATTGTTACTGAATCATAAAAAATGCAGTGCTTTGTGAGGAATATATATATCTTCTAAGAAATAGCCAGAAATGTTCAACAAAGTCAAAATAAAAACATGGATAGATCCACCGATACTAAATTTTTTATGTAATTTATAACAAATGTCCTAACTTACATCATTTACTTTTAGATAAGAGGATTACATAGTAGCCTCCAGGTAGCAGCATGACATCTTCCCTAAAATTTGTACAAATTACAGAAACACAGGGTAAAAAATATGCCAGTAAAACATTGTTAAATCAGTTATTGAGAAAGCAGTATCTTGTTTCATTGCCTGTTTTTTTTCACTGTATCTAGGTTATATTTCATACTAGGGTATAAAAAAAAAGGATTTTTAAAAAGTTGTAAATCTAACCCATATATTGTGCTTGTTTTGTACAACTATTGTTTTATTCATTATATGTAGCATGTATCTCTTCCTTTTCTGTGCCACTGTTTTGTGACATACCTGAACACATTCTAGAAAGCTTAAAAGTTCTTGGCCTGATTGTGATTTCACACTGAGCCATTCCACTGACATCATTAGGGCTGCACAAGAGCAAATTAGAGCATGATGAAAACCACAATGAGCTGAGCTTATGTAGATTAGAGTCTCAAGTCAGACTAAATGAAAGGAAAAACAGGCAATCCGGGTTTAAACTTTACCTTTTTTAATCAGCCCTTTTCCTTTTGATACTCCCCAGGATGCTTCTGTTGCATTCCCAAAATAGTAAAGCAAAATTATCGTGAGAACCCACACAAAGTATCTGAATTTTATAATCAGTAAACAGAATCCCCAAGCCCCTTCAGGACTCATGAGAGCACTTGTAAGTTTTGTTTAAAGGTAACAGTACATTAAAATGCAAAACATGAGGACTGTGCTGTGGATCAGAATATCATGATCACGACAAAGAACCCAGTGAAAGGGAACTGCAGTTCACCAAAATGTACCACCCCCAAACTTTGGCTTATTTTCAGTTTTAAATTAACTTAAAAACATACGAAGATCTGGGTTATTAGGCAAAGTATCTAACACTTAAGATACGTTACAGTAAAGCTCCTGCCCAGCCTGAAGCTTGGAAGTAAGAAGTCGGAGTAGCAGCTGTGGCTTCCAAGGAGTCACGTCCCTTCTGTTCCCACAGCAGTAGGCACTACCCTGACTCCACAGGGGAAGAGGCAGCTCCAGCCCGGGCTTTCAGGGCTCTGGCACAGGCAAAGCAGGCAGCACAGGGGTGACCTTGCTCCTGTCCAGCAACGTGCTGCTTTTACATATGTCAAGTGCACCCCTGTTAAATGTAAGACTTTCTCAGGAGGTGTTAAGGAAGCCCCATGCCCACTGCTGGTGCAGAAGGATGCAACGGCGACAGCAAGGGTGGTACAAGAGCTGAATTTCATTTCCTGTGCAGAAAGATAGCTGCATGGCCATATGCTGCAACAGAGATGCAACTGTGGTGTTGGCTCACAAACACAGTAAGTGAACCTGATTTACAACACCGATAGGCATTTCCTACCAGGCTGTAGCAACTGGTAAAATTCATACTAAACAGAACCTTGCAACACAGGAGCAAACACTTGCCTCTTACTCTCCTTATGACAACAATGGGACAAACTGCTGGCATTTCTCTGTTAACATTTATTCTATTTCTTTTGTCTGAATTTGTTCATCTTCTCTGCAGCTTGTGGTAAGAATGCATACCTGGCCTATCCACCACCTCTACTAAAAATAACAACCGGTTTGTTTCAGAAAAAAAGCAAGATCTGTGCTGCCCTAAGAAGTCAGCTGCTCATTCTGCTTTGTGCATGTCCACTGGAGAGGAAGAAGAGGTCTCAGGCCATTTTGAACTACATATCTAAATACCTACAGGATGTCAGAAAAATTAAGTATTTGCTTATGGTAATTCATATTATGTAGTATTATCAGCAATTCATGTAATGAGTTTTCCTAATTTCAGTGTAGAAGTTTTGATTTATTCTTTTATTTTTGCAAAGACAAACATGCCATTATTATAATATCTAGGTGTTATTGACCAGCACAAAACCATACCCAAAAAAACCCATTAACAAAGAAATGTATGACTGGGTGAATTTCTCCCACCTCTACACTTTTGGGAGAACCCAGCCCTTTGCCACTTGCTTTTTAACTACTGCTGTGGCTTCTAGCTGGTGAAACAGACCCTTCACTCATGAAGGGAAATCATAGTCTCAGATGAACCACACAGCTCAACTAGTTAATTTTGAGTGACCTCTAGTAAATCCTCCTAGAAGCTACGAATTTGTAGCAGCGCCCGGAGCAGGGGGTTAGGGATCAGAGCATGGAGAGAGCAGCCAAGAGCAGCTGTGCTCAGCGGCAGAGCCGGCCGCCCAGGGGAGGCAGGAGCTGGCCCCAAGAGGGACCAAACATTGTCAGCCTCTTCAAGGGAGGTCTGGTTGGGAAAAAACTGCAAGACCTGAATTCCTTCCGAGCAATTCAGTGCTATGTTTCACACCGTGCTTATACAGACTCTCCCTGTATCAACTGGTTACGATATCTCTCATGATGACAATGTTTGCATTTAAAGACTGCACCTCTTAATTTTTCATTATTCCTTTAGACTGGGAAAGCACTATTTCTTATCTGTGACATAGTAGAAAAATTAAAGGCTGTCTGGTCAACAAACAAGCCCAAACATGTCTGCCACAGCATACAGAGCTCAAATACTTCATTCAGCTGCTTAATGGGATGTAACGTTCACAGCATTACAACAAACTGTTTAATGTGTTTTCAGCTCACTCTGCTTTTATACCCCTGGCATAGATGTTTGACTATTGACATTATTTCATACTAGGAAACTAGAAAAACAGAGACGGAAATGATTACGTGCAACAACTTAGTATCTTGATCTATGCCTCAAAAACTGATAGCTACATACCACAGTATTATCTAATTGTTTTGGCAAAGGAATTATACTTCCTGAAAGACACTGAAGATTTAAAGTTCTTGATCCAAGTCCAAGAAGCAATTATTAACTTCAGCGGGTACAATCTTGCGTCCTAATCTGGAGAGTTTACTAGAGAAATGCTGTGAAAAATTAAGTTCTCCCTTGCTACTCTAGACTAATCCAAACCCACCGGTAAACTTTTTACACTGACCAGAAGTACTAAAGAGTGATTCTGAAGGCAAACATCTGCAGATATCATGCAGACCGGCTTTCATTAAGGTTAAGATAAAGGAGTAGGCCCTTCAAGATCTCAACAGATGAAGGACAACACTGTCACCTTCATAGCGTAAAATACAACTACTACACCAGCATTTTCATAGGTAACAGCTATTTAAGCATTAACACAATCAGTACAAAAAAAATAATAAAATAAATCACGTAATTATTCCAGAAGTTTGAGTAAAAGAATCAACTGAGTGACCCATGGCAGAAAACATATCTTATTCCCAAAGTCCATGGTTATGAGATCAGCTTCGTTTACTCATCTTTAGGTTAGATGAATACAACTCCAAGTAGCTCCAAGCCAAAAGCGTGATGGCACTTCTCTGTCCAAGAATTGGTTCAAATGACAGCTTCCACAGAAAAGCTCATATCCAAGTTGCAAACTGAATGAGAGAAGTTACCTAAATTCTTCCTGGCAGGGTTGACACCAGCGCCAGTTAGTGTCTTGGGATTAACAGATGTATGAGGAACAACTCCCCAAAACTGTGATTTTTATTTTTTTTTAATGATATTGAGATCTTTGTATTCTGAAGCCATACACCTGAGGCATCTAATTTTTAAGCCCTCCTCTGTAGCCATGAAGACCAAAAGATGATTTACTGTTCTATTTTAGTATTTTAACAATAACTGAATCCAAGAGCTGGCCACACTGTTATCAAAGGCTGTAAATGGTCTCTTAAATACATGTCGATGGTAAAGAACTTCAGATATTCCAGAGCCAAAACAATACAACACAAATATGAAGACTCTAAACTCAATATCCCCCAATGTTTGTCTAGTCTTTGCTCCATCTATAATTATGCCTTTCACTATAATTTGTCTTTCAGCACTTTGAAAATGGAAAAAAATTAAAATAAACTCGTTGTAGCTCATAAAACAAAACCACTGACTTCTAACACAATGTAATTTCTAACACCTGCACAATTCAGGATTCTTCACTGCTTAAATACCAGCTCTGCCTAAAATACAGACTGCCAGTATCTTCTTGTTGGGAATTTTCTGCACATTTCAAGCTGAACAGCCACAAAATAAAGGCAAATTGTGAAAACCATCTGAAACTGCAGAAAAACAAAAGGGTACACCTCAGACCTCTCAAGTCATTTCTTTGCTTCTCAGTGCCTATGCATACCACCTTGTTTGATATTTGATATAGCCATCTTCCCCCTACTCCTTAAAAAAATAAATTGGGCAAACAAATTAGGGTATATAAATTACAGTATGGAAGATTTTTAAAATGGTAATGCAAGCTAAAAGAAGTGTACTGATTCCTCCAAGTAGTATTTATATTACTTTAACTGAAATCAGTGAAAATAAATGTTGTGCTACTGTAACCCTTACCCTCAAGTTATTTTTATATAATTGAAATACTTGGGAGTTTCTGAAGGCATTAAGTGAATTATTCATAAAAGAATCTTCTTCACACAAATGCTCTTACGACCTTTCTGAGTGTCACCCATGCTTCCTCCCAGATAAGTTACACCATAGATTATGAATAAGCTTTCCTCACAATAAACAAGTTTTAAACAAGTGATCCCCCTTTGATTTAGGAAATGTAAGCAATCAAACCACAGAGAAAGAACCAAATTCAGGACTACATCTACATCTTGGAGAAAGAAGAATCTACCAAAAATACATGCCATAGACTTAGGTTTTCTAAATCGAGAGAATTAAGTGTAAATGCAAGTGTGTTCTAAATACTTCACATATTAAAAAATAAAATAAAATACAGGAACATCTATGGATTTACGTACTTGTATGAAGTGTGCATGCCAATTTTTACTTGGACATGTCCTATGACATAAACCCTTTCAGAATCATTAAGTTAGGTTTGCTATACCAACAAATCTGCAAGGAAGTGCTCTGCATGGAATGCAAAATCAGAAGTTGTCAATCCGATAACATCACATTATTCTTCCTTCTCCCCAGATGAGGTACCGTGGGGACAGGGATAGGGGCAGGGACAGGGATAGCAGTGTGGATGAGGAGTTCAGGGAGGAAGTGTTTAATTTTGTAACTTCTCCCGCGTGTTCCACTGAGACCTTTCCAGAGAGAGGGCCTGGCCAGGCATCATTACTGACTGATTCAAGCTGCAAGCTAATCCTGTATGCCAAAGCCCCAGTCATTTCTGGGACACCAACTTACTGTATTATGCTCTTTAGTGGTGTTAATATAGTATGTTTAGCTTAGCAGAGTACCTATAGAAAACTCCTATTTCTAATTCTAATCAAGCATATTTACATTTTTAGGATGCATATTAGCATTATGCCCTAGCAATACAAACATTTAGTAGGTGCCACATGGACATGGACAAAATACACAGTGCCTGCTCAAAGGATCTGCCTCGATCCTTAACACGAGTAGTCCCTCTGATATCATTAGCTGCATGTGCATAACGATACAGGCCAGCTCCTCAGCACTCAAGCGAAGTGGAGCAATGCTGACTTATCCTGGCTGAGGTTATTTCCATCTATCTTATCTCCCTGGGCCAGAAAATAGTAGAGCTTCACAACTTAAAAATGTGTTTAAAAATAAAAATTCTGAACAGGAAAACTTTGAAATACGAAGAACTGAATGTGAGAAATGATCTATCTTGTGCTAAGGCTCAGCCAAGTTGGATGACATCCACACATTTTGCGTGTGTCTTCTTACAAAAACCAGCAAAAGAATAAACAAACAGATAGACAATTGCTTTGGCAATTAAAACCACTTCAGCATTCACACATAAATAGGGAATGCAAAATGGTGGGTTTTAGTAGTTTCCAGTGTAAAAGCAAGCAGAGTCCTAATGTGCTGTCACATTCTATCAAGGTCAAAACCCGTCTGCCTTCCTGACGAATCAGTATAATTCCACAAGAAGACCATCTGAGAGGCAGAGGACATTAAAACTTTAGCATTTTAATGCTAGTGTGGAGTGTATGATGGGACATTTTGTAGGTACCTTAATTTTTTAACACTAGAAAAGCACAGGAATCTCAGTGATGTCAAATGGGGCTGAAGGTGCTCTTAATTTCTGAAAATGAGGCCACCTGTATTTAGGTACAGAAATACGGATATAGCTCTAAGGATCCAAGTTAAAAATGAATGAACAGTGAGGTGTATTACAAGCCGTAAGTATTGCATCTAGGCTAAATAACCTTGCAATTATCTGCTATTAAAAAAAAAAAAAAAAAAAAGAGTAACAGAGCTGCATGTGTCCCTACAAAATAAACTGTTGGATTAAAGTTCCTCTTCATCCCCCACAGCAAATTGTAGACAAGAATAATAAAATATGACAGTGTCTCTGCCAGTGCTCCTGGGTAATATCCTTCAGCTTACATGCACATGTTCATGCATGTATACATAAATGCACAACATAAATGTATGTGTGCACAAGCAGATGCTAATTTGGGAAAGATATAACTACTTTAGTGACCATTTCAGTGTTAACAATACTTCATAGACAGAATTCCAGTACTGAAAAAAAAAAGCCACCCTAAATTTCCATTGAAAATGTAGTTTTCTGCACAAAGAATAAATAGGGCAACAGATAAACGCGCAATGGTTCTTCTTCAGCCTTTGTCAGGCTCTGCCTCAGCAATCAACTTCTGAGAACTGAAAGCCAGGATAAGCTTTATAAGCCAAAGCCTGGGCTGTGAGTCTGAAGACAGGGTTTCCCCAGATGTCAGCTGGGTCATCCCACCAGCTGTTCCTAGATGTTCAATTTGCCACTTGGCTGAAATTCTACTCCTTTTTGTCACTTTCACCTGCCAGCCTAGATCTGGTCCCTGTGCCCACCTGACGATTCTCCAGCTTGACCTACATTTTCTTTGGGGTCCTGCCCTGTTGTACATATTCCTTTTTTGATTCCCAGTGTGGCTTCTGGATCTCTGAAACTGGCCAGCATCTCCTCAGCGGCAGGGTAGCTCCACGTGTCTTTAATTCCTGACCACAGTTCTGGGGTCCCACTTTTGAATCCTTCTCATTGGAATCAAGTGCACACATCTCAGTTGTACTTCTCGGCTATCTACTCTGTTGTTGCTTTTTCATACACTAGCAATTTCTCCACCAATCTTGTTAGAAGGTCTCCCTGAGACAGAGTTTCAATTATGATTATCATTATTGTATTACAATTATACTTGTATATGGTTTGCTTGGTGGGGCTTGTGTCATTGAACCTGCACGTTATAAACATCTTTCATCTGTAACTTAATGCAGAGATAGATGAACTAACATTTTCAGCCGAAACATCCTCTTTTGTCTTGATGATACAAATAACTCTTTGTGTTCTCTTCGTGACTAATACAAATAACTCTTTGCCTTGGTTTCTGGATACTGAGGTAGAAAAACATGCTTCCAACAGTGCTGAAGCAGCATATGGGGAAAATACAAACTTAAATATTGCTCTGTATGAAAGAATCTTCCCTTTCAAAACTACTGACAAGAATTTAAAATTTGTAAATAATAATTTAAAAATGAAAAATTGATTTGATAATTTTAACTAAAGATTTGGATTAATTAATAACAGCTTGCTTCCTGGAGGAAATAACCCAGTTTTCAAATTCCCCTGAACAAACTACACACTGTGTTGACAGTATTATAAAGAAAACCTGGGGACACACAAATTACTCTCTCAATAACATGTCCAAAAAACCAGAATATTAGATAAGCGTTACCAAAAACCAGTGCTGTACAAGCAGCAATGTACGGATTTGGGACCATAAATTACTGACATTACCTTCTCCATATGTTTTGTATTAACCAGTTTGTTGATATTTACAATTTTTTGAATGTAAACATACAGAAACATTACCACTCAAGGCTAATTCACAGTAAAGAATACTGCTCATCAGAGTAAGAGTCTAACCTTTTATTATGGTATTATTCCTAAAATAAACCCTCTCTGGATATTATATGGGATCAGACTTAATAGATTCTGAGCTTAAATAACTGTCAAGTAATCAGCTGTGACTTGGTCTGGGTGGTAGGACTCTTCTATAGGATGCCCCACCTCCAGCTCTTTGCAGCAGCTGCCAAAACACCCAACCATCCCATGCTGCAGAACCTTTTAGAGACCTCAGAGGTGCCCTAAAAGAAAAGCTCCTGAATTCTCACACGGACTTCACTTGTAGTTGTGAAAAATTTGTAGGACAGCCTCAAAAGTTTTCCCTAGGAAAACTTTCCCTAGGAGAGGCCATACACATGGACACGTGACCAAGAGTGTCAGTGAAAGCACTGTCAGATCCCAGGCATTATTTTCTTATAATGTACACCTTATTTAAAAAACAAAAGAACAAAACCAGTGATATTTATATTTTCACTTTTCTGGATAAACAGTGTGCGTTGGTCTTCTCATCGGCTGGATGGTAAACACATGCACTCTGCAGATAAAGGTAATGGAAGCATCCTGAAGTCTGAGGCAGTCTTTCTGTTTCAGGGCAGATCAATAGCACTCCATGGCAGGATGATATGGCAGGACCATGCAGGTCAAGCAGTCACCCTTATAAATAACAGCTGATTGAGCAGAGACTGCCTCAAGCAGCCTGAGGAACCACGGCAATGAAACTACTGCAATAAAATAAACTACACTGAAGCACAAAAGAGGTACAGAGTGAAAAAGGTAACTGTCATTCAAAAATAGAGAGGAAGTGTACATTCTGCACTTTCAGGATTTCCAAAGCTTTCAAGGTGGAAAAAGCAAAGTTTTTTGAAGGAAGTTCTACAGCATTATAGTTGAAGACAGCATATTAGCCCCTCACAGCTACATCTAAGCTTCTCAGAAGAGGCATTTAACTCCATTCAGTTGGCTGTAGCATAGAAATTATTTTTTTCTTCATTTTGCAGTATCACCCTTTCCTTCACATCACCTTAAAATACCAAAGACATTCTTTTTTCCCCTAGAGCCAATACATACATTCGTGCTTGGTCTATCTATTCACCTATCCAACCCCATCTTCCTTTTCACGTTTTGCTTCTATGGTCCATTGTGCTCTCTAACGGACATGGCATGCAGCTACTAAAATAATTTTCTTCAGCAACCACCTCGACAATGTGATTTCCCTGACTGATACCTTCTTCGGTATTCTTCTGTCATTTCAAATACAAATAATTTTTCTAAAACAACAAGGCTCTCCATAAATCTTTTAAATTGTCATTTGTTCCTGCACTGCCATTTATGGCAATCTCATCTTCCATATAGTTTATTTCTCTTGATTTGCTTTGCTTTGAAACTGCTCTCCCTATCTGATATGGCTGGTCCAGCATCAAGCAGTTGGCACTCTCAGCTTTGAAATCCTTCTTTGGAAGTTACCTTTCCCTAAAGCTCCCAAACAAAAAGAATCTATGCTATTAATTTGTTTAATAAAAATCGTGAAAGACAGTATCTTTTCCTGTATCTCCAAAGTCATCTGGTGAGTTTACACACTGTTTGCAAACTCAGACCAGATTCTTTGAGTATTTTTTCATCTGCAGCTCCTAACTACACAATTAATAGCATAAAGATCCCCAGAATTTGATGAAGATGTTTCCAGATCATCTCTAGTGAAACAAATCGCAAAACCACGAGCCTATATATGCAGACTTTGCAATTTAGTTAACACTAAGTCTAACTATCATTTGAAGGGAAATACGGCCCACAAAAATTCTACCATGGTCACTGGACCCAGTAGCTAACTGGCACTGGAGCAGGCTGCCATGACACAATTCCTCCAATTCCTGCATTTCAAATTTTGTCCAAACCTCAAAAGAATTTGTGACAACTCATCAGCTCTTCCAATTTTTGCCAGTTGCCACTCATCTGAAGCATTTAACATTATCAGAGGCAGCAGCTTTTTTGTAATACTATAATAATGTTTTCTGCTCTTTTTAGGTTTCATTAAAGCAGCTACAAAACCTAAATTACATCAAGATAGTATAAAAATTTATACAATTTTAAGTTGTACAGAATACCATAAAATTTTTTAAAATACTGTAAAAGCTCATTAGCCCTCTTAAATTGTCTTAAGGATATGGTATATTTAAACATAGCGGGAGAGAGGCAGAGTCACCTTTGCCTTAGGTCACAGAAGACAGTAATTTATGATCTCTTGAAGAAAGACCACCCACCCACATGAGACGCTCCCAACAATAGGACAGTTTTGTCTTAAAAGTAGCCAATATCCAGAATTGGTGGTGCTTAGGACAAAGGCAATAGATTTATTCTACGTCTGCAAGTTTTCACCAATACTATATTTGCTCACAGCTTTCCTGGCTCCGTCCAGTGTTCATTGTCTTTTCGTTTCATAAGCACTAAAAATAACTAGCATCTGAAGAAGAACCTCCTTTCAAGAAAAAAAACAAAAATCCAAAACATAAATTCAACACAAGCATTATTTCCTTCTGATGTTTTTGTCATGATTTCAAGTTCTTCATGAAAACAACGAATGGGTGGAGTACCGCATGGACTGGAAAGGGCAGCTATGACCTCAGTTACAACTCTTGTTAAAGCAGGAGAGAGGTCAGTGCCTTTTCCACAGTTAGGTGTTTATGATCTGTGAGGCTCTTTATGGGATGTCACTTCCCAGTATTTTTTTTTATTTTATTTTTTCAAATGAAATGTCACTGCACATTTCTACATGACAGAGATGCAGGAAGAATACAGAAATGTATTTATCGTGTTTATTTATGGGTCATAATTATTACACAATTATTATAGAAAAGTATGGAAATGTGCAGCTGTGAGTACTTAGCTTCTGTGTGCATCTCTTGTATTTGATCTGCTTGTAAGCAGGTCTTTACCATCTTTACTTCACAAACGTAGGAAAAGGCAGTTTGCCTTCCAAGCATGGATTTTGTAATGATAAATGCCTTAAAAACTTGGAGAAACTTCAATAACATGGTAGCGAGGATCATAAAATTGCAATATAATGCTATGAATTTGTTATGAATATGTTGCTGTTTCTTTTCAGCAGAGCTGTACTTCATAAAAAGGAACAAAAGGATGTTTCAATTGGCCTTAGTGCTTAATTTAAACATAATATCACAACACTTTTATGTTCGCTGTGTTCAGGTTTTGCCAATTAGATAACGAATTATGTACGCTAAGTACTCTTTTATGTTTGGGATGTATCAAATATTTTTTGTTTAGACAATAATTTGATCAACCGGACTTGAAATAACTGTGTCTGTTGCTTTATTATATATGTATATGCATGTACACATACAAAGATTGAAACTGAATTTGTTAGATTTGTTAGCCCCTAAAACACTGACCTCCACAGCACGAAGTTATACTTTCAGACACTTTCCCCTCCAGTCTGGTTTCATTGCATCTGGTGTCCACCAAGTCCATGTAGAGAGGTGCTGTCTTTCAACAGAGCAACTTCTTCCATTTCTATACATTTTCTGTTAAGTAATTTTGACTTGAAAAATGTGAAATGCTTATCAAAAGAGGCAAGAGGAACTTGTTCATTTGGACAATTTCCTCCTTCATGTCCTTACATGTTCCCTTTTTCATTTTCCCAGCAGAGTCTTGTGTACTTTTTGACCAGATGACCTGAGGCAGAATTATGTGCCCAACCTGCAACTACCTTTGAGCATAAGAAAAATTTGTGAAATGCACTGTGCACTGCTCAGCTGAGAGTCAGAGGTCTGTCCCTTCATACACATCCAGCCTTTCACATCTATGAACACACATAGAGAAGTAAAGCGTAAAGTTCAGTGTAAAGTTAATCAATCTGATATAACCTGCCAAATGGAGAAAAGATTCCTTGTGCCCTTTTCCACTCCAGTTCTCACTTTTATGTGCTCACAAAACACACACCAACACTCAGGACTGAATTCCGAAATTATGTAAGTGATCAGGAAAAGGTGATCACAGACTCTCCTGGCTTCACAGTTATGAATTATTTCAGGTTAGGTCACAGTCTCATCTGCTGCATCTTGTGCTAGCTTATCCAAAGTGTCTGTCTCAGCCTTCACCAAACTACCTAGCTTCTTCCTCAAGGACAACACATCAGCTGCAAGCCCTGCATGTTTTCTATACAACAGTAAGAGGCTTATACTGGTACATCAACTATATTTTCAATCTGAATGTGAGGCTCAGTTGCAGGAAAAAGTTTAGATATATACATTCTCTTATTTTTGATGCTAAAATAGGAGAAAAAAGGGAAACTAGAAAAACTAGATTATTAGATTATGCATTATATCACTAGCCAACAACTTAATCTGATTTCATCTTTATTGGTGAACAGCAAAACACAGTCAGTCCTCACTGTGGTTATAGAGACCTAGTGAATTTAAAAACCTTAAGCTTAGGATTCATTTGCCACAGTGATTTTTTTTTCTCTTTAGCACTAGGTTTATCTCAGCCTCATTCTGAATGTTTTCTTTTCTTGGGGTTTTGCTTTTTATGTGTATGGGAAAGCAGACAATTTTCCCTCCACACAAAGCACAGCTTTAAAAGGGTAAATCTGCCAAAGCAGCTTATGTCCAGCATTTCTGGCAATCAGCCACAAATTCTGTCCAGTCACTGAGGAAGAGAGATTTCTGGAGGACAGATGATCAGCTTCCTGTAGCACTGGCCTAAGACGGAATGATAGAGGTCATGTAAATGCAGCATATGGCTTTCAGTGACAAACGGTTGAGTTGAATCTTTAGATCTCAGCATCTCAGGTTAAATGGTTCTATGCCAGAATATAAATCTAGATGACAATGCCTAAAAATAAATCTGAACCAGTAACTATTGCACATTCTTAATCATATACAAATATCAGTTATTAACAAGCTTTTAATTCGTCCTGCTTCCGGTTTTGCAGCAAAAAGTAAAAAATGTTGAAGTTTAGATAAGGCTAAAATAATTTGCTCTCATTTAAGTCATTTATTAGTAAAAGATGTAATGAAATTGAGAGTTTTGAAAGTGTAAAGGAATCCAAGTAATAGGCTTTAGTAAAAGAGGCCAGAGAAAACCAGAAGGTAACAATTGACTGGTCTGAAACTAGTCTAATTAGATGGACTCAGGGCTTCAAATTATTTGGAAACTGAAGTAATGACCTAGAAAACAAGACGCCTTTATCAGGAAGAGAGAAGAAATTGAGGTACTTCTTTATAACAGACTAATGAACAGCTCTTGCTGTATAATTCAGAACTCATTGCCAAAGCAAGTGCAAGAGAATGCTGCAGGATCAGGGAAGCACAGCCCAGCACCCACTTATCACCCAGTAATTAGCAAACAGTCAAATCCTGACAGGGAGAAAGCAAGTAATGATAGTATAGACATTCTCATTGTACTCAGAACTAAAGTTACTAATTCAGATTAAATACTCCTTTTTCAGTGTAGGGATTTGGAAACAGAATACCAAGACCATAGTCAGAAATCTAGGCTTGATTTCACACTAGGTTAGGTCCTCAAAGGAATGCAGGTACATCTCTTGTTAGCAGATATTGGACAACGCCTCCACAATAAACTACCAGAATAAAAGCAAACTTTATGGCAAACACGCTCTTAAATGTTGATTGAGACTGAAACAGTTCACAACCAATAACACAGTTCAAACTCTTACCATGGTATATTTTATGTTTAGAGATGTAAAGCAGCTTCTCTCTCAATTTTTATTTTTCGAGGCAATGTTATTGCTGTTCTCAATATCCAATCTCCTTTCCTCACTAATTATTTTTTTCAACATTTCTACCTATCAGAAAGCTATATAGGCTCCTTTTGCTTTCATTTAACTTTTTCACTACTATGTGTCTTGCTATGTGTGTGTTTGTTTTGTTTCCTTGAACACATTATTCATAGCTTTTTACCTAACTTTTAATAACAATTTTATCTTGCTGGTAGATGCAAAGAAAGCATGAAAAGACTTTCTGGGGGGTTGTTTTGTGAAATGGGCTTTTTCTCTTTAAGGCCATTTAATCTTCCACTCAGCTCCGATTTCTGTGCTTTACACTTTCTTCTTTGGCAACAAAAAGTAGATAAGTGGCCAGAATTTTGATCAATCGACTCCAGTCTTTTCCTTCCCTACAAGGAAAGCTTAATGTGCATTTGCATGAAAATCTCTTTTCTTTATCTCTTTCTTTTGCGTTACCTGTGACATTATAAGTATCAAGCTGAATTATGGTAAACTTCATCATAAACTTGTGAGAATAACTGGAGCTCCTTAATCACTGACTCTAATGTTATGTTAATTAACCATGTCACTGAAGTCTACAAGAGAAATGGCATAGATTGAGATTTGGTTTCATTAACAGTATAAATCTGCTGGCAGTTTGCATTTCAGTCATAGAACAATCATTGTATTGTCGTGCCTGTTGCCTGTTGTTTTAAATAGCTGTAGATGTGTGACTATGAGGTTTGTCATTTTAACTATGCCAAGAACAAGTTATTTTTTTTAAAAAAAGCACTGCAGCCGATACAATTTCCAAAATATTTGTCTATTAGCATATAATAATGTAGAAAATCTGAAGAAAATATACTGTTGAAACTTACAGTGTGACTCTTCAAACATGCTGCTGAATATGGAAGTTGCAACTTCTAAGCCATATTTCAAGCTACTTCCTATTCCTGATGACATTGTTCCCACTACTTTGAGCCTTCAATAGGAACAACCAGCTATTAATAATAAACAGAAATAGCTATTAGTAGCTACCGGTAGGCACACGTGCACCTGATTTCTACTGCTAGATAGACGTGCAGCTGATCTGTAGATCCAAGCTGGTACTTAACCAACTAAGTAGAGTTTTAGGAACTGACGTATTCTTACTAACTGCACTAAAGGACATGTTGCATCCTACACTCTCATAGTCGTGGGTGAGAATGAGGCCTTCATTCCAGTTCCCATCTGGAAAGTGATACTAACTATCCTTACCACCCTCTTTCAACAACAACAAAAAAAATTGGAAAAAATCCTTGACTACTTAAGAATTAGCACAATGGCATACCATTATCTAATCTCATTCATAAATGTATGAAATTTCTATTCAAACCTAAAGACTTCTTACTGATAAATATGAAGTGTAAATTTTTGTGCAGACACAAGTTTCCCCAGGGAACGCAGGATCTGAATGTGCCCAGGATCTCAAACACAAACACAGAGACAGTGAGCATGAACTATTCGTCCCTTAGAAACTAGATGTAAACACAACAATTAACTGTTCATGATTCCTTTTCTTTATTCAGATCACTTCTGGCAGTTGGTCACACCTCCAGCTTTCTTAGTAACCACATGAATGAAAAGGCAGGCTGAGGATTGTGAAAGAAGAATTATGCAATGAGGCTGTGTACAACCTCACCAAAGTGTCCAAACAAAAGGCAATTTTGGAAAGCAAGACCAAGAAAGCAGATTATACAACTAAACTCTTCTCCCTTCCACAATACATTGCAATGGAGAAGCAGCAGATTTTCTGCTTCTGAGACAGCCAATCAGCCAGAGGAAAAAATCAAAATTAACTTCTGTCTCTTTGGGAAGCAGAAAGCAGAACCTTCACAGTAAGATTCAGAGCTTTGTATTCAAAAAAGGTTTAATTTGGACGAAAAACCAGCAATCCAATCTTTCATTATGGCTATTGGGTTTTGATAGGATGGATATGTATTTTAGAAATGTAAACAAGGTTGTCACATTACTTCCCTTTTGTATAATTGACATGACACTAAAGAACAAAATTAGTAATTCCAGGATAGTGCACTGACTTTAGCTCACAACTGCTGACAAGTAAGTATTTAGGTTTAGAAATATTAACTGTGTTGAGGGCACTAAATACATTTTCCTATGATAAATTTCTAATTTCTGAATGCTAATACCATTGGATATTTTAACCCACTTTATTTGTATGCTTATGGATCAGATTATAAAGTACTTATATGTTTCAAGTTGAAGAAAGGCACCTAAAGAGGTACAAAAAAAGCACACATCATGATTTTTTATGGCAGTATCTACCTCTAGGTGCCCAAATGTCTTTTCAAATCTTGGTCTTCCTGCATTGCACCACTACAGTAATGCAAAGAAGCCAGAAATACAGGATAATTAGCCTTATGTCCTGTCTAATCAGTCTCAAATCAGGGCATGATTATCCGTGTTTTATTAGTGCAGCTCACATCTGCTAACGAAGCTTTATGCCCAGAAAACCTCTGCTAACACGGCAGCTTGATCACATTTGCCTTTTCACTGATTTGTGATTGATCATTGGATGGTCTCAACTCTGTTCTCTCCTGTCTGCAAGCTTGACTTTTGGCTTCCTTAAGCATCACCTCACCCTACCATGGCCTGAGTTTCTGTGACAACATGCTCCACTGAAGGAAAAATGCTAGCTGGGCTGCAAATGGCAGCAAAGGGTCCATTCCCATTCTCTCCTCCTCTGGATGGGAGCACAAGCTTTGCAACCTCCATTAAAAGGTATTTCATGTCCTTCCCACTGTAACCAGGCACATCAGCTTTACTCATGTGTGAATGGAATAGCAGCATCCAGGCTGCAAAACAGCACTGAAGTACTTAGTCAAGCTGACTAATACCAGCAAATGACTGGGCTGGTACACTGACTAGCTCAGTAGCTCATAAATGTTGTAACTGGTGGTGCTGATTCCTGATTCTCTCCTCAGAAACCACATGGTGTTTCTGGACTACCCAGTGGACCTAAATCGGTGGGGTTTTTTTTGTTGTTGTTAATAACAGTGAAGTAGGAGAGAAAATTTGGCTGTATCTGCAACTGTCTACTAAGCAAGTGTCGGTTTGCAGTCTCAGTTCTGACTCAGTACCGGGAATGGCTGCACTACCTGAACCTGGAAAAGCCTAGGGACGTCTTGGCAAGTGAGACAATACAATAATAACTGAAGTTACCACAAATAACCATAATTTCTTATCCATAGTCAAGTCTGAAGACTACAGTGTCCATTCCTCAGTAAGCTTTTTTCTTTTTTTCTTTTTTAATCTACTAGGCGCTATAACCAAGTACATATTTTGCTTTGCTACATGGGGCTTGGCCTCATGTCTTCTTGAATACGGTGATCTTGTATGTAAGGGGTTTTTTTCCCCTCTAAGACCGGAAAGCTAACAGCAATACTCTTCGCCTGCTATTGCTGTTATAGTGCATTCCCTTCACCTTACAGAAAGAAGATTTTTCCTTTGTTTTAATGAGCTTAAGATAAAGACTTTACAGAACAGCTGCTATGTTCAGAAGGTCTGGATGCGAGAGGCTTTCTCGCAATAGTGCCTTGAGTAAAGATGTACAGAAAGTCCATACGAACATACACTCCTTGGCACTGTATGGTGAAGAAGTTTGCACCTCTCCAGGTATGCTAACGACAACCTCCAAGCAAGCTGGTGGAGGCATGACAGCCTATGTAATTATGACAAGTTACACCAGCTGCCCTGTATGAGTAACGTATAGAAAGCATAGGAATGGTATATACCACATTTGTACAGGCCTTCGGCATCTCTGTAAGGAGATGAT